>Ga0315312_1000080_pt1 | contig 170096 bp, 176 predicted proteins | sample TDP7_MG_FD_203629 | JGI IMG/M metagenome (GOLD analysis project Ga0315312, IMG submission 203629) | Freshwater sediment microbial communities from Lake Towuti, South Sulawesi, Indonesia - TDP7 | ecosystem: Environmental > Aquatic > Freshwater > Lake > Sediment | place: Indonesia: South...
GGCCACTCCAACACCTAGCCCGCATCGTTTACAGCTGGGACTATCCGGGTATCTAATCCGGTTTGCTCCCCCAGCTTTCGTCCCTCACCGTCGAGCGCGTGCTAGCCGACCGCCTACGCCACTGGTGGTCCTCCCGGGATTATAGGATTTTACCCCTACCCCGGAAATACCGTCGGCTTCTCCCGCCTCCTAGCCTAACAGTATCTCCCGCAGTCCAGCGATTGAATCGTTGGATTTAACGAGAGACTTGAAGAGCAGGCTACGGACGCTTTAAGCCCAATAATCATCCCTACCACTCGGAGAGCTGGTATTACCGCGGCGGCTGACACCAGACTTGCCCTCTCCTTATTCCTCCGCCTCCTTACAGCAGAGAAAAGCCATCCTCAGCGGACGGCACTCGGGGTAGCCCGTTCACACTTTCGTGCATTGACGAGTTTTCGCAACTGCTGCGCCCCGTAGGGCCTGGGACCTTGTCTCAGTTCCCATCTCCGGGCTCCCGCTCCCACGGCCCGTACCGGTTATAGGTTTGGTGAGCCGTTGCCCCACCAACAGCCTGATCGGCCGCGGCCCCATCCTTGAGCGACACCAAGAAGCATGGCCTTGATGCCTTTTGGACGAGAACCCGTTCCAGGAGTTCTCATCTATCGGGGATTAGCCCCAGTTTCCCGGGGTTGTCTTCGTCTCAAGGGTAGGTTAGCCACGTGTTACTGAGCCGTATGCCACGACTTCATCATGGCTAGAAGTCGTTCGACTCGCATGTTTTAGTCCCACCCCGATAGCAGTAGGGTCCGGCAGGATCAACCGGATTTGAATTTTTGGGGATTTTACGTGTTTTAGCCGCAAAGCCAGCTGGAATTGGGGAAATGTTGGATTGATTCCATTACCAACTGACCAAGCCCATTTCTGACCTGAGTGAGAGTCGTTGTTTCAGGTCCACATCTTGTTTGCTCATTGTTCCCGTAACTGGAGGTCAACTTTTTTCATCCTTAGGGCGTGTATGATACGCCTTTATTGTGTCATGGTTGACGCCGCCGTCTAGTTACGGGGCGGCGAAGCGAATGTGTTCGCCAAAAATATTCTGAGGCGTCTGCGCCACATATAAGGGTTGTTGTGTGTTGTTTCATTGTTGTTCATGTTTGTTGATGGTTGAGTGTTTAGTGTGTGTGCGCACGGTTGACCTCCCCCTCAATTAGGATCCAAATAGGCTCCAAATATGAAATGTGTCATTTGATAGGCAGAGAGACGGGTATTGGGTCGTCTTGAACCTGTCTATTTTGAGGGTCTATTGGGTTTTCTTTAAGAGTGATGTTTATTTTCTTTTATGGTTGTTGTTTCGAGTTGTGTTCGGTTTGAGTTTCAGGGTTTGTAGGTGGCATGGTGATTTATTGGGTGTTTTTTTGCTTGTTTGGTTTGTATGGTTGTGGATAAGATAGCGTATTTTTGGGGTACCGTAAGATTCTTATTTTGGTTTTCCGAATTATAATTTGGAAAACCGAAAATGTAGGCATGGTGATTGCTATGTATTTGGATAAGGTTTTGGGGAGCAAAACGAAAATCAATGTGTTGTCTGTTTTGGTGGTGCATGCAGAGAGAAGTTTTGTTGAAAATGAGTTGGCTAGGGAAGCTGGTGCATCTGTTTCTGAAGTTAATAGGCAGGTAAAGGATCTTGTTAATGTTGGCTTAGTTGTTATGGAAAGAGTGGGCAAGGCTAAAATATATCGAGTGAATCAGAAGCATTTTTTGTATAATTCTTTGAAGAGTGTTTTTAGAGGTTTAGAAGAGGTATATCGTGAGATTGCGAACAGAGTTACTGAATTCGTGGTTGGGAAGCATAAAATTGAGACTGTGGTGCTTTTTGGTAGTCTGGCGATGGGGAAAGTGCGGTCTGATTTTGTGAAGGAACCCAGTGATGTAGACATTGTGGTCGTGATTAAAGATATGAGTCAGGTTGAAGCTGTGAAAAAAGATATTCTGGGTTTTGTCAGTTCGGAGGTTTTTCCAATGTATGGGGTTAATGTTTATCCTATTGTTTTGTCCGTTGAGGAGTATTTATCTGGACTTATTGAAGATGTGTTCATTATGAGTGTGCATTCAAGAGGAGAGGTTCTTTATGGCAAGAAGCCGAGAAGATTTGGTTAAGTGGTGTTTGAAGAAAGCTGAAGAATATTTGCAGTCGGCGCAAGAAAACGTTCGTGCTGATAGGTTATTTCCTGCAGCTGAGGAGATTTTTAGGTCAGTTGAGAATACTCTTGAGGCTCTTTTATATAATTTCGGTGTTAGAAAGATTGAATATCCAGGCGGACGGACAAAGTTTACTGGTCGGCTTGCTTTGCAGTTTCTTATTCGAGATAACCTTGTTAGGGCTGGACGATTGGAAAGAGGAGTGTATGATAAGTATTTGAGTATGGCAACGGAGTTGCATATGGCTGGTTATCAGCCTAGTAAGACTTTTAGCATTGAAGAGTTGAAGGAGAATTTACGATTTGCTGAAGACCTTTTAACTAAAGCCAAATCAATTGTAATGCGTTAGTTGTTGTTTTGAACACTATACAAGGTAACAACTTCTTCTATGGTTTTATGGAACAAGAAAAGTATCGCTAGTATGGTCTACTCTCAGAAAGAGAGTCACTAATTAATGAAACTTTTCTTCGTCTTGAACTTTTTTCTTTAATATAAAACGCTTAAATGCAGCATTATGAAGACAAATTAGTTGGAGCTGATAGCAATGGCTGAAGGCTTCTATTCTCAGATGAACGCACTCTTAGCAAAACGTGCAGTTAGAGACGAATGGATCGCAGCACAGATACTGATACCAACTGCAAGAAGCTTGAAAGAAAGCTTTTCCAGATGGGTAGATCAAGAACTCACTGACCTTCAACAACAGGTCTCCTTACTCGAGACGAGAGCCAGCGGTGTTGCACTAGAAAGATTGACGCAAACTGCAAATGAACTCTTGCAGATTCAGAGACAAGGTTTAGCTCATGCTTTGTCTGACTTGGACCAATTGGTAGATTATCTGAATCAAAACCCCGAAAAAACTCCAAAACAAGTTATTGAAAGGTTTTCACAGCACGCAAAGCCAGCTCTTACACTACTTTTCCAACTCTATCAAATCAGAGAATCTCTAGATGTAATGGCTGGTATGGTTCCGCCAATTCCACCTCCTCAAACAGAAAGAAGTGAGTAAAAAAAAGACGCACTTTAGAGAAGACAAGTAATCATTTTTCTATGATGATTCGCGGATCATGGAGAACTGCCCAAATGTATGACGGTCCTCTAACTATCTGGTTGATAACACCTGGACCCTTAATTGGAACCATTCTATACGCTTTCCTAAAATCAGCTTTAGATATTCTGTAGTTTGTTCTGCTTGGATACAATGCGTCTCCTAATATTTTATATGTAAACGGTAATCCTTGAATTGTCGAAAATTCTTCTCCTTCACAGGAGATAATACGTTTCCAAACTTCCTCAAATGATTTCATAAACACCTGTTTTGACCTTCTTTTTTCTTAAACTTTCTTGCTTTTTCTAGGTCAGTTTGGTAGGCTATGTCTGTCCAAAAGCCCTTCAACTCGTAAACTGTGATCTGTAAGTCTTGATTAATCATCATCTGAATCGTATCTGTTATTTCATACTCTTTTCTTGGGCTAAGAGGCGTCTTCTTAATCCATTCAAAAATCTCTCTTGGAAAGAGGTACACACCAGCGTTGAGGAAACCAGGCGCTTTTTCCTCAACCTTCTCCTTAACCGCAACCAGTCTTCCACCTGTGACTTCCATTCTTCCATATCGCCTTGTGTCTTCTACACGATAAACTGCAACTGCAGGAGGCTTTAATCGTATAAAATTTCTGAGGGAATCAGTGAAGAACATGTCTCCGTTCATGCCCAAAAAATACGGTTCGTTTATGAATTCTTCTGCGCAGAGGAAGGCGTGCGCTGTTCCCAGTTGTTCACGTTGCTCATAATATTTTACGGAGCTGCCTAAAACTTGCTTAACCATTTCTCCCTTATAACCAATCACTAACGCAATATCGTTTATTCCAAGTTTACGCAACTTGTCCACATTGTGTTCTATAAGGGTTTTTTCGCCAACTTTAACCAGCACTTTGGGCATCTGTTTAGTAATAGCAACCAACCGTTTGCCCAAACCCGCCGCCAAAACAACCGCTTTCATGCAGCCTTCTTAATCTCCTCTTTCAAAACTTTTTTAGCCAAGTCCAAAAGCTGTTCACGCTTGCGTTTTGTTCTTCCTTCCACAAAAACTCGGATTAGGGGTTCAGTGTTGGATGGGCGCATGAGCACCCAACCTTCATCATCATAAGCCTTAACACCATCAAGCAGAATAATCTTGTATCCCAATTTCTCAAAAAATTCCTTAGTTTTCTCCGTGACCTTAAACTTGTGTTCGTCGGGGCAAGCCATGTTCACAGTGCTAGAAAAATATTGAGGCACGGCATCAACCATCTGAGAAAACGACTCTCCGCTTTTTGAAATTATCTCAGCCATTTTCAGACTGGCGTAGGTTCCATCGTCTATCCCATAAATGTCGGAAAAATAGAAGTGCCCGCTTCTCTCGCCTCCAAAAGCAGCGTTTTCTCGCAGAACCCTCTCCATCATGAAAGGTCTGCCAACCTTCTCAACGATGGCGACGCCTCCGCTCTCCTTTATGGACTCTTCAACCCCCAAGGAGCAACTCACGTCATAAACCACTCTGTTCCAAGCTTTTTTAATGAATGCCTTGGCGAAAATAATCGAAACTACATCACCAACGAGAATTCTCCCTCTGTCGTCTACAAACACGCTGCGGTCGCCGTCTCCATCGTATCCCACACCGAAGTCTGCGCCTTTTTTCTTGACTTCAGCCTTCAACTGCTGCAACGCTTCAGGCGTAGGCTCAGGACTCCGAGAAGGAAACCTACCATCCAATTCTTCATTCAGAACCGTCACTTCGCAACCCACTTGTCTAAATAGCTTGGGTGCAACTATGCCAGCTGCACCATTACCTGTGTCCAAGACAACCCTGAGCTTTCGTTCAAGCCTTATTTTGTCAAGAATAAATCGGCTGTAATCATCTATAATCTTACTAAAAGCTTCTGTCGTTCCCGACTTGGGCGCCTTTACAAACTTCTTTTCTTTTACAATTTCCTTTAGTTCTTCCATCCCGAATCCTTGACCAACAATGAGGCCTTTCTCTCTACAGAGTTTGAACCCATTCCATTCAGGCGGGTTGTGAGAGGCTGTAACCATAACACCTCCATGACGGTTTAAATGTGCAATCGCCCAGTACAGAATCGGCGTTGTAACCAATCCCAAATCCATAATGTTGCAGCCTACTGACACGAGACCTTTAATCACTGCGTTTTTCAGTTCTTCTCCACTGAGTCTAACGTCTCTGCCAACCGCTAGATTTCTGCCAACGCCCCCGATGTAGGCGCCGAAACCCTGACCAATCTGTTCAGCAACCTGAGGTGTAAGGTCTTTGCCATAAATCCCTCTAATGTCATAAGCTCTGAAAATGTGCTCACTGATTTGATTTTTTCGTTGAGCTGCGTTCATTGCTTGGTTCTCGCAAGCGAAATAGTGGGATAGTATGTTAAAAGCTTCTCGATGTCGATTATCCTATTCGAGTGGAACAATTTTCGCTTCCATTGTTTTTGTGTTCAAAACAGCCACTGATGGTTTTTCTGTGAGATAGCCACAAACCTCGCCTGGATTAATTATGAGGGTCTTGCCTTTTCTGTAAGCCTTGGCGTCATGAACGTGTCCATGTATGATCACGTCGTAGTACTCGGATGAAATCAGAGAGTTTAGCAGTTCGGAAGGTCCAGGTGGACCTCCAGGCTCTCCACCGTGTAGCAACGCAACCCGTAAGTTGTTGATTTTTACTTCGGCAAAGTAGCCTCGAATCTCTAGACCATGCTCTGCAAATCGAATCTTTAAAACTTCGTGGTCGCCATCGTTGTTGCCAAAGACTCCTATGAACTTGTCTTTAAACGGTTTAAAATGAGGTATCACAAACGGTGAGATGTAGTCACCAGCGTGCAGAACCAGTTCAACTTTTTCGTCTAAAAGTTTTTTTACGGCTTTGTCCACCAAAGGCAAATGGTCATGCGTGTCCGACATTATACCCACAATCATTAAGTTTCACCTTTATGCTGCATTTTTGGGAAAAATACGGTTTAATTTTTGCCTTTTTCTTCCAAAAGTTTTTTGCCGTATTCATAGCCTTTTTCAAAAGCCGATAGATTGAGTTTCTCTGTTCCCTTCGGAATGTTGCTTAACAACGAGTTTTTGAAAGCTTCTTCACTAGTTATGTTTGTTATGGCTACCAAAGCACCTAGCATAACAACGTTTGCCACTATTGCCTTGCCTAGCTCCTCTGCTATCTTTGTGGATGGCACCATGAAAACTCTTGCGTTGCCCTTGAATTCGTGTCGGGGCACCATGTCTGTGTCGAGTAAGAGGGTTCCGTTTGGTTTAAGCGTATCCGCGTATGTGGTGAATGCTTCTTGCGACATGACCACCAAAATGTCGGGTTCAACCACCTTAGGATAGTCGATTTCCTCGTCTGAAATAACCACCTCAGACTTGCAAGAGCCTCCTCTTGACTCGGGACCATAAGACTGTGTCTGAACAGCTTTTTTATCGCTGTAGATACACGCCGCCATGGCAAGCATCAACCCTGCTCTAATAATGCCTTGTCCGCCGAAGCCCGCCAACCTCACCTCTATTCGCATCTTGTTTTTCACCTCAAATCATTTTTTCTCTCTTATTCTAGCCTTCATTTCTCTGAGTAGTCGTCCATAACTGGGTTTCTCTATGTCTACAAATTCGCCCACTGTTATGCGGTTTGAGGTTATTTCAGCCTTTGCTGGGTCAGAGAAATGTTGAACTTCGGAGGCTTCCTTGAACCACTGCATCATTTTTATGGCAGTCTCCATCTTATTGTAACGTCCAAATAGCTCTGGACACTGAGAAACAACCTCAATAAACGAGAAGCCCTCCTTCTGCAAAGCTTTCTTTATCGACTCTGTCAACCAACGTGTATGAAGCGTAGTCCATCGGGCAACATAGACGGCGCCGCAGGCAGCAGCCAAGTGAACAAGGTTAAAAGCCTGCTCAATGTTTCCATGGGGCGTTGTTGTGGTCCACGTATCAAGCGGTGTAGTGGGTCCGTATTGTCCTCCAGTCATGCCGTAAATGAAGTTGTTGGCGCAAATAACTTGTAAGTCTAGGTTTCGACGAGCTGCATGAATGAAATGGTTGCCTCCGATAGCGAAAAGGTCGCCGTCTCCGCTGATGACTACAACCTTCAGTTCAGGGTTAGCAAGTTTAACGCCTGTGGCAAACGCTATGGGTCTGCCGTGGGTAGTGTGAAATGAATCTGTGTTAGTGTATCCCGAGATTCGACCTATACAACCTATACCAGACACTACGACAACTTTGTCTAAGTCAATGCTTAACTCCTCTAATGCCCGCGCAAAACAATTCAAGATAATTCCGTTTCCACACCCCTCACACCAAATGTGAGGAATACGGTCTTTCCGCAAGAATTTCTCATACGGATGCGAAAACTCTTCCATCACTCAATCACCTCTTCAATAGCCTCCAAGATTTCGTCTGGCTTGTGCGGTTCCTCGCCCAACTTGGGCAAGAAAGTCACAGTTGTTTCTTTGGCTGCTCTTTCCACTTCGTGCACAATCTGACCGCAGTTCATCTCAGGAACCACAATTGCCTTCACTCTCTTTGCCAACTGAGCAACAGGCTCTTCTGGGAACGGCCAAATCGTGATTGGGCGTAGCAGTCCAGCCTTTATCCCTTTGGCTCTCGCCTTTCTAACAGCACTTAAGGCTGCTCTCGCAGAGATTCCGTAAGCAACCACAGCCACTTCAGCGTCTTCAAGCATTGCATTTTCAACTCGAATAATTCTGTCTTTATTCTTGCGTATTTTGTCGCAGAGGCGTTGAACCAGTCTTGTCTGAGCCTCGGCGCTGTCGGTTCGAGGATAGCCGCGTTCGTCGTGAGTTAATCCGGTAGCGTGGAAATGATAGCCCTCTCCAAAAACAGCCATAGGTGGAACTAAGTCCTCGGTTGGCATGAAAGGAGCAAACTGGTTGTTTCGTGGAGCAGTGGGCTTCTTTCTATTAACAATTTTTATTGAATCTGCTTCTGGAATAGTTACGCGTTCCCACATGTGTCCAACGATTTCGTCGGCGAGAACAAAAACTGGCACCCTATAAGTTTCGGCTAGGTTGAAAGCTTGGATGGTTAGGTCGAACATTTCTTGAACTGAAGAAGGCGTCAAGGCAATGATTTCGTAGTCGCCGTGTGAACCCCATCTTGCCTGCATGACATCTTGCTGTCCAGGCATGGTTGGTTGACCCGTGCTGGGTCCGCCCCTCATAACATTCACGATGACGCATGGCGTTTCTGTCATGACTGCCAAGCCAATGTTTTCCATCATTAAGCTGAAGCCTGGGCCAGACGTAGCGGTCATGGATTTGACGCCAGCGTAAGACGCTCCGATTACAGCTGCCATTGAGCCGATTTCGTCTTCCATTTGAATGTAGACTCCGTCGATTTCTGGTAGGCGACGAGCCATGTGCTCAGCAATTTCAGTGGCTGGCGTGATAGGGTAGCCAGCGAAAAATCTGCAGCCAGCTGTTAGGGCGCCTTCAGCGCAGGCTATGTCTCCGCTAATGAAGCGTTGTCCAGAGTGCACGACGTTAGTTTTCTTTACTGAAACTGTAGTGGGCATTTAGCACCCTCCTTTGCAGTTCTTTTCTGTTGTAAATATTGCGAAGTCTGGGCAAACAGCTGAGCAGAAGCCACAAAGGGCGCATCTGTCTGGATCTATAACTTTTGGTGGATGAATACCTCGTGCATTTATCTCATTTGATTCTTCCAGAACTTCTTTTGGGCAAAATTGGATGCAGAAGCCACAGCCTTTACATCTGTCCTTCAGCAAGTGAACTTCGCCTTTAGGAGGCTTAACCTTGTCAGCGTCTAACGGTTTGCGCCAAGTTCTGACAGGCATCAAAACCACCTTTTTAGCCTCTTTCAGTCATTTTCTTCGATTTTTCGATTTCTTCTGGGTTTACGCTATTCACGATGTTCTGCATTTCTTTGATTTTTGACGCAAACCTTTCGCCTTCAGCAGCGCTTATCCAAGCCAACTGCAAACGATTCTTGTCCAAGCCGAGTTTTTCCATCTTTTTCCATAGGCGTTCAACTCGCTTCTGCGTTTGATAGTTGGCGTTAATGTAGTGGCAGTCTCCGAAGTGACAGCCTGCAACAAGTACAGTTGCAGCTCCGCGTGCAAAGGCTCGTTCAACAAACTTGGGCGATACTCTACCTGAACACATGGTTCGTATTACTCGCACGTTAGGTGGATACTGCATGCGGCTCACGCCTGCAAAGTCGGCGCCAGCGTAGGCGCACCAGTTACAGCAAAAAGCCACAATTTTCTTGTCAGCATCGAACTCAGTTGCAGCGTCGATTTGAGCAAAAAGTTGAGCGTCTGTGAAATGACGCATAGTTATAGCGTTGAAGGGGCATTCAGCGCCGCAAGTGCCACATCCAGAGCAAGCAGCTTCGATGAGTTCAACTGTCTTCCGTTCTGGAACGACGTTAATTGCGTTGAAAGGACAAACCTTGGCGCACATTTGGCAACCTGTACAGTCGTCTGGGTTCAACTTTGAGGTTACGGCTTCAACTGTGACCTTGCCCTTAGCCATCAAAATACTAGCTCGAGCTGCTGCAGCGCTTGCCTGAGTCACACTGTCCTTAATATCCTTAGGTGATTCTGCACAGCCTGCGAGGAAGACGCCTCCTGTCGGTGCGTCTACTGGGCGGAGTTTTGGATGTGCTTCCATGAAGAATCCGTCTGGTGTTCGCGACAAGGTGCAGAGCCTTTGAATGACATTGCTGTCTTGTCTAGGCTCGATGCCGATGGATAGAATGACCATGCCCACCTTCGTTTTGTAAACCTCTTTCAACAGAGTGTTCTCGCCTACCAACCACAAGTCATGAGTCTTCTTGTTTTCAACTATCTCTGTTGGTAAGCCTCGAATGAACAAGACGCCTTCCTTGCGAGCTCGCTTGTAAAGGTCTTCGAATCCCTTGCCGTACGCCCTAATGTCAACGTAGTAAACGTAGATTTTGGTGTCGGGCCAATGCTCCTTAATGAGTAAACTATCCTTAATCGTGTTCATGCAGCAAACATTGCTACAATAGAGATGACCACTTTCCGAACGACTGCCAACACACTGAATAAAAGCCACTGAATCAGGTATCTGCAAGTCGCTTGGGCGGATTAGCCGACCGCTTGAGGGTCCACCCGCATTGATTAGGCGTTCAAACTCCAACGAAGTCATCACGTTTGGGTATCTTGTGTATCCGTAATTGACTAGCGAGGCTGGGTCGTAAACGTCAGCGCCTGTGGCAACGATGATTGTGCCCACATCCAGCTCTACAGTTTCTGGTTTCATGTTGAAGTCAATAGTTTTTCTCTCGCAGGCTTTGATGCACTTGTCACACACGATTATGTTCTCCTTGTTCAAGCATAAGTTGCGGTCTATGATGTAAGTTGAGGGCACAGCTTGAGCAAAAGGCGTGTAAATGGCATGTCTTGTAGCTAAGCCCACATCGAACTCGTTTGGTGCAGTGACAGGGCAGACTGGGGCGCAGTCGCCACATGCCGAGCAGTCTTTGGTAACGTAGCGGGGTTTCTTCAGCACCTTAACTTTGAAGTTGCCGATGTAGCCCTTAACCTCCAAAACGTCGCTGTTTGTCAACAATTCGATGTTAGGGTGCCTGCCAGCGTCTGACATTTTAGGTGCAAGGATGCATATGGAGCAGTCCATGGTTGGAAACGTCTTGTCAATCTGAGCCATCCTTCCCCCTATGCTGGACTCCTTCTCAACCAAATACACTTTATAACCAGTGTCAGCCAAGTCAAGCGCTGCCTGAATGCCAGCAACGCCTCCACCTATGACTAACGCCTTCTTTGTTATGGGAACCACGCTTTCTGTTTCAGGTTCCAACAGTGCCGCTTTTGCCACAGCCATGCGAACTAGGTCTTTAGCCTTTTCTGTGGCAGCTTCCTTCTCGTACAAGTGCACCCAACTGCAGTGCTCCCGAATGTTGGCCATTTCAAAAAAGTATTTGTTCAAGCCAGCTTCTTCACAGGCTCTTCTGAAAGTGGGTTCATGAAGCCTTGGCGAACAAGAAGCGACAACAACACGGTTCAAATTGTGCTCTTTAATGTCCTTTTTAATTAGTTCCTGTCCTTGGTCAGAGCATGTGTAACGGTTGTCTTTGGCTAACACCACATGCGGCAACGTCGCTGCAAATTTAGCCACTTGCTCACAGTCAACCGAGCCTGCTATGTTGAGACCGCAGTGACAAACGTAAACGCCTATGCGCAAATCTTCTTTTTGCTGAGTCTGATTCTCCGCCTCAGTCAAGTCTGCTCCCTCCCTTCCAAAACTTCTCTTTCTTTAACAACTTTTTCACTTTCTTTCAGATACTGGTCAATTTCTTCAGCCGCCTTTTTACCCGCTAACACAGCTTCAATGACTGTGGCAGGTCCTGACACACAGTCTCCACCTGCAAACACGCTTGGCTGGCTTGTCTTAGTCGAGAAAGGCTCAACCGCTATGGTGTTTCCTTCGTCAACTTCAATTTCTTTGGGCAAGAATGAGAGGTCTGGAGCCTCCCCAATTGCGAGAATAACTGTGTCCATGGGCACTGTGAATTCTGAGCCTTCGATAGGTTGGGGTGCTCTTCTACCGGTTTCGTCTGGTTCACCCAACTCCATTTTGATGCACTCTAGACTAGCCACGTAGTCATTTTGACCAAGAATTCGTTTTGGCGCAACCAAAAACTGGATTTTGACGCCTTCATCTTCCGCTTCTTTTATTTCATACGGGTTTGCTGGCATCTCGTCCCTTGACCTTCGATAAAAAATTGTTACATCTTTAGCGCCCAATCTAAGCGCAGTTCGAGCCGAATCGACGGCTACGTTACCACCGCCAACAACAGCAACACGCTCGCCAACTCGGACCTTTTCATAACTCTTTACTTGCCGCAGAAAGTCGAGGGCGTCGAACACGCCTCTTAGGTTTTCGCCTTCAACGCCGAGTTTGCGAGTTTTGCGGGCACCAACTGAAATGAAAACAGCTTTAAATCCTTGCTGCCAAAGCTTGTCTACCGTCAAGTCTGTGCCAATTTTGACGTTAGTCTTTATCTCCACGCCCAGTTCTCTTATGTGCTCGATTTCTGCCTCTAAAAAGTTTCTGGGCAGCCGAAATTCAGGAATACATTGCTTGAGCATTCCGCCGGGTTCAGATGAGGATTCGAAAACAGTTACTGTGTAACCTTTCTTGGTTAATTCATGGGCAGCCGTGAGTCCAGCTGGTCCGGCACCTATAACGGCTACTTTTACACTTTGTTTTTGAGCTACAGATGCTAGTTTTCTTTTCCTTCTCTTACCCGATGTACGTTTGCCAAGGGTTTCTATGGCGTTTTCGAGTCCAACTCGTTCTGGATGGAGGCAGACTAAGCTTAATGAAACTGGAAAAGGGGTTTCTCGATTTATGATTTCTTGAGCTTGTTTGAAGCCTTCTAAGCGCCCTTGTTCCTTAGCTGTTTTCCTCACTGACAAAAAGATTTCTGGAAGCTTAAGCCGTTGTGGACAACGCCTGAAACAGCGGTAACACCATGCGCACAACCAGAGCGCTGGGTCAGCTAAAGCTTTTTCGGGATTATGATAAATTCTTTCCAGCAGTATGCGTGGGTTGTAATGGTTTGGGACCAGTTCAGTCATAGGGCAGCTTGCAGTGCAGATTCCGCATTCAAAACAATACTTTAATTTTTCTGCGTCTAGTAGATGTTCTAAAAGTTCATGCGGGATTGGGGTTTTTTTGGGGTTCAAAGGACTGTTCCCCTTAAGAGAGGGCGGTGTCTTAGATATAAAAGTTTACAAATGTAAACCTCTACTCTGAGCTGTAAACCACTACATTACTTTCACTTTCGTTTCCTGAAGGTTTTAGCGACGTGTGAATCGTGTATATTCTTGGAGGCCTGTTTTTATTGAGCCTCCAAGACTTTTCTGATATTCTCTCCAAGGATTTTTTCTTTCTCTTCCCTTGTCAGGTTCATTTTGTTGATTAAATCCATATTCTCCTTCTTCATGCGAGAACTCGAGCCTGTCCAATCTGAACCAAAGACAACCTTATCTACGCCTAACCTGCGAATTAGTCTCTCTGCAAAGTCCACACCGTATAAATCAGCTATCATGCTCAGCCCATGCGATGTCTCGACGTAGATTCCAGACTCCCAGACAAGTGTCAATAAATCCATGAACCGCTGCCAAGCCATATGACCAACAATGATGGTGGCATCTGGCACGTTCTTCTTCAGCGTGTCGACATATTCCGGCTTATGATTGTCAAAGGTGCCCAGCGGCCATGGTGTCATGTGAATGAAAATTGGAATCTTTAGTTCCGCTGCTTTTCTTATGAGTGGATAAATCCTTGGATCAGCTGGGTTGAAGTTCTGAATGCCGGGGTGCAGTTTAAGACCTCTCAAATCAAGTTCATTTACAGCGCTCTCTAAAGTCTCTACAGACTTTGTTTTATCTAATGGATTGTCGATCCAAGCGAATCCTACAATCCTGCTGTTGTGTTCTCTTACTACTTTCGATAAATACTCGTTCGTAACCACTCCATTCGTTGCACAGGCGAAAGCCTTGTTGATATTGCTCTCGTTCATGTCTTGAAGGAGACGATCAACTGAAGCATCAGCCCGCCTTACAGGTAAGGTAACGATGGAACCGTCCCATAGTCTTGCATTGATATACTCTTGGTTAAGTGGTGGCCCACATATGTGGACATGGCTGTCGATAATCAACAATTCTTACCTCCGCAATTACTAGACCTTTCATAAGAAGAGTACTTATGAATTTAGACATAAACCTTCCAGCATTGTAGAAAAAAGGGGTGTTGCGGGAGATATCGCTAAGATTCATGGGTTTCAAATGTAAACCTTTAGGCTTTGCAGACGACTTTTCTCACTTCCATTGAAAATAGAGTGCGTAGAAATTAACATGCTTGTCTCTGCAGTTCGCCTTCAATTATTTCAAACCTTTTCTTGTATTCCAAATATCTACTATGTGCCTTTTGTAAAGAGACGCTGTGAAAAAACACTCTATCTCTTGGTTCTGCCTGCCCCAGAACATACAGATCAGAAGTTACGACTGCAGCAATTTTGGCATAGCCACCCGTTGTCTGCGCATCCTGCATAGTTACAATTGGTCTTCCATTAGGTGGTACCTGAACCGCACCTGGCAAGATTGCGTCCGATATCATATCTCCATACGCCTTATGCTCTATCGTTGGTCCTTCCAATCTGTAGCCCATGCGGTCAGCCTCCAATGATACAGTGTAAGCGTTAGAGAGAAAGGTTTCAACTCCCTTTTCAGTGAAACACCATAACTGAGGACCCAGCACCACTTCCACGTGTGCTTCATCTGTAAACTCGGGAATGAAAACCTCAGGCAATGAAAGCTTGAAATCTAAGGGCTTAGCTGAGTCAAACCCTTCAATAAAGTCTCCAGCTTTCAGCTGTCGTCCTTGGATGCCGCCTATTTCGCATCGTACATAGGTTGAGCGGCTTCCGAGCACAGAAGGCACGTTTACTCCACCCCTAACAGAAAGATATGCTCTGCATCCGCTGCGGACCTTTCCAAACGAGATTATATCTCCCTCGCTGATTTTTAGTGTCTTCCACATGTCGACTTCTTGTCCGTTAACCTTGGGCGAGATGTCTCCTCCAGTGATTGCTATATCCGTGTCACCTAATGCTTCAAGTTCCGGACCATTCAAGGTTATTTCAAAACATGCGTCTTTTGGATTATTCTGAACAAGCATATTGGCAAGTCTTAGAGAAAACTCATCCATCGCACCAGACAGGGGCACACCATATCTGAGAAAGCCATGTCTTCCCAAGTCTTGTACAGTTGTAAAGAATCCAGGTTTAACCACTCTAAAAAGCTTCATAATTTTTCTTATTCCTCTGCAAACGGGTCAAAGTTTCCCTGCGAGACTGCTACACAAATTTGCTGAAACTCTGTCGTGGAAACAGGTTTAAACTTCACAAGGTCACTTGGCTGAAGAAGCGCTGGTTGCTGCCACGAAGGGTCAAAAAGTCTGATTGGGGTTCTCCCTATGATTCGCCATCCTCCAGGCGCCTCTCTTGGATATATACCCGTCTGCTTTTCAGCGATGCCTACAGACCCTTCTGGAACACGTATCCTAGGGCTTTCAAGCCTTGGAGTTGCGATTTCGTCGGGTAATTCACCTAGGTAAGGGAATCCTGCTATGAACCCAATCATGTAGACCATGTATTCATGCTCTGAATGAATGCGTACAACATCGTTCTCTTCCAAGCTATGATATTGCGAAACAAAGGGAAGGTCTGGTCCAAATTCGCCTCCATAAACTACTGGAATTACTGCTTTTCGCCTTGCACTTTTGGATATGTACCTATCCAACGATTTTTCAAGGTTGTTGATTGCAGAGACAAGGTTTTCGTAGCTTATTTTAATCGGGTCATACGTTATTAGAAGTGAGCGATAGGTTGGAACACATTCCCCTACTCCCCAGAGTTTTGCTTTTGAAACTGCGTCATGTAAAGCATGCACTCTGCTGTTAACTTCTGGGCTGATAACGTTACCAAATTCCACAACTAAGGCTTGGTCGCCCAAAGGCATATACCTAGCTGATGAATACAACTTTACCACTTACCCAATTTTATGCTATAGAAAAGTGCTGACTGATTGAACCTTAATTTTTGCTGCAAGCAACTTAGGCTTCAACCTTTTTGCTAACTCGACAGCGGTTGGTGTGTCTCCGTGAATACATACGGTGTGTACTTCTCCTAGATGCACAGTTTTGCCGTTGATAGCAGAGACTGTTCCCTTAGTAACCATCTCTGTGACTCTTTTCAAAACAAGTTCAGGGTTCTCGATGACAGCGTTAGGTTTGCTGCGAGGCACCAATGTTCCATCTGGGTTGTAGGCTCTATCTGCGAAAGCTTCGAAGGCAACACACTGCCCCATTTTCGTGGCTGTCTCAGCCATAATTGATTTTGGAGGCGCGAAAACTATTAGTTGCTGGTCTAAGCTTTGAACAGCTTCAACAATGGTTTTTGAGAGGTTCAGGTCTTTTATCGCCATGTCGTATAGGGCGCCGTGGGGCTTAACGTGCTGCAGATTAGTTTTTGACGTTTTTGCAAAGGCTTGAAGGGCACCAATTTGGTAAACGATGTAGTTTCTCAGTTCTTCTGCCATAAGTTTCATTTCTCTTCTTCCAAACCCCATAAGATCGGGATAACTTGGGTGTGCTCCAACAGCAACTTTAAACTCTCTGGCTAATTCCACTGTGCGAGCTATGGTTAACGGGTCGCCAGCGTGAAAACCGCAGGCTATGTTTGCAGACGTTATATACGGCATGATTTCCCTGTCGTTTCCAACCGTGAAATGTCCATAGCTTTCGCCTAGGTCACAGTTGATGTCGATTTTTTGTTTCAAAGGGGGAGTTCACCTTGAATTTGTTAATGCCGCTTTTGACTAAAATTGATTTCTGCAGATGAAGAGCTGGGCGGACTTCATTTAGACTTTAATGGTAATTTTATATAGTGGCTTGTGTAGGTTATACGAAAGGCGAGTGTTCATGGGTAAACGTATTCGTGTTCAGCGTCGTGGCAGAGGAGGACCCACTTTTAGGGCTCTCACTCACAAGCGTGTTGCACCAGTTCATTATCCACCCTTGTCTAAAAAGGAAATAGAGGGCGTGGTTCTGGGTCGCATCGAAGAGATTGTTCACGAGCCGGGAAGAGGCTCGCCCATTGCTTTGGTCAAGCTTGAAACTGGGCAAGATTACTACAGTGTTGTGCCTGAAGGCGTTTTTCGAAGTCAAACCATACAGATGGGAAGTAAGGCTTCGGTTGACATCGGTAACATCATGCCATTAGGCGACATTCCAGCAGGCACCATGGTCTGCAACATTGAGCTTCAACCAGGCGACGGCGGCAAAATTTCACGAGCATCGGGTTCGTATGCAACACTGGTGGCGCACACGCCTTTAGGAACCATGATAAAGTTTCCGTCTGGAAAGACACGTTATCTCAACGACCTTTGCCGAGCAATGATAGGTGTGGTTTCTGGGGCAGGTCGGCTGGACAAACCTTTCCTTAAAGCGGGAGCTAAATATCATTTGTTGAGGGCTAGAGGACGTAAGTATCCGCGTGCAAGAGGTGTCGCCATGGTTGCGGCTGTTCATCCCTACGGAAGCAGCAAGAGGGGTGGAAGAAAAGTGACCACTGTTGGACGAGGAGCCCCCCCTGGCAAGAAAGTGGGTTTGATTGCGGCTAGAGGTACGGGGCGAAAGAGGAGGAGACAGGTTTAGAGGTCGTTTGTTTTTTCCAACAGGTTAATTAACCTAAAACCAGAAAGATAATGTCAAAGTAGAAGGAAAAGATAGGGCATGCCAAAGGAATTCCGCTTTCGTGGCTATTCGCTTGAAGATTTGCAAGCCATGTCTATGGACGAGTTTATACGCCTTTTGCCTTCGCGTCAACGTCGCAGCCTGCTACGTGGGCTGAGTCAAGAGCAGAGAATCCTGCTCGAAAGTGTGAGAAAAGCTAAAGTAGTCACGGAACAGGGACAGAAAAGTGTGGTTAAGACTCATGCTCGTGACATGATTGTTTTGCCTGAAATGGTTGGTGTTACGTTGCTGGTTCATAATGGGAAGGAATTCTACGCCGTTGAAATTGTGCCAGAGATGATTGGGCATTTTTTGGGTGAGTTTGCTATTACTAATAAGTCTGTGAAGCATGGGACGCCTGGGATTGGCGCGTCTAGGTCTAGCATGTACGTGCCATTGAAGTAGTATTGTTTGATTGTGTGTGTGCATGGGGGTAACCCCCTTTTAGTATGATTCAAATATGAAGTCGGTCGTTTGAAGGAAGATAAGACGGGTGTGGCTAGTCCCGACTGTTTTCCTTTAGGGTTCTATAGGGCTGTGTGTTTTGGAGGTTTGATGGTGAATACTGCTTTTCTTGGTTTCATTGCAGTGTGGTTATGTTTTTGTTGCCAGGAAGTAACTGATGTTTCCGAAAAGAAGCGGAATTACTGTAGGCCTAACTTTCTCTGTCTGAATGTTGGTAAATCCGCTCTCTATGAAAAGTTTCTTCACTTGGTTAAACTGGCAGAAGTGCCCAATCTCGGGCAGAAAAACTCTGAGGAATCTTGCCAAAAAGTTTAGTGCCCCAGTCATCAGCTTATTCTCAGTGAAGGCGTCTTCAAGTTCAAGTAAACCCTTTAGATTAAGTATGCTGGAAAACTCGCGGATGGAGTTTTCGGTTCCTTTGCTGTGTTTTATCTGGTTGACGACTGCTAAGCATATAGTTACATCGAAACAGTTGTTTCTAAACGGTAGATATTGGATGTCTGCTACAAGGAAGTGAGCATCTGGGATAACAGACTTTCCGTATTGAACAGATTGTCTGTTTATGTCAACTCCGAAGAATTCGGCCTTTAACCCTCGATTGTGATATGAAGCAATTTGTCTGCCCCAACCGCATCCAGCGTCTAGAAGTCGAGGCTTGCGATGCTGCTCCACATATTGTTTAAACATTGTGAAGTGTTCATCTTGGATTTTTCTGGCTTGGAAATATTGTTCTGGGGTGCCGAGTGCATGTTTGATGAGCATTGTTGGGCTAGCATGCTTAACTGCTTTTTTAGCATTAGTAACCTCAACTACCATGGAGCCACGTTTCATCGCCAACATCATAGAAAAAAGTCGACCAGCGTTCGTTACGTTGAAAAGAAATTCTTTGCGGCACCGGTCTTCTAAGACAAAGCCTAGCTCTTTCAGCTTCTCGTCCACAGACACCGTATAATCTTGAATGACTTGTTCAGCTTCTTCACTAACTTTTGGCAGTTTCATACCTATTTCATCTGTTCATGCACATTCACAAATAGCGTCTACGAGAGTTTAAAATGTGTGGTTTTAGTTTTTAGTGCTGGATGAATGTAGTGTTTATCTGAAGGCGTCTAGTACGCATTATTGCGGATGAACGAACTAATGAGCAACGAAGCCTACCGAGAAATAATTGCACGTTTAATGCAGGTTTCAAAGCTCACTGCGAGAGAGTTAAACATAATTAAGATGCAAGTAGCCAACGAACACCGCTTGAAAATGGTTCCATCAAACTCACAGATAATACAACAATTAAAGCCTCAAGAAAGACGCAAACTTCTCCCTATTCTTCGTAGGAAAACGGTTAGAACAATATCTGGTGTTACAGTAGTAGCCGTGATGACCAAACCCACCTCTTGCCCAAAGAAGGCACCATGTATCTATTGTCCAGGAGGTCCACCGTATGGGGTTCCACAGAGCTATACTGGACATGAACCCGCAGCCATGAGAGGCATACAGAATCGCTTCAGCCCTTTTAAGCAGGTGACAAATCGCATACAACAACTGGAATCTATAGGGCATAGAGTTGACAAGGTTGAACTAATAATAATGGGTGGAACTTTTCCGAGCACACCAAAGCATTATCAAGAACGCTTTGTTCAAAGATGCCTAGAAGCCATAACCAGACAGAAGTCACAGTCGCTTGAAGAAGCAAAGAAAAACACTGAACGAAGCCAAATTCGCAACGTAGGCATAACGGTGGAAACCAGACCAGACTGGGCTAAAGAGGCTCATGTTGACCAAATGTTGGCTATGGGGGTCACACGAGTAGAACTCGGCGTGCAAAACATATACGACGACATTTACACGCTCGTGAATAGAGAGCACACGGTTCAAGACGTTGTCGAAGCCACACGTATAATGAAGGATGCTGGATTAAAAGTAGCCTATCACATGATGCCTGGGCTGCCTAGCTCCAATTATCAACGAGACTTGAAAGCTTTCCAAAAGATTTTTTCTAACCCTGATTTTAAGCCTGACATGATTAAGATTTATCCTTGCCTTGTTCTTAAGGGAACTCAAGCCTACGAATGGTGGAAGCGAGGCGAATACAAGCCTTACATAACTGAGGAAGCAGTTGAGCTCATACTTGAAATCAAGAAGATTGTGCCTCCGTGGGTTCGAATTATGAGGGTTCAACGTGACATTCCAGCGTATCTGATTGAGGCTGGCGTGAACCAAGGCAACCTTCGAGAACTAGTGCAGAAAAGGCTGAGAGAACAAAATATGCGGTGTCGCTGCATAAGATGCCGAGAAGTAGGACACAGATGGTTGAGAAACAAAATCAAGCCCAACATCGACAACATCAAAGTTTTGACTGCCAAAGAAAAAGCGTCTGAAGGCGAAGAAATCTTCATCTCGGTAGAAGACCCAGAAAACGATGTTCTCATAGGTTATCTGCGACTGCGCATCCCATCAGAAAAAGCACACAGACCAGAAATAAAGTCACAACCTTGCTCGATTGTGCGTGAATTACATGTCTATGGTCCACTGGTTCCAGTTGGAAAACGTCAAGCAAAGGCTTGGCAGCATAAAGGTTACGGAAGCATTCTGCTGTCTGAAGCTGAAAGCGTTTCCAAAGAAGAATATGACCGCAAGAAAATTGTGATTACAAGCGCATTGGGAACAAAACAATACTACAAACGATTCGGATACAACTACCACGGACCATACATGTCTAAGGTTCTATAACAATTTAAATTGGGAACGAAGTGTCTTTCCTCTTTTTTATATGTGTTCGCGTTTTTCATCACGTGATGAAAATTTTTGCCAAAATTTCAAATATTTAAACTTTGTGGTACAAGGTTCTGGTAACTCAGGGACTTGTTTAAAATCTTCTCGTGGTAGCTGTCGGGACTTTGTTTTTAAAGGGCAGTATTCTCTATGAGGCGAACGGATTTTTCCGCTGTCGTCTCCAAGCTTGGATTCAGAGGAATTGAAATTTTAAGGTAGATGAGAGTCTCTAAAAATACTCAGAAAATACATCACTACTTTTTAAAGTGGAACTCATTGTGCACACCTTCCGCACTTTCGACAACAACTATATAATCTGTGAATTGCTTACCAACATAATAGTCTAGATGGACAGTGACCTTTTCTATTTGACCAACCCTCAGAATTTCTAATCGAGAGCCGTTTACACTTAAACTATCATAGTCATATACGGTTTGAGGATTGTTTGCTCCCGAAAGTCCAATCCCAACATCATGAGCGTCTGCTGTTCCGATATTTTGAACATAGACGTAAGCAACGTATGTCTCCACTTTCAAGTCGAACACATTGAACTCGGGCTTTCTTTGAGATTCTCTGTAGTAGTAATAGCCTATTATTACAACTCCAACAATGGCAAAAAATATAGCAACTTTAAAGTTAAATCTCAATTAATCTTACCTCGATTCCCTAATGGTAAATCAACACGTTTCCGTTTTTATATTTCCAATACCTTTCCAGTTTTTCACTCGTCTTTGTTGCTGTCGAATGTTCCATTCTGTAAGTTTTTCGCATCTTCTGCACTCTCTGAAAGTAGAAACCTCTTTGTTACCCCAGTGCAGAGTTCTCTTCAGAATTAGGCACTTTTCGGCTTCTTCTTCGCTTAAAAATATCGGACCTCCATCACTCGAAAGCTTGAAAGATTTTGGATCGTAATGCTTCAGAATCTGATGCTGCGAAAAAGAGCTCAGTTCTTCATAATAGGGGTTCAGATGAATCTTATGCCCACCCTCGTCTTTCGCTGTGGGAAAATCTATGTTAACTACATACTTCTTAGAGATATTCATCGCTTTCACGACCAATTGGTCAGAGAAATTACAATTATAAAACGATTTTGGAGAGCTCGACAACGTAAGAACTTCGCCACATCGCTTGTTGAACATGTCTAGAACTACTTCCCATTTTTGGATTTTGCACCTCGTCTTATTAGAGATTCCCATCTGTTTTGTCCAAGTTGCAAGTTTATGTTTGCTATTTTTGCTGGTGTTTTTCCCTGTAGGGCTTGGTGTGGTCTTATGAAGTTGTAGTAGGCTCTGAATCTATCGGGATTTTTTTGAGCTGACCTCCCTTCTTTATTTTTTAAACTTCAAATTGTAACAACTCTCAAAAGGCTAAACTTAGTTTGCAACATGACAACAGAACCTGATGCAAATAAGCGAAGAAAATTACGAAAAATAGAAAAACGCATTATTGACTATGTGTAGTTGTAACGCTTGGATAAAGTTATCAGAAAATGCTGGAGAAGAATCAAGTTGAGTGAAGAATTTCCTGGTTATAGGGGCGAAGCGCTTCAACTTTTGAAACATGCGAAGGCTGAGATAGGCGACATTATACGCATTGTTAAAGACGGAGAAACCTATGAAGGCATTCTCATCCCTCGTTCTGAATACGGAGACGACAAACACATAGTGGTCAAATTAAAAACAGGCTACAACATCGGCATAAGCATAACAGCAACCACAAAAATAGAAAAAGTAGGCGTGGGAATAAAGCCCACTTTTGTTCCGCCTGCACTTCCAGAACAGAAGCCAACTTTGCCAAGGGTTGCCATCATAAGCACAGGCGGCACCATCGCCAGCCGAGTTGATTATCGAACAGGCGGAGTGCGACCAGCCCTTTCCGCCAGCGACCTCTACAGCGTGGTTCCCGAACTCTCAGAAATCGCTAACATAGACGCAGAGATTCTCTTCAGCCTATTCAGCGAAGACATAACAGCCAAACACTGGTCAGAAATGGCGAAAGCAGTTGCCAAACAAATCGAAAAAGGTACTGCTGGAGTTGTTGTAGCTCACGGAACAGACACGCTTGGATACACAGCCGCAGCGCTCAGTTTTGCTCTTCAAGACTTGCCTGTGCCAGTGATAATGGTGGCTTCTCAACGTTCAGCCGACCGTCCGAGCTCTGACGCCGCAACCAACTTGATAGGAGCGGTGAAGGCATCAGCCCATGCGCCCTTTGCCGAAGTTGCCGTTGCCATACATGACACGGTGTCCGACAAAGACATCGTGCTTCACCGCGGCACAAAGACACGGAAATGTCACACTAGCCGCCGAGACACGTTCAAATCCGTCAACACTACGCCGCTGGCAAAAGTAACTAACGGGAAAATAATCATGTTGACAAAAGACTATCACAAAAGAGACGTTTCACGAAGATTGAGTTTGAAACCCAACTTCGATGATAGGGCTGCACTCATCAAATTTCATCCAAGTTTAAATTCTGAAGTGATCGATTGGCACGTTGAAAAGGGTTATCGAGGAATAATTCTCGAAGGAACAGGACTGGGTCACGTTGGAAGCTACTTACTTTCAAGCATTCGAAGAGCTGTTGAAAAAGACGTGTTGATAGCCATGACTTCACAGTGCATCTGGGGACGATTAGGCATGACGGTCTACGACCGAGGTCGCGACCTCTTAGCCATGGGAGTAATCCCACTCGAAGACATGTTACCAGAAACAGCCCTCGTGAAGCTCATGTGGGTTTTAGCACAGACACAAGACGTTGAAGAAGCCAAGAAACTGCTCACAAAAAACATTGCAAGCGAAATCTCGCCTCGAACAGAATACGAAGAGACGCAAGGTGAAAACGAATGAACGTCGACTACACAAAACTTGGGTTAAAAGTTGGGCTCGAGGTCCATCAACAACTAGACACAAAAGAAAAATTGTTCTGCTCCTGCAAACCTGAACTCTTCAAAGAGGAGACACAAATCACTTTTTTACGGAGACTGCGCCCAACTCAAAGCGAGCTGGGACAAATCGACCCAGCTGCTTTCTTCGAGTTTCAGAAAGGCGTCAAAATACTCTATGAGGCTAATCGTGAAACCTCATGTCTCGTAGAGATGGATGAAGAGCCACCTCACAACTTGAATAGGGAAGCTGTTGTAACTGCGTTGACAGTTGCGTTAATGGTGAATGCAAAACCAGCCGATGAAATTCACGTTATGCGCAAGACAGTGATAGACGGCTCCAACACAACGGGTTTCCAACGAACATGCATCATAGCTCTCAACGGCAGCATAGATGTAGACAAAAAGAAAGTTCCTATTCAACTGGTAGCGTTGGAAGAGGACGCGGCGAGAAAAACTGGGGAGGAAAAGGGCGGAAAAGTCATTCGCTACCGAATTGACCGCTTAGGAATCCCATTGATAGAGGTTACAACCGCGCCTGTTCTCTATTCTCCACAAGAGGCTCAAAAGACGGCCCTACTTATTGGCAGCATTTTAAGAGCAACGGGCAAGGTTAAGCGTGGTCTGGGAACCATACGGCAAGATCTAAACATTTCCATTCCGGAAGGCGCCCTCGTCGAGATAAAGGGAGTTCAAGAGTTAGAGTTAGTGTCCAAAGTCATCGAATACGAAGTACAGCGTCAACTAACTCTCTTGGAGATAAGAGACGAACTTAGAAAAAGAGGCTTAAACGAAAACAACATAAAAGATGAGTTTACAGACGTTTCAACTGCTTTCGCAAGAACCAAGTGCAACGTGATTAAGAAAGCCACAGAAGAAGGCAAAAAAGTTTTGGCAGTTAAGTTGCCTAGGTTCACTGGTCTCATTAACATGGAGTTGGCTCCGGGAATGAGACTTGGAATCGAGATGGCTGACAGAGCCCACTTTTGGGGCAGAGTAGGCGGCGTGTTCCACACAGACGAGTTGCCCGCCTATGGTATAACAACCGAAGAAGTGACTCAAGTGAGAGAATTGACAAAGGCAAGTGAACAAGACGCTGTGGTGCTGGTAGCGGACACCTTGGAAAACGCAACAGATGCGCTGAAGGCTGTTGCGGAGAGAGCCAGAGAAGCATTGAAAGGTGTACCAGAAGAGACTCGTGGAGCCAATCCAGACGGCACAACCCGTTACATGAGACCTCGCCCAGGAGCAGCACGGATGTATCCCGAGACCGATGTGCCGCCGATTCAAATTACTGAAGACTATTTGAAACAACTGCGATCTCGTCTGCCAGAACTGCCAGAGCAGAAAATGGCACGCTTAATTAAAGATTATGGACTCAATCAGAAACTGGCTAAGCAGGTTTTGGATTCAGAGTATTCCCCATTATTCGAGACTATTGTTAAGCAGACTAAGGTTTCACCCACTGTAATCGCAGCTGCTCTCACTGAAACCTTCAAAGCTTTAAGACGTGAGGGAATCGAAGTCGAAAATATCAGCGACAAGCAGATTCTGGAATTGTTTAGTTTAGTTGACGCTGGAAAAGCAGCTAAAGAGGCTATATCCGACATCATTTCTTGGCTAGCTAAAAACAAAGATTCCACAGTAAAAGAAGCCCTTGAAAGCTTAGGATTAACGATGCTCACTGCGGCAGAGCTGGAATCTGCAATCGACAAACTATTGCATGAAAACAAGAGCCTTTTGGAGAAAGGCGGCAGAGAGGCGTTTGTAGTCTTAATGAGTCTGGCAATGAAAAAATTAAGAGGCAAGGCCAACCCTGAAACAGTTGCTCAAGTTCTGAAGAAAAAACTAACATAGCGTGCTGAAATGTGCTGCTGTGGCGTCAAGCATGAATGAGAATGAAAAGGGCAAGCCTGACCGCTTGAGTGAGCTAAGCAAAAAGCTAGACTTAATCATGCAGAGACTTGACGCTCTCGAAGAAATAATCTTGAAAAATCCTGAATACACGGGATTAGCCGCGTCGCTAAGAGTGATAAGGGCTGGTGTGGGATTCTACGATGAACCTCTCAAAGTTTTGTCTCGTTTCAAGACCGCTGAACGTTATGTGAAACGTCCACCTATCGCACAGGACGAAATCTCGCGTTGCATAGTTCAAACCTTAGCCATGAGGGAACGTCTCAACATATCAGCTATTACACGGCAAGTACAGACAATGAGAGGCAAAGCATCCCGGAGAATCATTCGAGAACGACTAAAACGCCTGGAAAAAGACGGCGTAGTTCGCAAGGTTGAGGGCTTCGGAAACGCCTACGAGCTTGTTGGCGAGCAGAGTGACCAATAAACTGACCACTTTTTTCCACGATTGTTAAGTCATGTGTCCAGTCTCTATATGGTATCAGAAGTGAAAAAAGAATGAACGTGAATAAAAATGGGAAAATTTTCAACAAAGTGGGCTTTCTTACGAACACATTGTTGAGAAAAATAGTCAATGTTCACTCAATGTTTTCAACGAACACAAAAGGCTTCGATAACAATGCTTCTTATCCCTTAGATGAGAACACGAGAGGGTCTGTAAGAACAGCATATTTACAGGCGGAGAGATGGAGAGCTGAAGTTAGCAGATCAAGACTTAAAATGTGCTAACGCTTTTTGCAAAAGAGTTAACTGAATTGTGAATCATAGAAAAAGGGGAGGTGAGAAATATGAGCGAAAAAGCAGAAAAGAAGAAAACTGCGTCTGAAGAGGCGGAGGAAGTTAAGGAAATCCTTAGCGCTGTCTCGACTGAAGTGCCAGCTTTGATAAAGAGTATAATAGGCGCTGTTTTCTCGGAAGAGGCAGGCAAGAACATGGGGCGTGCAGCTGCATCCTTCTACAAAGAGCTTAAAGATAGCGGAATGCCTGATGACGTGGCAGTTAAGATGACTGAAAACTACATCGGTGTGTTCACAAGTTTGGGAGACGTTTTGAAAAACATGGGAAAAAGAAAAGGAGGGGTTATTATCTCTGGAGGAAAGGGCAAAGAAATCGGAGAAGAAATCGAAAAACGAATCAAAGAGAAACTAGCTGAGAGACGAAGAGAAGACGCTGAAGAGGAAGAAGAATAAGTTTCCACTCACTCTTCTCCTTTTTATTGGAGGAAAAACATGGGAAAAACAAGAAGCCTTCTAATATTCACCGCCATAACTGGTGCAGTCTCTGTCATCAAGCTGCTGGGCAGTCTAGCAGTCATATACTTGACCTTGGGATGGAAGGTGCGAAGGGCGAGGAAAGCATTAGAGCGTGAACTGATGAAAATGGGCATGTCGAAGGAAGACGCACGCAGACTAGGGGCGCAGTATGCTGCATTAAAGGACAGCACTGTAAACGCTCTCAAACGCTCTATTTTCCGATTTCGTTCTTAGCTTGGTCACTTTTCTTTCTTTAGAAGCACTGCTATGGTTGTTGTTTGAACAGGGGATAGTAACTGTTAAATTCTCATTTGTTTATTCATGTGGAGAAAATGAGGAATCACAATGGCGACAGCCTTCATTTTAATAAAGGTAGGCACAGGTGAACAACTCAACTTCATGAAGTCAGTTAAAGAAGAGATAAGCAAGATAAAGGGAGTAGCAAAAGTGTACGGCGTCTTTGGACGATACGACTTGCTCGCACAGGTAGAGGCATCCACGCTTGAAGAACTCTCTCGCATAGTTATAGACAAGATGAGAGCCATCAACGGTGTGCTCTCAACAGAATCTCTAGTCGTAGGATACTGAACAGCCCATTTGTTAACGGAATTAAAAACTATATTTGCTACAGTATGCTGCACAGCGTTAAATTTTCCAGACGTTACGTCGTAGGTCTTCGAACACTTGGGAACAGCATAGAGACGAAAACATGGTTTCAAGTTCAATAGACTCAGCTAGCTGAATTGCTTGTTGAGAAGGAAACGCTATAGCATTAACTCCTGCTTTCACCGCCAACATGTCTGTTTCTGTTCTGTGGTTTCCCTTGGGGCGCATACAACCAAGCACCAGAGGCGTTTTTGACAACGTGAACCTCGTGGCAACAAGCACTCGAGCTATGTCTTCAGGAGACGGTGGCGTCACATCCTTCATGGGAGTTCCATGCATAGGCATCAAAGCTATAATTATAACTGCTGACGGTGAATACTTTGAAATCATCTGTAACGCTTGAAATTCGCCTCGAAGCTTGCCGTAGTGAAGTCCGACAAGCACGTGGGGCACTAACGGAATCCCCGACTGGTGCAGTGCAGAAAGCGACTTGTCATAGTCGCTAACGTGCACATTCAACTGATAAATCTCTTTTATGGTTTCGTCTGACCCGATTACGTCTAAGAGCGCAGCGTCTACACCCGCTTCCTTAAGCCTGCTCGCCATGTCAAAGTCGATTACACCAGTGTGTACAACCACAGTTAAGCCTAGTTTCTGCTTAATCTCAGCGATTGCGTCTACAAACTTGCCGAAGGGAACTGAACCATCTGGAAGACAGCCTCCACTTATCAAACAACCGATGCCGCCTTTTCTCTTCACTTCGGCGCAGACTTCAATTAGCTGTTTAGGCGTGAGCGCAGACAGCATGGTGTTGAGCACTTTGCCTCCGCAGTGTTTGCATTTTAAGGCGCAAAACGAGCCAGTTATTGAAATCGAGGGAAAAGCTGTAGGCTCAGAACAATAACGGTTAGTCTTGTAATACATGAAACTCGGAGCGTAAAAGCGGATTTTTTTGCCAAAATTGTTCCAACTAATTTCGCGTGCCTTGTTTATAGCTTGTTCAAGCTCAGTTTTATCAGCGTTAAGGATGGCTTCAACGTTGTTGTGCATGTTAAACACGGTTTGCTTACATTGCTAGGGAAAGATAAGTATTAAGACTTTGTTTGTTTAATTTATTCCTTCAGCGTTGAGAGTCAGATGATGAACCAGCAGCGCTTGCCTGATAAAATTCGTGTTTCCGTTGGTTCAGCCATGGTTCTAGGCTTGATTAAAGGTAGGCTGGATGCGCAACCTACAACTACATATTTGCTGACTTACTACGAGGGCAAATGTTCAGCAAGCTGTGGTTTCTGTCCCCAAGCCAGAGCAAGCACAAGCCGAGCCGATATGCTTTCACGTGTAACTTGGCCAACATTTCCAACAAAGGATGTCATCCAAAGGATAGCTCAAACTACAGAAGCGGGGGTCATGCAGAGAGTCTGCATTCAAGCGATAAACTATCCAAACGTTTTCAAAGACTTGTTAGCACTTGTGACCAAAATAGTAGCCTATGCAAAAGTGCCAGTTTCAGTTTCATGTCAACCCATGAACCCGGCGCAGATGAAGAAGTTGACAGAAGCTGGTGTTGACAGAGTAAGCATAGCCTTAGACGCCGCCACAAAAGTGTTATTCGACAAGGTCAAGGGTGCATCTTCTAAAAGCCCGTACGCTTGGGAGAGACACCGCAAGACACTTGAAGATGCGGTTCAAGTTTTCGGTAAAGGCTTCGTGTCTACTCACCTCATTGTTGGTTTGGGTGAAAGCGAACAACAGATGGTTGAAACACTTCAGTGGTGCGTTGACTCTGGAGTTTGCCCAAGCCTCTTCGCCTTCACTCCCATTCATGGAACCGTCTTAGAAGGATTGCCTCAACCTTCGATAGACTCGTACAGAAGGGTTCAGTTGGCTCGCTACTTCATAGTTCATGGAAAAACTCGCAACCAAAGCATGAAGTTCGATGAAAAAGGACGAATCGTCGACTTTGGTGTTTCTAACCAGCTATTACGAGAAGCTTTAGAAAGCGGCAGCCCATTTCAGACATCGGGTTGCCCAGGCTGCAACCGTCCCTACTACAACGAAAAGCCAAGTGGACCAATCTACAATTATCCACGACCACTATCCCAGCATGAAAAAGTGAAAATAATTGAGCAGTCAGAGAAGGAAAGCAATTGGGCACATGGTATCTGATAGGAGCCGAGGTTGAAGGCAACACTGTCAAGTTAAAATTTTTCGACTCGTCAGCAGACAGAATAGAAGAGCTTAGAGACAACACATACAAACCGTATTTTTTCATTCCTTACCCAGTCAGCAAAAAAGATGAAGAAACGGTTCGCAGTTTCTATGGAGAAGTCGAGGTTGTCAAGAAAACCGACCTTTACACCAACGAGACCCGTGAGGTTGCCAAAGTCCAAGTGTACAAACCAACCATACTCAAAAGAGCCACAAACAAATTTGAAAACCTCTGGGAAAACGAAATAGAGTTTCATCACAGCTACGCTTACGACCACGGCTTGATTTTCGGCGCTAAGCATACGCGACAAGACAACAACTTTGAACCTACTATTGGTGTTCCAGGGGAACTTGGTTCAAGGTTCGAAGAAGTTTTTGGAGACTTAAAGGCGGTTGACCCATTGAAGCACACACAACTTGAAAGCTGGTTTGGTTTGCTTTCTCAGTCAGTGCCGCAGATTAAGCCAGAAATATTGGGTTTGAAGGGTGAAATAGATTCAGATAGATACTATTTCGCCTTCATGTTGTCGAGGATAGTGAACTTGCCAGTGCTTGAAGCCTACACTAGCCGAAGTGTCAGCGATTGGTTAAAGTCGATGATGTACACATACTTGCGGAGAAGCAATGTTCTCATTCCTTCATCTAAAGAATTGAGGCGAGGACTAGAAACCCACGTGGTTCCAGGTGCTTTAACCATCACGCCTAAGAGCGGAATCTACTTCAACACTGTTGTAACTGACTTCGAAAGCCTGTATCCAAGCTGCATCGATAGCTACAATTTGTCCTATGAAACAGTGAACTGCAACCACGAAGAATGCAAAACCAACAAAATCGCTGAAGTAGGGCACTACATATGCCTTAAACAGAGAGGCTTCCTCGCCACACTTGTTGGTGCGTTAAAAGACCTGCGCATCCGCTGGTTTAAACCCCTATCCAAAGACAAATCGCTGCCTGAAGTTGAGCGCCATCGAGCCGAAATCACTGCGAAACTGCTCAAACTATTGACAGTTTCCAGCTACGGCGTGTCTGTGCGTATTCATGGTTTAGCGTGTCCACCCTTAGCAGAGTCGATAACTGGTTATGGAAGATGGGCTCTTCAAACCACATGGAACATTGCTGAACAAAATGGTTTGCATCCCGTTTATGGCGATACAGACTCAATTTTTCTAGAAAATGCTCCATCTGAGAAAGTGGGTTGGCTGATTAAAACAGTAAAGGAACAATTAAGGTTAGATTTGGCTGTTGAGAGACACTACTCAGTATGCGTGTTGTCAAAGGCTAAGAAAGCCTACTTCGGCATCTTATCAGACGGCACACCAGACTTGAAAGGTTTAACAGCGATAAAGTCGAACGCACCTAACTTCATTCAAAACGTTTTCAAGGACTGCGTCAAAGAATTAAGCCACGTAAAAAACGCTGAAGAATACGAGCAGGCAAAAGTGAAAATTGCAGCAATTGTGCAGAACGCAATCAAAGACTTGCGAGACAGAAAGATTGAACTTAAAGATCTGATTTTTTCAGTGAATTTGTATCACGAACCAAAGGAAAAGTTAGCGGCAAAGGTTTTACCTCAACCCTACCAGTGTGCAGCCCAACTTATTGACTCTGGAAAAGAAGTGAAACAACGTGACACCGTTTCTTTCATAAAGGTTAAGCCCTTCAATTATCGCGGAAGAGAGTTCACAGTGAAACCCTCCGATAGGGTACAGAGCATTTCAGAAATCAACGTAGAAGACTACGTGCGCAATTTGACAACCGCGTTGGATCAAACCTTCAAGCCCATAGGCATAAGATTTGAAACCGAAGCTGAAGCGGAGGCAAAAATAACCAAGTGGCTAAGCAAGCCAGTGTAGTTATTTCCCTCCAGCCTTGTCCCATGCTCTAGTTATGTGTTTCACAAACGTCGGGTGTATCGAAAAAATGTCTCTTGGTTCTTTTACATACAAGTAGAAAGCATAACTTCGGTCGAAGGCACCCTGCCTAACGTTTCGTTTCAGACTATTCTTTTTCAATCAAGGCTTCCCAGATTTGAAAGCCACCTACTGTTTCAGGTCTTTCCACAGGGTTGTACCATCTTTTCATGGTGCCCGCTTTAGATCTCATTTTCCAACTGAAAGATTTGGGTTCCTTATCTATCCTTTCCAGCAGGTTTTCTATTTTTCGAATTACTTCTTCTCTGTCTTCTATTGCAAGGTTTTGAGGGTCGATTTCGGCTTCTGCGCCCAATTTCTCTATCTCAGAAATGAACTTCCTGATTTTTTTGAGGTTAGTGGTGGCTGTGTACCAAAATCCCCAGTCTGAGGATAATAGTTTAGCTATGTAGGATGAGTCGATGCTTTCCCTTTGTCCTTTTTCCTCAACTTTATGGGCTTTTAGTAGTAGCAGACAGTCCTTCAGGTCCTTCACGCTAAAGGCTTCCCAAATCTGTATTTTCTCCAGCAGCAAATCAGTTACAGAAATTGTTGGATAATCTAGTTCAAGTCTGCCAGCAAAGTCAATGGGATGATTTGCTACCATCAGCTTGTTGAAGAAAACGTCAACGTAGAACCATCCTTTTGGATGATAATATATTTGTCTTTCTGATGCAGCAGAAGACAGGGTTGCCCTTCTCTTGGCGTAACCCAGCTCGCTGAAAAAATCTTTGACGTTGTCCCTCTGTTTAGCATAAGACATGAAGTCTATGTCGCTGTATTCTTGCCCTTGTATAGCGCCTGTTCCTACTCTGCCAAGTCTTTTTGCGAAGTCTCTGCAATCTTGACAGTGTATTGCTATTCCTAGTCCACCTAATACTCTCAGAATCACGCCCTTCTTTTGGGCTTCTTTGACTATTTTTTGGGCTTCGTTGAAAAAAACTTCAGTTGGAATTATTCCTTTCCACTCTTCGGGCAGTTCTCTTATTATCTCCTTGTCTAACATCCAAGCCATAAGGTGTAACCGTTCTCCTTTAGCCTTCTATTCTCTGAAGTCGAAGAATGTCGTTGCCTCTGAGTTCTATGAAAAATGCCCGCAGTATTCCCTCTGCATATTCACTTCCAGGGTTGACGCAATGGGTTCTGCCGATTTTTATGGAGCCTGACGCCTCATGTATGTGTCCATGCAAGCCAATTAGTGGTTGGTATTTTTCAATCATTTTTCTAACGGTTTTGGAGCCTACAGGAACCATGACGACATGCCCACTTTGGAGTATTGGGTTCAAGTCTTTGTCAAGCAAGGGAGCTTCGTCCAGCTTAGATTCGTAAGGTGGTGCGTGAAAGTTGAATATGGCTGATTTTACATCTTTAACTTGAGAAATGTATTTTTCCAGTCTAACTTCCAGTTTATCGTCTTCCTCTTCTCTTGCTGTTTTCCATGGGCTTGGGTTCACCCAACCCGTGCTTACCATCTCGTGCATTTCGTCAATGTTTATGATTTTGCCTTCTGCGTTGATTACGTCTTTGTGTTCTCTGATTACCTCGTCTACGAGGGTTCTGTCGTCGTTTCCTGGACAAACAATTACTTGGGTTTCGCTTGGAACCTTCTGTCGAATAATGTCGAACCAATTTTTCAGGGTTGTGCTCATGCATTTGTGGAAGACTTCATCTACTTTTCTGGGGCTTTGCTTCATTTCTTCGTATTCGCTTTCACTGGTTTGGCAAGGGTAATAGCCTATCCCACGTACATCTTTGAACGCCTTTTCTAGTTGAGTCGAGTCGATTTGATAGGTTTTACCCATGAGGTAATAGCTGTATTTTCCATCGCTTCTTTCAATTATGGGAACTATCATTTTTCCTGTTAGGTCTCCGCCGCAGATGGCCACGTTCACTTTGAGCATGGTTGAGGCATTGAGGAATTTTCTCCATGCGCCCTCTGACCCGTGCATGTCTGTGGCGAACAAGATTCTTGTTTGAGGCTCTTTCTTCTTTTTTAACAGAAATGTCAATCAAATCGTTCCTGACTCTGTTTTTCTATGTATTAGATGGATTGCGGAAATATTTAAGGTTAAAATTCCTAGGAAAGGCTTAAATTTCCTTTGAGTTTAATAAATGAAATTTTGGTGAATAGAAAAATGGGTGCAAGTAAACCCGGCTTGTTCGCTAGAGAGGCTACTGGACTAGTAAGAGAAATAGGCTTCAGTCTCGGCGTCATGATTATCCTTTGCCACGTCATCGGCTTAGGCTGGCAGAGACGAGTCTTCGAATACAGTGGACCCAGACCTCTGCCCACGGACCTGATGCCCCTCGGTCTTCCAGCAATGTTCTGGGCTTTCTTAGTCTGCGGCATAATCGTGCTCATCACGGGCTACACATCCGGCTATGTTGCAGCTGCCATGCCCAGATCTGGTGGTGGGTACGTTACAATCTCAAGGGTAATCCATCCTATAGTAGGCTACATGGGTGGGTGGCTGATGTACCTCGCCGAAGCCTTTTCCTATGGGCTTATCGGGGTAGATGTAATGTGGGCAATCTCAGTATTCTATGGCATCGCGGCAGCACCGAATGCGTTATCCCTTGATGCAAGTGTGATGTTTCTTGGCGGTGTTGTAATAGTTTGGGTTTTTGCAATCCTCGCTCTGTTAGGGACAAAAATGTACGGCAGAATCCTTCAAGTAATGTTCTACATACCGTTAGCAATCACAGTGTTGTTCTTCGCCATGTGGGTAGCAGGTGCAACGAACCCAAGTCTTGTTGAAACTGGAATTCAAGACGCTCTGGGCGCGGCTCCGCAGACATTCAACACTATCGCTGTCGACACAGGGATGACGGCGAATCCTGCAGGTTTCTTTGACGCCTTCTCATTTGCGCTTCCAGGCGCATTCTGGGCTTACATGGGATGGTATGCAACAACGTTCCTTGCAGGCGAGGTTAAAGAGGCAAATAAGAAGCTTCCAATGGTGCTTTTGACATCAGGAATTGTCATAGTGATAGTTTACTTGGCTTCCTCGTCGCTTGCTGCAGTTGCTACCTTGAACGTGGCAAAATTCACGGATGCTGCTGGGCATCAGTGGAGCTTTTTCCAATCTTACGGTTGGTTAAGCAATTATAAGGATACTGGTCTAAGCGCAGCACAGATTGCAGCACGCAACGCCGCTATTCCTAATTTCGTAGAGGCGTGGAGCACAGGAATCGCTTCTTTCATTGCTAGAGGAATGGGCTTGGGCGCGATTTCATGGTTGATTTCCATAGGCGCTGTGTTTTGGTTGGCCAACGACATTCCACCCTTCCTGCTTGTTTCTTCCCGAACATTCTTTGCTATGTCATTTGACAGAATGATGCCTGAACGCTTTGCTTACGTCAGCGAAAGATGGCATGCTCCAGTTTGGGCAATAATAGTCACCGGCATTTTCGCTATTCCAGCATGCATGGTTGAGGCAGGCTTTCCATCATGGGCACCCGACTACCTGAAGTTTGCCGGAGTGGTTGCAACCGATATATTCGATGCGTTGTTCCTGACGCTGTTCTGTGTGTCCTGCATGTTGCTTCCATTGGAGAGGAAAGACATCTTCGATAGAGCAGCTGTCAAACATTCAGCAGGCTTTATTGTTTTGCTAGGCTTCATAGCAACACTTGGCGGATCCTTCTGCTTGTACATCTTCATACAACAATCACCATGGATTTGGTCGCTCTTTGTAACTGGCGCATCAACAGGTGACATAATAAGCGCAGTTAACTTAATTGGCGTCGTCTTAGCTGGACTACTGCTTTATATCTGGTTTATGTATCGAAACTCAACCAAAGGCGTCGACATGCGAACCCTCTACTTGAGCATCCCACCAGAGTAGCCTTTAATACACTCTCTATCTTTTTTATTTTTCAACATTAAAATTACAGGTGCTTTAAGCGTGTACGAACTAGATTTCATCACCGACATGGTGGAAGAGAAACTTGTCAAAGGAAACCTAAGATGGTTAGCTAACTTCAACGAAATCCACCGAAATTATGCAATAGGCGATATAACGTTTCCAGTATATGCTTCAGGAAGCCTACAAGAAAGAGGCTTCTTACTCTCAAGACTCTTCTCAGCCTTAGTAACGCCCAGATACAAAATCCACTTTCTTCTCAACACAAGCCTAGAAGTTGACCCAAAATTCTTAAGAAAAATGATCATATCATGCAAAAACAAGTTCGGCGAAGACGACTGGGTTTTCCTGGATTTGGTTCAAAACCAGCCATTCGGAAAAACCACAAAAGCGGCTGTTGAGAGCATAACTGACAAAAATATAGGTGTGGCTGCCTATAGCCTCGCATCAAAGGAAACAGTTGCATCAAATAATGTGCTTGGAAGAGGCCTTACAAAACAGCTTAAGTTAACCGAGGCAAAATTCGAAGCTTTCGACTTGCCTAACTATTTGAAAAGCTTTGTCATCATATTGACCCTAGGCGTACTTTTCCTAATCTTTCTCTATTTCTCAGGATTGCAGCAAGCAATTCAACTTCCAACCCTCTTGCTTATGACTATTTTTTCTCTTATAGTAGGCTATCCGGTCTACAAAACACGCTATCACACAACCCTATCACTAAACAACAAAGGATTCCAACTCCGAAAAGGCAAAAACGTAACAGAAGGCAAATGGTCCAACTATACAGACGCGACAATATACATCACCCCACAATATGAGACATGCATAAGACTGCATTCAAAAGAGGAGATACTTGACCTACCTCTATCAAGGGTCGGATTATCTAGAAAAGAAGCTTACAACACAATCAGGCAATTGCTAAAGAAAAAGCATCCATAGACTTATTGAATTAATGGAGTCTCGACGGCGGTATTCCACCAGGGTTTATCCCACTTCTTATCTACCTTTGGCAATCTCTCGAGAAGAGTCTGGATTCTATCAACAACAGTTGCAACCTCACTCTTCTTCAACCAAGTCTCAAGGATCCAAGGTTTTTCCACTATGTTCAGAAGATTCAATGTAACCGTTAGAGCAAACTTCTGGTCTTTTTCCAAAACTCTTCTTATCTTCTCCGAGTCTATTTCTTCTTTTCCACTTCCAATTGGATGATCCAAAAAAATTGCGCAAACGTCTCGCACATCTTTCTCTTCCATTCCAAGGACAAATTTGTCTTGTGCATAGTTTTTGTAAGGCAGAATTCTAAACTCTTGATTGTACTCTTTAAGTTCATTGATTTTCTCCTTAGGAAAGTCCATGATGAACTGAGCTTTGGAAAGTATCAAACATTCTAAACCTATTGTGTACAGATTTTCTCGGCATTCTACAAATGCTTCTCGAACATCTACTTTGTGCCTCAAACTTATGCTGTCACAGAGTATATCCATCACAGTGACTGTTGGCAATCCTTCTTCAGTCACCCCATTAATCGTCCTAATTCGGTATCTTTCTCCATGCCTCAATGCACTGAAAAGCCTATCACTCTTTGTGCTAAAAGATTTATACTGCGTTCCAAAAGCCCTATCCATGTTTAAAAGAAGCTTGTAAAAATCTGCCCCCTGCTTTTTAGGAACAATGAAATCCGTGTCCTTAATCTTTCTTGACAAAGGATTGGTACCGTTAGCGTGTTGACAGCAGATTTTGACAGCTGCTCCCCCAAACAAAAGAACTGGAATTGGTTTGTCACTGACTTTCTTGCTGAAGGCATTGGGATACAATTTATTGAGTTCAGGTGCTTTGAGAGCCGCCCAAATAGTAACTATAGCATTTTTCATTGGTAAGTAATCCATGTCCACATACGATGGCACACCAAGCTCGTCTCTTATCTCCAGAGGGTCTACGCTCGAGTTTAGAGGCAACTCAACCTCGAACCTGGTTCCATCCACATCCTCATAGAGAGACGCTTTCTGAGACATATCCCAATTAGATTCCTTTCCGAATTATTAAATTGGTCGGTCACACAACCGAGCAAAAACCAAAAACCCACAACTCTCATTTTCTGAGTGTGTGTTTTGTTGTTGTTTCTGTTTCAATGTGTTTTAAGTGGAACTTGTCGCCGCATATTGGACATGTGCAAGTCTGTCCCGCATCTATTTCTTTCTTCATCGCTTTTGGTGGTTTTAGTTTGTCTTGTTCTTGTAATGCTTTTATTTTATCTTCGGGCGTTATGCGTGAAAGTGTCCATGATCGTTCCAGTAGGAATAGGGTTATCATGGCTTTTTCGTCGTCGACCTTTGAAAGTGTGACCCAGTGTTTGCCTGGAGCTTTTTTCCCTGTTGCCTCCTCGTAGGATTTTGTCTCGTAGTTTTCTCGAATTATGGTTGGAATTAGTTCTAAGGAATCCACTATTTTTCGAGAAAGCTTGTCGTTTTGGTCGGCTTGGGTTAGGGATATGATGTCGTAGAGCCAGCCTTGCCTTTGGCTTTGTTGAAAGACCATTGTGTTGCCTTCGAGTTGAGCGAAGCGTGTTCCCGGCGGGCATTTGACAGCTTTAACTAAAACTTTGCCTAGTTCTTTGTCTCTACATAGTTTAAAGAGCCATTCGCCTGTGAGAAAGTCTCTGGCTCGATAATAGCGCACTTCACCGTTTCTGAGTTGACGCAAGCTCATGTCATACCATGCGTCGTTGAGTCGTTCCTCAATCTTTGTAACCTTTATTTGTTTCAGATAGGCCATTGTTGTTCATCTCTTCTTTGTGTATATCGTTCTCTATTGTTGTGCGAAAAGAAATGTTTAACGGCGTTTTTGATTTTTCGGTCTCTCAGATAGTTATTTGTTCATCACTGGGAATTCTTTGATGAACGAACACTCGCCTAGTTAGTTGTCCGACAAGGGAAAATCTTTGTCCGACAATGAGACGCCTAGTTTTTCGAGTCTCCCTGAGAAAAGCTGCGAGCCTTAACAAAGCCTTCTCATCTGATAGTTGTGTCACAACAGAAATCTATTGTGGCGCCACAATTGGCTAGTTTGTTACGATATTTGCATCTCTCATCGTCTGTTTTGGGTCCCGATGGAAATCTTTTGGGTCCCAATAGCTAGATGCGAGCCTTCAGCGCTTTGTTTAGGCGTGTGTCCATTTTGTATTTTGTTCGGCATGGGTGTCCCTCAGCCATGAATATTTGGAGTTTCTTTAATGTTGCGACTATTGACCACAGTGTGCCTAATTGAATGCTTTCAATATGGGAGCAGACGTAACCTGCGTGGTCGCTTAAGATTTTTTGTGCGGTTTTTTCGTCTAGGCGTCCACTTCTTTGTTTTATTGCATCATAGATGGCTATGTATCTGTTTATAGAGTCTGGTGGTCTCTCGTTTTGGTTTTCCATTTCCAGCATTTCGGGGTGTATGAACTGATTTGTGCAAACAATAAATCTGTTCTGCTCTTCTGGCTTTCTTATTCTGACTTTTTTCGTGCACGCCTCAACAACAGCCATGTTTCCCTCTCTATCTGCAACTAAGTAAGCGTTTGCACAAAGATAATGAGCTTTTGTGAGTGTTTCAAGAGCCTCCTTGATGCTGCTACACTTGTCAAGGACGCATCTGCATAGAAGCGCGAAATTTATGCCTGGCTTGACTTCCTTTGGCGCTACAAATGTCATCGCAACCGCTAAGCCTTTTTCGTTCACACCGTCTTCTCGCCCAATGAATATGTCACTGTTTCCCACGCTACGATAACCATTCGCTGGCGCTGTCAAAAAACTCTCACTGTGTTTCTTGAACCTGTAAAAGAAATCGTAGTTTCTTCCAAAGACGACGTCTGAACCATTGAAGGTTGCAAAGATACTGCAAGCAGCGGGCTTGGAGACACCGATGCTAAAAATGAAGGACGAGAAACGCTCATAAGAAATGTGATAAGCTTCTGCAAAGCCTCGAATCTCATCGAGTACATCTGGAAAAACCCTTTTAACCTCTTTTTCGCATTCAGCTCCAAAGGTCATGGTCTCGCCTTTAGCTTCTGGCAAGTTAAGTCTGACGCCGTGCCTATACAGAAGGTTGCCGTAACGAAAGCCCATCTCATAATATGTGCCCGAAACCTTCGAATGATACATTTTATCAGCTTCTTTCTAAAATATGCGCATATCGTTTTTAGAATAAAAGGCTTAGTGGACAAGCGCTTTTTGCATCAATTCGTCGACTGGACTGCGGTTTAGGTTGAGTCCAAGTTTTTCTTGCGGGATTCCCATTGCTAACCCAAGCAACTGCGTGTAATAAATTATTGGTAGGTTGAGTTTTGCGCCTGTAGTAGCCGCTGCACTTTTTTGTCTTGTGTCGAACATGTTTTGGCAAGATGGACAAGAGTCAATTAAGGCATCTGCGCCCAAGTCTTGTACAGCCTTTAACTTTAAACCTGCAAAAGTGAAAGCAGCGTCGGGATGAGAAAGCATGAGCATGGCGCCGCAGCAGTCCAGCCTTTCCGAATACTGAATGCTTTTGGCGCCTAACCATTCGATTAAGCTGTCAAGTTTCTGCGGGTTTTCTGGGTCGTCTACCGTGCCTATGCTGCTTGGGCGGAGTATGTGACAGCCATAATGAACAGCTAATTTCAAACCGTTAAGCGGGTGAGTTACCGCCTTCTTTACTGTGGCTTCTCCAACTACATCGTGAAGGAAGTCGATTGTGTGCCAAACTTTTACCTTTCCCGAATAATGCAGTTCTTCCTCTTTAAGCAGTGCGTTGATTTCTTCTCTCAATTTTTCATCTTGAATAAGAAAATGGTTTGCTTCAAACAAGGAGAGGTGGCAACCATTGCACACCGCCAAGAGGTCGTTGAAGCCCATCTTCTCGGCGATAGCCATGTTGCGCGCTGCTAAATAAACTGCGGCGTACATGTTGACGCTTTGAACAGGAGTTCCGCAGCAGGATGCGTTTTCTAAGTCCACAAGTTCAACGCCTAAGTGAGGCATGACCTCGCGCACAGACATTTCGTAGGCATATTGTATTGTGGGAATGACGCAGCCCCAATAAACCGCTACCTTCATGACTATGATGCACTCTCCCTAGAACCTGTCTTCTCCAAGGCTTTCATGAACGCCGCCTTAAAACGTTCATCTGGCTCACGAAACTTAGGCAAACCAAGTTTTTCACGGTCAATTTTCTCCAGCTTCCTCGTGATGGTTGGCTGAGGTCGAGAAATGTGTCCGCATTCAAGAATCATGCTCAGCGACTGAAGAAAACTCTCGGGCACTTTGACCTCTTTTTCTACGGCTAGGTTTCTCAACGCCATAATCAGGTCAACTGGCGCAACAGCCTGTGGACATCTTTCCTTACACTTTAGACACGTGGCGCATGTCCAGACAATGCCTGAATTGATTAATTCGTCTATGAAGCCTGTGCGTGTCAAAGCCACTATTTCATGCGGCTTCAACTCCAGCATTTTCATGGATGGGCAACCGCTTGTACATCTAATGCATTGGTAACATTGGTAGGGCTTCTGCTCGCCAATCTTGCCTAAAACTCGTAGGCGAAGAGCCGCTTCAGGCTTTTTACTGGTCATGAGGTCTGTGGTTGTCATAGAATTATAAGAAGGTGAAAACAAACCCTTATAGGCATTATCATTCGGGCAGTTGAAGCTTAATATTCTCTTGAGATTTAGAGATAAGGGTGGAGAGAACATGTCAGCGCACTCGAAGAAAGCGGATGTTCAACCTTTAGGGGATTTAGAGGTGGCAAAATACAAAGAGGACGTGGTTCACATCGACATAAGACGGTTAAAAGAATGTTTAAGATGGTTGTTTGGGAAGGGAGAGGCGCTTTACAACTCCGATTTTATGTCACTGCATTACAATGAAACTGAGAAAGGCTGGACAGAGACAGACCCTTATTTGCATTATCATAGAAAGGCTGAGGAGTATTACATATCATTGGAAGGAAGCCTCACAATTCAGGTTGGCAACAGTTACGTCAAGGTTGAACCATGTCAACTCTTAAAGGTGAACCCTAAAGTCCCGCACGGAGTAGTCAATGTGGAAACACCTTTTCGAGGGTTTACCATTCGAGTTCCAATCTCCCTTGAAGACAAGATAGTTTTGAAGAACAGAAGGCTACTTAAACCAAAAACAAAATAAAAAGCATGAAAACAGCAACGCTTTTGTGAGTTGATTGCGAATCTAGTTCTTCATAACACTCTATTAAAGCTGATAAGACATGGTAGAAAAGCATTCGGCAGTAGTAATCGGAGCAGGAGTAGCGGGGCTTCAAGCCAGCCACGACTTAGCGAACAACGGGTTCAAAGTTGCTCTAGTCGAGAGAGAACCCCAAACTGGTGGAACAGTGCTCAAACTCAGCAAGTTGTTCCCAACGTTGAAAAACGCCGAAGATGTGATTAAGCCTTTAATCCACAGTGTTAGCTCCAATCCCAACATTAGGATTCTTACTAAATGTGAAGTTGAAGGCGTCAAAGGCTCTAAGGGCAACTTTAAGGTCAAGGTTGCGGGTCAGCAGCAAGAAGAAATCAACGCCGACGTTATCATTGTTGCCACGGGGTTTCACCAATACGATGCCAAAAAAGTAGGTCAATACAGGTATGGACAATACAAAAACGTTATCACGGGTCTTGAATACGAACAAATGTGCAGTCCGAATGGACCCACTAAGGGAAAAATCGTTCGCCCCGACAATGGCGAGAAGCCCCAGAGTGTTGTTTTTGTTTTGTGTGTTGGCTCAAGAGATGAAAAACACTTGCGCTACTGCTGCAACTTGGGATGCTTAAACGCCCTCAAACACGCCTACTTATTACGGGAACAGTATGGCAAAGACATTGACGCCTACGTCTGCTACATCGACGTAAGAGCAGTAACCAAAAAAGGCGAACAATTCTACAATAAGGTCAGAAGCATGGAAGTCGAATTCATTCATGGACAACCTTCAGAAGTTCGCGAAGCAAAAGACGGCACGTTAACTCTCGACGTCTACGATCAATCAACCTCTAAACTCATGTCCATAACAGCCGACCTCGTAGTGCTCGAAGTTGGCTTTCAACCCCAAACAGACTTAAAAGACGTTTTGAAACTGCCTTTGGATGAAGATGGCTTTTTCATGGAGAAAAACCCTCAACTCGAAACCAACGAAACACCAGTTAAAGGAATTTTTCTAGCTGGTGCTGTGCAACAACCAATGAGAACAAATGAAGCAATCACCAGCGCCTCAGCCACTGTTCTGAAAGCAATAAATGAACTGCATGCCGTGTGACCGAGTGCTAACATTTGGAATCATCGGTCCTTCTATGAATCGTGCTTATGAAAATTAAGGGATATGGATTTGGCGTGAAAGGGACTTACGTGTTAGTTATTAAACTTGAAAATCGCTCTCTAATAGGAATTGGCAGGCTTGGAAATCTAGATTTTCCTAAAGGATGCTATTGCTATGTTGGCTCGGCGTTTGGCAAGAGCATGAATTTGGAGAACAGAATAAGACGATATGAAAGACTGAACAAGGAAAAAGAAGGAAAGTTGAAATGGCACATCGACTACTTCCTCGTCAATCCCCACGCCTTAATAGAAAAAGTAGTTGCTTTTAATGAAGAAAAAATCGAATGTGAAATTTCTTGTACGCTTTCCAAACATGCTAAAATGTCAATTGAAGGGTTTGGCTGCAGTGACTGCGAATGCAAGAGCCATTTCCACTATTTTGGAAAAGCTGCAACCAATTCTCTTCTAAAGCGGCTACATTCTTGGTGTCTTGAGTTCATAGATGATTTTGTCGCCTGCTAGCCTTGTTGGCACCAGTTTTAGTCGCATCCCGATTTTGATATCTTCTTCCTTGATGTCTTTGCTCAAAGGCGCGAACACGGTTGGTCCTTCCTCAAACTGCGCCACACCCAGCACGTATGGAACATCGTATCTGAAGCTGGCTGGAGCAAAGTGCACAGTTGTAAACGTAATTAGTTGACAGTTGCCGCTTAGTTCAATCCATTCAAGTTCGCTTGACATGCAGTCGCAGTCGGCGCGGGGAGGGAAGTAGATTCGGTTGCATTTCTTGCATTTCGAACCCATTATCTTGCCTTGTTCCAAATACTTCATGAAATCCTGCAATTTAGTCTCAGAAACGTAGCTTACTTTGCCGAACTTCCCAAAACTCATAATGGTTGTCACCTTTTCAGAATTGTAACAGCACAGTACATGCCTATTCCGCCCAAGTTGTGTGCCAGAGCGATTTCTGCTCCTTTTACTTGCGTGTCTCCAGCCTCGCCTCTTAACTGTTGCACTAACGTGCGGATTTGAGATGCGCCTGTTGCGCCGATTGGATGTCCTTTGGCTAGTAGCCCACCGTCCACGTTGACTGGAATTTTGCCCCCAATGTAAGTCTGTCCTTCTTCAACGAATTTGCCTCCTTGCCCACGTTCACAGAAGCCCATGTCTTCGTAGTTTATGATTTCAGTTATGGTAAAGCAATCGTGCACTTCGGCTACGTCCACATCTGCAGGTGTGATTCCAGCCATCTTGTAGGCTTGTCTCGCTGCTTCAACAGCGCAACCGAAAGAGGTTAAGTCGGTTCCTCTGCTTGTTAACGTCATGGGGCTAGAACCTAAACCCAAACCCGCAACCCAAACGGGTGTGTCTGTTATCTTTCGGGCTTTTTCTTCGTTGGCTAAGATGATGCAGGCGGCTCCGTCAGCGTTGGCGCAGCAGTCAAGCTGCTTGAGTGGACTGGCAATGGGTCGCGACTTCAAAACTTCATCTACAGTTACTTCCTTCTGAAACATGGCTTTTGGGTTTTTTGCTCCATAAAAATGATTCTTGACAGCCACTTTAGCCAAATGTTCTTCCTTAGTTCCATACTTGGTCATGTGTGCGTTAGCGTACATGGCGAAGTAAGCTGGCATAGTGGGTCCAAACGGCGACTCCCACATGACATCACCCGACCTTCCCATAACCTCTTGAATCTCATCCGACCTTAGCTCAGTCATTTTTTGAAAGCCAACAACTACTACTATGTCGTGGAGCCCAGAGCTTATCAGTGCCCAAGCGTTTCTCACTCCAACTCCGCTTGAAGCGCACACTGCCTCAACGTTGTAGGTTGGCTGCGGGTTCAGACCCAAGTATTCAGCTATTACGCCAGCTGGAGTGCGTTGTTTGTCATAATGTGTCGCCGAACAAACAATCGACGCTTCTATCTCGCCTCTCATGATGCCTGCGTCTTCAACCGCTTCCTTGAAGGCTTCAAACGCTATTTCTTTAATCGAAGCGTCTGGACGTCTGTCAAACTTTGTTTGCCCCACTCCAACAATAGCAACTTTTCTCATGCGTCATTCATCCATTTTAAGGAGCAATTTTAATGTTTGAAATAGGATATTACCTTTTCCGAGAAAAGACTGCATGATTCTTTCATCATTTTTGGTGGCACGAAGAACGGTGAGATGAAGTGGCGTACACCTGCCTCTACATACTTTTCAATTTTGCCTATCACGTTGTCGGGTGAACCAAAGACCACTGGGGACTTGTCCACAACTTCGTCTGGGATTTCCTGTGCCTTTTTTAGGAATTCTTCGCCTGTTTTTAAATTGAAGACTAGATTGTAGGTCATGTCAAACTCTTTTGTAGGGACAGAGTAGCCTAGTCTTTCAATTATTCTGGGTCTCGACAACAAGTACAGCTTCGCTGGCAGCAATACAAGTTGGCGAGCGGTGTCGTAATCTTTGGCAATGACCACGTACATGAATAGGGCGGGCTCGATTTCAGGGAGATTCTCGCCTCCCACGCCATCCCAGAATCTTCCAGTTTTGGTGGCTTCAGTTAGGATGTAGTTCCAGCTTTCTTTGTATTCATCTGGTTGAACAGAGGCAGGAACCCATCCGTCTCCGAATTCTGCTACCATGCGCATGGTTCGAGGTGAATTACCAGCTATAAAAATTGGAACGTGTGGTTTCTGCACTGGTTTAGGCTGCAGAAAAGCCTGTCTAAGCTTGAAATATGAGCCCTCATAGTCAACGTATTCCTCTGTCCAAAGGCGTTTAATCACATGCAAAGCGTCGAGAGTTCTTGAAACTGGCTTATCAAATTGAATACCGTAAGGCGTAAGGTTCATGGCTTCACCTATGCCTATCCCCAATATTGCCCGTCCGTTAGAGACATGGTCGCACGTCGTCGCCATTTGCGCCAAAACGGCTGGATGATGCCGATAGGTGTCGCTTACACAAGTGCCCAGTCGTATGCGTTTTGTCTGTGTGGCAACTGCGGACAGTGCTGTCCAAGCTTCTAGGGCGTCCCAACGTCGTATGCCGAAGCCAACGGTGTGATCTGGCATCCAAAACGAGTCAAAGCCAACTTGCTCAGTGTAAACCGCCAACTCACTTATTGTTTCCCACGGGTAAGGTGCACATTCGTACCCAAACTTGATTTCGCCTGAAACGTTCTTTGACACATCTATTCCTCAATAATGGTGTATTTTCTTGCATAGACTAGGTTGCGCACTGTCTTAAGAAAATTCTCCTTTTTCATCATGAAGGTGAAGAAGGAAATAAAGTTTGAACTTTTCTCAACTCTTCCATGTCACTTAATATGTGGGCTCTGCGGTACGTGCGTAATACTCCTTCGCAATGGCAACAGCTTTCTCTGCGTTTTCTTTTTTTGCAAGAAACTCAAAGGCATCTTTATTCGGATAAGTGGGGTCAACTTCAGCAGCTTTTTTGAAGAATTTTTGAACCTGCGCAGTATTTCCTTCGTATAATGCCAGTTCGCCTGCCACCTGATACTCGATTCTTGCTTTGAGAAAATCTTGTTTTTTCTCGAATTCTTGCGCGCTTTCAATTCTAGCATCAACTTCACCTGCTTTTTTTGTCATTTCAAGGTTTAAGAGCAAAGTTCTGCTCATTGCCCTAAGAAGCTGGTTATCTCCTTTACACAATTCTTCAAGCAAAGTCTTCTCTTCGACTTTTTTCTCAGCAATCTCTTCTGTCTCTTTTTTTCGTCTTCTGAAAATGTTAAAAGGTGTCATGAAGGCTAATCTGGATTGAGAAGATAAAAGTATTTCTGCAGAAAGGTTGTGGAAAAAGCCTTTTAACAGCTACATTAGAATTAATGCAAAGGTGCAAAATGGTTGTCTGTGGCTCAGAGAAGATTTTTCACTGAAGTTGGTTCGTTGGTTGACAAGACAGTTGTGGTTTTGACTATGGACGGTAAGTCTTATTCGGGAAGCCTTGTTGGAATAAACCCAGATAATCTAAGCCTCTGCTTGGCGGAAGCAAAAGACGATAAGGGAAGAGTCATTCATCGGGTTTTCTTGAATGGAAACGTTGTGGCTCAAATTTTAGCTGTGGAGAAACCCTTCGACTTGAAGGCGCTGGCTGAGCGTCTTGAGAAAGTTTTTCCCAGGCTTGTTAAATTGTACGACGATAAGGGTTTCATCTGGGTGATGGACAAGGTTAAAGTCACCGAGAAAGGCGTTGTCGAAGGCACTGGACCTGCTGCTGAGCGTGTGCAGAAGGTTTATGACCAGTTTCTAAGCGAAGCAAAAGGTTGAGTGTTCTTTTTCTGTGTGTGCATGGCCGTCTAGCCCCCCTCGAATATGATTCAAATAGGGTCTAAATAGGCGTTGAGAGGTTTAAGTTAAAGACAGAGAGACGGGCAGAGTGAGGTCTAGAGAATACTTTGACTCCCCACTCCCCGTAACCACTCTTTCTTATTACAAAAAAGTTTTTGAAACAATTTTCATTCAAAGCAACAAGTAAGAAGCAAACAGGAGTTTCTCTTTGTCTCGAGTCACAAGGCAGAGAGACAAGTGGCATTTGCTCCAACTAGGCGCTGAATGGGACCGTACAGCAGTACCCATCTATGAGGCTGCAGCCCGTGGAAAATGCGTGCCCCTTCTAAAAACCTTACTCTCAAGCCAGTGTAAGAACGAATGCGCCTACTGCTCCTTCAGAGCAGGACGGAAGTGTCAACGAATGACTTGGAAAACTGAAAAATTGGCAAGCGTGACTATGCACTTGTGGCGAGAAAGGAAAATTTGTGGTTTATTTTTGAGTTCTTCTGTTTCTAGAGACCCAGACGATGTAACAGAGCAGCAGTTAGAGGTTCTTCGCACTTTAAGAAGCATGGGATACACAGGGTACGTTCACCTTAGACTCATGCCAGGCGTGAGCTACCACTTCGTAAAAGAAGCTGTGGAACTCTCGGATCGAGTTGGAGTCAACTTGGAGGCGCCTAACAAAGATGTCTTCGACGAACTCTGCCCAAACAAGGGAGGCTTCAAAGAAGCCATTCTCAAACGTTTAACATGGATAGTTGATGAGGTTCAGCAGTTGAAACGTAAGGCTGCTGGCTCAAAGTTTGGCTATGGCAGAGCTGGAGTGGACACGCAACTGATTGTTGGGGCTGTAGACGACAACGACTGGCAGCATCTTCAGGTCACAGAATGGCTTTACCTGAGGCATGGTTTAAAAAGAGTCTACTACAGCGGCTTCGAACCCATAGCTCAGACGCCTCTTGAAAAGCAGGAAGCATGTCCATCGTCAAGAGAGCATCGTCTCTATCAATGTTCCTTTCTTCTCAAGGATTATGGATTAAAAGCAGACTCCTTCGCTTCTATAGTTGATGATGCAGGTTTCTTGCCAAACACCGACCCCAAATTAGCGTTGGCTAAGGCAAACAATGAAATTTTTCCAATCGACCTAAACACAGCCACATATTTCGAATTAATGTATATACCACGTGTTGGCCCAGTTACGGCGAAAAGAATAATACATGCAAGAGAAAAATTCAACATCAAATGTTCCGTTGACCTTGAACGAATCGTTGGCGCCAACTTGACTAGAAAGATAAGCCGATACGTAGGTTTGAAGGACAAGAAGCTTACAGATTTTTGAAAAGGAAAGTAAATAAGGATAATCTGTAATAAATACCCGAAACAATGTAACAATTCAACAGTCAACGTGGTGTTTAGTTGAGCAAAAAAGTGCTCTCGTTCCTACTTGTTCTCGCCCTGATTCTATCATCATCCATGGCTTTGTCCATCGCTAATCTCAAAGAAGCGTACGCACAAGAATCATCCTCATTAATAGACGTCAAGGCAAATCATCAAGTAATAGTTCACGACGGCGGTCTTGTGACAATATACGACACAGTTACATTGTCAAACACAAGCAAGCAAGTGTCTCCACTTCAAAGCTTCAAGATAGGTTTTCCATACAAGTACAAATCAAACATTTACAATGTTTTTGCTTATGAAACAAGGATTCCAGAACAAAAACTATCATTTGACTTAGATGTTGGCTTAGGAACCACAGGCTTTTACGCGGTAAAAATGAATTTTGAAAGCGTGATTGACCTAACCCAAATGGAATCTTACAGCTTCACCGTGGTCTTTGAGTTTTCTGATTTAATAACCGCCAAAGATGAAGTGTTAGAACTTGATTTTCCTGTATATCCAAGTCTTGTTCAAGAAGCGTCTGTGAGTAACACTACAGTGGTTCTACCCGCAAACGCAAACTACACTGGCAGTTCGCATTCCTTCAATCAGACAGCAGATAATACCCTTAATATTGTGAAGGAGAAACTTGCCGCCTTCACTTTTGAGACAGGCACGATAACGTTCACGCCGAAAGACGTTTCATTCAATCTGTTAGAGATAAACGAAGTAAGAAGAAACATAATGTTAGATCAGTGGAATGAACTAGTTGTTTCCGATTTCTATACTGTAACCAACAAGGCTATAATAGAGACGACGACTCTGTGGGCATCATTGCCTAAAAACGCATATGATATTCATGCAAAAGATGACCTTGGAAACGTACTCAACGCCACTCAGCAGAGTATGGGAGATGCAATCAAGGCAGTTATTACATTAAAGACCTCAGTTAAGCAGAATCAAACAACGCATCTTTTGGTTGTGTGTAAGCTTCCTTGGAAAGACCATGTAAACGAAACCCAATTGAGTGACTTCAGTTTAAGCTTCAAGCTTTTTGACCCCATGAATTTAACGATGAAAAAGTTAACAGTAACCATAGATTTGCCAGAAGGAGCCAAGTTTCAATCCTCAAATGCTGCCATACAACCAGACATAGTCCAAACAGGCATCTACAAAGAAACACCAACTTTCACGTTCAGCAACATCACAGTCTATCAAGACTACAATTTCACAGTCACGTACAGGCACGTAATATTTTGGTCTTCGTTTCGCCCCACATTATGGACAGGAGCACTAGTGGCAATCATAGGCGCAATCGCCTTCCTTTGGAAGGCTCGTAGAGCAGCAGCTCCAATTCTAGTTCCGACAACGCTTCCAATCCGCCCTGACGACCTAAGAAACTACGTGAAAACCTATGAGGACCAAAGAAAAATTATGCAAGAACGCGAATCCCTGGAAGCACAAGCACGAAGGGGTAAAATCCCAAGAAGACTTTACAGAGTGCGCAGTCGAACATTAGAAAGTCGCCTCTCAGTGCTTTCCAGAGACTTAGCAACTTCAAGAGAGAAGATTCGGACTGCGGGTCCACGATACACTGAGATGATGCGGCAGATTGAAGTCTCTGAAACAGAGCTACAAGGAGTCGAAGCTGACATTCGAAGAACTGAGATTCGCTACAGAAGAGGAGAAATCTCCGCAGCTGCTTATCACAAGTTGCTTGAGGATTCCTATAAGCGGAGAGACAGAGCCAAAACAAATATCGATGGAGTCTTAATCAGGCTGAGAGAAGAAATAAGCTAAAGTTTGCAGAGGTAAACGCTTTTATTCTAGACTATTTATCTGATTAGAATCTTAAAAAACATAGAGGCGCAGTCTAATGGTGGAAATAAAAATTGACAACGACAAATGTGACGGATGCGGAACATGCAAAGATATATGTCCTGTAAGTGTCTTCGAAATCGTTGATGGCAAATCAAAGGTAGTAAACCTCAGCGAATGCCTCATCTGCCGAGCCTGTGAGGTTCAGTGTCCAAACGGCTCAATCCAAGTTATTGAGTGAACTTGCAAAGCATCAACATGTCACAGCTGCCAAAACGATGATTGAATTCGCCTAACGTTGCTTAATATTTGCTCTGTGTTTTTGCGTATTCGTGGATTAGCTACTGGGCTGTTGTCTCGCACTGTATATTGGATGTTAGCCATCCTTGCAATGGCTGAAGCCACCATTTTACCGAGAAAATGAATGCTGTAACCTCCTTCTAAAGTTGCTACAAGTCTTCCATGACAAAGTTGCGACGCTAGAACTAAGATTTTTGAGAAAATGGCAGAGTAACCATGTGTGGATAAGGAAAGGTCGCCTATGGGATCTGTGTAGTGTCCGTCGAAGCCTGCGGAGACTAGAACAAACTGAGGCTTATACTGTCTGATTATAGGCACTGCGATTTGGTTGAAGCCTTTATGGTAAAGCCTGTCATCAGCGTAAAGCGGAAATGGAACGTTCACCTTGTAGCCTAATCCTTCTCCTTCGCCTATTTCATCCATGAAACCTGTTCCAGGAAAACCTCTTGGGTCTTGATGCAGACTTATGTAAAGGACTCTGTTTGTGTCATAAAAAATTTCTTGGGTTCCGTTTCCATGATGCGCATCAATGTCTAGAATCAAAACACGATTGAAACCTAAACGATGAATCAAGTGTGCAGCGGCAACGGCAATGTTGTTGAAGAGACAGAAACCCAGAGCATAGTAAGGACCAGCATGATGCCCTGGAGGACGAATCAAAGCGAAGGCGTTTCGAGCTTTACCCTTAAAAACCAAGTTAACTGCATCGATAACGCCTCCAACCGCTAAAAGCGCCACATCGCAGCTTTCCACGCTTGCCAGAGTATCGCCGAGGTCTAGTATTCCGCCTCCTTTGGCACAAGACTGTTGAACCAATTCGATGTAGTCGGGTTCGTGAACGAGTTCCAAGTCTTTCAACTTCGCTGGCTTAGGAGTAAGAATCGAACACTTTGGGTTTTTTAGAAACCCACTTCTGTTCAGTTCTTCAATGATTACTCGTAGACGGTCTGGGGTCTCAGGATGGTCGGGACCAGTGTCGTGTTCTAAATATCTAGGTGAATAAACAATAGCCGTGTTCATTGTTCACTCTTCCAGTTAGGATAAATTTTCATAAAAACTTGGTTAACGTAATCTTGCTGAGTTAACCCTCTTCTTCGAGCCAGTTGCTTCAATGCCTTGTCTACGCCAGTGGCATACTGAACCGCTTTCTTAGTCCTCTCAACAATAAACTCGGGGATGCCCATGTTTCTAGCAACGTAACGTAAGATTCTTTTTCGAAGAGGGTCGTCAACCGAATTAATTTTTAGATTAACTGGTAGACTCAGGGCAAAGCGGATAACCTCGCGGCCTATGTAGGGTAAACGCAACTCAACTTTGTGAAAGGCACAGACAGGGTTGTCTCTTTGAAAATTAGTCTCGTAAGACATTACTAAATCGTGGAACATAGACTTGTGCACAGATTCGGCGCCTCCACACAAGTATTCTCTAAGGTATCTTTGATAGCCGCCAAACAATTCGTCGGCGCCTTGTCCAGCCAACAAGACTTTGCAACCTATTCTAGAGGCAATTTTAGCAGTCCAGAAAAGCGGGATGGCAACACCCGCCTTCATCATATCTGGTTCTTCAATTAACCACAAAACTTTCTCTAAAGCGTTTTCAACGTCAGTCAAGGTGTACGTTGCAAGGTGCAAAGGCAGTTTTAGAGACTCTGCCGCTGCTTGAGCGTGCTTCAGTTCGGGCTGACCTCTCAACCCAACAGTTACAACATGGACTTGTGGGGTGCAAGTTTTCGCAAGAAAAGCCAAAACGGTGCTGTCTAAGCCCCCTGAAAAAGCCACTGCCACGTTATCTAAGCCTGAGACCTTGTCCATAGTAGACTTTAAGAGAAGAGATTGAAGACGCCTTGCAGCTTTCTCTATACTCATTGTTCTCGGAGGTGGCTGCGTCAAGGTTGTAGCAGATTTGAAGTCAAAGCCCCTAGTGCTCATTACTGCCACATTTCCAGGAGGAAAAGACTTCACATTTTTTATTCCAAGTGTCCAAAGAGCCTTGCGCTCAGACGCCACTGCACAGACTGTCTCGTTTTCGCCGCAAAAAAGAGGGTTTGTGCCAAGAGAGTCTCGTCCAACGAAAATCTTGTTTAGCGAAGCAATGGCGAAGACGTATGAGCCTTCACATTTTCTGATGATAGTCTCTGCACTTCTTCGAAGGTCTGGCTTAAGCATACACACAACTTGATCGATGTCTGAGGTTTTGGAGAGGGGAAAGAGATGCCCTTCAAAAACCAAAGCATAGTCTCCTCGTAAGATTGAGCGATATTTTTCTCTCCAAGAGATGAGTGAAGAGTTATGGCCTACCGCTGTGTTCGAAATCAATTCTTTGGTTTGGAGTTCATCGAGAGATTTGCTTGCGATTGTTGAGGTGGGCGTCGCAACGTGAAAGAGCTCGGTTCCTCGATGCGCCAAGCGCCCAAGCATGAGAAGAACTAGTGAAACTGCGTCTTCGCCACGCTTGTTTAATGCAGCGGCTATTCCGCCCATCCCCTTGAACTCCTCGGGGTAAATTAGGTGAAACACGCATAAGGCTTTAACATTTCGTGGCGTGAAAAACAACTTTACACGACTGTAAACGTTATCTTTACAAACTTGTACTCTATCAATGCTCATGGCAGGGAGGAGAAAAAAAATTGCCCATTCTTCCAATCGACACAGGACGCTACGGCACACAGGACATGCGCAGAATCTTCGAAGAGGAGAGCCGCCTTCAAAGGATGCTTGATGTAGAAGCAGCTTTGGCTTGGGCGCACGCTGAAGTTGGCGACATCCCAAGGAAAGATGCGCAGCGAATTATGGATGCAGCAACAACCAAGCTAGTCAAGCTCGGTAGGGTCAAAGAAATAGAGTCTCAAATAAAACATGATGTGACATCTATTGTTCGTGCACTTTCTGAAGTGGCAGGAACTAGCGGCGGTTATGTGCATTTAGGAGCCACGAGTCAAGACATCAACGACACGGCTACCGCATTACAGCTCAAAGAAGCCACGGAAGTGCTTGAAAAAAGGTTGAATGACTTCGAAAAAACATTGTTAGAGAAGGCTAATCATTACAAACGGAGTATTATGATGGGAAGAACCCATGGTCAGCACGCTGTGCCAATCACCTTAGGCTTCAAGTTTGCTATTTGGTTAAGAGAAAATGCACGCCACATACAGCGTTTATGTCAGTGTCGAGAACGCTTGTTGGTTGGAAAGATGAGTGGCGCAGTGGGAACAATGGCGGGTTTAGGTCCAAACGCCCCAAAAATTCAAGAACTGGTTATGGAGAAACTGGGTTTGAAAGCAGCTGACATCTCCAACCAAATTATTCAGAGGGACATACACGCAGAATTCATTTCATTACTTGCTATAATCGCCTGTACTTTAGACAAAATCGCAATCGAAATTCGAGAACTGCAGCGCCCTGAGATTGGCGAGTTGGCTGAGCCGTTTGAAAGAGCCAAGCAGGTTGGCAGTTCCACGATGCCTCACAAACGTAATCCAGAGTTGTGCGAACGGGTCTCTGGCTTAGCTAAAGTGTTGCGCAGCTTGGTGATTCCCGCCTTAGAAGATGTGCCAACTTGGCATGAGCGTGATCTGACCCAGACTTCTTCCGAACGGTTCATCATCCCCGAAGCGTGCATTCTAGTAGATTACATGCTCTATCTGATGACTCATGTTTTGACTGGGCTTTGGGTGGATGAAGAAAGAATGCGCCAAAACCTTGATTTGACGCAAGGAAGAGCAATGTCAGAGGCGGTTATGATAGCTCTAGCTAAAAAGGGAATGAATCGACAAGAAGCTCATGAACTCCTACGAACCTTAACCATAAAAAGCGAGCTTGAAAAACAACCCTTCAAAAAAATTCTGTTAGAAGACACAAACGTGTGTGCAAAACTGAGCAAAAAAGAGATAGCCAAAGCCTTAAACCCACAAAACTACTTGGGCACTGCCATCAAACAAATAGACCTCATAATCAAAAAGACTAAGCGTGAGAGAAAGGCAAGAGGAATAGTCACCTAGAGACATGGAAAAATCTGAAAAACAGAATAATACACCACATCATACTAGTGAGTTTGAGCTGAACAAATGAGGCTAAATAAAATGAAGCAAGAGTATTTGTCTCCGAGTCCACCTCCACCCGCAATAAGAGAAGCCATGGCAAAGGCGGTGGAAAGAGAGCAGAAAGGTCTACCAGTCTTCGACTTCAGCAGTGGCAATGTAGGCAACCTTCCCCTAAACCAACCCTTGTTTAACAAAATTGAAATACAGATTAACGAGAATCTCCCAGATGAACTAAAGACTGTAGCTGAAGGGTTAAAAGAGGGTCTGGTGAAGTCTTTTCATCCACGCCCTCTTGGGCTTGCCTATTCTCCCACAGGCGGAACTGGTCCGATCAAGAATTTGGTCATTCGATATTTTAGAGAAGTGCACGGCGTGTCACTTTCAGACGCAGATGCTAACAAAGTGATAGTCACTGCTGGTGGGCAGCAAGCCATGACGGCGTCTCTGAGGTCGCTTAGACCTGGTGTTAAAGTTCTTCTCGTGCAGTGGGAATATGCTCCAGTCGCTGATATACTTAGAGACCACAACTTAAACGAAGTTAGAGTTAAACTAAACGACGATCTCTCAGTAAATGTAGACGATCTAAGGAAGAAAGCGGGCAGAGGCTCAGTCTTTTACGTAAGCATGCCAAACAACCCAACAGGTTACTTCTCACTTGAAGACTTGAAAACTATAGTCGAAACTTTGTCAGCGAACGAAGGTGGAGTCATATGGGACGCTCCATACTTGTTTACAATTTTGAGAATAACGTCAAAAGGCGCAATCTTTGACAAAACCTTTTTACAAGACAATCTCGTGGAACTCAAAAAATTGGTTGAAAAAAATTATCAGCATATGTGCATCCTTTCGAGTCTCTCAAAGACCAGTCTCATCGCTGGTTTGAGATTCGGATTTGCCACTGCAAGCGAGCACTGGATAGAAAACATGAACGCCATCATCGGAAGGGAAAACCTCAGCAGTCCCACGTCTTCTTTCATCGTGGGTGCCGAAGTCTTGAAGAGGTTTTTGGAGCATCCCGTCAGCCACGAATGGGTCTGCAAAGTGCTCGCGAACAGACTAACTATCATGATAGAAGAGGTTGAGGAACACCTCATACTTCCCAGAAATGGCATGTTCGGAGCGCTTTACGTTTTGCTAAAGACAAGTCAAGAAGCCTCCAAAGTGGCGAACAAACTAGTAATAGAGCATGGGATAGTCACAGTTGCAGGAGACCAGTTTTACGGTGGACCAGTGAACGCAATTAGGCTTTCGCTTGTATCAGTTCCCTGGAGCCAAGGAGACGAAGCTTGGATTAAAAGCGTCAAAGCCATCAAGAAGGCTCTTTCATAGTTTTCATCAAGTCTTCAACATCTTTTCTCTCTTTACCCTCTAGCGGCAACGCAGGCTTGCGTGGATAGCCACCAGGTAGCCCCCGCAGTTTTAATGCTTCCTTTATGGCAGAGAGTTGGTTGTACTTCTTCACGAGCACGTCGTTTAGATGGGATATACGTTGCTGAAGCTTAATTGCCCCTTCGTAGTCACCTTTTCTAAAAGCTTGGTATAGGCTGCTGCACATCTTGGGAAACACGTTTGCAACAGCTATTACGGCGCCCTTGCCTCCCAGCATCAATGTTGGAAGAGCTACATCTGCTGTTCCAGCTAACACCGAAATTTTGTCGCCCACTAACCTTATAGTCTCAGCTATTGTACCGAGGTTTCCTCCACTATCCTTCACTCCAATCATGTTTTCGTTTTCAGACGTAAGTTGAGAAATCACAGCTGGTTCTAGTGAAAAGCCAGTGAATTTTGGGACGCTGTAAAGAACGATGGGAAGGTCGACGGCTTCCAAAAGAGCCTTGTAATGCGCATACATTTCTCTGTTAGAAGGCTTAAAGTAAAAAGGAGTCACAACAAGGACAGCGTCTACTCCCAAGTCTTTCGCATCTTTCGTCAAGAGAACGGTTTCTCTTGTGCTCATGCTCCCTGTCCCAGCGATTACAGGAACTTTTCCGTTAACCTCGTCTAGCACGGTTTCAATAACCTTCTTTCTTTCTTCTCTAGAAAGGTAAGGCGCCTCCCCGTTGCTTCCGCAAGGCACCAACCCAGAGACTCCACCCTCTAGCCAAAATCGTACACAAGTTCTCAACGCTTCTTCTTCGAGGTCTCCGTCACATGTAAACGGTGTTATGTGAGGCACGAATATTCCATTTAGCCTAATTTTTTGCATAATCTTCCCTCTAGAAGTTGAGTTCTAAGTATTATGTATATATCCCTTCACACTTTATTGCAGAGAAAAACGGGTGGTTTCGTTGAGAAAAGCTTTCACCACAGTGGTGCTTGAACCTATCCATCCAGATGGAATAAAGATTCTTAAACAACATTGTGAAGTCATTCAACTTCGTCCAGACTCGACAGAGAAAGACCTTCTAAAAGTTTCTAAGAAAGCGGATGCATTTGTCACACGTGGCTTCGTAAAAATTTCCAGAAAGGTTTTGGAAAAAGCCGAGAACCTTAGAGTAATTGGAGTCCACGGAGTAGGCGTTGACCACATTGACGTTGATTTTGCTAAAAAAAGAGGTGTACAAATAGTTCAGACACCCACTGCGCTAACAGACGCCGTAGCCGAGTTCACTATTGGATTGATGCTCTCCCTCCTACGAAAGATACCCATGGCTGATGAAGCTGTGAGAAACGCTGAATGGAACAAGAAGTACAGCAACTTGGTAGGCGTTGACCTAAAGGGTAAAACAGTTGGAATTGTAGGGCTTGGAAGGATTGGAACTGCAGTGGCTAAGAGACTTAAACTATTTGATGTAAACCTAATCTATTGCAAACGAGTTAGGAATCTTGAGCTTGAGAAGCAACTCGGCATCAAATATGTTCCGTTCAAACAGCTTCTGCAGAGAAGCGACATAATATCGATACACGTTCCGTTAACCTCTGAAACCCACCACATGATTTCCCGTACTGAATTCAAGCTTATGAAAAACAGAGTATACGTCGTAAACACGTCCAGAGGCGCGGTGATAGACGAAGAAGCTTTGTATGACGCTTTATTGTCTGGAAAAGTAGCTGCTGCAGCCTTAGACGTCTTTGAGTCTGAACCGCTCAGCCCAAATAACCCATTGCTTAAACTTAGAAATGTCATACTTACACCACACTTAGCCGCAAGCAGCCAAGAAACTCTAAGAGAAATGGCAACCAGTGTAGCAGAACAAGTCATAAATGTTCTAACGCCTGAAAAACAAGTCATTTAGAACTCTTTTTCGTTGCAGTTGCTGTCAATAAGACTACTACTGCCCAATGAATCAATATTCAGTTAGGGCTCGTTGTTCCCATTCTTCGCCCTCTTTCAGTTTCTTCCATTCTTCAGCCTTGATGAAGCCGCCCACCTGATCCTTAATTTTCTTGGCAAGTTTGGGTCCAATTAAGGGCAAGCTGGTCAACTGTTCAACTGGTGCCTTCTTCAAGTCGTCAAGCGTCTTTAAGCCAGCATTGTAGAGTATGCGTGCTCTGACCCTGCCTATACCTTCTAGCCTTACAAGAGGCAACAACTCGGTTTTGACACCTTTCTCAATGCGTTCCATAACTCTATCAAGAGGACGCAGAATGTCCTTGTGCCCGAACAGACGACCCAACTCGTGAGAGGCGTAGAGTAGCCATCTCGCCGAGTCGATGACTCGGTACAAGTCTCCCGGCTGCACCCTAAACTGCTCTATCATCTGCTCCTCGGTTGTCTCTTCAATCCAAGAGTGCAACACCCATGCCATCTTAGCTTCGCCCAAAAACTCTTCATAAGCGATACGGTCTTCCCACTCGTCAGGCACGTCGAACATGAACTCGCTTCGATGCTGATCAACAAACAACGCAAGTTCGTCAATTTCGCTTGTGTAAGGACGCAACCTTGGAAACATGTCAGGCGTGTGTGCAATCATGTGAAGAAAACTCAAGTCAGTCAACAACGGCGCCTGCTTCTGCAACGCATCTCTTATAATAACGCCTGAAACAGGGTCAATGTACAACTCGCTTATTCTACGCCCAAACCGTGTGGAGAAAATGTTGTCGCCGCTCACCTCAATCATTTTTTCATCGTAAAGAAACTTCAAAATCTTAACAATAACCGCTTTAATCGCTCGTGGATCATACTGAAAAGCATAGAATGTTTTACCGAAGAAGTCATAAATGCCCTGTTCCGTATGCGCAAAGTCAGCGGCAATTGTGGCTAAAACATGCCCACGTAGAATGCGTTCCACAGCCAGTTTGGACCAGATGCGTTCTGGCTGAGCTAACACGTAACTTTCCATCAGGTAGTCGCGTTCGTCTTCGGTTTTGGCTATGAGCAAAGCCTCTCCAATCTTATCGTATCGAGGTCTCCCAGCCCTACCAGCCATCTGCTTGTATTCAAGCACAGTTATTGGATAATAACCATAACCAGGCTCGTAACGTCGATAATCATGAATAATCACCGTTCTAGCAGGCAAGTTGACCCCAAAAGCCAACGTAGGCGTAGCAGCCAAAACCTTTATCTTTCCTTCTCGAAACGCATTCTCAATCAATCTTCGATGAGTGCCTCCTAAACCTGCATGGTGAAAAGCAGTTCCACGTTTCACTAATTCAGCCAACATCTCGCTCACACGTGTGCGTTCACCCGCTGCACCTATTTCCTCGGCGATGCGTTCGAGCGTGCGTTTCATAGGCTTGGACAACAGTTCCTCAACTTCCGACGATGCCTTCTTGGCTAAGCCGACAGAATTTTTCCTAGTCGCTGCAAAAATGAGCGCTTGTCCACCAGTTTTGATGGTGTTTAGAGCCAAGTTTAGAGCTGAATTGGCTGAATGCTTCTCGATTTTTGTGGCGCCTCCGTCCTTAAACTGAACTTCGTTTTGAAGGAGCACGCCTTCCTTTAACACAATGGGGCGCCACTCAGTTGTTATGGACTCTGCTTTTAGCCATTCAGCAGCCTCTTCAGCGTTCTTAACAGTTGCGCTCAAAGCTAGAATTTGGGCGTCTGGGTTGATTTGCATCAAACGTGCAAGCACAACCTCCAGTGTTGGTCCGCGTTCAGCGTCGTTTAACAGGTGAACCTCATCTGCGATTACGAGGGACACCTCGTCCATCCATTTGGCTCTGTGCCTCAACAAGGAATCAGCTTTTTCATTAGTTGTGACTATAATATCGTATCGTTCAAGCCAAGGGTCGCTGCTGTCAAAGTCTCCTGTGCTGATGCCTACGCTGACTTTTCTTCCATTTCGTTTCTTTATAGATGCATATTTTTTGAACTCAGCGTATTTCTCGTTGGCTAAGGCTCGCAAAGGTGTCAAGTAAAGGACCTTTCCATCCCTTTCAAGCACGTGTTTGAGAACACAAAATTCAGCTACAAGAGTCTTACCAGAGGCAGTAGGACTTGCTAAAACTAGGTTTTTCCCTTTCAACGCACCTGCTTCGATGGCTTCCTCTTGAGGTGGATACAGATCAGTTATTCCAGAGTTGATTATGATTTGTTTAGCTGAGTCAGGTACAGGCAAGTCTTGGATTTTCAAAACGTTTACGCCTTTTTGGGCTGAGTCTAAGTCTTTTTCAAGTATCCTTCTCTCGGCGAATAAATTGTGCCTTCCTTAGTCAACTGTCCTATTAGACGCTCAGCTTCCATAGCGTTGATATCATGTTCGGTTTCAAGTCTTTGCAAGAGCGCTGCTTTTTCCACCATACCAGTTTCCTTTTCCATTTCGATAATTTTGCCCAAGATGACTTGCAGTCGGTCGCGGAGGCTTTTTGGTCTACCCGTCATGATGATGTCGATGTCTTGTTTGCCAGAAGTGACGTCAATGCCTACTTCTTTGAGTGACATTCCCATGATTCGGATGGCGGCTTCAGCGTCTTCAGCTAAAATCTGTTTTCTGAAGGCCACGCGGGCTCTTGCTTCGGCGATGCGGACGAGGGATTCGAGTTGGCGGGCGGTTATGGCTATGGGTGTTCCTTCGGTTTCGCTTGCTGAACGCATTTCTAAGTAGAAGTCTTTGAGTCGGGTTAATGCGTCTTCGGTTAATTGAGGTTTAATGTTTTTTGTGTAACTGATGTACTTGCGCAATAAACTGGCTGAAATCGGCGACTCAACTAAAGCAGTGCCTCGCTTGTGAAGGTCAAGTATGTGCTCAGTCATCTTAGTGTCAGCTTCCTTTTCGGGCAGGTCTCTCATCACAAAAATCAAGTCGAATCTAGACAATATAGTGATAGGCAGGGCTATGTTCTCAGCTACTGTGCGGTATGGTTCATACCTTCCTAAGGCTGGGTTTGCTGCAGCTAACAGCGCGGTTCGTGCGTTTAAAGTGGCTACTATGCCTCCTTTCGCCACTGAAACCGTGTGTTGTTCCATGGCCTCGTGGATGGCTACTCTGTCTTCTGGGCGCATTTTGTCGATTTCGTCTATGCAGGCGACGCCTTTGTCGGCTAGGACGAGGGCTCCTGCTTCGAGGGTCATTCCGCCTCCTCGTTCTCTGAGCACGGCTGCTGTTAAGCCTGCGGCGGTTGTTCCTCTTCCCGAGGTGTATAAGCCTCGTGGTGCTACTTTTGGCACGTATTGGAGAAACTGAGACTTAGCTGTTGCTGGGTCGCCTATTAAGAGGACGTTCATGTCGCCTCGTATGGTGATGTCGGGTAATTGTTTGGGCACGCCGCCGAAGACGAGGTACATGATGGCTTCTTTGATGTGTTCGTATCCGTAGATTGATGGCGCAATGGAGCGGATTACTTTGCGGTGTATCCATGGGTCTCGGGCTAACTCGAGAATCTGCTTTTCCTCTTCTGGTGAAACTATGGCGGCTTCGGGTTCTTTGCTTAACACGTCGATGTAGTTGGCGTCTAGGTGTAGCCTGAAAATGCGGGATTTTCCTAGTCCTGGTAGCGTGGGTGCGATGGCGCGGACAATGCCAACTACGGCTACGTGGTCGCCTGGTCTTGCGATGTCGGCTAGGTCTCTTCCGGCTAGTTGGATGTTTAGCCAGCGTGGTAATTGTCCAGGTGGTAGGTCTTCGGGTCTTTCTTGTATGCGTATGCGTTGGAAGTCGATGAATGTGGATTCTTCTTGTACGAAATCAAAGGTTTTGTTTTTGCAGGTTGGGTCTGCGCAGGCTAGTGGTGTTCGTAGAAATGGAGTTGTTTGGTCGACGTGTTGTATGTTTTCGCAGCGTTTGCACTTGAACGCGGCTTTTGTGACCATGGGGTTTACTGGTGATGCCCTCACTATGATTCCTTCGACCATGGCGAGTTTTCCAAGGTTGGCTGAGCCTAGTGTGCGTAGTGGCACTATTGTGGGTAAACTTTTGAAGCGTACTGTGACTGTTTCGATTTCTGTGGCGTATTCTGGAGCCTCTATTTGTAGTTGTGCGTATGCTGCTTTGTCGGCGTGTTTCATGTATGTGTCTGGGTTGTCTCGTAGGTTTTCTGCGAAGTCTTTGTCGGTGACTAACAGGTCTTCGAAGTCTATGGTTAGTGAAGTTGTGCCAGAAATAGCGATTTGAGATAAGCGTCTACGATACTTGTCTAGTTTTAGGAAGTCTTGGAAACGTTGCTGCGGGTCGGTTGTGATTATTTCTTCGGTCATGTTTCATCCGCTGCCTTTAGGATTTTGGTTTTCCAGTTGTTTACTATTTTGTGTAGTTGTTGATAGAGTATGCGTTCTTCTGTGGCTAGGTCTTTGAGTGTTTGGTTTGTTTGTTCGGGTGAAGAGGCTAGGGACACGATTTTTTTTAGGCGTATGGTGACTATGTCGTGTGCTAGGCGTGTGGTTTTTTCGTGTTCTTTTAGTTTGTCTGGGTTGCCTATTGCGCTTCGTTTTAGTTGGGTTAGGTAGCGTCTTAGTTTTGGGTAGAAGTCTTCTTGTATGGGTGACAGCTGCCTAGTCTGTTGTATGCTTTCTTTCCAGCTTATTTTGTGTAGTTTGACTGAGTCTAATTGTTCTTCTTCTCTTAGGCGGGCTATGCCCGTTTTTTCGAGTTCGTGGGCTATCCAGTATTTGACTTCGTATTCTTTTCCTTCTTCGTATGGTCCGATTTTTAAGCCTGCTAGTTGGATTTCGGGATGATTGCGGTTGATTATTATTTTGACGGGTGTGTTTTCGTAGATGAAGTCTATGGTTTGGATGGGTGGGGATGAGGGTGTTTTGTGAGGTTGTGTCAATGCGAGTGTGCACGTCTCCTTCTCTCTGATGAGAAAGACTGCGCTTAGGTAAAGGGTTGTTTTGGGATTTAAAGTTAGTAGTGGAAATATAGGTGAAGGGTTGTACCTTAGGAGAGAGGGGGGTTCATGATGACCCGTAGATGGGTGCTGATTGTAAAATGGAGGCAGAAATAACAAGGATTGAAAGGAATTTTGTGTGTGTGCGCTTGGTTGACCTACCCCCTCTAATATGATCCAAATAGGCTCCAAATATGAAGTGTATCGTTTGAAAGGTAGTGGCGTAGGGGGAGGTAATGCTTATATGTATTGCTTTGTGTATTTACTATTGGGATGTACTGTGGGTAAAGTAAGTGCGGTGACTGTGAAGGTTTCGGGTGAGTTGAAGGAGAAGATGAAGCGGGTTAGGGTGAATTGGAGCGAGGTTATACGGGAGGCTATTCAGAGGAAGATTGAGGAGCAACGGGTGAAAGCTGCTTCTGCCAAGATTGATGAGGTTAGGAAGCGAGCTAAGCCTGTGCCTACAGATGAGTTGGTTTCTTGGATTCGAGAGGATAGGGAGAAGGAGAGATAAGAAGTCTGCCACGTTATGTTGTTGATGCCAGCGTCATTGCCAAGTGGGTTTTGCCTGGAGAACCTTCTATAGAGAAGGCTTTGAAGTTGAAGGATGATCATGTGTCTGGCAGTGTTGAGGTTTGTGCGCCGAGTGTTGTTGTGCATGAGGTGGCTAATGCTTTGTGGCGGGCTGCGAAGTTGAAGAGAATCTCTACTGCTGATGCTGAGGAGGCTTTGAAGGCGTTGAATGACATGAGAATTAGTCTGTATGAATTATCTTGGGAAAGTGCAGCTCAAGCCTTAGGCATTGCGTGTGATTTGGGTTTTACGGTTTATGATGCCTCGTATGTTCTGTTAGCTAATGAGTTACGAGTGCCGCTTATCACAGCTGACAAAACACTCATCGAAACTGCGAGAAAGCGATTCAAAATCTTGCATATCAAAGACTATCTGTAGTTGTCTGTTGTTAAGCTATTAGCATCTGTCTATGTGGCGCAAATGTGGCTTATTCTTTTAGGGTTTGGTTGATTCTTTGTTTTAGTTGGGGTAGTTTGTTTTTGATTATGTCCCAGATGATTTCTAGGTCAACTCCGAAGTATTCGTGGATGAGTATGTCTCTTAACCCCGCTATTTTTTTCCATTCAACGTCTGGAGTTTTTTCTTTCACGTTGTCTGGTAGTTTTTTGGCTGCTTCGCCTATTATTTCCAAGTTTCTAACGACGCCGTCTATGACTAGTTCGTTGTTTTTGAATTGTGTGAAGGTGAGGTTTTTGGTGTATTTTTCGATTTTCGCTATTGCTTGTTTTATGTCTTGGAGATAGACTTTATAGTTTTTCGACATATTCTATCTCCTTCATGACGTAGGGTTTTATTTGTGGTTTCAAGGTGTCGGCGATGACTAAGTCGACTTTGCAGTTGAGGAGTTTTTCTAGGTAGAATTTGAGTTCCATGTAGTTGTCGAATGTTTTCATTCCTTTTTCAAACTCAACTAGAATGTCTATGTCGCTTGTTTCTTTCTGCTGGCTTCGGATGAAGGAACCGAATAAGCCTATTCTTTTAACGCCGTACTTTTGGATGTGTTCTCTTTCAGCTAGTATGTTTTTTAGTATCTCTTTTTTGGCTAGCATGTTGCAGAGCCCAGCGCTTAATCATTCATAAGAACTTGTTTGAAGATTTAAACTCTCACATCTATCCTTATTGTTAGGTTAGGCGTTAAGTATTGCTTGTGATTTGGATTTGACGATTTATGATACGTCGTATGTTTTCCTTGCTAATGAATTGAAGGTGCCGCTTGTCACGGCAGACAAAACACTCTACGAAACAGCAAGAAAGAAGTTCAAAATCCTACACATCAAAGATTATTCTTAATAATTTAGGACTGTGGGGTCAGGAATTGTTATTTTCTGTTATCGCTTATATTCGTAATAATTAGAGTCGGAATTGGGAATGTGCAACATATGAAGTATCAAAATCTCGACAGAATTCTTGACAAAGTGTGGCTAAGGAATAACCCTGACCACCCCTACAACCAGTGGATTAAGAAGTCAGAAGATAGCAAAGAAAGGTTATTCTTATCTCGTTTAGACAATTACGTAGAAAAAGTAACGCTGCTTCTACAGACAAAAAGGACTCAGTCTAAATTTAGGAACTATCAAGGATTCGTTGATACATATTATGAACTTGAGGTTGGATGTTTCCTAATAGATAACGGATTTCAAGTTGACTTTGAGCGGACTTTATATGTCGAGAGAGGTACTCGCATAACCCCTGACATCTTTGTCGAGAAAGATAATATCATCGTAGAAGTCAAGACATTACATAGAAGTAACGAGGTTGAGAAAGGATTTAAGTCTGGCAAAGTCTTCAAATTCAACGAAGCCCAAAGAATAAAGGACGACATATTCAGTGAACTTCAAAAATATGGGGATAAGGAAATCAAATATCCGTTAATCGTAATCGTATGTCCAGACTTCATTAAACCACCTCTTGTTTCCCCCGATGATTTTGAAACAGTTCTATCTTATCGGTGCGACAAATGGATCTTTAATGGTAAATTGCGTCGAACCCTTGATGTGGAATACCAAGGACTATACTATGAGGATGAAGGGCAAAACGCCAACATATTGAGTGGGGTAGGATTGTGGGGAAGGAGGGGAATCCTGTTCTACAAAAATCCAAACGTAAACAAAGACTCGAAATTTCCTAAAAGCAGATTTTTAGACTTCTTGATGAGCCCTAATCTTTGAGGTTTGGGTTAAGTTATTAATGCAAGTTGAAATGAATAATATGCCAATGCGCGCGCGTAAAAGGATGATTTAAAGATTTTAGGAGGTTGTGATATGAATGAAGCAGAAAAAATCGATGAGTTTGAGGCATTACCTCTGCGATTTGCATATGAGTTTTTAGCACAGAAGGGTTTTGAAAACGAAGCGAATGAAATTAGACAATCAAAAGATAAGTACATGTCTTATACTTCTACCTTGCGGCGTGGTAAAGTTCTTGAACTATTGGAGAAAAATAATTTGCTTGAGGGATTTATTGATAAATACTGGCCTTTCGGTAAAACTGAAAAAGGCAAAAGAAAAATACAGAGATATAAGAGAATTCTAAATTCGTTTCTAAGTAGCGATAGTAATGAGGATGAAGAGGAAGAAGAGCGCATTGAAGAAACAAGCTTTGCATATGAAGAAGATCTCAGAGATTATCTGTCGAACAATCTCTCGGTAATTGAACCTGAGTTAAGATTGTTTTGGGATGATAATGATGTAGAGGGAATTGATTATCCTATTGATGCTGATAATAGAAGGGTTGATATTCTTGCAATAGACAAGAATAATGTCCCTCTGATAATAGAGTTAAAAGTTAGCCGCGGTTACGAAAAAGTCATTGGCCAATGCTTATACTACAAAAATAGAGTAAGACAAGTCCTTAATGCGACAAAAGTCAGGATTGTTATAATTGCAAGGGAGATAACCCCTCAATTGAAGACTGCTGCACAAGACTTACCTGATGTTGAACTATTTGAATACAAACTGTCTGTCAAACTGCAAAGAGCAATGTAAAAGCATTAATGCCCGATGAAAGAGGTCTTCTTATCCCAAGAAGAGGACAAAAGGAACTGATAGCCTATGCTTTTTGAGTGGTTTTCGTAATCTTTAATAGTGTGTTGGGGTTATCCCTCATTTACTAGGTTTACAAACGTAAGCCCAAACTAAACATTATTTTTTCTATATTCTTCCTTGTTTCTTTAGGGCTTTGACTTCAGCTTCAACCTGTTCAATTGTAAGTTTTTCCGTTGCTTTCTTCAATTCGACAACAGAGTCTCCATAGCTTCTTCTAAGTTCACTAATAAACTTAATAGCCCTCTTGGCTCCAAGCTCCTTAACAAGAGCCTCAAAAGGCACCTCAACCGTCACCATTCTCGTAGTCGTCGTCTTTTGACGTCCCATCTTTTCCATCCATAGGAGTTTTTAATATGGCTAAGAGTCTGTTTTTACACCGAAAATTTTCTTATCCTATATCTTTCAAGCTCTACAATTGTTACGTTGTTCAACAAATCTTCAACTTTCACACTTCTAACGAAATCCTTTAGAACCGAGTTAATTCGTTCAGAAGTAAAATCAAACGGCAATCTCAACACAACAACCCCTACATGAGAACCCATAGGATAACGCAAAACATTAGCGAATTCAACATCCCTCGTAACCAAAATAAGATTGTTATCTTTAGCGTACTTTATGACTTCCTTGTCAGTTGCCCCTCCCAAACCAGTGTCTCTTAAATCAACCACTTGATGCCCTAATTTGCTAAGCACCACTGCGCTAGAACGAGGAACGTCAGCGTCCAGTAAAAACCTCATTTTTTGATCATCGGTTTAATCGCTCTAATTTCTTCATGAGCCACTAAAGAAGCAGCATACTCAATTGCTGCTAACACATCTTCCTTCTTTATTCCATATTCCTTGCACACGTTGTCGTAAGTCATCCCGCCTGCAAGAGCACCTAAAACCACATCTACCGAAACCCTAGTTCCCTTTATGATAGGCTTTCCATGTCTAATCTTTGAATCAACAACAATCCTGTTCATAGTTCACCCAGAACCACATTAGCGCAATATCCCTTAAAAAGATGATGTTAATAAAACAATTCAGTTCTCTTTTCTTTCTTCATAAGTGCAGTTTGGTTTGACGTAATCTTTAAAAGCGTGTTGGAGTTATCCTTCATACTCTAGGTTTACATATGTAAAGGTGAGACCATAAAATGAGCGAAAGAGTAACGAAAAATAGCGCCTACCTAAACGGTAAATCCACCAGCGGCACAACCACCCGAGTCAAAGACGTGTCGCCCACAAGCGGCATGTGCCCCCTCTGCATCCGAGACTGCCCAATCCTATGCGAAATCAGCTTGTCAGCCTTTCGTGGAAGAGAAGCCCTATACCCCGAACCCGTCCAATTCGGAGCCTCAACAGCAGGCGCACTCAAAGACTTCCAACTAGACTGGAGCCACTTCAACATTCATGCCTCACTTTTCGGTGCAGAAGGCATAGAAGCCAACAGCGACATAGCACTATTCGAAAACGCCGATGTCTCAACCAAAGTAGCAGGCATACCACTAAAAGTCCCCATATTAACAGGCGCATTCGGCTCAACTGAAGTAGCCCGAGTCAACTGGGAAGGATTAGCCATAGGAGCAGCATTATCAGGAGCCATTATCACAATAGGCGAAAACGTCTGCGGCATGGACATGGAATCCAAAATCGAAAACAACAAAGTCACACACAGCAAAGAACTCAAACGCAGAATAGACACATTCCGCAAATTCTGGGACGGAAAACACGGCGACGTAGTCGTACAAACAAACGTAGAAGACCAAAGACTAGGCGTAGACCTATACGCCATATCTAAGCTCGAAGTCAACGTAATCGAACGCAAATGGGGACAAGGAGCCAAAGCCATAGGCGGCGAAGTCCGCATACCCAACCTCGACAAGGCTATTACACTCAAAAAAAGAGGCTACATAGTCATACCCGACCCAGAAGACACAGCCGTGCAGCAAGCCCACAAAGAAGGCGTATTCAAAACATTCGAAAGACACAGCCGAGTAGGCATGCCACAACCCAAAACCTTCCAAGAAGACATAGAATGGCTAAGAAAACAAGGAGCCAAACACATCATACTCAAAACAGGCGCCTACAGACCAACAGCTGTAGCATGGACCATGAAAATGGCATCAAACGCCAAAATAGAGGCGGTAACATTCGACGGAGCAGGAGGCGGAACAGGCATGAGCCCCGTCCCAATGATGGACGAAATGAGCACCCCCACAGTCTACTTAGAAGCCCAAGTGCTCAAATGCGCAAACATCCTCAAAAAGAAAGGCAAACACGTACCCGACCTAATCATGGCAGGAGGCTTCATAAGCGAAACCCAAATCTACAAGGCTATAGCCTTAAGCAACTACGGCGACGGAAACGGACCCATGGTCAAAGCTGTATTAATGGCTCGGTCACCCTTAACAGCCGTCATGAAATCCAGCTACTTCGCCCAACTAGCCAAAGAAGGACGCTTAGCCCGAACCTTCGCAGACCGATTCGGCACAACACCTGACAAATTCTTCATAGCAGCACCAGAACTAAAGAAACAATTTGGCGAAAAAGCCAGCGAAATCCCATGGGAAGCCGTAGGCTTGTACACCTACCTACACGAACGCTTAGGCGTAGGGCTAAAACAACTCTTAGCTGGCTCACGCAAGTGGAAACTAAACCTAATCACCCGCAAAGACCTTATGGCGTTGACAGAACGAGCCCACAAAGTCACAGGCATCCCGTTAGCTGAAGACGCCGAAGCCGAAGAAATGGAACGAATACTCCTCGACTAAACCTTCATCATCCTCTTTTCTCTTTCTGTTCAAGCTGTGAATGGTGTTTTATCTTCAGCGTGTAGAGATATCTCTTGTGATCTCCTTTAGACCTGGATCAAGTCCTTTGGATGATTTTAGCATTTTTTCGTTCCGAGTTTGCAGGAAACGAAACGTCATCATCCCTAAAAGGATTCTAGAGACATGGAATCTCTGCAAGTTTTCCGGCATCTACATCCTAATGCTTCGCAAATCTGCCAAAAAGCGTTAAAATGCCACCCTCTAATTCTTGATGGAATGGACTCATCGTCTTCATTATGTTTGTTACACTTATATGGTTTCTTCGCTGGTTCACATTTGCGAGGGCAATAATCCCTCTGACGACTCAAATCATCTGGTTTTATTTTCTCCATCATTTCTTCAAAGAAAACGCGTTTGAATTCCATGCGAAATCCCACCTTTGCAAATTCATTAAAATACAACCTTAGTTGATGATTTTGTCCTTTCCAAGTATCTGCTCCTCTTATGTTGGGATGCCCCCAATTTATCATGAAGACCTTTGCCTTCATTTTCTCTTGAAACATTCGGCATACTTGCACTGCGACATCCCATCTCGCAAACTCTAACTCTAATTGCACCCTGCCTGCTCCCGCTTCAGTGAAAGCTGCAGTTCCTTTTGATATCTTTGGAGAGGGAGGAAGACTAGTGCTGTCAGCAATTCCTTGTAGAAAGGCCTTAATTATATTAGTTGGATGTCTGAAAATATAGTTTGGAATTTTATTCAGCGCATTATTAGTCAAGACATCGACATCAAATAACCGTCTAAGCAACAATGTCCTAGAGCTTAACCAATCTGTCGTCATAGTTATCGGTCTGCGGAATTTTATTCCAGGTTCTGGGAGATCTCCAATCTGAGTTCTTACAGAGAGTTCAGTTTCTATAGTTTTTTGCAACTTAAGAAAATCTTTAACAATTGCGTAAGCCACATCTTTTTGTTCAACTCGTGGCAATTTGAATCTAATTTCAAATCTAAATCTACACTTGTCCTCTTTTTCTTCAATGAATCCTTTTCCATATAAAAGTCCTAGTGAATAGGAGATATCTTCATCGAGCTGTATCGGCGAAAGAGTTTTGCTCATTTTTTGCGCCCACTCAGAAAGGCGACTTGGGAAACCAGTCTTCCTCTACTAGTTGTGATATCTTAAAATTGAACCGCCCTATATACATAATCCTTGTTTCGGGGCGTCCAAAGTATAGTATGGATTCTCTGTTTCTTAAAAATTCTTTAATGCTTGACACTAGTGGCTGATTGCTTATAAGAAAGGCATATTTTGCTTCAACGACTTCGCCGTATCCTTTTGCTTGGAATATTTCCTGAAACCCAATTCGTTTTCCTTTTACTTCAACAGATATAAGGTTAAGTTTACCACGGTCTTCTAGGAAACCACAGAGGTCTGGAGCAAAATGTCTACCTAGGAAGATTATTCTTGTGCCTAGCACCTTTTTTAATGTTGGAGAGAAATTAGCGTTACATGTAATTTCAAGATGAACCTTGCTGTATCCGGCACTACTAAACCTGCGTAAAAGACACGTTCTTATTGGGTCATACATGTCTTCTTCTGCCAAAAGAACACCTTGTAATTAATCTGAGCAACAATTATTTATCTGTAACCAATATTGTATAAAACAAAAAGGAAATTGACATGTGGACTGTCTACTACAAATCAAGCAGAAATATGGCAGAAATTGCAGACAAATCAGTCCAACTAATTATCACAAGCCCCCCTTATTGGAACATCATGAAGTATAGTGAAGAAAAAGAGCAAATAGGGAGAGAACAACCTTACGAGAACTACTTGAAGGAACTTAATGAAGTGTGGAAAGAATGTGAAAGAACACTTGCGCCAAACGGAAAATTGTGTATAAACACATGTATCATCCCTGTCTCGCCAAAAGTTGCCGGTAAAAGGGATAGAAGAACTATCCCGACGGACATAGAAAGAGAATTATTGACTCATACTGGCCTGAAATTTTACGATTTATATATTTGGGACAAAGGCTATTTTCTTTTTGGCAATCAACATCTAATGTTTGGTAGCTATCCTTATCCTCCAAATTTGATTTGTCGCTTGGATTTTGAGTTTATTCACGTTTTTGTCAAACCTGGAAAACCAGACCAAAAACTGCAGGAATTGAAGCGAAAAAGTGAATTATCCCAAAAAGAGTGGGTTGAATTTACAAAGGGAGTTTGGAAGGTCTCTCCTGAGAAAGACCCTAGTAAGGGGCATCTCGCACCATTTCCACTTGAAATTCCTTACAGATTAATCAAGATGTTTAGCTTTTGGGGAGATCTAGTGGTTGATCCTTTCGTTGGGCGAGGAACCGTCTTAAGGGCTGCAGAATTTCTTGGTCGCAACAGTATCGGATACGAAATCGTAGAGACTTGCAAAGGAATGATAGATAATTTTATGAGCAGCGCTAAAGCCGAAGAAGAATTGCTCGAAATAGCCAAAAACTACGAAGCGAAACCAGAAACTTTGAAAGCTGCTCAAAAAACTCTTCACTAAACCTTCAAAGAAACAGTAATCGCACGCTTCTTATTGTTAATACTTGAAAAAAGCAGAGAGCTGGGTGAATAGTGTTTTATCTATCAAAAGTGGAGATATCCCCCACACACCCCTTTTCCGCTTGTGCACAAGATTAATACATGCCAATCTCACTGTCTGAGCCACGTAGGCAACTTGGTGCGGACTTGTATGTGTCACTTTTTTCTGGCGATGAAGAGCAATCGTTGTGCTTCTGTTAAGGCAACGTTCTTGTCTTGGCTGCCGAATCCTGGGTAGGCTGCTTGGAATTTCCATCCGTTCTTCCTGAAGGTTTCTACAAGTTCATGTAGGCTCCAAAGTCTAATGTCGATTGTGACTTGTTTCTCTAGAACAAACTGCTTTTCGCTATGCTGTTTCAAAAAGGTCCAAGTCGCTTGAACACGTGAAGTTTCGATGTCAAATTTCCTGTCCTCAAGCTTAATTAGTCCCTTGTGCCGAGTGAAACCCATTGGCTGAAAGTTACGCACCAGCCAGTCTCTGTTCATGATTTCCAGAGCGAAGAAGCCTCTTGGTCTCACAAGGCTGCCGCATTGACGAAGAATGTCGTTGTTGGTATCGTCATCGTAAAAGCCGAAGGAGGTGAAGAGGTTGATGATACCATCGAATCGTTGTCCTTTGAGTGACGAAGCTATTTTGCGCATATCTGCCACTTTGAGGCGCACTATCTTAGCCACTCCTTCATTCTTGGCGCGCTTCTTGGCGATAGCAATGTAATCAGTTGACAAATCTGTTCCCAGCACGGTTATGCCTCTCTTTCCTAACTCAATTGAGTGTCTGCCAATGCCGCAATTGAGGTCTAAAACGCTTTGCGTCTTGAATCTGTGTTTACGAAGGCACTTTAGAAGAAAATCGACCTCAATACCAGCTTGGGCAACACGTTCATCTAACCCATCAAGAAAGAGTTCCGGATGTTCCTTGAAAAGATTCGTCCAATGATTCATCAATTCACCCTTAACTTGAACTAGCACGCAAGCTCTAAAGAAGGGTGTAGTCCTAGATTATTTTTGTGCTCCGAATAATTCCGCAGATGCAAATGAACAAAGTACGTGAATAAAGCAAAAAGTTGGGTGAATAGTGTTTTATATTGCAGTTGTTAGCATTCATAGATACGCTGCGAAGGGAGTGAATACTCTTTGAGTTTCGAGATGTGGGCAGAAAAGTACCGCCCTAAAAAACTGAATGAAATGATGGACCAGAAGGATATAGTTGAACGCCTCAACAGTTTTGTCAAGAACAGGAACGTGCCCCACTGCATCTTTGCGGGTCCGCCGGGAACAGGCAAGACCACAGCGGCTCTGTGCTTGGCTCACGACTTGTATGGTGAAGGCTACAGAGAACATTTGATGGAGTTGAACGCCAGCGACGAAAGAGGCATAAACGTTGTACGCGAAACCGTGAAAACCTTTGCACGAATCAAATCGATCGGTGAGATACCCTTCAAGATTCTGATTCTAGACGAAGCCGACAACATGACAGGTGATGCCCAGCAGGCTTTGAGGCGGACTATGGAGCGCTTCACCGAAACTTGCAGATTTATTCTCATTGCAAATTACAGTGGCAAGATCATTGAGCCCATTCAGTCTCGTTGTGCGCCTTTTAGGTTCACATATTTGTCACGTGAAGACCAAGACACCTACTTGAAGCGTATCACGGCTCAGGAAAAGGTGAAGCTACTAGACAAAGGTTTAGAAGCTATTTTTGAGGTTTCTGGAGGCGACCTGCGCCGAGCCATCAACACTTTGCAGGCAGCCGCCTCTTTGGGCAAGCCAATCGACGCTGACTTGGTTTATTCTGTTATCGGAAGAGCCAGCCCGGCCGATGTGCGTGGTATGCTTGATTTGGCTATGAAGGGCGACTTTATTGGTTCAAGGGAGAAATTGCGCGAGATGATTTTGAAGTATGGGGTGGCGGGAAGCGACATTATCCGGCAGATTCACATTGAAATTTTCCGAATGAGGGACGTGCCTGAACCTTGGAAGATCAAGTTGGCTGATGTTATCGGTGAGGTTGATTTTCGTTTGGTTCAGGGCAGCGACGAAGAGGTTCAGTTGAGCGCCTTGTTAGCTCGTCTGGTTGAGGCTGGCGCTGAGATGAAGCGAGGTTAATTGACGCAGATGTACGCTGCTTGGACTGTGAAGCACAAGCCTAAGACGCTTAGTGAAGTTGTGGGTAATGAAGAAGCTATTGAAAAACTTGTAAGCTGGGTCAAGTCTTGGGACAAAGGCGCACCGAAGAGACGAGCGGTTTTTCTTTATGGTCCACCTGGCATCGGCAAAACTGTGAGCGTCGAAGCCTTAGCCAACGACTTGAACATGGAGTTAGTTGAGAAGAACGCCAGCGACTACCGAACTGAAGAGGCTGTGCAAAAGTTTGCGGGTTTAGCATCTCAATACGGGACTTTGTTTGGTAAGAAACGGTTGATTTTGTTTGATGAGTTGGACGGGATTACGGGTAAGGAAGACAGAGGCGGAGTCGGAGCCATAACTAATGTTGTTAAGGCGGCTCAATGCCCAATTGTTTTGATTGCTAACAACGCCTATGACCCACGGCTGGCAACATTGCGCTTTTACTGCCTACTTATTGAGTTTAAGAAGCCGCCTGCAGGCGAAGTGATGAAGCATGTGAGCAGGGTTTGTAAGCGTGAGGGCATAGCTGCTGATGAGGCAGCATTGAAGTTTATTGCTCAACGCAGCGAGGGCGATGTGCGTTCGGCTGTGAATGATTTGCAGGCTTTGGCTCAGGGAAAGACCAGGCTCACTTACGAGGATGTTTCTTGGCTGGCTTACCGAGACCGTAAAGAAGCGATTTTTAATGTGTTGCGGTTGGTTTTTTATGGCAAGAGTGCTGATGCGGCTAAGCGGGCTGTGGACATGGCTGATGTTGACTCTGACATGTTGTTTGAGTGGATTTACGAGAACCTGCCCTATCACCTGCGAGATCCTGGAGACTTGGAGAAGGCTATGGATTCTTTGGCTACAGCCGACCTGTACAGGGGGAGGATAAGAAGGTCGCAGGATTGGAGTTTACTGCGCTATGTGATTGATTTTATGACGGCTGGTGTGGCTATGGCGAGGGAGAAGACAACGCCAGCTGGTTTTGTGCCCTTAAGGTTTCCAGAACGCATAAGACTGCTGTCTAGGACAAGGAGTGAACGCCAACTGCAGGCGCAGATAGGGTTAAAGATAAAGAAACGATGCCACATATCAGCCAACAGAGCAAAAAAGGAGACTTTGCCCTACCTACGCATCATATTCGAAAGCGATGCTAAGATGGCGGCTGGATTGGTAAAGTGGTTCGATTTTGATGAAGCAACGATAGAGTATCTGGCTGGAACAAAAAGGCAGGTGAAAGCTATTCTTAAGGCGGGTTAAGAAAAGCTAAGTAGAGCATTTAAGTAAGTAATTTGACATTGTTGGTGATTTCAGTGGATGATATAAAGTCTCTCTATGGCTTAGGTGCCAAGCACAAAAAAGAACTTTTGACAGCCATTAAAGAATTGGAAGAAGAACATGACAGAGAAGCTAAGAAAGCGGTTAGGCAAAACGAATAAAACTAGAATAAAACAAGTGAAGTGAAGTAGGGTCCAAGTAAGATAATTACCTATACAATCTTGGAAACAACGCAGAAATGACAGCAGGCTTAACAAAATGGCTAGACCTAGACGAAGCAATGATGGAATACTTGGCTGGAGGCAAAAAACAAACAAAAACAATAATCAAAAACCTGAGTTAACCTCATTTATTTGGGCTTCGTGTTCTCGGGCATATGCCTTTTCTGATGTATAACCAGATTTTCTTTCCTTCATTGTAAAGCAATTTGCTGAAAATCAATTCTCCCCTAAAAATCTTTATTGCGTCATCTCCCCACAAGCAAAAAACAAGTCTTGGTGTGCCTTCTTGAAGATAACCATTTACTATTTCTGGAGTTTTGGAAAATATTTTACACAAATTTGAGTTGTATGACTCTAACTTTTGTTTGATATCTTTAATTTCACATGTGTTTATGATTGGTTTCCAATGAGGTGTGTGGTCACTGCAAACATATGGTCCATAGCTAAGGTATTCTCTGATATCTTTCAGTTCGGCAAGAATCTGAGCAAATTCTTGATCTATGATTTTCGTTTCAGTTATAAGCCTTTCATGAGAACAAGGTATGTACCATTTCGGAGCGTTGAAGCGATCTTTCCAGTCTATCACTCCTTCTTCAAGAAACTTTCCTCTAGGACTTAAAGCTACAATAGAGACGCAATTATGAAACACGCTATAGTAGAAATTGACACCAGATGAAATTATGTCGTTTTTGCACAGATTTATTCTCCCGCTTGCGTAAAATATACAAGCCTTAGCCATTTCTATAGATGCAAAATTGATCAGTTTGTAGTTATGAATTTCAAGCTGACTCAAATACTCATCACGCTTAACTATGAGGTACATTCAAAGTTAAAGCATTGTGCCTAGCAAGCAACCAATAGCTTGCATTTTCGTCATTTTTTAGGTTTGTAGTATGGTTGTCGTCTTTTGACAGCTGCGATAAACAATTTCTTCAATTCGTCTTCGCTTGCGCCTTTTCTCATAGGTGTCAAGACATCTACAAGATTGTCAGTAACCATCAAACAAGGCTTCAAATAACCGTCACTCGTCACACGCAAACGTGTGCAACGAGCACAAAATTCACTGTTTTCAATGGGATGCACAACCTCAACACGTAAACCATCAGACAAAGAATAAAGGCGTCTGCTCTGCATGTCACCCCGAACTGTAACGTTTAAAGCCTCCTTCTTTAACTCCTCCTCAATACCATCCAAAGGATAATGATACCGCCTATAATATGGGTCCTCAACGTTAACGGACTCCAACTCCAACAACTGCAAAATAGAGCAACTTTTTCTAGCAAAATCCATCATATTGGCAACCTCATGCTCATTGACGCCACGTAAGACAAGCATGTTCAACTTAACAGGATGCAAGCCAGCTTTAACCGCTGCGTCCACACCCGTCAAAACATCGCCTAAGTCGCCTCCGTTCAACTCACTAAACGTTCTCTTATCCAACGAAGGCAAGTTCACGTTGACACGCTTTAACCCAGCCTTATGCAGCCTTTCAGCCAAAACCGATAGATGCGTGCCATTCGTGGTCATAGACAAGTCGCGCAAACCCTTAATCTTAGCCAAACCTTTCACAATTTCAACAATATCAGCTCGAAGAAGGGGTTCACCGCCCGTCAGCTTAACATGATTAATCCCTAACTCAACAGCAACGCGTACTATACGCACAACTTCATTGGCTGTCATCTCACGCAAACCCGAACTAGGCGTTTGCCCTTCTCTATGGCAATATGGACAGTGTAAGTTGCAGCGCTGAGTCAACGAAACCCTTAGGTTGAGCGTTGGACGCCCGCAACCGTCAACCAAAACCACTTTATTTTGCCCCTATCTTCCACGGGCGTGGAGAGTAATATGCCCCGCCTCGGGTAATATAAGCCTTTCAAGACACAGCTTAACTGCCTGAGGCGAACCAGGCAAACAAAAAACTGCTTTCCCCCTGGCTATACCTGCAATCGCTCGGCTCATGACCGCTGCTGAACCAATTTCCTCGTAACTTAACCATCTGAAAAGCTCGCCGAACCCTGGCAACTGTTTGTCTAGTAAAGGCTCAACGGTTTCAATGGTTACGTCTGAAGGGTTGATTCCTGTTCCACCAGAAGTGATAACAGCATCCACTTTCTGCGATTGCAACGCCTTCTTCACACTTGCTTCAATAAGCCTTCTATCGTCTGGAATCAAGTCTCGTTGGAAGACAGAATGTCCATGAGCCTTCAACGTTTCCACAATCAAGTCGCCAGACTCATCCACAACTTGTTTTCCCGCTTCAAAATCTCGGAAACGACTCGTGCTCACGATGACAACAGCGAAGCCCAATTTTTTAGGCGCCTCTTCCTTGTGCAGTCTAGCAGTCTCACTCATGGACCCGTTGTGTCCTCCCAATTGCTCACTTTTCCTTCTTCATTTTTCGCACAACGTGTATGTTTTCAATCGCGGTACTCGGATACTGCCCCTTCGCGTCTTTCTCATACTGCTTGGTCATGTCCCAGATGGTTAAAAGGGCAACAGCAGCCGCTACTAACGCTTCCATCTCCACGCCTGTTTGAGCCCTCGTCTTAACTCTAGACTCGACCTCAACCAATGAATCATTCACAATCTTCAAGTTGACATCGACGTTTGTTAATGGAAGAGGATGGCATAAAGGAATGAGTGAGCTCGTGTTTTTAGCTGCCAATATGCCCGCTACCTTGGCCACTTCAAACGGGTCGCCTTTCTCAATCTTATGGTCCCTAATCAACTGCAAAGTTTCAGACCTCAATCTGATGCGTCCTCTAGCCGTGGCTTCACGATAAACCGCAGGCTTCGGCGTTATATCCACCATAGACATGGATAAACCTCACGTAGACATACTTCTTCTCCTTTGGAATAAAGATAAACACTTTGGTTAAACTCGTCAATCAAGAGAATTCAAAGAAAACTCCATGTACTGATTCTTTTTCTGCAACGGAGAATATACCCTCAGTTTTATTTGGTCTGAGACTTCAAACAAAGCAGTGCAAAAAGTCCAACTACAACCTTCACTACCCTTAGCGAGAATACTGTAAGGCTTGTTGGCTCTAGAAGAAAGAATTTTCAAAACCTCTTCAGAAGTTTTCTCTTTTGCCCTCTTTATCATTCTTGTTCCTTCTCGATACCTTATTAAACTGGATTTGCCGACATCTTGCCTAATATTTTTCAAACCCGCTGAAACGTAATGATTTGTGTGGAAAAATCTGTCATCTATTTCTGTCAGGTAATGTTTTTTTGGAGTGGTCTCAAGGTTTACTGCTTTCTTCTCTTTTAGTGACGCAATGTTATAACTGAAACCAGATGTCCTGTAAGGAAACAACGCTCTTCTTACCGCATCTTCTATCGTCTTCGCTTCTAATAGAGACCTATCGAGGAAGGTTCTTGACACACCCATCATGCTATTAAAACGTGGCATAGTATTACCCGTCGTAACAATTCCATCAGCGTTGAATGAAAACGCGCCTCCTGGAATTTCGCCTGGATAGCAAAAAGAGAAGAACGACACGCTATTTTTTGGTTTAATTATCAGAAGGTATGAATTGTCTTTGCTGACTTTCGAGCCATCCTCATTATGCCCAATGATTATTCTATCATCTCTTTTAAAAACTACTGTAGAACAGCCCCCATAAACAGACATGAAATTCAATAGCGCTATGTCCCTAAAATCTTGACCCGAACCCTGCGCCATTCCAGCAATTTCCTCCAAATACTGAGGAAAATATTTCTTCGCAAAATCATGAAGCTCATCGAATTTTTTCTCCGAGTACGCATGCTTTTTCTTCGTCAGTTTGGGTAACTGACTAAGCTTTAAAGCATTTTGGATTTTGTCTTTAAACTTTTTTCCAATTTGAAAACCTACATCAAAGTTGGATCCTTCTGCTTTCAGAACTTCGAAAGGGAAATTTTTTGGCATAACATTACTGTTTGTTGCTTTTAATAAAAAAGCTTACTTGTCCCAGCTATCCACTAACTCTCTTATCATTTTTGCCCTCTGATTGTCCTCATTGAACCTAAAGATGCGGATTCTCCCAAAGTTCTTGTGCCTAACAATTCCTGACGCCTCTAAAACACGCAAATGCTGATTCGTTGTTGCATAGTTGAGCCCTGCACGACGCGCAATTTCCGAGATGTTTAATTCGCCGATTTCAACCAAAATCCTGAGGATTTTCATTCTGCCCTTTGACGAGAAGACTTCTTCTATGGACATGCCCTTTTATGCTCCTAATGTTTTGCTTAACTCACGCTCTAACTCAACTGCAGACACGTGTGGCAAACTGATCAGAGTGGTTTTTCCCCTTAACCCAACGCTTGACGGCTCTGTCTTGATAACGTCTAATGCGGAGAGTTCTTGCACGTATTTCCAGAGTTGAGTGTGTCCTCGTTTTTCTTCACCGTATTCTTCACAAACAACAGCGTAGGCGCTTTCCGCTTCACCCATAGAAAGATGGGCGGCACCTGACTGCCTGAATTTGCGTGCCACGCCGAGCAAGAAGAGTTTTTCGTGTAGTCCAAGTTCGGCTACTGTGTCTTTTCGCACTATAGGATAAACAATTTCAGATGCTTTTCTTGCGTGTTCGGGCATTACCTCTCTTGAACCTTCAGCGTCAGCGTATTTGCCAGCGCGCCAGAGGAGTTCGATGGCGTAGCGTGCGTCTCCGCCTTGTGTGGCTGCGTTTTCGGCTATGAGGTTGAGTGTTTGTGGAGAAACGGTGTTGTCGTTGAATGCAGATGTTAGACGCTCGTTTAGTATGTCAAGGAGTTGAGTTTTGGAGTACTCATCCAGATGGATTAAGTTGTGTTGCAGTGTGCTTCTTGTGCTAGGGTCTAACATGTTTATGAGTGTGGTGTCGCGGATGATACCAATCAATGACAGTCTTTGGGTTGGGGTTGTGTGGGTTTCGTGTACTCTGGTAAGGCTGTACAGCGTGTCTGCGCCATCTGTGCGTATCAATGCGTCTAACTCGTCTAACGTGAGGATAACGTATGCTTTTTGTTCATGGAGAACCTGCATAAGAGCTTGAAGGAGTTCTTGAGCTGAGTAACCTCGCCTTGGAAAGTTAGGGGAAAATTTTAGGATGATGCGTTGCAGTATCATGAAGAAGCTGCCTTTACATTCGCGGCAGTTGACATGAATATAACTTAGGTTTATGCCTTTTTGCTGGGCAGTTTTTGCGATGGTTTGTCCAAAGTGTTGGGTTAGAACGGTTTTTCCTGTTCCTATTTTTCCGGTGACTAAGACTCTCTGGGTCATTTTGCCTGGGTTTTCGGTTGTGAAGCGGAAGAATTGGTTTAGGAGATTTAGCTGTGTTTCCCTGTGCGGTAGGTGAGGCGGCACGTAGTTGATGTCTAGTTTGGTTTCGTCTTTGAAGACGCTTGAATAAGTGGAGTAGGAACGCATACGATGTAACCTCCCTTGAATAGTGTGTAGCTGTTTTCAATGTGATTTATGGTTTTTGTTCGTTAGAAAGGAAATTTTGGTCATGGTAGATTGGAAGTGTTGACACATTTTTTGTCTCCTTCTTGCAGACTTCGTGCATACACGCACACGAAAAAAACGTTAACATTATAACAAAGCTTATATCAAACAAAGTCGTTTTCCTCAACCATAGCTAGTCCAACAGAAACAAGCAAAAAAGGCGGCTTTTGCCGACGAGGCTTGACCTGTTAGGGCAGGCTAACTTTCCGATGTGAGGACGAAGGAAACACATGCCTAAAAGGCTCAAAACCAATGCGTAAGAAGAAGGAGGAAAATTTTGAAGATAAAAGAACTACGAGACGGAATGAAACGCATAGACGTCGAAGCTAAGATGATCAGCAAAGAAGCCACAAGAGAAGTCTTGTCCAGATACAAGGACGTAGTGCACCGAGTTGCCAACGCTACAATCAGCGACGGAACAGGCACAATAAAACTAACCCTGTGGAACGACCAAATCGACCAAGTCAAAGTAGACGACAACATCAAAATCGAAAACGGCTACATAACAACCTTCCGAGGCGAGATGCAACTAAACGTCGGCAGATACGGAAAACTCACCGTCCTATAAACAACACAAAAAAAGGTTCAAGTCGAGTAAAAACCATTGTGTAAACGTCAATGAGAGGTGAGAAAAAGATGGAATATGAAAGGAGAGAAAGAAGAGGCTATTATGGAAGAAGAGAGGGAAGAGGTTACGGTCCAAGATTCCCCCCAAAACCAGTTGAAATAGGCAAAGAATACGACGTAGAAATCCAAGAGACCAGCCGAAGAGGCGAAGGTATAGCAAGAATCAAAGGTCTAGTGGTCTTTGTTCCCAACACAAAACCAGGCGATAAAGTCAAAATACGCGTGACAAGAATAAGCCGAAGATTCTGCGAAGCCGAAGTTGTAGGCAAAGGCGAAGCAAAAGCTGAAGCCGAAGCCGAAAGTGAAGAAACAGCAGGAGAAGCGGAAGAAGCAAGCGAAACAGAAGAGGCAAGCGAAGAGGAAACCGAGACAGAGACTGAAAACGAGTAACCCACACCCTGCCACTTAACAAACAACCTCGTGGGCAGAGTTTCCATTTGCTAGTGTTTTTTATTTTATCTTTACTTTTTTTAGAACTTCCTTTAAGTTCCATTAACTTTTTAATATTCTTGCATGTACACTTTGAACCTTGATATGGCTGTCCACTTCTTTTTAAAATCCTCTAGTCCTGGATTGTTGCAGCCCCATCCAATGTCAAGCCACTGTAAGCCTTGCCTCTTCCCATGCAGAATCTCTTGGTATAGCAAGAAATCTGCCAATGATGGATAATCAAGGTAAAAACCTAGAGGTGTTGCCATGGTGTCAGACAAAAAGTCAACGACGTCGAAGCCGATGAGTGTGTCGCCTGAAAACACGTTGAAAAGTGTGGGTGAAGGAAACCTCTTGAGGTATTCGCCGAGTCTCAAGTAAAGCTGGTAATCCCAAGGGGCGTAGCTCTTTTTCGTTAAGTGAAAAGCCATGATGTGAGAATGGGCAACTGTTAACTCTCTGCCAATAGCAAGTGTGTAGCCTCGCTTTTCAGCATTGTTCACGCGGTATCGAAGGTGTTTGTATGAACCCCCGTTGAGTTTTTCGTCGAATTTGCGTAGATTTATGTGATAATCTTTGTCTCGGTAAACGGTCTCGCAGTGGAAATCGCCCAAGTTATTGGGCAAAGGTTTTGGTGAGGTTGTTACGGCTTTGTTTGGTTTGAAGGCTTTCACAGCAGCGTAAAAACATTCAGTTGCATCTGCACTCGTGGCTTTGTCATTGTCAAGCCCGAACAGGGTGAGCCAAAGGATTTTGCTCATTTGATCATGATAAAGCAGATACTTGTTGCGGTAAATGTAGGGTTCTCCATACGCTACGGAATATAAGGTTGCTAAGTGTTCGTCAAAGTATCCGCGCTTTTGGCACTGAACAACGTCGTCTTCGGTTAGTCGTTTCAGTTTCAAAAGGTTGCCTCGTTTCAAAACCGATATCAAAGCGCACTGCGATAAAATATTTTTGGTCAACACATTCTGATGCACTTCGAATCAAACACCACAAAACTTTTCATTCTTAAACAACATTAAACTATGCTTCTATAACTAGGAGCAAGTTGAGACGAGATGAAACGCGAAGATTTTCTCGATATGCCCGTGGTTCACATGGAACTCCAACCTAAGATGACCGTGAATCAACTTATACAACAGTTTGATAACTCAGGTTCTTTTGGAGCAGGAAGAATTGCCTCCGCCTGCGACGTTTTTGAAAAAATGGTAAGAGACGAAAAGTGCACAGTGTTTCTCGCTTTGTCGGGGGCAGTTGTGCCAGCTGGCTTGCGTACAACAATAGCTAGTCTGATTAGGATGAGGTTAATCGATGCGCTTGTGAGCACTGGGGCAAACATGGTTCACGACCTCATCGAGGCGTTGGGAGGGCATCACTACAAAGGGCATTGGTTCGTAGACGACTACTTACTCTATAAGTATCACATATACCGCATCTACGACATCTTTGTTCCAGAGGAAGACTTTGTCAAAGCCGACTTCAAATTGATAGAAATGTTCGACAAAATCGCCTCGAAAAAGAGTGGGGGAGTTGTTTCAACTAGCGAAGTCATGCAAGAGATTGGAAAGCGAATAAAAGACCCCAAATCGATTGTTAGAGCAGCACACGAGTCCAAAGTACCAATCTTTTTACCAGCCATGCGCGACTCCGAATTCGCGTACATACACCGTGTGCACACGGTTCGCAACAAAGAAGGTAAGCCTTTGACGATAAGTGCTTTTCAAGAGGTGCCTGAAATGCTAAAAATAATGGATCAGTCAGAACGCCTTGGCATGATTGTTATTGGGGGCGGTGTGCCACGCAATTCTGTTCAACACGCTGCCTTGATGACAGGAAAGGGCTTAGACTACGTTGTTATTATCACCACCGATAGACCAGAACAGGGAGGACTTTCAGGCTCCACCATAGAAGAAACAATCAGTTGGGGAAAGACAAAGCGAAAAGCCGACAAAACCATGGTAATCAGCGATGCCTTAATCGCCTTTCCTTTAATGGTTGCAGCGGTCATGGAGCGTCTTGGAAAAGATTTTCAGCGAAAAGGAAACCCGTAAAATGGGAGGATGACAACTCTTGAAGAGAGTAGTTGACTCTGAAAAGAAATTCTGTGGAAATTGCCGTTACCACAACACGTACAATTACCCGGACCAAGTTTTTTGTTTTGTGAAATTTCAGAGACTGGAAAAACCTGTTGTTTCAATTTATGACCACTGTGACCAGTGGGAGTATAAACCGCAAGAATGCTTTTGTTTAGAAGACACGATGAAAAAGAGCGAGAAGAAAACTTAGAGATGCTTAGAATCTTCACTATTCAAGCGTAAAAGGGTTAAAGGAGACAGTCTGTTAAGTCGTCGTCTTTTTTCTTCGTCTTCTTCTAGCAGGTTTCTCCGCTGGCTTCGCCTCTTCAACTTTAGCAGGCTCTTCTACAGTTGGTGCTTCTTCTTCTGGTGGTGGAGCTGCGACAGGAACAGATGGAACAGTTACCTCTGTTGGCGGAGGTGGGGTTGGCGCTTCCTCGATTTTTTCTTCAGCGGGTGCAGCCTGAGGTTGAGAAGGTTCCGTGGGTGCAGGTGGAGGCAAGGTGGGCGCAGGGACTGTGACTTTAGGTCTGAAAGTGTAGCCTCCTGCAGCAAATAGTATGCCTAAAATAGCGAAGATTGCTATTGCTGCTTGTCCTGAAGTCGTTTCTAGGGTGTAGTCTGGAAATGCGTTGGTTAGGAATACGCCTGCTATTATAAAACATATTAGGGCGACAACGTATAGGCTGTAATCCGACCTCATCTGGTTCTCCTCTTTACAGTCTCTGTTAGATTCATGGCAAATTACTTAAATAACTTTCTGAAGAATTTAACATATTCTTTGTTGTTTTGTGTTTCTGTGTACACACAGTTGACCCTACCTCTCTATTAGACGCCTAATAGGCTGCTAGTAAGTTAATTTTTATGCCATTTGTCATAATGCTTAAATATGACGAATGTCTTATAATTTACGCTCAGATGTCAAAGCCTTTTCGAGCGTCCACCGAAGTTTTTCAAGCTTGTAATTGCAAAGAAGTTAAATATTGTTGCTGCATTTTATTATGCCAAGGAGAAAATAAACATGTCCAAATGTGGATGCGGCTCAACAAAAAAGAAGAAAGAGACCAAAGTAAAAAAGAAGTAAGCTACGAAAGAGCTAACACTTAGCAGAATCTTGCTGGGTTCATAACAATAGTTTTGAACGTTGTATCTAGTTTACTCTACGTCTCTCCTTAACAAACAGCATGAGAACTATTGCTGGAATTGTTAAACTTAATGAAAAGTAGAAAGGTGCAAGCTTTCCGAGGTTTAGCCATAGAAGCCCAGCGATTAATGAAGCTGGAAATGCACATAAGCCTACAACCATCTGGAACGTTCCAAGCATGCTTGCTCTCAGGTCTGTTGGCGCTAATTCAGAAACAAAGGCTCGTTGCACAGGCTCAATCGCTCCCTTGTGAAGCCCGTACACAACAAACAAAGACGCTACTTCTTCAAGTGAAGCAAAGTAGATAAAGCCTAAGCACGTAAGTCCCCAAAAACCATACGCCACAATCAACACATTCTTTCGTCCAACTTTGTCAGCGAGTTTTCCAAACGGCAACGACACCAAAGAAGCCACAGCGGTAAACAAGAGATAAAGAAGCGGAAGAAACTCCTTTCCAAAGCCCGCACTCTCCGCATAAACCAACAAGAAGGAGTAGCTGAAAAAACCCAAAGCAAAGACGGCACTCAAAGAAAGAAACAACCTAAAATCGAAAGACAAATCCTTGAAAGAGAATCCCTTGTAGATTCGATTGGTCTTTCTATCCTTAATGAAAACAAGAATCAGAAGTGCGCCAATTAAAGAGGAATTGACGCAAGCAGAAACAAACTCGTGTAGCCCAACAGACCGAACAACAAGAAGCAAGTTATGATGCCGCAAACCGCTCCCAAGTTGTCCATGGCTCTCAACAAACCAAAATTTCTTCCCCTATTTTCATCAGTTGAAACATCAGCCACAATAGCGTCTCTAGGTGCACCTCTAATCTTGCCTGATCTGTCTAGAATTCTAAATGGAATCAAATGCTGCCATGCGGTGGATAAGGCGTAGCCTATTCTAGATGCAGCTCCAAAGAGATATCCAGTCCATACAAAAACTTTCCTCTTTCCAATTCTATCAGACAGATAACCAGAACCTGCTTGAGAAATGGAAACAATAGCGTCACCCAAACCGTCCACAAATCCAAGAACCGCCAAATTCGCCTTCAAAAAGGTGGTTACACAAAAGGGCCAGATAGGATAAATCATGTCAGACCCAAAATCATTCAAAAACGAAGCTGTGGAGAAAATGGTCATAAATTTTCTGGTTTCACTCAGCGACGACTGTTTTCCCTCTGCGTTGGTCACTTCGACCTACTGCCCCTTTCTTCTTCAGTTTTGTTTTTAAGTAAAGAATACAACAAATAAAACTCTTACACCATAATCTCTAGATGACACGAGGAATCTTTTCATGGAAAAGATCGTTACAGCCTTGGAAAAGATTGTTGGGTCAGAAAACGTGTCAAACGCCAAACCCATCTGCGAAGCGTACGTGACAAAAGCGATCATGGACATTAGTTCAAAACCCCCAGCAATCGTTGTTAGACCCGTAACCGTCGAAGAAGTTCAAGCAGTATTGAAACTTGCGAATGAAAGTAAGATTCCAGTTGTGCCTCATTCAGGCGGCTTGAGCGGTGGTGAAGCAACACCAACTCGAGAAGGCTCAATTCTGCTCGATTTGCGTCGTATGAACAAGATTATCGAGGTTAACATAGACGCCCGATACATGATTGTGGAACCTGGAGTGACGTCTGCCCAAGCTTGGAGATTCATGCAGGAGAACTATCCGAATTATCGACCTGGCATTCCCGATGGCGCACCACCATCAGCTACCATCGTGGGCGACCATCTAGACAGAGGCTTCCACTTTCTGTCAACTAGGTATGGACCTGCAGCTGACGCCGTGCTAGGTCTCGAAGTTGTCTTGCCCACAGGAGAGATTGTGCGAACTGGCGCTGGAGCTTTGCCAACAGCCAAATGGTTTTACAGGTGGATGTTTGGTCCAGACCTGACAGGACTCTTTCTAGGCTCACAAGGAACATTGGGCGTCGTCACCAAAATGGCTGTCAAGATTTTTCCCATGCCCAAGTTTAGAGACGTAGTAGCATTTGGAGCAAGCGAATGGAAATACCTCATCGAACCTTGTCTAGAAGTCCTCAAAACCGAATCCATAGACCTAGCCCAAGGCGGCAACTATCACTTGGCGACAACCAGACGAGCTAGATACAAGTGGCCGCCTCCACCTAAACCAAACGTGTTGCCCACTGTTTGGATGAACTTTGAACTGGGCGCAGATAGCATAGAGGAACTCCAGAACGTAAAAAACAAAATCTACGAGATTTTGAAGAAGTATCAGAGTCAATATGTATGGGGAAAGGAAGGAGAAGCAAATCTGTTTGAATGGAAACTTGATGTTCGCAGTATAGTGTCTCGGCTTACAAAGCCTAACAGAATCTCTGTGCCTTATGCAGGTCACAAGGGTGGTGGTCTACTTTTCATAACCTGGTACGTGCCTTGGAAAGAAGCGGACAAGTTCTGTGAAAAAGCGGAAAAATTGATGAGCAAATATAGAGTTTCACCCGTTGTCTGGTTGGCTGCAGTTGACCATGGCAGACAAGGTCTAGTTATGCCCATAGTCTTGTTTGACCCTAAATCACCCGAGGAGCTCAAAACTGTGGAAGCCTTAGACAAAGAGATGACAGAGCAATTCTTGAGCATGGGCGGAATCCCCTACCGTCCAAACCTGACAGTTCATGCGCCCATAGCTATGTCTAAGTCGCTTGGTTACTACGACTTGCTGAAACGGATTAAGCGTGTGGTTGACCCAAACGGGATAATGCATCCAGGAAGGCTAGGGCTGCCAACTACGGAGGAGGGGAAAGCATGACATACCTTGAAAAGTTTAAGGAAGACGCCTACAACTGTCTCCACTGCCGCCTCTGCACCTTCACTTGGATGTGGCCAGAAAAGACTCCTGCACTTTGGCCTCAAGGCAGTTTTCAACCCACATGTCCATCAGGTGAAAAGTACAAGTTTGAAGCCTATTTCGGCGGTGGCAAGTCTTGGCTAGCTAGAGCCGTGTTAGAGGGCAGAGTGGATCCCAAAGACCCAGCGTTAGTAGACATTCTCTTTGCTTGTCCAACTTGTGGAAGCTGCCAGCAACAATGCACGTTGGAAGAGCCGGATGTGGGCTACCACCACCGAATAATGTCGCTAATCGAAGCCCTGAGAGCCGACATAGTGAAAGCTGGATCCGGACTGCCAGGCAAGCAGAAGGCTTTTGGAATTCACATCGGTAAGGAGCACAATCCCTACATGGAACTGCACAAAGACAGACTCTCCTGGTTACCCTCAGACATCAAGCTGCCCGAAAAGGCAGAAACCCTCTACTATGTTGGATGCACATCGGCGTATAGGCAGAAGGAACTTGCCAAAGCTACAGTTGAAGTCATCAAAAAAGCCAACGTTGACTTCACTATCATGAGGGACGAATGGTGTTGCTCCTCACCTCTGCTACGAACTGGACAATGGGAAACCAGCTGGGTCTCAGCTAAAGATGTGGCTCAACACAATGTGAATGAAGCTCAAAAAACAGGAGCCAAAACCATAGTTACAACGTGTTCAGGCTGCTACCGAGCTTGGAAGAAAGACTACACAGAAGAATACAAGGATATGTTAGACGCTAACCACAACTTCAAAGTTCTCCATACAACCGAATTGTTGGAACAGCTCCTAAAAAGCGGAAAGCTAAAACTGAAAAACAACGTCAAAATGCGGGTTACGTACCACGACCCCTGCCACTTAGGAAGACACATGAGCGTCTACGACCCGCCTCGTAATTTACTCACTGCGGTTCCTGGCGTTCAACTCGTAGAAATGCCTAGAATGCGCGAGAACGCTTGGTGTTGTGGCTCAGGGGGCGGCGTCAAATCAGGTTATCCCGACTGGGCAGTTGAAATCTCGGGTGAAAGAGTGAAAGAAGCCGAACAGTTGGATGTAGAAGCCATAGTTTCAGCTTGCCCTTTCTGCGAACGCAACCTCACAGACGCCATAAGTAAGTACGGGTCAAAGCTCAAAGTCTACGATGTAGTTGAGTTAGTGAACAAAGCGCTTTAGAACAAAGCTAGAGCGTTTTTTCAAGGCTCTGCAGACTGAAATTCGTGTTAGCGCAGCCATTCTTGATCAGCGGAACCGCCTGGCCTGTTAAGCCTAGTAGCTTGAGACCTTCTCCTGCAAGTTTTAGTTCTTGACTGCAAGCGACACCAACTATGCCCTCGTATTTGTTTCGTTTCAGTATGCTAAGGACGCATGAGCCGCCGGGCAACACGTAGATGTCGTAGCCTTTTTTTTCACCTAGAGTTGTGGCTTTATTGACCAAGCAGTCTTTGGAGCAGTGACCACACTTGTAAGATGGAAGCTTAGGGTTGAAAGCGGCTCTACACCTATTGTCCATGTGTTTCCTTGAACAGTGAGGTAGAAACATCGCCCTCTTTTTCGTCTTCTCAAAGCGTTCTTTCTGAGAAACATTTTGGACGTAAACATCAACGAGGTCTTCAACGAGTTGCAAAGCATCTGGGACATCTAGACCAGTTATTTCGGTAAGCTTGAACCTGTCAGATAAGTGTCGAGCTCTTATGCCCAAGCGTTTGTGCAGTTTCCTCTCAGCAGCAACCCTTGCTAGTTCTTTGAAAAACGATTTTGAAATATTGGATAGGTCAAAGCTGAACTTGTACGGCATGCTCTTATGATACATGATAGGAGACGTTTAAGATTAACGATTCAAAAGGCTGGTTAAACAGGTTTAAAGACGAAAATTACTCTATCCTCTGATGTCAAATAAGGCAAAACCTCCACTTCTATCCCAACTTTAAGAGTTTCTGGTGGCACATCTGTTATTTGAGCCAAAAGACGAGAACCATCCTCTAACTCAGCAACCGCAACAATGTACGGCGCGTATTTGGTCATGCTCTCGGCTGGAAAAGTCACAACCGTGTAGGACAATAGGTTTCCACGCCTTGGCGCTTCATACCATTCAACCTTGTGTGAACCGCATTTGCAGTGGGCTCTAGGCGGCAAGTACTTTGCGCCGCATCTGTTGCATTTGGTGCACATCAACTTGCCTTCTTTCAACGCTTCAACGAACTTAACCATAAGGTTGGTTTCTGGACTCCAAGACACGTACCCAAATTTCATAGAGGTTTCACCTTCTGTAGATTTGCACATAACAGTATTGTCCTGTTTCGCCTATATTGTGGGTTAATCCGATTTCGGCTTCGTTTACCTGTCTCTTTTTGGCTTCGCCTCTTAACTGAGTGGTTATTTCAACAGTCATTGACACGCCTGTGGCGCCTAACGGATGCCCTTTAGACTTAAGCCCACCGTCAACGTTTGTGGGTGTCTTGCCGCCTATGTAGCTTTGTTCTTCTTCGATGAATTTTCCACCTTCGCCTTTCTTGCAGAAGCCCAAGTCTTCGTAAGACATGATTTCGGCTATGCTGAAGCAGTCGTGGGTGCATGCGACATCTATGTCGTTTGGTGTTACACCAGCCATTTTGTAGGCTTGTTCAGCTGCCAACTTGGTTGCCTGCAAGCTTGTTAAGGAAGGGCGTTCGCTAATCATCATGGTGTCAGAAGCCGAGCCTAATCCAGTTATCCAGATGGGTGTGTCAGTGATTTTTCTTGCTTTTTCTTCGCTGGCCAGAATGGCTGCGGCTGCTCCGTCGGAGATGAGGCAGCAGTCGTATAGGTTTAAGGGATGACACACAGAAACTGAGTTCATGGCTTCTTCTAACGTGACTTCCTTCTGCAAGTGGGCATAGGGGTTCATTGCACCATACTTGTGGCTCTTCACTGAGACCATAGACAACTGCCTCCGAGTCGTACCATACTCGTGCATGTGCCTCGTAGCCATCAATGCATAAGCGCTTGGAAAAGTGACGCCGAAAGGGTACTCCCAACGAGTGTCGAAGGCACGGGCCATCCACTCAGTTGCTATAGAGGAGCCTCCATGAGTCATTGTTTCAGCTCCGATGACAATGATTAGTTCGGCTAAACCAGCCTTAATCAGAGACCAGGCTGTTTGAACTGCAGCGCTTCCAGTGGCGCAAGCAGCCTCCACACGGAACATGGGTTTGTTTCCTAACCCCACATAATCATGAATAAGCGCGCCTGGAGAAATCTGCGAAGCTAACGGCTCGCAAGCCACACCTATCACTGAAGCGTCTATGTCTTTGGTTGTGATGCCCGCGTCTTCTAAAGCAGGGACAACAGCTTCGTGAGCTAATTCTCTTATTGTAACGTCAGTTCTTTTGCCGAATTTGGCATGTCCTACGCCAACTACTCCAACTTTCTGAGTCAAGTATTAACACTCTCTGAGAAATCAAAGGAAGAAAGCTGCCTCGAAGTATTATTTATTTTCTCTAAAAAAGGAGACGATTTTTCAATATTCAATTGCAATGTTTCATTTTATTGCAGTCGAATCCTATAGTCCTAAAAGCTTTTCTTTTTCCATGTGTAGATATGTGCCTCTTAAAACGCGGTTTGTCGGTGGGAAAGTGCTTCGTGCGTTTAGGAATGATTTGAGTGTCCTTCTAAAATATACTCAGCTGTTTCCATTGTGTTTTGCAGTGTTTGTCAGCATGTTAGGCTTCGGCTTGGTCATGCCTCTTCTGCCAATCTATGCAAGAGATTTTGGGGCAACAGGAATACAGCTGGGATTCTTAACAGCCTCCTTTGCAGCAACCCGAGCCATTTCAACCTTACCAGGTGGATGGTTAGCCGATAAAATGGGTAGAAAAAAGCCGATAACAGTTGGGTTGCTTTTGTATTCGGTTGTGATGGCATTATACGGATTTTCTCAAGATGTCAACCAACTAATATTATTGAGGGCTCTTCAAGGCGTAGCTTCAGGAATAGTCTGGCCTGTTATTAGCACAATGGTTGTCGACATAGTGCCACCCCAAGACAGAGCTAAGGCTCTTGGCCTCTACGAAACCATGTGGTTTCTCGGACACATCGTGGGTCCAGGCTTAGGAGGCGTGTTGGCAGGAGCGTTCACTATTGCCGTTCCGTTTTTTGCATGCGGCGGCTTAGCTTTCGTTACCACAATTCTTGTAACCTTGACAGTGAGAGAAACCATTCCAACTGCAAAAGGTATTGAGGCACTTAGGGCAGAGGTAAATCCTTCACCTAAGCTTGACTCCGACACATCGGCTCACATTAGCCTAAGAGGAATAAGACAATTAACAGAGCATCCTCGCACTTTCCTAGGTCTCTGCGCAGCTCGGTTCATAATTGCTCTGTCTAGCTCGTTAATTCAACCACTACTATCAGTTTATGCTAATGAAGTGTTAGGCATCTCCGAAGTAGGCGTGGGAATGCTCTTCACATTCATGGGCATCGTGACTCTCTTCACAACCTTGCCAATGGGAACTGTTGCAGATAACATTGGAAGAAAACCCATGCTTCTTTTAGGCAAGTCCATTGAAGCGGTTTCTGCACTCTTAGTCATATTTTCCGGAAGCTTCTGGCCTTTACTCCTAGTCATGGCGCTACGGGGACTTGGACGTGCAACCATTAACCCTTCTATCACAGCCATGTTCTCAAGCGTTGTTCCAGCGTCGAATAGGGGTAAGGGCATGGGGGTATTTAACAGCTTTCAGAACGTTGGATTAGTCGTAGGCGCGGCTGCTGGAGGCTTTCTCTTCGAATACTCCTCTACAGAAACACCTTTCGTCGCTTGCACCACCGTGGGCTTGATTGGAGTAGTTCTAGTGTTACTAATGGTTTCTGAACCCAAACAACGCTTAGAAGAAAGGTAGGTTCTTCAGCTAGAAAACCCATTTTAATACTTGTCGTAATGAAGGATTTTATATAGTTCACGTAAGCTTCTATGCGCTGGCTTCTCGGCTGAGTATCCGATTGGAACCATAGCGATTATTCTTAAATGAGACGGAACATTCAAAACATCTCTTACACGATTCTCAGAGTTGGAATCATTTGGGTCATAAACCGCCACCCAACACGCGCCCAAACCCAGATCATGAGCCGCCAGCAGAAGGTTTTCTGTTGCGCAGGCTGCATCAATCGCAAAGTAACTTGGAGACATTTTCTCATTTCCAAGAACCACAATGCAAACTGGAGCATCCTTGACAAAGTGGCTCCAAGCATGGGTTTTTGCCAACTGCTCTTTGATTCTTTTGTCCTTAACTATTATGAATTCCCAAGGCTGAAGGTCATCGGCGGATGGAGCGTGACGTGCGGCGTCAATTACTGAATTAATTAAGTTGTCTGGGACAGTGGTTGGTTTAAAACGCCTTATGCTTCTCCTTGTTTCTATTGTCTTCAAGGCATCCAAAGAAAAACCCCAAAAAACAAAAAGAATATGGAAGGTTAAAGACTTATTTCAAACAGCAGTCTCTCAACGAGTTCCTTGTATCGGTTCCTTATAGTGACCTCGGTCACCTGCGCGATTTCAGCGATTTCACGCTGCGTCTTTCTTTCACCCGTTAACACAGAGGCGATATAGCTGGCTGCGGCAGCTATACCAGTTGGTCCTCTACCAGAAGTCAACTTGAGGTCTCTGGCAGTTGAAAGGATTTTGTGGGCGATTTCTTCAACCTTGCCCTGCATAGTCAGCTGATTAGAAAACTTGGTTATGTACTGACTGGGCTTCAAAGGCGGAATGAAATAATTGAGTTCTTTAATGAGGAACCTGTAGCTGCGCCCAACCTCCTTCTTGTTAATGTTAGAAGCCTGCGCAATTTCCTCCAACGTGCGGGCGAGTCCGCACTGGCGACAAGCCACGTAGATTGCTGCAGATGTGACGCCTTGAATCGACCTTCCACGAATGAGATGTTCCTTAACAGCTTTTCGGTAGATAACTGAGGCTGTTTCCAAAATGTTCTTAGGCAGATTCAATGCGTTAGCAATTTTAGAAATCTCAGAAAGAGCAAAGGCAAGGTTGCGCTCAGTAGCATCGGAGACTCTGATTCTTCTCTGCCATTTACGCAAACGGTAAATCTGAGCTTTTTGACCTGGCGACAACCTCTTGCCGTAGATGTCACGGTCGTGCCAATCAATCATGGTTGATAGTCCTTTATCATGAATTGTATAAGTTAAAGGAGCACCCACACGAGCTCTTTTCGCTCTTTGTTCATCGTCAAAAGCACGCCATTCGGGTCCGCGGTCAGTAAGTTTGGCAGCAATTACGTAGCCGCAGTCCATGCAAACGATTTCAGCGCATTCGTAGTCACGCATGAGTCTTGTGCCGCCGCATTCGGGACACTGTTGAACCTTAATGGGCGATGCAGGAACTTCTTCCACGTCTTCTGCGCTCATCTTCTCCTCTTCTCCTTCCTCAATATAATAGGGGGAACAGAATAGAGAACAGAAGCAACTAAACGGCTTGGTTCTTCCACGCTGGGTCGCACCGCAACATAAGGAGAAGAGACTGGTCCAAAAACGTCCAAAACCGCGCCTACATTGCTGAGGTTTTCATCAACAACTCTGTCGCCGATGCGAGGAATGTTCTCCGCCTTGAGAATCATGTTCTTACTAGAACTCACGTGGAGAACTGAGCCGATTCTCTGCAAGCCTTCGTTGTCCCCTCTCACAAAATGTGCCAGCAATTTTCAAACGGAGCGCATTATTTAAACCTTTCTTAAAAATAAACGTTAAATTCGATTCTGCGCTCTCGAGTTAAACAGTTCTTTTGCAACCCTTTGAATGATTTTCGTTTTAGTAGCACCTTTTTGAACTATTATCGACCCAGACTTTTGCCAAGAAGAGTGCGGATGCTTAGCATCAGACACAACTTCAGTTTGCAAGCCGCATCTCTCCGCAGCTTTTTGAAGTTCATCCAGTCTTGGAGAGGCCACCGCCAATCCTTTAGTTATTCTCCTTCCCTGCAGTCTGGTTTTGGTTGAGTCGAAATAAGCGGGCCACAGCACGATTTTGTTTTGTTTTCGCATAATTGAGCCCAAAAAGGGTTGCTGCTAGACCGAGGCTTCTTTGGGCGTGAGAACAGCGTTTACGATTCCGTTTTGACCTGGCCGAGACGTTACTTTTGCCGCTCCCAAGGGGGTCTCTATTGTAGTTCCTTTTGATATGACGCCTCGACGATTGTAGTCCACGTTTGCTGGGTTTCTGACTACACGCAAAATCTCAACTTTCTCGGTTTTTCCAGTTGAAGGGTTTGACACGTTGGCTTGGTTCACGCTTATAAGTCTAGTTTTCAAATTGCCTCCACGGCGACGGTTAATTTTTTTCTTAGGTGCGCCTTGTGTGGTCTCGGTTGGAAAAGCTCCTTTCTCGTATCTTCGTTTGGTTCTGTGAGGATGTTTTCTGCCGCCTGAAGGCTTTCTCTTTTTAAGGTCGCCGTGCCAAACCGACAATTCTTAAACGCCTCACATTATCCCGATGCGACTATCAAGATGAGTGAGGCTGTTTATTTAAGTTTCCTTTTAATTGAAGCGCAATTGATAAAAGAATCTTTCAAGTGCGGTTGTTTGATTGTAGACGACTGTAACAGGACAGAATGTCGTCTCTTGAGATTATTTTGCCGCAGCCACAGCATCGGCGTTCTTCGTCTTCGTTGATGACTAGTCTGTTTTCAAAAACTGGGTGATAATTGGTGGTGCCGCATTCGCATCTTATCCTTAAAAACTGGACTGGGCTGAAGGCGTTCTTGCGTTTGCCTTTTTCGTAACCTTCATCGAAGCCTTTTTCGTATCCTTTTTTGTAGCCTTCGTTGAATCCGTTTCTGTAACCAACTCGGCGGGCTTCTTCGGTTTCGTCTGACAAGATAAGGTGGCCTCCTTTCTCTCTCAATAACGAAAATGGTTGAAGAGTTAATTATACATTATTGAAGATATCTTCTATATTATAGAACGAGAATTATTCTCAAGAACGAAATATAGAGTGTCTTGTTTTTGTTTGTGTGTGCGCACGGCGTTAGACCCCCCTCTATTAGGATTCAAATAGGTTTGGTTGGGGTTTCTGTACAGTGGAAAGGGGGCGTGATGGAAAAATTGTGTGTGAGGGGGATATGGTATTGAGTTTTCATTGTTGAAGATTTGATTTAGATAGTCTTTTAAATTTGCATGAAAATAATGTTTTAGGGTTAACATGGGGGTTATCTTTGCCGTCCCTTGAGCATTTGCAGAATGGCAGATACGCTGTTTTGAAGAAGCTTGGTGAAGGTGGAAAGGGTGTCGTTTACAAGGCTAGAGACACTGTTTTGAACCGTGTTGTTGCGGTTAAGATGCTTAAGAGTGAGGTTTTGAGTGAGGAGGCGTATCCACGTTTAATGCGTGAGGCTCAGGTAGTGGCGAAGCTTAATCATCCAAACATCGTTTCCATCCATGACATTGGGAAAGATGGTGAGAAGCAGTTTTTTGTGCTTGAGTTTGTGGATGGAATGAGTCTTCGTGAGCTTTTGGGAACGTATCCAGAAGGCAAGTGCGACATACAAACGGTCTTGAGAATCAGCATGGATGTTTGCAGTGCTCTTCAGTACGCGCACTCTCAGAGTGTTCTTCATCGAGATGTTAAACCAGAAAATATCTTGATTACTGAAGAAGGCATTGCCAAACTGATGGATTTCGGTTTGGCTAAAATGTTGGGTCAACCAAGCATCACGCAGGAAGGAGTAATAGTTGGAACCGTTGCCTATGTAGCACCTGAAATAGCTTTAGGAAAAGGCGCTGACGCTAGATCTGATCTATACTCGTTTGGTGCAGTCCTTTTTGAAATGGTAACTGGTAGACCGCCTTTCACGGGCGAAGACCCAGTGAAAATTATCTTCAGTCATATTCACGACTATCCTGTTTCGCCTAGCAGGCTGAACCCAAAGGTTCCGCAGGCTTTGGCTGAATGTGTCATGAGGCTTTTGGAGAAAGAACCTGGTAAAAGATTTCAAAATTCGACGGATTTGCTTAAAGCGTTAAGGGAGATTGCTGAGGGTTACTTAAGAGAAGTTCTTGCGCCTTCTCGTAAGCCAGTCGTTGTTGTTCCAAGTCCTCGTCCCCTTGCTACAAAAGAGGTTCAGCTTATCGACAGAGTTGAGGAGATGAGTCTTCTCAGGGAGACTGTTGATAAAGCGGCTCGGGGCGAAGGCGGACTTGTTTTTCTATATGGAGAGGCGGGAATAGGTAAGACAAGGTTGACCAGAGAGTTGAGCGCTTATGCACGTTTGCGTGGCATGCGGGTTTTGTATGGGAGGTGTCCGGCGCTTTTCAGGATGGATGGTGTGCCTCCTTATGTTCTCTGGAATGAGGTGATTAAGGATTATTTGCAGGTTTGCACTTCTGAGCAATTGTACAAGGTGATTGGTTACTATCCTGACGAAGTTTCTAAGCTAGTTCCTGAGATTAAACAGAAGCTTGGCGTGATTCCACCGTCAATACCGATAAGTCCAGAAAGTGAACGTAATCGTCTTTTTGAGGCGGTTTCGCAGTTTGTTACTAACGTTTCTAAGGAAGCTCCGTTGTTGGTTGTTCTTGATGATTTGCAGTGGACTGATGTGTCTTCGCTCTTGTTGCTGCATTATTTGGCTCGTGGCGCCTACAGAGAATCTCTGCTTCTTTTAGGGGCTTATCGGGATACTGACATTGATGAGAAACATTCTTTGTTTCCAGTCTTAACGGAATTGAACAGGGAGCGTTTGTTGCAATCGGTTCCATTAAAGCGCATGTCTTTCGATGATGTTTCAGAGATGATTAAGCGGATGTTGGAGCAAGATAATGTGCCAAGCGAGTTTTGTGAACTAGTCTATACCAAGACAAGGGGCAACCCGTTCTTTGTTGAAGAGGTGATAAAATCTCTAAAAGAAGAGGAAATCATCTACCGTGATGGGGAGTGGAAGTTTAAAGAAATTTCTAGGATTGAGTTTCCGAAAACTGTGAAAAGCGTTGTTAAAAACAGAATAAGTAGGTTAGACGATGAATGTCAAAATGCGTTGACTATGGCTTCTTTTGTTGGAAATGATTGCGCTTTCGAAGCTTTATGTGGAGTCACTGGTGTTCAAGAGGATAAGTTGCTTGATGTAATGGAAAGAATTCTCAAAACTGGGCTGGTGAAGGAGAGGATTATTCGTGGGCAAGGGGTCTATTCCTTTGCCGATGTTATAGTGAGAGATGTTGTGCATGAGGAAGTTAGCCTTTTAAGGCACATGAAAATTCATGATGCTGTTGGATGCGCCCTTGAGAAGGTATACACTGAGAAGGTTGATGAACATTTTGGAGAGCTTGCCTATCATTTTCTGGAGGGCGGTAACAAAGAGAAAGCGCTTGATTACTTTTTGAAGGCTGGGGAAAAAGCGGCAAAGATTTATGCCAATAACGAGGCTGCCTCCTACTTCCAATCTGCCCTTAAGCTTCTTGAAGAGAAAGAAGGTGTACTTCAAGAAAGAGGGCATGTTCTTGAGAAGCTCGGAGATATCAAGAAGCTTGTTGGACAATATGACGTTTGCATGAAGTATTGGAACGATGCGCTGCTGTTGCGGAAACAACTGTACGAAAAAGAAAAAGTTGCTAGACTGCATCGAAAAATTGCCAATGTTCTCTGGAGCAATTTGGGCAATCGTGAAAGGGCTAAGCAACATCATGAGGAGGCTTTGAAGATTCTTGAAGCAGAGCCTGAAAGTGTTGAACTTGCAAGCGTCTACGAAGACCTAGCAACCATGGTGTCAATGGGGGCTACAGGAGATATGGCTGAAGCCCGCTCTTGGGCTGAGAAGGCACTTGAGCTTTCGAAGAAGCTGGATGCTCATGAGGTAATTGCACGTTCATATCTCTGGTTAGGCGAAATCTTGGGTTGGCTTGGAGACAAGAAGAAAGCTGTTCAATGCATGGAGAGAGCTTTGAAGATAGCTCTCGACAACGGTTATATGGATACGGCTTTGTGCGTGTATAATGATGCTGGCGGTCTTCCGGCAGAGGAGCATGAAAAACACTTTGAATATTTAGAGAAAGGATTTGAACTTGCGAAAAAGGTCGGGGATATTTCATGGATGTCTTGGATTGGTCTCAATTTAGCATGGATGAATATCCGTATTGGAAATCTGAACAAAGGGATGCTTTTGGCGGAAGAATCGGTTGCATTGGATAGAAAAACGGGCTACGTAACTCACCTTTCCATGTCCTTAGCAGCTGTTGGATTTGCTTATCAGATATTGGGTGAATGGGACAAGAGCGCACAGTACTACAATGAAGCGTTTACCATATCCCAAAGGCTGGACGATTTTCAATCAAACGCCTTCAGTAACGGATTTCTCGGGATGTCCCATCTTGAAAAGGGCGAATACGCCAAAGCCAAAGAGTTCTTTGAAAAAGCAAAAGAAATCTTTGAAAGACATGGGGCAATTTCTTCTCTAATGTTTTTCTCTCGGTGGATTGTCTGGGTGTATATTGAGCTAGGGGAAGTTGAAAAAGCTAAGAACTTGATTGACACCATGCAGAAGTACGCTCTCGAAAAAGATGAAAAAGAACTCAGCGCTACTGCGTATGTGCTGAGAGCAATGCTGTTTCGTGCACAGAAGAGATGGAAAGAGTCTATCGAGCAATTTGAGAAGGGTCTTCAGGAACACGAAGCAATAAACACGAGGCGATGGCTAACCTTCTGGTTCGCTAAGGCAGTTCTCTGCGAATATGCCCGAGTTTACTTGGAAAGAGACCAAGAGGGCGATAGGGAAAAAGCCCATAACCTACTCAACCAAGCCTTAGAAATATTCCAAAAATTAGACGCCAAAAAAGACATAGAAAAAATACTGGCAAAAAAGAAACTACTAACAGCCTAAAACCACAAGCAGACACAACGAGAAAAATCACGACATGGATTCTGACGTTGATTCCGACTTAACGAAGTCTTCCTTCTCGAACACACTCTTCAACTGTTGCTTCATGGTTTTTAAGTCGTGGCTAAAACCAAAATAGTCGGCGAAGAACTCTGTTGTCCGCAAAACCTTGCTTCTTCCAGCTTTTTCCCGAGTGATGAGGTCAAGTTCTTCAAGCTGTTTAAGATGGTCGTAGGCGTGACCGCCCCTTACGTCGATGACCTGAACTTGTGTGACAGGCTGTCTAAAAGCAACGTAAGACAGAGTCTTTAATGGACCAACCGAAAGGAGCGGTCGAAACGCTAAGCGACGCACCTGAGGCGTAAACTCTTTTTTCAACTGCATAACAAAACGTTCATCTTCCAACTCCAGAAGCTCCAGCGCTGTTTCACGATTCTTAAAAGCCTCCATCAGAGACATCGCCAGTCGCCTAACCTTGTTCTTAGAGCGAGTTTTCAAAACCGAAGCTAAAGTCTTCAAGTCCAGTGGGCGACCCGCCACATAGAGGGCTGCCTCCAACAATGCCAAGTCGCTTTTTGTTTCTGAACCCTCAGATACCAACATTAAACAACTCCTACGGGCGGCTTCTCATCGACAGCAGACCCAGGTTTCAGCACTATGTAAATCTCAGTTAAATCCTCATTCTGCCAGAGTGAAACGCCACCCTTCTGCGCCAAGAATAGAAGAACGATGAATGTTTTTATGGCTTCAAGCCTTTCAAACCCAGCGATTACTTTCGAAAAAAGAACAAACCTTCCCTCTGTAGCCAATCTTGACAGCTTGTGATAGAGATTGTCCATCTGCTTCTCAATTTCCATCAAATAAAGGTCGAGTGGAGGAAGAATCTCAGGCGGAGGAGGCAAAATAGGCTCAGTTCGAGGCTTCAAACCCAAAAAATGCTCGCCCTTCAAAACTTCGTCCAAGACCTTCAACAATTCCTGCACTGTAGTGGAAGTCAACTCGTAACGCACGGGCAGAAAAAGAGGAGGAGGCAAAAAATCGGGCAAAGCCTTGGGTGGCGCTGGAGGCTTTTCCAATTCCAAAAGCAGTTTTGATTTCATTAAGTAAATTGCTGAAGAAGAATCAAGGGCGACACCTGAAGCCCTGAAGTCGACTTCTCCACGTTTCTCCATTTCTTCTAGAAAAGTGGTTAAGAGAAAGGCGATGTTGACATCCCATGGGCGCAGGTTGCGCAGTCTGTTGAGTTCAAAAAGAATGTTCCATGGAGGCTGAAAATAGAAAGGTTTCTTGTTGTCAAGTGCGGACGAAGACGAAGACACGTTTAGGCTGCCTCCCTAAACGAAGCCGAGACCACATGCGAAACCCCTTTGTGCTCATAAACGCCGTAGACTCGTTGAGCTTTATTTGCAATCTCAGGCTTCAAGGTGATAACGACAAACTGCGACTTCGAAGATTCCTCAACCAACAAGTCGCCCAGCTTTGCTACATGTAGCGCGTCTAAGTGTGCATCAACCTCGTCGAACAAGTAGAAAGCGGCGGGCATGAAGTCCTGTATAGCGAAGAGAAAAGCAACGGCTGCAACAGATCGCTCGCCGCTGCTGGCTCCACTGATTAGAATAGGCGGCTTGCCAGGAAACTGCACGATCATGTCAATTCCGCCAACGAAGGGTTCCTCTGGGTTCTCAATCTGCAGTGAAGCTTCTCCTGCTTCTGTAAGTTTTTGAAAGTATTTGCTGAAGTTTCCGTTTATTTTGTTGAAGGCTTCCATGAACACTTGACGTTTCTTGCGTTCAATTTCGTCCATAAAAGCTAGAATGGACTGTTTCTCTTTTTCCAACTCATTCATTCGGATGGAAAGTTCCTTGTAACGTGCAATCTGTTCCGCATAATGATCTAGTGCCAGTTGATTCACAGCTCCAAGACGCTCCAATTCGTAGCGCATCAGCTTCAAAGAAGACTCTGTTGCCTCAAGCTGGTCAGAAGAAACCACAAGAGGCTCTTCATAGCCGAATTCCTTCAAATGAACACGACGTTGATCAAGCTGCATCTGCAATGTTTGCAAGTTGAGCTGAAGTTGGTTGAGCAAGCGTTCGGCGTGTTCGTACTCGTCGTCTACTCGGCGTAATTGTTTGTCGATGTCATCGATTTGATCTGTGAACTTTTTAGACTCTTTTCGAGCTGTCAAAACTGAATGTGTCAAATCTTCTTTGGAGCTCTCCAGCTTTGAGAGTTCGCTTTCAAGGGTCACTTTTTCTTGAATGGCTTCTTTAACTTCAGTTTCAAGAGTGGAGATCTGATGTTCCACTTTCCTAAGCTGAATCTTGGCGTTGTCGTATCCAATTCTCAGAACTTGTTCAAGCTTAGTCCTCGATGTAGACAACTCTGATTCAACAGTGCTGAGCCTCTGCTGCAACACGACGAGTTCGTCTCCAAGCTTTCCCCGTTGAACCTCCAACTCTTGGATGTGCGACGGGTCTACTTTACGCCTCAACGAGGCTAATTCACCGCGTAGCTTTTGAGTCTCTTTATTAATGGCACTTCGCTGAGCCTTTTGAACTCCTATCAGTTCCTTCTCTTTTTCAAGTCGACCTGAAACATCTTTGATATAGCCATCGATGCGTTTAATGTTTCGATTAGTAGCCTTGACGCTTCGGCGCACACGTGCAATTTCACCTTCAAGCGTGTTTGTGGCTTCAGTTAGCCGAGTAATTTCCATTCTTGTCTTGCTGATTTCCTCTTCAAATCCTGTTATGTCCATTCCCCTTCTTGACAGATGTTCTTGGAGAGTTCGAACGGCTTCGTCAAGACTTTTAACCGCTGCTTCCTTCGGGATAAGTGTTGAAAAGTCGATGGGTGCACGGAAATAGCCCGATTGAAGTGCGCCCCCAGCCTCGTAAAGGTCGCCGTTTACAGTGACGGTGCGATAGCCTTCCCGACAAGCTTTGAAGGCTGCCTTGTCATCCTTGGCTATTAGCGTATCACCAAAAACAAATGTTACTGCAGGCTCGAAACGCTTAGAGTATCGGATGAGCGTAGAGGCAGCGCCACTTAAGCCATCAATCTTGGGTTGACGAAGAGGCTTTATGTTCAACAATTCTTTAAGTGGGATGATTTTGATTCGACCTAGTTTAAGGCGTCTAAGTGTCTCGGCACATGTAAACGCTGCATTTGAGTCTTCAACAATGATGGAGTCAAGCCATCCAGCTGAAGCCGCCTCAACCACTTGCTCATAGCCCTTTTCAGTCTTAACAAGGTTTCGAAGTCGCCCATGCACTCCTGGGATGACGCCCATCTCACCCATTTCCTCAATGCCTCTGAGCGCCATTTCTTCACTGGCAACGGTTTCAGCCAGTTCGCGTTGAGTGGCAAACTCCACCACGGCTTCTCTGGCAGAGTCAGCGACTTTGCCTGCTTCAGCAATTTCATGTTCTATGGCTTCTTTTTGTGCTGTTTTTCGCTCTAGGGCTTGGTGGAGGCTTTTCAGCCTAGTTTTCTGTTCTCTTTGCACTTCTTCTAAGTCTAAAATAGACTTGTTGAGTTCGCCCAATGTTGCAGTGAACCTTTCTTTTCGAGCGCTTAAATCTTCCAATCGATGCGTTAGCATTCTCATGGTTGTCTGGCTTCGGACATTTTCACTTTTTAGAGCAACAAGGCTTTGATACAGCTTATCCAATCGCTGTTCAATTTCTCGGATTTGTTTGCTGTTTTCGCCCAGGTTTACCCAGAGTTGAGAGGTTTCTGAAGCCAACGCATCGTGTTGTGATTGCCTAGCACTGATTTCTTTGGTTAGACGATTGCGTTCTCGCTTATATTGCTCCAGAAGTTTTCGGTTGGCAGCAACATCGTTTTTGATGGCTTCTAATTGTGTTAAATTGTTTTCTCGAACTTTCTGCAGCCCTTCAAGACTGGTTGTTCCTGCACCAATTTTGGTTGTGAGTTCAGCGAGTCTAGACTTTATGTCTCCTATCTTGACTTGTATTTCCAGAATCCTTGTGCCGCCTTCTTCAACCTTTTCTGAGCTGAACTTTCTCCATTCAGTTTCGATTCCGCGGCGTTGTCCACGTAGCTGTTCGCGCATTTGCCTTAGGTTTTCAGCTTTGCCGTTGGCTTCGTTGACTTTAGAGGATACGTCTCTAGTTTTCGTCTGAATCTCGCCTATTTCGTGGCTGATTTTTATGGCTTCGAATCTTTTTATCTCGTTTTGAATAAAGTTGAAGCGTAGAAGTTGGTTGCGTTCTCGTTCTAGGTCGTCTACACGTTTCTGAACTTCATCGATTCTGCCCATGGCTGTTTTGATAGAAATATCGGCGGCTCGCAGCTTTTCTTCTGCCTCGGCTTTTTCAGCATCATACTGAGCGATGCCAACCATGTCTTCAATGATTTTTCTGCGTTCAAATGGTGCGATTTCAGCCATGCGGGTTATTGTTCCTTGCAAAACAAAGTTGTGTCCAGTGGCGCTAATGCCCGCCATAGCCAACGTGTCCACAATGTTGGCTCGGGACATACGTCTTCCGTTCAGTCGATAAACGCTTTGACCGTTTCTGTAAACCTCCCTCGATACGGTCACTGTGCTCGTGTCCACGGGTACGCGTCCGTCTGAGTTGTCAAACTGCATGACAACCTTGGCGGCTTTCGCCTTCTCCAAGTTTGCCTCGGGTGAACCGTGAAAAATGAGTTTAGCAGAGTTTTCAGCGCGCAGTCGCCTTGCGCTGAGTTCGCCTAATCCGAAAAGAACGGCGTCCATTATGTTGGTTTTGCCGCTTCCGTTTGGTCCTGTTATGACTGTGAAGCCTTTCTCTAACAAAATTGATGTTGTTTGTCCGAAGGTTTTGAAGCCTTTCAGTTCAATTTTTTTGATGTGTGGCATTTTTTGTTAAGCCATCCTTCACCTCTCTTGTGTAGGCATCTGCAATTCTTGGGGTAACAATTCTTCTAGAGAATGGTTCTAGAGAATTTATACATGTGGAATAAGTTTTAACTGTTTTGCACAAAAGCGAGGTTACTGAGCCTTCTGAGCCTTTACACTGCCCAACTTTTCAGCAGCTTTCTTGACAAAAAGTTTCAGTTTTTCATCCTCACCATAAACAAGAATGTATCCGTCTGTCTGCACCTTAAAAGAAAGCCCTGTTTCTTCAGCCAACTTTTTAATTTCTGTCTTAGGAGTCTCTTTCGAAACCTGAACGCGCACCCATTTTTGTCCTCGGGGAAGACCTGGCACAAACTTTGAGGAAGGTTTGGCACCTTCTTCCGCAGTCTTTGCTTGTCTCGCTTCCTTTATCTTCTTCATCCATTCGTCAACAAACTCTGACCCAAACTTCTTCTGCGCCTCAAAGATGAGGTAGGACTCCACGTTTCCAAGATAAAGTTCTATCGATGGAACGTTTTCAACTCGAGACGAGTCTGCCCTCAAAACCTCTATCATGGTTTTGGCGGCGCGCAGGTCCTCCATTACGGAGGATGGGATGGATTCGCCTCTCCTTCGAAACTCTGTAATTAAATCGGCAAGAGTCTTCCAAACTTCATCGTGACCCATGGAGTTGCCTCACGTGTATCTATGAATCAAGAGTAATTTAGGTTTCGGCGTCATTCTCAGCCCCTATCAGCGCATTCGAATCATACGTGGATTCTGTAAGTCTTGAAAGAAGAAACATTATAGAAAGTTTCTAAGAGTGAATAGAGAATACGAAAAGGTTTTTAGAGCAACTATTGGAAATCCCCCCCCGCAAACCCGTTTTTTCTGTTTGGACAACTTTGGTTTGAATTTCAGTAATAAAAGAAGTGGTAGATTTAAGATGAAGAAACCAAATAAAGATAGGAGAAAGTAAATTCGAAAGAAATGAAACGAAGCCAAGTTGATGCATGATGAGTGCAGAAGAAGCGTGGCATTCTCTTGAAGTCGCTGAAGCTTTAGACAGACTGAATACAAGTGCAAAAGGGCTGAAACTAGAAGAAGCCACGTATAGATTAAAACAATATGGATTCAATGAATTGGTTGCTGTGGGAAAGGTTTCACCCCTAAGCATTTTTTTCAGCCAGTTCAAAAACATACTCATTATAATACTTCTCGGCGCCACAGCTATATCCTTAGCCACTGGTCACGATGTTGACGCTGTAGTCATTTTTGCAATAGTCATCGTTTCTGCTCTTGTTGGTTTTACACAGGAATACCGTGCTGAAAGAGCCCTTGAGGCACTGGAGAAAATGCTCACTCCTACGGCTATGGTTCTGAGAGATGGAAAAGAGACAGAAATCCCCGTGAAAGAAATCGTGCCTGGCGACATTCTCGTGCTGAAAGAAGGAGACAAAGTGTCTGCTGATGCCCGATTGATTGAAGTGATAAATTTGCGAGTTAATGAAGCTTCTTTGACTGGAGAATCTATGCCAGTGGGAAAAGAAACGGCGAGAGTTTCCAAAGATGCTTTCCTTCTCGATAGAAAAAACATGGTGTTTTCAGGCACGGAAATAATCTATGGAAAAGGAAAAGCTGTCGTAATAGCAACTGGTATGGGCACAGAATTTGGAAAGATTGCAAAACAAGTAACAGCAGTGGTTAAAGAAGAAACGCCACTAGAAAGAAGAACGAAGGAATTTGGGAAATGGCTTGGTATTGTCGCCTTGGTCATTAGTATGTCAGTCATGATTCTAGGAATTATCAGAGGCTTATCTTTTTTAAGTATGCTGCTGTTTGGAGTTGCTTTGGCTGTAGCTGCGGTTCCTGAAGCTTTGCCAGCCGTTGTTACGGGAAGTCTAGCTGTCGGCATGCACAAAATGGCTAAAAGAAACGCCTTGGTTAGGAAAATGCCAGCTGTTGAAACACTTGGCTCTACCACTGTGATTTGTTCGGATAAAACTGGCACATTGACCAAAGGAGAAATGACAGTACGCAAGATTTACGCGGGTAACAGAATGATAAGCATCAGTGGGGTTGGCTACGAGCCGAAGGGTGAATTTCATGTAGAAGGAGACAGCGATATTCTCCAAGGCGAACACTTTTCACTACTCATGAATGGTTCTCTATTGTGCAATGATGCGGAATTAATGTTAGAAGGAGACAAATGGCGGATTAAAGGTGATCCAACTGAAGGAGCGCTTGCAGTAGTTGCAGTGAAAGCTGGCTTTCAACAAAAAGAGGTCAAAAAGCAGTACCCACGTACAAGCGAATTACCCTTTAGCTCTGAAAGAAAACGCATGACCACAATTCACTCAGCACCCCATGGTGAAGGGATTTTGTACATGAAAGGGGCGCCCGAAGTAGTTTTGGAGCGATGCGTCCAAGTTCATGAGTCAAGCAAAGTGGCAAAACTCACTGAAAAGAGAAAGAGGGAGATTTTAAGTATAAATGAAGAAATGGCTAGAGAGGCTCTAAGAGTTTTAGGCATAGCTTACAAGAAAATGCCCGTTGACATCACTAATCTTAACGAAGAAACTTTGGAGAACGACTTGATATTCCTTGGTTTGGTGGGAATGATGGATCCGCCAAGGGAAGAGGCAATAAAAGCTGTGGAAGTATGTAAGCAGGTCAAAATTAAGCCAATTATGATTACAGGAGACCATAAGCTCACTGCAATGACTGTTGCCAAAGAGATGGGCATCTACCAAGAAGGCGATATCGTACTTACAGGCGAAGATTTAGAAAAGATGGTTGAAGAAGAGTTTGAAGAAATCGTTGAAAAGGTAACAGTGTACGCACGAGTGTCTCCGCTTCACAAGTTAAAGATTGTTGAAGCATGGAGAAAGAAGGGACAAGTGGTTGCTATGACGGGCGACGGCGTCAACGACGCTCCTGCACTCAAGCAGGCGGATATTGGCGTGGCAATGGGTATAACTGGAACAGAAGTAACCAAAGAGTCTGCAGATTTGGTGCTGGCGGACGACAACTTTGCCACAATAGTTAATGCTATAGAATTGGGCAGATGGACGTATGACAACATAAAGAAATATCTCACATACCTTCTGCAAGCAAATCTTGTGGAGATAGTGATACTCTCGATTGCGGTTTTGGCTGGATTTCCATTGCCACTTCTCCCGGTGCAGATTCTTTATATCAATTTAGCCACTGACGGGCTTCCCGCAATAGCACTTGGTTTGAGCCCTTCAGATCCAGATGTGATGAAAAGACCTCCAAGGCATCCGAAGGAGACTGTGTTTACTAACGAAGTGAAGTCTTTCCTTTTGCGGGCAGTATTGATAGAAGTTCCTCTTCTGCTATGGGTCTTCCTAAGCTCTTTGCCGCCACTAGGAGAGCCGATGGATCCCGAGAGGTTATCACTAGCTCAAACTAGGTTATTCTTAGTGTTGGTGTTCTTTGAACTGGTTCTAGCACTTAATTGTCGCTCATTAAAGTATACGCTGTCAGAGGCGAAACCGCATAAATTCCTTTTGTTAGCAATTCTATGGGAAATTATACTAATACTAATTTTGGCTAACATACCCACAATGAGGCAAGCATTTGGACTGGTTCGGATCGATGTATTTGAGGTTGGACTCATAATTGGCTTATGCTTAATAGTACTCCTCAGCATAGAGATAACGAAGCGTTTTTTACGCATTGGAGAAAAACAAGAATCAATGAGCGCAGAATCCAACTGAACTCATGAAAGTTAGGGAAGTGTTCACGTTTGTTTGATATCTAGTCCATTGTAGTAAAAACTATAACTAATATGCCAAAACCTATACGAAAAGGTTTTTAGTTGCGTCTCTACAACTGAAACAAGCAAAACATAAGAAATGTTCGAATACGTGTAAGAAGAGGTGAAGATGAAACATGTCAGTGTTTGCGGCGCCAGGAGCATACGACCGCGCCATCACAGTGTTCTCACCCGACGGACGATTGTTTCAAGTTGAATACGCCCTCGAAACGGTTAACCGAGGAGCAACAATATTGGGGATAGCCTGCTCTGACGGAGCTGTATTAGGAGCTGAAGAAAAACTTGAATCCAACTTGCAGGATCAAAACTTCATTTGGAAACTGTTCGAGGTAGACGACCACTTGGGCGCTGTTGTGGTTGGTTTAGGCTCAGACGCTCGCATATTAATTGACCAAGCTAGAATATACGCTCAAAGCAACAGACTCATGTACGATGAACCCATAGACGTGGAAACAGTTGCTAAAAGAGTTGGCGACATAAAACAACTCTACACTCAACATGCTGGAGTTAGACCCTTCGGCGTTTCAATAATCTTCGGTGGCATTGACAAAACAGGCAGCAGACTATTCGCAACCGACCCAAGCGGCTCAATAAGAGGCTGGAAAGCCGTGGCAGTGGGCATCGGAAGAGAAACGGTTGAAGGCATTCTCAAGACCGATTACAAAGAAGACCTAGACCTTGATGCAACAACCAAACTAGCCATAAAAGCTTTGGTTAAGGCTCAAGAAGCAAGAGGCGAGCCCCCTAGAGTCAAGATTGCTGTGATACCCTTCGCCACCAAGAAACTGAAGATGCTCACCGATGAAGAAATCGAAAAACATCGAAAGGAAATCCAGGGCAGCTGAGCCCCAATGAGCCAGCAGCCTTACACGATTGCACGCCTAACCCACGAAGGCGAACACTTCGAAATATTGGTCAAACCAGACCCAGCGCTTTCCTTTCGTTTAGGAAAAAGCACAAGTTTAACCGAAGCATTAGTAAGCGACACAATTTACAGCGACGCAAACAAGGGAACAAAACCTTCTGAAGACAAACTGCGAAAAGCCTTTGGCACAACAGACACGCTCAAGATTGCCGAAACAATATTGAGACGAGGAATGCTTCAACTAACCACTGAACAAAGAAGACAGATGACCGAAGACAGAAGAAGACAAATCATAGCTTTTATCTCCAGACACTGCGTAGACCCCAGAACCAATCTGCCTCATCCACCAATGCGCATCGAGACAGCCATGGAACAAGTTCATTATTCAATCGACCCTTTCAAAGAAACCGAAGAACAAGCAAGAGAAATCATAAAACTGCTAAGACCAATTCTTCCATTAAAAATTGAACAAGTGCTGGTCAACGTCCGCATACCAGCCCAGTATGCCAGCAGAGCCTACGGTTCAGTCAAAGGATTCGGTACCATAAAGCGAGAAGAATGGCGCGCCGACGGCTCATGGTTTGCAATCGTGGAAATGCCTGCAGGACTCTACGCGCCCTTTCTGGAAAAAATCGGAGAAATAACCCGCGGCACCGCAGAAGCAAACATTGATTAAAGAAAAAATTGTTGTTAGGAGGTAAAAAAATGCCAGTCTTTTACGAGAGAAGACAACTTGTGACGCCGGGAGATTTGCTGGCGGAAAATGATTATTTAGCTAGTGAAAACACTTACAAAGAAAATGGAAAAATCTATGCTACCCGTGTTGGACTTGTCAACTACGAAGACAAACGAGTCTACGTTGTGGCGTTGAAGTCATTCTACGCGCCCATGGTTGGAGACACAGTTATTGGGAGGGTGGTTGAAGTAACCTTGGGCGGTTGGGTGATTGACATTAGAGCGCCTTACTTAGCCATGCTTAGAGCCTCAGACGCTTTGGAAAGACCCTTCAAACCACAAAAAGATGACTTGCCCTCAATATTCGACGTGGGCGACATGCTTATCGCCAAAATAGTGGCGTATGACCGAACACGCGACCCACTTCTAACTGTTCTTGAGAGAGGACTCGGAAAAATCACAAGAGGACAAATTATTGAGGTAACGCCGACAAAGATACCACGCGTAATTGGCAAGCAAGGGTCAATGATAAGCACTCTGAAACAAGAGACGGGCTGTCAAATCACCATTGGTCAGAACGGACGAATTCTCATAAGCGGCAAATCGCCCGAAGACGAGCGTTTGGCGGTCATGGCCATTCGCAAAATCGAGCAGGAAGCTCACACGAGTGGATTAACAGACCGTGTGACAGAGATGTTGAAAAAAGAGAAAGGAGAAAAGGAGGTTGTTCAAAACGTCGCGGAAGAAACCCGAAAAACTAATTGACGAAAACGATGTTCGGTTAGACGGAAGAAAACTCAACGAAATGAGACCCGTTAAAATCGAGGTTGGGGTTCTCGGCAACGCTGATGGATCCGCCTATATTGAACAGGGAAAGAACAAGATTCTTGCTGCAGTTTATGGACCTAAAGAGGTTCATCCAAAGCATTTGGCTCTTCCCGACCGAGCAGTGTTGCGCTGTCGGTACCACATGGCGCCCTTCTCTGTTGAGGAAAGAAAGTCACCTGCACCATCGAGAAGAGAGTTAGAACTGTCAAAGGTTATCCGTGAATCATTGGAGCCATCTATTTTCACCGAGTATTATCCACGAACCTCGATTGACTTGTTCATCGAAGTCTTGCAGGCAGATGGAGGAACAAGATGCGCTGGCATCACTGTTGCTTCGGTTGCTTTGGCAGACGCAGGCATACCCATGCGGGACCTTGTGAGCGCATGTGCAGCTGGCAAAGTTGAAGGTCGTCTTGTGTTGGATTTGACTGATGTTGAAGACAAAGGAGGAGAAGCAGACATGCCTTTGGCTTACATGCCTAACGTGAACTCGATAACACTGCTTCAGATGGATGGCATGCTGACGGGAGAGGAATTTGAACAAGTGATTAACTTAGCTCTTGACGGTTGCAAACAGAGCGGTCTAACCCAAAAGGAAGCCTTAAGGTCGAAGTATGTGACCGCTAAGGAAGCTGAGGCTGAAAAAGAGGAGGCTGGTGAAGAATAATGTCTTCCACAATGACGTCGAGAGTGAGACAAAAGCGAATCTCTCAGTTGATTTCACGTGGAAAACGACTAGATGGCAGGGAACTCACTGACTATCGCGAGGTGCAGGTTGAAGCTGGACTCATCGAACGTGCGGAAGGTTCAGCGCGAGTGCGACTTGGCAAGACCGAGGTTTTGGTTGGAGTCAAGTTTGAGATGGGCGAGCCGTTTCCTGACACGCCTAACGAGGGAGTGCTAACAGTAAACGCCGAGTTAGTTCCTTTGGCTTCGCCCACGTTTGAGCCTGGACCGCCAGATGAGAACTCTATTGAGTTGGCACGCATCGTTGATAGGGGCATAAGAGAGTCTAAAACCATAGCCACAGAGGAACTCTGCATCGAACCTGGAAAGAAAGTGTTCGTTGTTTTCGTAGACGTCTACGTGCTCAATCACGACGGAAACCTCATCGACGCCTCTTGTTTGGCAGCTTTAGCGGCTTTGCTCAACACAAAAATGTTCAACTACGAGGTGAAAGAAGGCGAGGTCAAAATCAAACCTGGGTACAAACCATTACCCATACGCAACTATCCAGTAGCAGTGACCCTTGCCAAAATAAACGACAAGTTAGTGGTTGACCCTGGACTCGAAGAAGAGCAAGTTATGGACGCTAGACTAACAATAACAGTGGAAAAAGACGGCAAAATCTGCGCTGTACAAAAGGGAGGCTACGGCTACTTCTCCGCCCAACAGGTGTTTGAAGCCAGCAAAATAGCACAGCAAAAAGCTGAAGAACAACGCAAACTCGTGGTCAGGGAGTAAAAAATGGGAAAAAGGCGCACAAAGAAGATAGGTCCAACCAGAGGTTTAGAAGCACGCTACGGCGCCACTGTGCGGAAACGATACATAGAAGTTGTTTCAGGGCTGAAAAAGGCGCACCGATGCCCGCAGTGTGGCTCCGAATCGGTTCGACGCCAAAGCGTGGGCGTTTGGAAGTGTCAAAAATGCGGCTTAGTCTTCACTGGCGGCGCCTACACGCCAGTTACAAAATTGGGAGAAGGAGCCAAGCGAGCGGCTAAAGGTTTGCCGTCTGAAGCCGTTGCGGTTGAAGAAGAGGAATAAAGCAGATTTAACGGTTGAGTTCTGAAATCAGCTTCAAAACTCTTTTTTCTATTTCGTCTCTGATTTGTCTGACTTTTTCTATGGTCTTGTTTTTAGGGTCTTCGAGTCCCCAGTCAATCACGTTTTTTAGAAGAGGGGCTGGACAGAATTTCTCGGCGCTGCAGCCCATTGTTATGATTTGGTCAGCTTCTTCCGCCATTTTCACAGTGAGCAGTTTGGGTTTATTCATCGATATGTCGATTCCCTTTTCCTTCATGACTTCGACCACTACTGGATTGACCTTGTCCGCTAACATTACACCAGCGCTTGAGGCAACCAGCTTTCCTTTTCCATAATGATTCGCAAACGCCTCTGCCATTTGGCTTCTTCCAGCATTTTCAACACACACAAATAGAATTTTCTTTATCCTTTTCAACTTCTCAACAAAAAAGGTACAATGCTCCTCCTTTTAATATAGCATTTGTCGATTGCGGCTTTTTCCTATTTTTTCGCTTTAATATCCCAAAACCTCAAACGAAACAATAGTAATGTCTTTACGATTCAGTTCACTGGTAAAAAGTTTTTGAGGTCATCTTCCCTGAAGTAAGCATCTCCACTTTCATGAGTGTACACAGGAAGTTTTGTTCGTCTAAAAGCACTGCCCTGAGCAAAGTCCAAGAAAACGTACTGTGCATCTTCGGTGGCGAAAACAAGCCTCAAACCAATCGGAGGTCGTGAAAGAGGTGCGTTCTGCACAGTGTAAGCTATGAACTCTGGGCGCAAGGAGATTGCTAATCTCTTAAACTCTTCCCAAGGGTTCACGTGAACGATTCTGGTGTGTTCTTTCATTTTCTCGAAGCTCTCTTCTGACTTCTCAGAGGAGTTATAACAATATATTTAAATATTTAAATATGTTTTATGACACATCTCAAGCTGGTTCGGCAAATGACATCTATACCTAAAATAAGTGGCAGAAGAAGACTTGCCCGATTAATAGAGTCAGGAAGGTGCCCAGTCAGAGAGGCGCCAAAGTACGCAAGCGAACTCAAAAATCTAGCCTCCCAAGTTGCGGACGCCCAAGCAGCTGACAAGCAGGGTAGGTTTTTCAAGGCTTTGGCTGATGAAACAAGACTGAGGATTTTAAAACTGCTTGAAGTTAGGGAGATGTGTGTCTGTGAGGTTATGGTTGCGCTGGATTTGACTCAGCCAACGGCTTCTCATCACTTGGGCTTGTTGGAAAACGCTGGGTTACTCCAGGCTACAAAAGAGGGCAAGTGGGTTTTCTACAGAGTAGCCAACCCAGACCTAATCGAGAAAATGCATCGAATGAACTTGCTGTGACATTGGAGGCTGGATGGATATTGACAGGGCAAAAAGAAGTTTCCTTGGGTTTATTTGAAAAATATCTGACTTTATGGATTGCTGTCTGCATTGTCGTGGGACTCTTGTTGGGCAAATTTTTACCTGAGTTAGGCAAATTTTTCGATTCTTTGAAGTTTAGTAAGATTTCAATTCCCATTGGGGTATGTCTCTTCTTTATGATGTATCCAACAGTTATTGAGATTAGATTCAGCGACGTAGTTAAGGCGACTAAAAGCCCTCGCCCTTTACTGTTGACCATAATTGCAAACTGGGTTATAGCGCCACCCCTCATGACTCTCTTAGCCAATCTTATATTGGCGGGGCATCAAGATTTTATTGCTGGAGTCATTCTTCTAGGAATTTCGCCTTGCACAGCCATGGTTCTTTGGTGGATCATGCTGGCTCGAGGCAATCTTGGTCAAGGATTAGTGAACACAGCTATCAATGCCCTCTTGATGGTTTTCCTTTATGCACCGTTAGCCGCCTTTTACCTAGGCGTAAGCAGCATACCAGTTCCCTGGGACCTCATAGCCTACAGCGTATTCTTTTTCATCGCCTTGCCAGTTAGCTTAGCAGCTATATCTAGAAGAGAAACCATCAAAAGAAAAGGTGAAGTATGGTTCAAACAGTCACTCGTGCCCAACACGCGTAAGGTTTCTATAATTGCGTTGTTGATTACACTGATTGTAATGTTTTCGCTGGAAGGCGAGCTAATCCTCACCCGACCATTAACTGTAGCGTTGATTGCAGCGCCTCTTCTGCTTCACTACGCCATAATGATCGCACTGACATATGGCACATCATACATGATGAACCTCGACTATGAAAGCTCCATTTGCAACACACTTATTGGCTCAAGTAGCCACTTCGAAGTCGCCATTGCTGTTGCAACAACACTTTACGGACTCACTGGTCCCATGTCAGGTGCTGCTTTAGCCACAGTTATAGGACCGTTGATGGAAGTTCCTCTTATGCTGTCGCTTACAAAGTTTGGATTGAAGACTAGTCATAATTTTCCGCGGAATAGACTTCAAGGTTAAGAACAAGTTAATGGTAATGTTAGTTCATGGTTTCATCTGGAAAGATTTTGCTAACTACTTCTCGCAATCCAACACCTAAAATACGAACTTTCTGCAACGACCTCACACGAGTAATACCCAAAATCGTACGGGTTAACCGTGGAAAAATGAGCCTAGATGAAATAGCTGAAAAAGCCTTGGAGCAAGGTGCAGACAAGGTCATTATTATTGACCGTTGGGAGGGTGGACCAGGCAAAATCCAGTTCTTTTGTATAGGTGAATCGGGTTTAGTTCGTTTTCCTCCTATTCTCTATGTCGTTGGCATACGGTTGCAGAGAGAATTTGCACTCACAAGGTTGAAGCCGGTTCATTCATTAGCCATAACATCAACAGTCGACAACTCCATGCAGTTGGCTGATTCTTTGTCCAAATTCCTTAACTTTCCCCTCTTGATTGAAAATGAAACATTATTGAAATATCAGGTTGCCATGTATATTTCAAAAGATGCAACGCGGCGAGTTCAAACGACTTTTATGCTGCTTCCTCAAAAACTGGAGGTTGGACCAAGAATAACCATTCGACGAGTAGAGTGGGAAGCAACTAAATGAGCGCGAAGGCGAGTGTCCGCTTAAAGTTTCAGTCAAAGGAGCAGTTGGAATCCGTATTCAAGGCATTGGAGCCTGAAACAAGAAGCTCAGTGACAAGGCGCTCTCGTGTTAAAATGGCAAGAGAAGGCAACATCCTAAACTTGACTTTTGAGGCTTCAGACACCTCTGCGTTAAGAGCTGCAATGAACTCCTACTTACACTGGATACTCTTAACAAGAGATGTTATAGAATCTCTTGAAGGATGCGTAAAAAGTCATTAAGGCGCAGTATCAGAGTTTCCACGAAATGATCTTTTCTGAATCGATGACAACGAGAACTCTTTTCTTAATTGCGCCTGAAGCTATGAGTTTTTGAAGATATTCTTCTGCCTCTTTTCTTGAGGGTAAGTATTTTGTCAGGATTTTTAGATGAGCCCTCCTTAAAGCATCAACCTCATTGAAGAGCTTAGCCTTGCCACGAATGAGAACACATTTTATTTTGCCAGGTTTGTATCCAATGTTTATCCCAAAGCACACGTTTGGATTTTTCTCTATGTTTCCTACACTCTTCGACTTATTGCTAACAAATATTACATGCACTTTCTTGTCAAAAAATCCAAAATTTATTGGAATCAAGTGTGGTTTTCCTATAGATGTGACGGTTGCTAGCCAGCATATTTTCTCTTTGACAAGTAATTCTCGAGTTTCCTCTTCTGATAATGGAACACCTACCATAAATTTGCCCCTCACATTATCTGAATAAAAGTGTTCGCAAAGTTATAAGTAAATGTAGAAAGCTCGTTCTCGTAACAATATTTCTTTGCGCCACAAAGGATTTCTATTGTGCCACAATATTAACGAGCCTTCAATGTAGAAAAATTAAGACTATTGTTCGTTCAGCAAAGAATTTCTAGTGTTGAACAATGAGAGAAGAGAGGTCATGCAAAAACCCTTAATTAACCCGAATCTATAATGCTGAGAATGTTCATTACAAAAGCTTTGGAGTAATACTTCATGAGCGATGACCTTTCGAAGCTTCCGCCTCAAGTTCAAGAGCGACTGCTCAGACTTCAACAGCTTCAACAGACATTGCAAACGGTTTTAACGCAAAAACAGCAGCTTGAATTGGAGCTCACAGAAACAGAGCAAGCACTCAGCGAGTTAGAGAAAACAGAAGAAAACACCGTTATTTACAAGTCTATTGGTTCGTTGTTGGTGAAGGCTGAGAAAGTTAAGGTCACAACAGAATTGAACGAGCGCAAAGAACTGCTCAACACCAGAATCGGCGTGCTTGGAAAACAGGAAGAGCGACTGCGAAGCCAAGCCAAAGAGTTACAAGCAAAATTGCAGCGAGACCTCAGCCCAGTTTCACCTCCTCCTTCCGAATCCTAGAGGAAGAGCTCTTTTGGAAGAAATCGGCATTCCAGAGTTGACACCTGAACAACTGGAGAAATTGTGTAAGATTGGAGAGAAAGCCGCCAGAGAACATGTGCTCTCTAAGGTTTCTGCTCGCAAAATCTCGGCGCTCAACATTTCCATAGATACTGATGGAACCAAACCTGTTACTGTAAACGTCGATGTGGAAATCAGTTTATCACCTCTCATGAAAAGCTACAACGTCGACGAATTGGCTAAAGAAGCCACACAAAAAGCGTTCGCAGCAATAAAAGATTATTTGAGTGAACTTTCGTGCAAATCCACGAAATAATGAGGCTCCTAGACGAACGAAACGCTAAGCACGTTCTTTTACTCTGCCACATCAACGCCGACCCAGACGCCATCTGCGCAGCCTTCGCCTTCTCTCAACTCCTAAAACGTTTAAGACCATCGTTAAGTGTGGAAATTGCGGCAGCGCATGGTCCAAGCAGACTCTCAAAGTTTGTGCTGCAGGCGCTTCCAGCCAAGTTGTCAAGAGAGCCGCAGATTGAGAGAGCAGAAGCCCTTGTTTTGTTGGACACCAACACCATTCAACAGTTAGGCGACTGGAGTGAAAGAGTCAAGGCTTCAAAGGCTGCGTTAATTGTAATCGACCATCACGCGAGTCATCCCGAAACAGAACGCTTAGCTACATTGAGCGTAGCAGACGAGAAAGCATCTTCCACTTGCGAAATCGTGTATCGCTTATTCAAAGAAGCCGATGTGAAGCCAACACTAGAAGAGGCTATGGCTTTGTTTCTGGGAATCGCCTTTGACACCCGCCACTTTGTCCTAGCAAGTTCAGCCACATTTAAGATAGTCGCCGACTTAATCGACATCGGAGTGAAGCCTGAAGAAGCTTTGGCGCTGCTTTCCTTGCCTATGGACCCTTCTGAACGCATAGCAAGATTGAAAGCGTCAAAACGAACCAAACTAGCAAAAATCAACAACTGGCTCATCGCGTTCTCCCATGTCAGCGCCTATCAGGCATCAGCCGCACGTGCCCTAATCACATTAGGAGCACACGTGGCAGTTGTGGCGGGTCAACGCAACGAAAAGATACAGATAAGCATGCGAGCAACACGCGATTTCCAAGAGAAAACAGGCGTACACTTGGGCAGAGATGTAGCCAAGCCTTTGGGCGAATATTTACATGGCATGGGTGGTGGACACTCGGTTTCTGCTGGGGTTAACGGCTTCGGAGACGTTGAAGCCAGCCTAAAACGCTGTTTGATAATCCTAAAGGAAAAATTGAAACACTTTTAAGGGAATTTATTTTGTTTCAATGGGCATTTTGAGAAGAATTTTCTCGTTGTCTCCGAGAACGCAGCTTAAAACTTTTCTTCCGTCGTGGATTATTTTTCCCGTAATGATGCCCTTTCTTTTTTTATTTAGTATGTGTGGAAGTGAAACCATGATGAAAGCAGTGAGACCTTTTTCGTAGCATTTTTCCTCGTTTACCCATTCTAAGTTACCTTCGCGACTCTGCTTGAGTTCTCCTTCGTAACCGTTAGCAACATAGACAAAGAGAAACCACTTGGAACCTTTAACCTTGTTTATGGTTGTGATTATCCCAGCCAGTTCAGGTTTTACATCTAGTCCCGTTTCTTCCTTAACCTCTCGGATGCATGACTCTAAGGGTTCTTCAAAGAACTCGGTTTTCCCACCCACACCTGTCCATGTACCTTTCAGTGGCTCTTTTTCTCGATGAAGCAACAACACTTTTCCATCCTTCCGAATGAAACAAACATTTCCAACATTGGTCTGTCGAACCAAACAGAGCCCCCAAGCTTGTCAAGCAAAATCTTGCTATCAGGGTTTCTAAGACTTTCTCTAATAACGGTAACGAAGCGCAAAAGCAATTATAGGTATCCATTTTTGAGTAGCTACTCTTAAGTTGGTGTCAATAACTCTCTGCCAAACAAGGCGGCACACAGCGACCATGCCAATAATTGAGGCGAAAAACCTCACGTACACGTATCCAAGCGCATCAAAGCCTTCCATAACAGATGTGTCCCTAACCATCGAGAAAGGAGAATTCGTTATTTTAACAGGTCCAAGCGGATGCGGCAAAACCACGCTTTGCCGTTGCTTCAACGGTTTGATTCCCCACTTTTACAGCGGACAACTTGAAGGCGAATTGACCGTTGCTGAGCTCAAGGTGTTTAAGCATCCGATTTCTGAGATGGCGCAGCGAGTTGGACTCGTATTCCAAAACCCAGAAAACCAACTCTTTGCCTTATCGGTGGAGAAAGACGTAGCCTTTGGACTTGAAAACTTAGGCATGCCCCGAGACGAAATGAGAAAGCGTGTTGACTGGGCGCTTCAAACATCAGGTATTGAAGAGTTAAGGGACAGAGCACCCCACGAACTTTCAGGTGGACAGCAACAACGAGTAGCCATCGCCTCCGTGTTAGCCATGCAACCAGAAGTCATGGTGTTCGACGAACCCACATCTTTTCTCGACCCTTTAGGGGCGCAGAAAATCTTCGAGGTGATAAACGACTTAAACAAGAAGCAAGGCGTCACAGTCATCTTGGTTGAACATCGCTTAGACTTAGCCTCAAAATATGCAGACCACGTTGTCATAATGGACGAAGGAAAAATTGTTCTAAACGGCAAACCAAGAGAAATCTTCAATTCCGAAACCGCCCGACTGCTTGGTGTTGGAATACCCAAAGCAACATTACTTTGGCAACAACTCCGAGAAAATAGGATAAAATTAGAAGGTGTGCCCACAAGCTCTGAGGAAGCGGCGCGACTCCTGCGAGAGGTGCTGAAGACATGATCGAAGTCAAAGACGTTTATTTCACGTATCCAACAGGAGTCGAAGCGTTGAAGGATGTTTCTCTTAGTATCCGCAACGGCGAATTCTTGGCTATAATGGGGCAGAACGGCGCTGGAAAAACAACCCTTGTTAAACAGTTTAACGGCTTGCTCAAACCCACTAAAGGCGAGGTTTTGGTTGACGGCGTCAGCACGCGAGACATAAGCGTGGCTCAACTAGCACGGAAAGTTGGGTTCGTGTTCCAAAACCCCGACCATCAGCTTTTCAGCGAAACTGTGGAGGAAGAGATAGCCTTTGGACTTAGAAATTTCGGCTTCAAAGAAAGCACGCTGAAAAGGCGTGTAACGTGGGCGCTCAACCTACTTGGTTTAGCAGAGTATCGCAAGACTTCGCCGTTCATGCTGAGCGGTGGAGAGCGCAAGCGTGTTGCCTTAGCCTCTGTTCTGGCTTGGAACCCAAAGGTGGTTATACTAGATGAGCCTACCATTGGGCAGGATCATCGACAGAAAGAGATTCTTCGTCAATTCATTGTTCAATTGAACGCGCAAGGCAAGACTGTTGTGATAGTTACACACGATGTGGAGTTTGTTGCCGAATGCAGTCCACGTGTTGTTTTGATGACGCAAGGACAAATTGTAGCTGATGGAGACGCCAAAAGAATACTCACTAACTCAGACATTGCTTTACGAGCTTCTATCGTGCCGCCTCAGATAACTCAGATTTTTCTTGATTTAGCTGACTTAGGATTGCCCACAGACATAATTGATGTTTCTGAAGCAAAGAAGACTTTGCTAGAATATTTGGAGGGCGACAACACTTGAGCGTCTTTGAGGGCTTCAAGTTTCGACAGGTCTCGTCGCCTATTCACCGACTAGACCCCAGAGTCAAGTTTCTATACGTGTTGGTCATGTTCATAGCGGCTGTAATGTTCAATGAGTTGCCAGTGCTGTTGGTTCTTTTCTTTCTTCAAATCCCGTTCGTGTTAGTGGCGAGCATCCAGAGACAGTGGCTTCGTTCCCTGCGGGGCGCAATGTTTTTAGCAACTTTCCTCTTTGTCTTCAACGTTTTCTTTGGGTACATTTCTCTAGGCACTGTTCCAGGAGGTGTGTCACCTCTAGAGTATGCCTTCGCCATGTCTCTTCGTTTTCTTGTCTTAGTTGAGTCGTTTTCTGTGTTCTTTTTAACTACTTCACCCGACCATCTCAGCCTAGCTTTGGAGCAGAGTCACGTTCCGTATGAGTTCACGTTTGCCTTTACCACTGCGGTTCGCTTTGTTCCAGTTTTAGCTGAGGAGTCTCAAACTATCATGGATGCACAGAAAGCTAGAGGCTTAGAACTTGAGAAAGGCAATTTTATGAAACGAGTGCGCAATTACATTCCAGTTTTGATTCCACTTATTGTTAGCGCAATACGTCGAAGTTTGGAACTCGCCGAGGCTATGGAATCCCGTGGGTGGGGTGCCTCTAAAAAACGCACTAACCTCTATGTTTTAGAAATGAAGGAAGGCGACTGGACCCTTGTAATCATATCAATATTGTTGCTAGTGACTGTAATCTATGTTCGATACTTTGTTCACGTGCCTTCATTTACTATGCTGTTCGCACAATAGCCTTTCTATTTTTGTTTGATTCGAAGTCAACCGCAAGATTTTTAGCAGTTAACGAGGTATTTCGCTTCTCTTGGGGGCTAAGAATGCTCAAGTGGTTGAAGGCAGCTGCAGACGAAATCCTCGATGGCGCTGAAAAAGCAATAAGGGAACTTGACCTCGACCAAGTGGAAAAAATGATTGGGATGATTCTTGAAGCAAAGGACAGGAAGATTTTCGTTGTGGGTATGGGTCGAAGCGGATTCGTTGGACGAGCCTTTGCCCTGCGTCTCATGAATTTAGGCTTTAATGTGTACTTTCTCGGCGAGACCATAACTCCAGCGGCTGGAAAAGACGACTTAGTGATAGCAATCTCTGGCACAGGGATGACAAAGTTGGTTCTGAGCGCTGCAGCAGCGGCAAAGGAGATTGGAGCCAAAGTTGTGGCTATTACATCTTACAAAGACTCCGCTCTTGGACAGACCGCTGATCAACTGGTTCTGATTAGAGGGCGGACAAAGATGGGTTGGCCTCGTGAGGAAGACTACTTAGCCCGACAGATTCTGGGTGAACGTGAACCCTTGAGCCCGTTGGGAAGCATTTTTGAGAACAATTGTATGGTGTTTCTCGATGGCTTAATTGTTGAACTCATGTACAGGATGAAAAAGAACGAGAACGACTTGAAGACGCGTCACGCCACCATCGAGTAAACCTTAAAAAGGAACATTCAATTATTGTGCCTAAACCACAAGTTGCTAGGGGTAGACCAAAAATCAAAGGCAAATCTAAACGAAAGCGAATGCGCAGAGAGAAAAGGAAGCGGAAGAAGAGACGCGAAAGATATAAGTAAACATTTTTGATTTTCAAGTGGCAAGGTATATAAACACCTTCAATGCAGCGGGCTTTGTTGATTATTATGATAGATGAAATAAGGGGGAGGAGGATCATGATGACCCGTAGAAAACCGCTGATGGCAAAACTGGGTCAGAGAGCAAACCCGATTACCTCTTTCAATCGCTTTTGCTGGTATTTTTCCTTGACTCATGCTTGAGATGAATAAGATATACGTTTTAGAGGTTGAAGAGTCGGCAAACCCGAGGAATTTTAGTTGAAAGAAGATAAGGAAAATAGCGTACTTCTGACAACTTTTATCTAACAGAATTGTTAAATATAACTTTAGTATCATTTAATAAAATGGTGGTGATATTAATGAGTTTGGCTAAAACTCGAAAAGTCGGCGGCTCCCTAGTTGTCACTTTACCGAAAGAGTTAGTGGAAAACAAGAAAATAAGGGAAGGCGAAATCGTAGAAATAATCGTCAAGAAGGTTAGGAAAGATGGCTTTGGTGTTTTTAAGGGTTTGACTCCTTTTACTGTCAAGGACGAGCTGACAGCCCATGAATGAGAGATATGTCATAGACGCTTACGCTTGGATAGAATACTTAATCGGAAGCAAAGCTGGTGAGAAAGTTAAACTAGTTTTAGAAGAGGAAAACAATGAGATATTTACATGTGTGGTAACGGTTGCTGAGGTTATAAGTAAAACTGCTCGGGAAGGGAGAAACTTCGAGATTGCCTACGACATTGTATTAAGCAATTCCCAAGTTGTTAACATTGATGAAGAAGTTTCTAAAGAGGCTGGTATGTTACATTCAGAGATGCGAAAGACAAAGAGAGATTTTGGGCTTGCCGATGCTTATGTGTTAGCCATTGCAAGAAGAATCAAGTCCAAGGTTCTGACTGGAGATCTTCATTTTAAAGGTGTTAAGGAAGCTATTCTGATACAGTGAAAGATGCATGCTTAAGCAATGGTAGCCTGGGATACGTGACTTATCTCGTTTAAATTTCTCAATTCAGATTGGCAAAGATAACAGGTCTATTAGAAGAAAAATCGGTTCAAATTATAGGGGTTCAAATCCCTCCCCCGCACCATAAAACAAAAGATCATTTCTCTGGGTCCATTCCGTTGAAAGAACTTGATTTCGTACAATTCTATCAAAATTAAGGGTAGCATGCAGTAGGTTTTGAACCTTCTATGTGTTGGAGTCGGTTTCATCCAGCTAAACGGAGAGATATTGTTCATGATCTGGCTGGGGAGAGATGAACTGGAAAAACCGAAAAGGTTTTAGAAAAATGCTAAATTGACGAAGGGCGAGTATATTTTGAGGCACCGAGTTAGGTTTTCAATAGAAAAATTTGCTCGTGCCTTGGGGAATAGGAATGAATGAAGTTGTTTCCGTAGTTCGTGGAGAAGAACCGGATAAAATGGTGAGAGAAGCCCTAGACCTTCTTGGGGGATTAACGAATATTGTTTCCGGACGCAATGCTTTGATAAAACCGAATCTAGGCGTATGGGGCCCAAAGATTATTCCAAAATTCGTTAATCGTTGGATGACGACGAAGCCGGAGATCATAGTTGCGTTGATTAATGAACTAAAGAGGGTTGGGATAGAGGACATTTCAGTTGCCGAAGGATCGGTTCTTGACCAAAATGCAACTGCCCAGTTCAAAGATAGCGGAATGAAAGAGGTGGTGGAAGCGGCTGGAGGAAGGGTAGTTGACTTAGACCGAGGGGATCACATAAAAGTAAGGGTCACCGAGAACCTTGTGCTCGATGTTGGAAAGTCTGTCCTTGACGCCGATAACGTGATTAACGTGCCGGTCATGAAGACGCATCTACAGACTAGGTTAAGCCTCGGCATCAAGAATCTGAAGGGCACCGTCTCGAAAGAGTCCAAGCGCATGATGCATCGAGGGGATCTTGAACGATCCCTTGCTCTCCTGTGCAAGGCGGTAAGACCAAAGCTAACGATCGTTGATGGACTTATCGGCGTGGAAGGGCTTGGTCCCGGAGTCTGGGGCAAACCGAGGAAGCCGGGGCTCCTTATTGCTGGCACGGATCCAGTTGCAGTAGATGCTGTCACAGCCACGATCATGGGACATGATCCAAAAGAGATAGAACACATAAGAATCGCTTGGGAGCTAGGACTGGGAGAGATCGAGTTGGACAAGATCGAGATCCGCGGCGTCCCCTTAGAGAAGGCCAAATGCCCGTTTGAACCAGCTCAACTTGGAATTCACAACATAGTCAACGCGTTGGGGATGGAGGGAATAAGATACTTTGGCTGGACGCCTGGCACTATCGGGTCAGAGTGTTCAGGGTGCAGTGGCCTCTTGACAGGCGTCTTGTGGGCCCTTCGTGACGACGTAGCAACTCTGCAGAGACCATTGGACATAGTTATTGGCCCTGGGGATATCCCAGACGAGATAGGAGACAACGTTTTGTTGTATGGTAACTGCCAAGCCAAGAATAAGAATAGAGGAGTATGGCTATACGGCTGCCCCCCGAGCGCAACTAGGACATATACATCGATCGGTAAGATGACCCTTTCGAGGGTTACATACACTCGGACTCTGATTAAACGACTTTTCAAGGGCTACAAGGTCAAACCTCTGCCGCAATGGGAACACTACAAACAAATAACCAACCCATAGAATTTCTTCACGCGCGCGTTGACATGGACAGAACAGTCAAAATGAGGAAAAATCATTTTTCATTCCAGTCGTTCTCATACCGAGTTCAATTCCGAGAATTTAAACCTCGCCCTATCTACGGTACAATGGTAGCCCGGGAGAGATTCGAACTCTCGTCAGCGGGTCCAGAGCCCGCCATCCTTGACCGCTAGACTCGGCGGCTAACTCGTTGCTACTAATTTAGCCTCGACCGGGCTGCGTCCCGGGCTGCAAATATGACAAAATAATACTTCGACTATTTGTCTCTTTTCAAAACAAACAGCACCATCTTTAAGATGTCAGACATAGCTTTCCCGTTGACGGACAACTAACTAACGTTCGTTCATCACAAGAATTCCAGGGATGAACACATAACAGACTAGCCAGCAACATAGAGCAAGTGTCGTCAGACACTGATTTTCTAGTGACGGACACATAACAGACGAACCCAGCATTGTTCGTTCAACAAAAGAATTCGCAATGATGAACACATAACTAGAGAGATGTTACTTTAAGGAAGAAAACCAATAATGGTGCCGGGGCGGGATTCGAGCCTTAACTTAATGTTCCTTTGCTGGCTGCCTTTACAATGTCCCGACCAAGCTGCCTCGCAAGCTCAAGAGCACTTGTATCCTCTGAGACCGGGAACTGTCCATGTACACCCCTGAAAGGCCACTTCTTTACAGTCAAAGGGGTCATTTGCAGCCATAAAAGGAATTTCTCCAAATGCTCTTGCAAAGGTATCGCACTGTAAGCGTCTGAAGATGATGTGGTGAGAATGCCAAAAGGCTTGTTTATTAGGGGAGAAAGCATTGAAGGACTTTTCCATCGAGTCCAATAGCTTGCGCAATAAAGCCTCTCAATTAACGCTTGCAACTTTGAAGGAACAATAAAATAGCGAGGAGAAGCAAGCAAAATACCGTTTGCCTGTTTCATCTCCTCGAAAACCAGCTGAAGATCGTCTTTCATGTTGCACTCAAAAGGTTGCTTGGCACAACCAATTGCTTCATCATAGCCACAAGTGGCTATGCACGGACTAATCTTCAACCCAGCTAACTCAATAATCCGTGTATCGATAGTAGGATCTTCTTCCTTTGCTCCTTTCATTGCTTCTTCAAGCAAACGATATGTACCACCACTTTTTCTATGAGAAGCGCATATTCCTAAGATTTTCATAATTGTACAAAAAGGGTCACGACTTAAAAAAGTGCTGCTTTAGTGACGGGGGCGGGATTCGAGCCCGCGACTTCTGGACCCCTTCAGATGTGTTCTCCAGATTATGAGTCTAGCGCCCAAACCAGGCTAGGCTACCCCGGCTCTTTTTTATGGAGTTTTTCTTAACCTCGACTGTTTTAGTAAAGTTTTTGAAAAATAAAGCTAAGAATGCGAGAGTGTGAAACGTTTTAATCATGTTTTTATGCCAATTGGACATGCTTTCAAACAAAGGCCACATATCCGTGCAACAGGTGATCCGTAGTTATTTGGAAGAAGGATCTTTATTATGTGCGCAGGGATTTTCTTCGCTTGAAGATTCTCAATCTTCTTGTAGTAATCAAGCGTGTAAGCTTTTGGTCCCCTGTATTTTCGACACTTATATTGGTTGATTGTGCCATCGCCTGGCAATGCCTTTGCCGGACATGCTTTGATACATGCAAAACCGCATTTGTCAGGCTTACAGATTGACCCCCAAGTGAATTCGTCTTCTAGCAATGGATCTGGCTCTAAAGGTGCTGACGTGATAACTGATGCAAATCTAACCCTTGGCCCAAACTTGGGCACAACAACATAGGATGCTGGGGTGAACTCACCCAAACCAGCTAGGACTGCCGCATGTCTATGCGAGAAACTGGCTATCATTCTAACCTTTGGGTCAGTTTTCTCATTCAGCACCCTCACTTCCCTCACATAATCTGGCTCATCTGGGCTGACTGGAAAGGCATCAAATCCATTATTTTCTAGATAAAAGGTGACTTTGTATGTTAAGGAGCGGAGCTCATTGTTTAAATGGTGATATGTATCTTCATATGAGGAACTTGGAATGGTTTTAACTATAGAAAAGGGGATGCGCAAGCCCACAACCACAACGCTCTTAGGGTTTAAAAGGAAATCTGAGGGTTTATGACCTTCAGGCGCCCCTGAGAATCGTTCAGCCGAGGCTACACCGACTAAGTGTGCTCCAGCTTTCTTCGCCACTTTCTTCAATTCTTCGCTTTTCAATTAGCGCGTCCTCCTTCTTTCAAAGATTTAGCGCGTACTATTTGGTGCCGGGGGCGGGATTCGAGCCCGCGACTTCTGGACCCCTTCAGATGTGTTCTCCAGATTATGAGTCTGGCGCCCAAACCAGGCTAGGCTACCCCGGCTCCAGTGCGCATGTGCTCTGTTATTTTTGAGTGCGTTAACAAGTATTAAAGTTTGAGAATGCCCTTAACTGTTTCATCTTGTTCATAGCGCATTTCGAAGCCTTTCTTCTCCATTAATCGTATTGCCTTATAATTCTCTCGCAACATCAATACATACAATGTCCTCAATGCTTTGTCTCTGGCGATTTCTATCGTGTAGTCAACTAGTCTCGAGCCTAAGCCCAGCCTTTACCAAGGGTCACCGACCACAACAGCTATTTCAGCAGTTTTTCCATCAGACTCAGTTGCAAGTCTAACAACACCTAAAAGCCTTTTTCGACCTTTTTCTTTTGTTTCCGCCACGATTGCGATTTCCTTGGCATAGTCTATGTTGCAGTGTCTAACCAAAGCGACTTGAGACATCTCCTTGATAACCTGGAAGAAGCGATAAGCAACTGTATCTTCTGAGAAGTTTTTGAAGAGTTCATCCATGTACGGCTCGTCTTCAGGCTTCATTGGGCGAAGCAACACAACTTTACCATCTCTAAGCTTTCACAGAGTCTCATACTTTTTTGGATACGAGCCAGCGACCAGAACTAGTCTTACTCCATCTTACTTTCTTTCTAGTTTCTGTACGCCTTCAGGCGCGCCTATGTAAGCAATGTGAGCAATGTCTAAGAAAAAACCAGTCTCTATCACGCCTGGAATCAACTTAAGCTGAGTGTTTAACTGGCGTAAATTTTCGATTTTCTTAAAGGTTACGTCTAGGATGAAGTTGCCATTGTCGGTCACAACTGGGCTAACTTTGCCTTGACTGTGTCTCAAGACTCCTTTTCCACCCATTGCTCGAATTTTGGACGCGACGCTTGTTTTGGCAAAGGGCAACACTTCAACTGGAATAGGTTGGTTAGCCCCCAGTTTTTTCACGAGTTTTGTTTTATCGGCGACTATCACGTTCTTTTTGGACGCTGAAGCAACTATTTTTTCGCGTGTTAATGCGCCGCCCATGCCCTTTATCATGTTTAGCTTATAGTCAATTTGATCTGCACCGTCTATGGTTAGGTCAAGCCTAGGATGCTCGTCGAGCGTTGTTGTCGGGATATCGCAATCAACTGCTAACAGAAACGCTTGATGTGAAGTTGGGACACCAAGAACCTTCCAGCCCTTCCGACGAATGAGGCTGCCAATTTCTTGTATGGCGTAAGCAGCTGTGGTTCCGCTTCCCAACCCAACAATAAATCCGTCTCTAACATGCTTTACTGCTTTAAGGGCTGCGATTTTCTTGGCTTCTTCTATCCAGTCAGCGCCGCTCTTGCGTTTAGCCTTCAACTTCGATTTGCCCCAGCCTTTCGAGAACCTTCTCAACCTCAGCCTTTATCTCTTCGATTCGTTTTTCAGCCTCGCTCCTCGGAGGTGCGGTAGGCGCAGGTTTTCTGCGTATTTTCTTCTTCTCTTTCTCCTTCTCTGATTCAGCTGCTGGCTCGTGTGTTAGCTCTGGAGCGGTTGGAACAATCACCTCTTCTTCAACTTTTTTCAATTGCAGTTGGGTTCTTAATTCCTCAACTTTTTCGCCCAATTCGTCGAAACGGTCGCTGAAGAGCTTAACTAAGTCTTCCTGCATGGTTTCGAGTTCGTGTAACGCTACAACTGACTCGTGGCGGCTGATGGTGTCTCGAACTTCAATCATTCGAGACTTGTACCATTGTGCCAAACGTTCCCGCTCTTCTTCAGTTATTTTACCCTCAGCTTGAGCCTCATACAGCCGACGTATGGCGTAGCTCAGAACCTCTCTTTCAAGGTCCATTATTTTTAGTTCGTCCTTGGCTTTCTTGGCTTCGTCACTTGTTATTGAGCGTTCAGTTTTTAGAGCACGAGCAAGCCAGCTTTCTTTGGCTTCTATGGAGGGTTTTTCCGAAGGCTCCTTCTTCTTTCTTCTTTCATTTTTTGTGGCGTAGAGCAAAACTAGAGCCAATGCGACTGCTCCAGCCGCTACCATGATGTACAGCCACTCAGAATCTGCCACGAGGTTCCCTCGTTAACATTTGGTTTTTCCCTTAAGTGCTATATAAAATGTGAGGGAAGGGGTTGTGTGTGAAAATATGTTTTTTGTGTGTGTGCGCTTGGGGTTAGACCCCCCTCTATTAGGGTTCAAATAGGCTTCTAATATGTTTCTTGGTTTTTTGCCTGTTAGATGTTGAGGGTGGTTGAGACGGGGAAGGGGGGTGTTCAGATGTGTCTAGAGAATGTTTTTTGAGTTTTTGTGGTTTTTTTGGGATGGTAAAGCATATTATATTGTAGGGTGAAACGTTTTTGTGGATGGCTGGGTTGGTTGGGTTTGAGGGATTGGTGTTTCTAAACCAACAGAAATGACCATACGAGACTTATTACAAGAAGAGCTGAGAAAAAGAGGCGTTACGGTTGTTCCTGAGTTTTCTGTTTCAACGCCTACTGGTGTGTTGAAGCCTGATATTTTGTTGAAGAATGGTGCGCCGTATGTTGTTGAGACGAAGTTGGGTGCTGAAACTAAGTTGTTGGAGGCTATGGTGAAGCCGTATAATTGTTTTAAGAATAGAAAGACTCATAGACACAGTGGAAGAAATAAACTAGCAGAGTAAGCCTACTATAGAGAAGAGGGAAAGAATGGTAATCAAGGTTCTAAAAAAGATGGAGGTTCTTCGGGGATTTATTCAGATTCCAGCCGAAAGTAAGTTTGAATTGATTGGGGATGCCTCTCTACCATGTGATACTTTGCTAAATGGTAATCAAGCGAGACTTGACAAATACGGAAGACTTTGGTCGCCTTCTATAAAGGATAAATTTTCCATAGGCACTCGAGTTCAAATTAGCAGAACTGAAACTGGATATCAAATCGTACCAGTCATAAGCGAGCAGGAACCCATCATCTCTGAAATGAAACGAAAAGAAGAGACCAAGTCGACTAGTCTTGACTTAGGAATAGTCACAACAGAAATTCTGTCAAAACTAGTTAATCAAATAATAGAAGGCGATGCTTTACAGATAATGAAAGGAATCCCCGATAATAGTATTGACATGACTTTCGCAGACCCTCCATTTAACCTAAACAAAAGTTATGAATATTATGAGGATGATAGGGAAGTCAATGAATATCTAGCCTGGTGTAAAGAATGGTTACGACAGATGGTTAGAATAACCAAGCCCACAGGTTCTATCTTCGTTCACAATATCCCTAAGTGGCTTACGTATTTTGCATTCTCTCTTAACGAGATAGCTTATTTCAAACATTGGATTGCTTGGGATGCGATGGGAGCTCCACTTGGAAAGACGTTACTTCCAAATCATTATGGCATCTTATGGTACGTTAAATCAAGGGATTTCAAATTCTATGACATAAGAGCACCACACGAAAGATGCAGGGAGTGTGACTCGCTTTTAGCAGATTATGGCGGAAAGAAAGACTTGATACATCCGTTTGGAACCTTGGCAAGCGATGTCTGGACAGACATTCATAGAATTAGACATAACAAAAGGAGAGATGAACATCCTTGTCAATTGCCTGTGCATTTATTGGAAAGGCTTGTTCTCATGACCACCGATGAAAATGACCTTGTTCTTGATCCCTTTGTTGGAACTGGAACCACCGCAGTTGCGGCAAAGAAACTTGGAAGAAGATACATTGGCATCGATATTGATTCAAAATATGTAGAGATTTCAAGAGCGAATTTAGAAAAGGCAACTCCAACTCTATTGAACGGATGTTACCTATCAATTTTCCTCGGAAAAATAGTGACAATTCGGGATAAAGATTATGAAAAGGTAGAGAATCTGTTACAAGCCAAAACGCTACAAATCAACAAAGAGAAAGCGAAACAATTGACTTTACCCTATCTGGTTCAAGGTTGATGACACATTGAATGCAGTTCCACGCAAACTCACTTTTGAAGAAGCTATAGAAACGAGCGTTGTATTCTTTAATGACGAAGATGTTGAAAAAAGATATGATAGTTTCATTAAAGGAAAAGCAAAGGATATAATAGCATACGAAGCTAGAGACCATGTTAGTACGAAAGATGTTGTAAGGTTTCTTCGAGAGCAACCTGATGGGCTAAAAAGGATTCTGACCCTTCTTCATCTTTCGGAAGAGAAGTTTAAAAGAATAATAACGCTTTTGAGAAAGCTAGAAGGCGAATTTGACAAAGAATGGACTGTAACTAGGATTGAGAGAAAAATAAAAGGTGACGATGAATTTGCGCGAAAAATAGCAGTGCTTTTTATTGCTGGAAAAAATAATCGCGATTTAATAAAATATCTTCCTCGTTTCTATCGAGAAAGACTGAACTTGAAAAGTCTTAGAGAATACGCCAACGAAGAGGAACTAATCATCAGATTGAAAGAAAAGTACAGTGGTACCTACTTTAATTGGAAAGGAGATGCTGTAGAAAAGCTGATCAGAAGAAAACTGGAAAGTATAGGCGTCAGCTATGCAAGCGGTTCGGCATCTCTAGTAGAGGTCACTGTAGACTGGGCAATTCCCAGCTTAGAAAATCCATATGTAGTAATAATGTCATCCTACCAAGAAACAACTTCAAGTGGTCAAACTGTCAAAGCAAGAGACATGCTCAAATGCTATGAAGCAATTCACCATCGAAATATACAACGCGGAGAGCACAGAGCTTTCGTAAACTTTGTGGATGGTGGTGGATGGCTAGCGAGACAAAGAGACTTGAGAAGGTTGCTGGATGGTTGCCATTATTTTCTGAATATAAACAACTTGGACATGCTCGAAGGAATTGTTAAAAATCATGTACCAAAATTCAGCAGACAAACTCGTCTGCTTAGGGGAAAGGAGACTTTATGATTTTTCTTAAAGATGGTGTGAAATATTTTCTTCATGAGTATGCGTCTGAAGAAGAACTTGCACAGATGGTTGTTGAACATTACAAAGATATTTTTGGTACGAACAGCCTCTTTTTTGACCCTCAAACTATGAAAACTCAAATAGGAATAGAAGCCAGAAATGACGGCGTAATTCTCACAACGGACCAAAATAGATGGTACATCCTAGAAGTTGAACTAGCTAAACATCCACTTCACGAGCACATAATCCCACAAATAACAAAATTCAGCATAGCCTACGAAGAGGCAGGAACCCGAAAGAAAATCATAAACACCCTATACAACGCAATACGGCAAGATGCTTTCAAAACTGCCATAATACAAACCCAAAAAATCGAAGAATTACACAAAATGCTAACTGACCTAATAGACATACAGCCAACCATCGCAATAATAATCGACCAAAAAACCCCCGAACTTGACTACATTTGCAACAGATTACCGTTTCCAACACAAACAATTGAGTTCAAAACCTACGCAAGAGAAAACATAGGTATCGGTGTCCACGTACATGAATTCCAGTCTCTTTTTGAAGAGAAGGAGAAAAAAGAGAAAATTGAAATGCGACGAATAAAACCGCCTGAGGAAGGACCACAAAAGCTATTGCAAGTCCTCGGAGTTGCCGATTTAGTCTTTAAAGGAGAAGAACTCAATAAAGCCTTCAAAAGTGTAGCCAAGCAGCATGGCGTCCATGAATCAACAGTGAGAGACAAATGTACAAGGCAACTCGGCATCGATACATACCGATTTAGAGAACTTATTCAAGATAAAAACCGCTTTATAACATTCTTAAAAGAAAGATATCCTCAATATGAGAACCTAATTAACGAAAAGCTTGCGTGATTCTTGCAGATTTTAACAAAAAAGAGAACTATGAGGTTTCAAACCAATTTCTTGCGTCTGGCTCTATTTCGTATTTTTTGGCAATTTCATCGTATTCTTTAGTTGTTTTTGCTGTTGCTATAATCTTTGGTATTTCGTCGTTTCTTCGGTGATATTGTACGAATTTTATCATTTTTTCGCTTCCATCGAGGTTGCAGTAGGTTAGCGGTTGTAACTTAATTTTCTTCTTCAACTTTTCTAACTCCTCCTTAGTTAAGGGCATAAAATCAACCATCCATTTTTTGCTTAATAAGATTTTAGCTTCTTGGGATGCATAACGAAAAGCACTAGTTCCACATTAAGTAGCAGTTCCTTAAAGGAACAATTCTAGGGAGTGTTGGTTTTGGTGATGATGAGATTAACCGCATTCTTGACTATCTTTATCCTGCCTTAGCCAACGAAATCCAACAACTAAAAACACTCATGCAAGGATAAACAAAACTAGTTACTAAACTATTAGTATAGTTAAGCTTTCAATTCCACGGGCGTCGGCTTCTTCGCCTTCATCCCAATCCTTGCCACTTCAGAAATAACTTCACTAGCATCCAAAATCTCCAACAACACAGGCTTGCCGTCCTTAGTAAAATGAACAATTATTGGACCCATTTCCTCAGCATAATCAACCTTAGCCTCAGAAACCTGAATCAACAGCACATCAGACTCACGATTATAACTAACCTTCATACCTTTTCCTCCTAGCTGGATAAAAAGTCACAACTAGTTTTCTATCACCAACCTTCTCATAAACCACACGCAACACATGCTTCCTATTAAGCCTACCCGATGCTATAAATCTACCCTTCCAACCAACATCAACACTTTGCGGATTTTCCACAACCCTAACAACCTGCCTCATCGAAACCGACAAACCCAAACGCTTCAAAACCTCAAACTTTCGCATCGCATGGTCAGTGAATCCCACACCTCGAACAGACAAGCCGTTTTTCACTCCGCCATCCCACAATACCCATCAGATTTCATTAAAACCTATCGATTATCTTTATCCTGCTTTAGCCAACGAAATCCAACAACCCATAAAACACTCATGCAAGGATAAATTGGTAAGAGTAAAGTTCACTTTTACGTCGTCATGTACGCAATGAAGAGTTCTGCACATCGTCCCGAACTCGAGCAGCAGATTCCAGGTAACTTTTCAACCGAAGCTTCCAAGAACAATTCTTTCGCTGTCTTTTCAATTTCTTCCGGTTCAAAGCCAAGGTGGACGTCGCCCATCTCTTTTTTAAACTCTTCAAAGGGATGTTTGCAAAGGTCAATTACAACAACCTTTCCTCGAGGCTTTAAGGCTTTATACATGCTTCGGAAAACCTTTTCCACGCTGGAGCAGTGGTGCAACATCAAAGTTGAAAACATCGCGTCGAATTTCTTAGAAACCCTAAAGTGTTTTCTGGCAAGGTTAGCGCTCTTTACTATATTCTCAGCTACACCGAGGAAAGGTTGAATCTCAGAGGTCTTTTTCGTTAACATTTTGAGCATTATTGGCGTGGAATCCATAGCGTAGAACGTTGCTTTGGGCAGTTTGCTTCGCAGTTTTGCGGCTACTCTAACCGTGAAGAGACCTGATCCAGCGCCCACGTCCAAGATTGCTGCGTCTTTTCTCAGTTTAGGTGTTGATAATAAACGATGAGTGATGGAATTTACAATAAGGTTGACGCTGTCTTCGCCGAAGTATCCCATAAGTATTTTGTCTCTTTTCTCAGCTTCTTTTTGAGTAAAATGTGTTATCTCGTCAAGCACCACTTGAACGTTTGAAACATCAAGTTTTGTTAAAAGCTCTTTCATGTCAACGGTTTGAAGATACTGCTCAAAAGCTTGCTTTTCCATTGTTGAGACACTTTCCCTATTCTTAACATGTTTGTGCATTTGCTTTTAGACCATGAATGGTTTGGAGCCTCGGGCGGGATTTGGACCCGCGACCACCGCCTTACCAAGCCGAGCCCCGAGCGGATCATGTTGAGTTGGTTCATTGAGGAACGTTGCTGGACGGTCCTTGAACGGTCCTGAGCATGCTTGGGACGGTCCTAAGACTGGCGCCATCAGTACGCTGGTTAGGTAGTCGTTGAGTCCGAGATTCACTGATTTGGCTTTTGCTCGCAGTAGATCGGCGACTTCTTGTTTAAGGCAGATACCCGTCATTCCTGGTTTAGGCACTTCTCTTTAACTCCTCGTGAAGCGTCTTGTGGGGCGGTTGGCAATTTAATATCTGCCTATGAACACTCTGATGATGTTCAGAGCTCTCTGAAAGAAGCAGCACGCGCGTTTGACCGAGACTTGTCAGTAAACACGGAGTCACCATCTGATTCCCCCTTGCGGAAGAGCTATAGCTGAACGAACTCAGAAATGAGGCCGGCGTTCAGCGTGCTTGAAGTCAATATTGTGAATCTTAGGATTGTTGAGAAGGAGGATTTGCCGCTGATTACAGAATGGGCTGCAAGCCCTGAATTTCTGGGTGAATGTGTCATGCTTTGGCAGAGATTGGAGCGGAATGGCAGAGGAAATATGACGAACTCCCTCCAGAGGAGAAATGGTTTCTAATAGAGAAGAAAGACGGAACCAAAGTGGGCTTCATACAGCGCTGGCCTGTCAAAAACTCTCAGGAATTAGGGTATGCCATTGTTCCGGGCGAAAGAGGCAAAGGCTACTGCACTGAAGCTGTCCAACTTGGAGTTGATTACCTGTTCATGTCCAAAGACATAGCTGGAATTCATGCAGTGGCCCACATAGAGAACGTTGCATCTCAAAGAGTTCTGGAAAAGGCTGGTTTCCAAAGAGAAGGAACAATACGAAAGGGAATGTTTGCATGTGGCAAATGGGCACATATTTACCTCTACATTATCCTCAGAGAAGAATGGAAAGAACCAAAAATACTAAAGGTGTTGATTAAAGGCGCGCATGCTCAGGTGAACTCACTTTAGGCATAATCGTTGTATATCGTCGCGAACAGCTTTATTCCCTTCAGATACTGCTCAATAGTTATGAACTCGTTCGGTCGATGAGCCATGTAAGTGACCCCGGATCCCGCGAAAGCCATGGGCTTGCCCAGAATGTGCGGAAGCCAAGCCATAGCTCCTGAGGCTGGCATCATCGGCATGCTACTCGTTTTGGAGTTGACAACTTTCTTGGTAGCCTCACTGCAGATTCTGGCTATCCTCTCGTCAGGGTCTATTCTGTAAGCTGGCAACTCCATCTGTTTCTCGACAAGCACGTCGTTGAAACCTTTACTAATCAAATGCTTCTGCACGTTCTCAAACACTCTTGAAGGGTCTTGACCAGGCACGAGTCTGGCATCAATCCTTGCCCAAGCGCTATCGGGAACTATGGTTTTGATGCCTCCTTTAACTGTGTATCCGCTCGATAGCCCGTTGATGTTCAGTGTCGGTTTGTAATAGAACTCAAGTGCCGCTTCAGACACGTTCATGTCTTCTCTAATCTTGATTTCAAACGCTTCCTCAATTTTCTTCTTGCTGACGACAATGCGCGCCAATCCATACTTGATCTTCTCTGTGACACTTGGTTCTTTCACTCCATCATAGAAGTGAGGAACGACTATTCTGCCATTCTCTCTGAGACAACGAAGGGCTGATATGAGTCGCCAAGCCGGACTATCAACAATCCCCGCAAACATACTGTGAATTTCTACGCCCGAGGTTGATCCAGCCTGAAACTCCATAGATAACGCGCCTTTTAGCCCGTACATGAGAAGAGCTTGCCCGTCTTTGTTTTCGCCTCCTCCGTCACCACACAATATGGAGTCGCATGCCGAGAGCTCTTCTTTGCGGTTTTCAACGAATGGTCTAAAGCTTGGACTTAGGATTTCCTCTTCGCCTTCAAAAAGAAACATTAGATTGATGGGCATCGACTTTCTGCATTCAATTATAGCCTTCACAGCATGAATGCTCGCCATGAGGTTATTTTTCATGTCGCAAGTTCCTCTGCCTATAATTCTGTCATCTACAACTTCGGCTGCAAAAGGATCAACCTTCCAGTCCTTTCTATCTCCGGGAGGTTGAACGTCATAATGCCCGTACACCAGCAACGTTCGCTCCGCATCTGTGCCCACTTTGCCAAGAATCACAGGATGCCTCTGCGTGTCAAAAACCTGAACATTGTCTATCCCTATATCCTTCATCTTTTTAGCAAGCCAACTTACCGTCTTATCTATCCCAGTGTTCTCAGCGCTGATTCCAGGCTTGCGGACGAATTCCCTGAACTCCTCCAGCAATATGTCTGAGTTCTTATCAATAAAACTGTAAACTTCCTTCATCCCATTCGCCGAGAGTACCTCTTCTCTTTAGGCTATTATGATTTTTGCCGTTTGGTTGCCGATGCTGTAGTGTGGCGCGCGCAATCCGGATTTGGAGCCACAAGGTTTGGAATTATTAAATAACCTTAGCTCGCTTATTCATAGAAAGAAAGGAGCGTTCTGCAATGAATTCATGTGAGATCGCAGATTATTTCAAGATGACCGATGGCTTCAACCTATTCTACAGATGTTGGAGTGCAGTGAGCGAAACCCACAGGATTGTCATTGGAATTCATGGTGGAGGCGACCATTCAGGCCGGTTCAGAAACATCGGGCCAAGCTTAGCAGCAGACGGAAATCAATTGTACGCCTTCGACCTTCGTGGGTTCGGGAACTCGCAGGAAGAAGGATTGCCCAGAGGAGACACAAGTGACTTTGGAAGACACTTGCAAGACATAGATGAGACAATCGGATACGTGCGGCAGAAGCACCCGGGAGAAAAGGTCTTCATGTTAGCCCACAGTATGGGTGGTAACTACGCGATATGGTATGCCGCCAACCATCCTAATTCTCTTGATGGGCTGGTGCTTGCAGCCCCAGGCATAGTGGTTCGTGCTCTGAGTACTCGGAAAGCTTCCATCGGGCTATTTCTGGCAAATCTCCTGGTCCCAAAAAGAATGTATGACCCCTACAAGTCTTCATTCGTAGAAGACAAACAACCTGAAGACATCAAGATCAATCTTCAAGACCACCTGGCAGCGCCAAAGCTCAGCTTCCGCTACCTTGCTAACATTAAAAGAACACTTGTCGACAAAGCCTTAGAAAACGCTTCACAAATACAGAAACCAACGCTTGTACTTCAAGGAGAAGCAGACACTCAAGCCTTGCCATATGGAGCTATACGCCTATACGAACGCTTGGGCACAACAGACAGATCCATTCAAACCTTTCCCGATGCTGACCACTGGTTCTACGACGCCTTCAGTCCTGCCACACCACGTGCAAAATTCGTCCCGGCAAAAAGGGATGGCCTCATCTCTGTTATCAGGAATTGGCTCAGGATCCATTAGCGCGCTTATTTGGTGGTCTTTTTTCCGCTGTGTTCGCTGCGCTCGTGATCGATAACAGCTTTGATATCCCCGTGTGTGCAGTGGCACCAGCTGCAGTGCCACGGATCATAGAGAGACAGTCTGTAGATCAAAAAAGACGATGCCTCATTGGGAACTGAGTTTTACTGTGGGCTTGACCTCAAAATCAACCCAATCAACCACCGCAAAATCCTTCTTAAGGGACGGCCCCAGGACGGCCCTACCCTGGGCAAATAATGCAAATCTGATGGAGCCTCGGGCGGGATTTGGACCCGCGACCACCGCCTTACCAAGGCGATGCCCTAACCAGCTAGGCCACCGAGGCAAGACTTCATGTGATATTGAAGTCAACCAAGTGGTATTTCTCAACAAACCTACGTTATAAAGGATTTTCTAAGAAACCTGAGCCTTCAGCTTGCTGAAGCATTCTTCGCAGAACGCTGACTTCTTCATTTTTTGATAAGGAAAACCAAAGAAGAATCGATGCAATCCTTTAGGAGGAAACGTTTTCAATGACACATAGATGTAACCCAAAGTCTTGCCGCAGTCTTCACACTTTAATAACTCATATTCATAAACGGCCATTCCTTCTTCACCAAACAATAGTTTCTGTTCAGATGTACTTAAACCTAAATAGGTTAGAAATAACTTTTCTTTTAGCCACAAACACGAGCGGGGGTTTCCAAGCCTGGTCTAAGGAGCAGGGCTTAGGACCCTGTGGCGTAGGCCTTCGTGGGTTCAAATCCCACCCCCCGCATTCAACAAAGTTCAACAAAAATGGGTGATGGGAAAATCATGGCGTTAGTTAGAGATATGGAGACTAAAGACATCGAAAAAGCGTCAAAGGTACTGCATAGTGTTTTGCTTGAAACTTGGGAACGTTATGAAAAAGATGTCTATCCCAGACGGGCTTTAGACTTCGACATATCAGTCAATACTCCAGAAAAACTAACAGAGAAACTTTCTGAGTCACAGGGATTTTTCTTTGTTGCTGAAGAAGATGAAACCATAGTTGGCGTGGCTTACGGCAACATTGTAGGAGAGTCAGGTTTAGCTACGTTAGGCTGGATAGGTGTGCTTCCTAAATATCAACACAGAGGAATCGGAAAGGCTCTCATGCAAAAAGTAATCAAACACTGTGCAGAGAAAGGATGCCACAAAATCATATTGTACACTCTTCCAGTCGATGTTCCAGCAATTAACCTTTACTTGAAATCAGGCTTTGTTCCAGAAGCGTACTTTCATAAGGAATGGTGGAAAGTAGATATCATTAAAATGAGCCTATGGCTGGAAACCTGAAGACAATACATGTAATCTTCGGGATGATAATGCCATGAATAATTGGGTTCAAATCCCACCCCCCGCACTTTTGAGCCTAAAATACGCTTTTTAAACGTAGGCTTATGCTTTTTAAGAAGAATATTAATCATCAACGACTTCGAGCATAGGTTGCCCACAACACTCTGGATATTTCATTTTACACAATGACTCGGGTGCGCAACAAGGCTCAGAGTCTGCCTTAGTAATTCGTCCACACTTTTTGCACAGAAACTTTGGCAATTTTCCCTTCAACCTCACTAACTAATCATAGACAAATCATCGAAATCCAAGTGTTTCGCCGTAGACTCTCCAACACTGCTTAATCCTTGGAAAGACTTGCTTGATTTCACTGATTTTACCGTTCAATTTGGGGTTTTCTTTTGTCCACTCCTCGAGATGCTCCTTGCAGCAGAAGAAGTTTACTGAGGGGCAGCAAGTTTCTGCCGCAGGAGCTATTTGACGCCTAGGGCTCCAAATCATAATGTTAGGATGCGAGAACCGGGCTATTTCCTCATTTCTGATTTCGATTGTTATCTTTTGTTTACACTTTTCACATCGAGATACAACCTTGATGTTTCTGTTAAACATGATGGGCATCCCAAGAGCGTCGACAGCGCACATGGCGAACAGTCTTTTCCCGTTTTCCAGGAGTATTTCATGTTCCGTAGGCTTCAGGGAGAGAGGGTAAATGCTTACGATTTCTTGGGTTCCTCTTTTTCTTAGAAGAATATCCTTCTTCTCAAGTTCGTTCAGAGTCCGAGTTATGTTACTACGAGATTTTTTGAGGGCTAATCGCATTTCTGTTGTGGTTGGAGTTCTTCCAAACTTCAATATAGTCTGAAAGATATTTTTCAAAACCTCTATTTCCCTCGACATTAACGCACAACAACATTGCTCCTCTTGTGTGGATTTGTCTGTGCTCATCTGTGCTACGCCTCTCCTTTGGCTAGCGCCTTAACGTCGGCCAAAGTTTCGCATGCGACTAATCTCTGACCATATTTGGCAACATGTTTGTCGATTGTCTCAAACAAGTGAACAATTGTTTCTTTATTTATCTTGTATATCCTCTTTTTTCCTTTTCGTTCCACTTCCACAAAACCACAGTTACAAAGACACTTCAAGTTATGAGATACCCTGCTCTGTTCGAAACCAAGATTATCACTTATCTCATTCACGCATTTTGACCTGGTTCTGAGCGTCTCCAACACAAGCAATCTCGTCTCATTAGACAACGCTTTTAGAAAGAGTTTGTGCAGATTAAAATCCTTAGTTGACATTGCCATCATATGACAAAATCATCAAATACTTTATAAGTTTTTCGCGAATTTTTGGGTTTATGCAGATTCCGAGAATTTAAACCGATGTTTAAACCTAACCCCCCGCACTAACTTCTGCAAGCTACGTTTAAATTCTCGGTTTTTCTTGCAGCATCCTCTTAATGATATATTCCTATAAGGTATCTCGAAGTTTTTTCAGTTTTAAATACCAAAACAATATGTCTAGAATAGAGAACTGATTTGGAGAATAATTATGAGTAACGAAAGCTTTCATTTTAAATTAGGGGCTTTCAAATGTATGGTTGTCAGCGATGGCAACATTGCGTATTCTGACCCTGCCCAGATTTTTTTCGTCAATGCACTCGAAGAACGCTCAAAGAAAGTGCTAAGGGATACTGAACTCGAATGTATGAAAAATGTTGAAGTGGCGCAAACAAATTGAAGAAAAAATATGAGTACGTGTCTTGTTGTGGCCGATACTATTGCCCCTTGTGCGACTACTTCAGAGGAGGAAAAGTCCAAATGGCAAAAAATCTACTTTACTATGTTGAAAGATCTGGTTCACTGAAGCTTATCGCTGAGAGTCAGAACGTCGGCAATTATAATGAATTTGTGAAAGTTCTGAAATGGTTGGCTTCTCAAGACAAACCCTGTAAAGGTTGCCGTTACGGCGGAGGTTGGTCTTGGTGGCCCGACTGCCCAGTTCGCGACTGTGTCATCCAAAAAGGGCTGGACTTTTGCTATCAATGCTCAGACTTTCCTTGTAACAAGCTAAAAGAGGAACCATTTCTAACAAACAAAAAAGCAATCATTGAAGCTAACAACCAGATAAAAAGCCTCGGCATTGAAAAGTACGCAGAGCAGCTTATAGACAAATTTCGCCAAGCAGTTGCTGCTCAACCTTTTAAGCAAAAGCGCACACTGAAGCCCAGAATTTAAACCACATTTTAAAACTGACCCCATGCACTTAAGAGATGCATTTTAGTTTCCTAAAACGCTGGTCATATACTTCTGTCAAAGGTGAGTGCTACTTTTTTAGGCAGGAATTATTCGAATTCGTTTTCCTCAACTCTTCCAGATACTGCTTTTCACCTTGTTCGTTTAAGAGACGCTGTTGTCCGTTGACAAACTCTAAAGCATGATACAGTGTTTCTTCGCCAGTCAGTTGCTCGCTAAAATAGCATCCTTTGTCTACACTGTTAGATTTAAGACTCCTGAAAAAATCTAAAGCAAGCCTGCAATGTCCAACGATTTCGCAAGAAGCACACTTAGGATTGTCAGGATACAAACAAGAACCACAAGTTATATGGCAAGCTCTTTTCCCAGGATGAAGTGTCTCCTTAACATCATTGTCACAACGACAACACACATTCTCCCACGATTCAGGTTTAGACATTTTCTACAGCCCCGAAATGTTCTAATTTTAATAAAAGCTATATTAATTATAAAAATCTAATAAACGACAAAGCCGACAGAATGTAGCAAATGATATAAGTGAAATGACTTTCCTTAGAAGAAAAAATAAACTTCCTAACTTGTTTATTTCAACTACAAAAACATAGTTACAGAGGAAAAAAATGGCACAGAATGTGCTTTTTTAAGTTGATTTACAACAGCCTGCAAAGTCTTAAACATCAAATTTTAAAAGACACAAAACTATTTGAGAATGTAGCAGGTGCCCCGATAGCTCAGCAGGAAGAGCAACAGCCTTGTACCCTGCGAAAGAAAGCTGTAGGTCGCGGGTTCGAATCCCGCCCGGGGCTTCACCGTTCTTGCCCTGTTTTAACTCTGTTTCCTTTCACGCTTATGATTTCTTGGTTGAGAGGTATGTCTTTGCCAGCAGAGGCTAATGCCTCTTTCACGATTTTATATAAGCCGAAGCAGCATGGAACTTCCATGTTTACTACAGTGACGCTCTTGGGCTGCAATTCCTTGAACATCATCTCTAACTTTTTCTGATAAAATTGTGCGTCATCCAGTTTGGGACAGCCGATAATCAACTTTCGTCCTTGAAGAAAATTCTGGTGAAAGTTTGGGTACGCGAAACCTACACAGTCAGCTGCTATAACCAGATCAGCATTCTTAATGAAAGAAGCGTTGTGCGGCACCAGCGAAAGTTGAATGGGCCATTGAGAAAGCATCGAATCAATTCTTGGAGCATTAACTTCTGGGGTTTTCTCTTCTGCGTTGCTTGGAAAAGTCACGACTGGTGCGGAAGGACACTCATGCTTGCTTGCGTGTGTCATTCTTACATGGGTTTTAGCTGCCTCCTCGTCGAATTCCTCAGTTTCACGAATTTCAACGGTTAAGGCTTCAACTGGACATTTTCCTATGCAGGCGCCTAAGCCGTCGCAGAATCGGTCGCTAACCAGTCTTGCCTTACCGTTTATTATTTGAAGTGCGCCTTCGACGCAAGCTGGCACGCAGAGACCGCATCCAGTGCATTTTTCTTCGTCTATTCGGATTATTGTTCTCTTCATTTTTTCTTGTCTCCATTTTTCCTTTTTTAGTGATGTTTAATGTAGGTAGGCTCTAGTTTGTCGCTTCGATTTCTCCAGTCTTTTAGGCATGTGCCCTTTGTTGGGCAGTATTTTTGTGCGTGAAAGTTAAACAATTTGAATAAGGGTTCCATTGTTTCTTTGTTGAGAGTGTACAAGCGTTCTTTCCATTTTCTTTCTACGAAGATGAATCTGCATTTCACTAATGGTTTTAGGTTGTGAGAGATCATGCTCTGCTCTTGTCTAAGTGAGTCCGAAATCTGTCTAACGTTTTTGGGACCTTCTCGCAAGTATTCGAGAATCGCTAGCCGAGTTGGATTTGACAAAGTGGCAAAGAATCTGAAACAAGTTTCAGCTGCGCTGGATTTCAATTAGATTCACCATATGAAATAATTTTCATATGAAATATCATTCATGCGATATATAAATTTTGTGGTATGTTGAAACCACTCCAGAGTCCAGCGCTTTGCTCTTTTGATTTGTGTTTGTGTTGAACAATTATACGAAAATGTTTATTGGTTGCTGATTCTACATATTTATTAGTAATATTTAGGCATATTCCAGCTATATATGGTGGAAGCATTGCCTGTGCCAGAAGACTCCGGAGCGCTTCACTGTCCTTACACTCAATGTAAAAAACGATTTGAAAAACCTATAGTATTAATGGACACAACTAAAATCCTTCGGGAAACTTACTATGCATGTCCCCACTGTCGCAACAAGCTAGATGTGTCAGTTGACAAGACCAGTGGCGGCTTGATTTCAATAGAGAAAACCAGCGACCCAATCGACGTGGCTCCTGCAAACTGCAAACATTATTTTGGCTATTTGAAATTGCTTGACGAAAACGCTCAAATTCCTGACGAATGCGCTACGTGCTCCAAGGTTATGCAGTGCTTCATCAAGAAGAGTAAACAGTAGTTTAATAGGATGCACAAGAGTGCAGCGGAAAATTTATTTGCGTATCCTTATGAAACGGATTTTTCCGTAATAGTGAAGCCACATAACCGTTAGAATGATTATCCCAATTATTGAAGCAACTATCATATCTGTTCCCAAAGGGACGCTGCGACCACCTAAAAATGACACCATTGCGGGAATTGGCATGAACCTTGTCCACCACCATTCCCGATGCACCCAATAGAAGGGACTGTTACCCATCATACACTCTATAACAGTCTGAGCCATTAAGTCACCCAACCCAGAAAAAGAGATTAACACAAACGTGAAAATCACCCGTGCAAGCCCCCAAAAATCATTGTGAGAACGCTCTGGCAATTCTTTGCGGCTTCCAATAAGGTAGGCTGCAATTCCCACGCCTATGATGACAGCGGTGATAAGTGCATTAACTCTCCACCACACAGGACCATGTATCGCCAAATCCATAAAATCATCAGAGGGTTCCGACGGAACCACACCATAAGACACACTGACAACTCCGTCTATTAGGGCAAAGATGACTCCAGCGATGGCTAAGACTAGAGTAAGGAGACCGATTTTTTTCTTCTCTTTCATAAAGACAATTTTTAGAATAAATCCGCATATAAATCTATTTGGGAAAAGCGGAATTTACATTTGTTTTCGTCAATGAAATGTAAACCTTTCCTTGACTACTCTTGATTCTCAGTCTAGTCTGACCCCTCTTTGCACGTTTTCTATGATTTCGTTAAGTCTTGCAACATTGTGTATGGAAGCTGAAATTCGGTACGAACTCTTAAAAGTCCTTAAGACTTCTTTAGTCAAAAGTTTGGGTCTCAGGTAGAAACTCTGGAAGTATTCAAAAATCATTGTGCGCAGTTCTTCAAAGGGTACAGCGTGTGGAGATATGTTTGCGACGTAGGCGCCGGTTTCCCACATTGTTTCTTCGTCAACCCATTCTTTGGAGACTACTTCTCTCCATAGATCAGTTCCAGTGAACGCACCGAGAACATTTAGTTGGGGCACGTCGATGTCTAGTTCATGGGCAAAACGCAGCGTGTTCTCAACTTCTTTTCTGGTTTCATCTGGGGCGCCTAAAATGAATGAACCTACAATGACATCTACGCCTGCTTTTCTCGCTTTTTCAACAGCGCCACGCGATTGCTCCGTGGTTATTCCTTTTTTGTAGTAGCTTAAGATTCTTTGATTGGCACTTTCTATTCCAAAGTATAGAATTTTGCATCCAGCTTTCACCATTTCTCGGAATAGGTCGTAGCTGACGTGGTCAACCCGTGAGTCGCAGAACCATTCCATGTTTAGTTTTTCTTTTCGCATCAATTGGCAAAGCTTCACAACTCGTTTGGTGTTCAGTGTGAAGTTGTCGTCGACGAAGAGAAATTGTTCATATCCTAGGCTTCTTAAGTATTCTAGCTCTTTCATTATGTTCTCAACTGAACGTGGTCTCCAGAGTCCTCTAGCGAATTTTCTGCAGCCGCAAAAAGTGCATTGGAAGGGGCAACCTCGTGAAGAGACTAAAGTGGTGAATTTTTTTGTAGCTGCTTTTACCCCGTGTATGAGTGAAGTGTACTCAGCGTTCATTAGATTGCGGTTTGGAAAGGGAAGCTCGTCTATGTTTTTGATGAGTGGTCTGTCAGATGTGGACACTATTTTTCTATTGTTTCGAAAGGTTATGCCATCTACGCCTTTGAGAGGACGTTTCTTTTCCAGGCATTTCACTAAGTCAAGGCTAGTGTATTCTCCTTCACCTCGAACAATGACGTCTACAGACGGGTATTTTATTAGAATTCTTTCAGCGTTAAAGGTTGCATGGTAGTTGCCTAAAACAACAGTAACATCGGGCATTTCTTTTTTCATTGCTTCTGTTATCTTGAATGCTTCGCGTGCGGAGCTGCCGCAGACGGAGAAGCCCACGATGTCGGGGTTTTCTTTTTTCACCCAGTTGATAGCCTGTTCAACAGAAACGTTTCTTATGGCTTGGTCGAGGATTGAAACCTCTATTCCTTCACGCATGAGGATGCCAGCGATGTACAGCATGCCCAGGGGTGGCCAAGCAGAAGTGACCATGTTCGGAGTGTCAGCTGAAGGCGCGGGATTCACAAAGGAAAACTTCATTGTTTACGCAAGCACCCTAATGTCATCTTAGGTTGAGAAAAATAAGCTTTGCCGAAAAGATTTTATCTTAACTTTCTTTTCATCGTTTATGCTAGGTATTCGTAATCATAAAAAAAGGAATACGCTGGATTTTGGCTTGCGTTTGTTTTTGGTTTAGTGATTCTTTCGTTCTAAGGATATATTATTGTACCCCATGCATCGATTGTGTATGGCGTTGAGGCCATGTTTACACTGAAGGAACCCATTTTTCTTATGCCTTCGAACGCACCTGTGCCATGTGTGCCTGCAAATGTGCCCGAACCGTAAACAAACCCTGTAATTGCTCCTCTAGCGCTGCCTGCAATAGTGTTTTGTGGAGTAATCGTGATTAACCATTTTCCGTTGCAAGTTCCCTCTCCAGTTGCTAGGTTAAGGGATATGTGTTCAAACCATACATCCATTATCCCTGTGCCTAAGGTGCCTTCATAAGTTCCCACCCAATGCCAATCCCTGACTTGAAAGATGCCTTCCTCACTAATCCATTGTTTGAGAGGCTGATCAAAATCTGCAGGATCGAATTCTACATGCTCCCAATAAGGTTCTTTTGTTATTGCCTTCACAGGCATGATTATCATTATTGATAGTGCGAACAGAGCTATGCTTGGCATCAGAATCATTTTCTTCACACTCTCCCCTCCTTTCTCAATTAAAAGCAATCTAGCGTAGCATTTGAAGTTCTATTTACCACTTATGGAGAAATCTTCTATTAGTTAATGGCTATCCTAAGGCGCCAAGTGTTTGTGTCTATTAGATGCGAAGGAACACCATAGTAACCATCATGGGAATAAAAGAGTTAAATTTAGGCTCTGATAGTGAAAAGGGAAGGGGCTGTCGGCTAGCATGGTCTAGGCTTGGAGACTTGGGCTCTCTAGACCCCGGTCCAAATCCGGGCAGCCCCACCAATATGCATCTAATCTTTGGTGTCTGCTACTTTCCGCTTGTTTGTGTGTGCTTAGAGTTAGACCTTTCTTTATTAGGGTCGAGTAATCCAAAAAACACTCATTCATGAATAACGTTATTACAACACGGTGTTGAGAGTGTCAAGCAACGTGTGGGACAAATTATGGAAGCGTCGAAGAAGCCAGGACATATTTTGGTACGCTGACGAATTTCTGCATCACTTACTGTGTTGGACTCGGGCTAAACAATACCATCTTTTTCTGGAACCTGGCGCAGGTAGCGGTCGCTTCAGCGTTTATTTAGCAAAAAAGGGATTAGAAGTCGTAGCGCTAGACGTATCCCCCTATTCTGTGATTCTTATGCAAAGCATAAAGCGGAAAAAAACTGCGTTATTACACATTGTTCGCGCCGACATTCAGCACACGCCTTTCAGAAACAATGTATTTGATGCAGTTTTTAATGAGGGTGTTGTCGAACATTTTTCTGAACCCTATCCCATACTAAACGAAATGGCAAGAGTAACCCGAAGACTGGGCACTATTATTCTTGGCGTCCCCAACATTTTCTCATTCCATACACTTGGAAAATTCATTACGTCAGGCTCAACTTCCATCTCAAAACCATACGGATTCGAAAAATCCTATTCAAAAAACCAAATCAACAGCATGTTTCAACTTCTTAGACTAAAAGAAATAGAAGTTCACGGCGTTGGTCTTTTCTATGGGATTGCTCGATACATGCCTTCCAAAATTTATCAAGCATTCTATTTGGTGTATAGAATTCTTCGAGACACAGAATTAGGCGCATTTCTAACTGAATTTTTTGGTTTCCAAATCGTAGGAAAGGGTGTGAAACCATAATCATTATCGAAGAGGTGCCAATGTAGAATTTTGATTCATTTTCTGTTTTTTCAACATTTTTGCTTGTCTTTTTGAGAAAGCATAGAAGAAAATGCTAATCCATGCGATGAAAACGACGTAGCCTATAATATAGTGAACGTAGCCTCCAACCTCATATCCGTAGAAGTAGTCTGTCAACAGAACAATGACCACGCGGATAATGTTTAGGAAGAACATTCCTAATATGCCAGCAATAGCCCAAAGCATCTTTGTTCGCAGTCTACATGGCTCTTCAAACAAAACAACCACCAATATGATAGAGAAGAGCAAGACGCTTGTGAAGCCGACGCAGCCCCAGATAAATGCCATAACCACTGAACCATGAGGGGTCTGCATCATTATAAGAGTGTAGTCTCCATGCGACACAGTTGCTCGTATGCCAAGCCAGCCTATTATAGTGACAATGAGTGCTACTAGATTAGGTATGTAAGGCGTGAGAAAAGGCTCAACCAAATCCGAAAAAAAAGAAGCTGAAAGTGTTGCAACAATAAGAAACAAAGGCGAGAACGCTTCCTTTAAGGCATGAACTTCAAAAAAAAGCAAAAAAAGCCCCAAAATGTAGACTGAATAGTTTGCTACTCCATAGAAAGCTGCATCTGGAAACAAGGGGGCAAGCGCGAAGTAAACGAAAAAACTAGCAATCATCATCAGAAGACCAAAGGGTTTTTGTTTTTTGCTTGCTTCTCTGTGTGAGAAAAGCTTGGATTCTTTTATAAGGAGAAGGATGAAGCTGTATAACGGAATTGCAATGTCGAAGGGCCACGCAATATAGGAGTATATGATTAAAGCGAAGGGAGCAAAGGCTGCGGCGTAGAATATTTTTGGTCTGTTTTTAGGTGACGATAGAATACTTCTTATTTTGTTTAAGGTTTGGTTCAAGGTTAACTCGCCGATTTTCTAATTGTTGCCACCATGTAATCTAGCTCTTTCTGAGTAAGCTGAGAAGAGTTAGATATGTAGAAGCCTTTTTCGTGGGCTTCTCGGGCTTTCGGGCATTCATTTGGGTTACAATTGAGTCTGTATGGTGGTTGGGTGGGTATGAACGATAGAAGAGGTCTTGTTTCGATTCCATTTTTTTCAAGGTTTTTCACTACGATTTCTTTTTGGTTTCTACTTTTTGCTAAGATGTGGTAAGCGTAGTATACGTTGTAGGCGTATTTTTCCTCGGCTGGGAGCTTGAGGTCTGAGTTGCCCAGTTTGTCGTTGATGTAAGCTGCATTCTTTCTTCTCTTGGCGATGTAGCTGTCAAGTTTCTGCAGTTGGACAAGGCCAATGGAAGCGTGAACGTCAGACATTTTATAGTTGTAGCCTAAAACTGGATGATGGAATTTCTCTCGTTTGCTCATACCGAAACTTCGCAGCAGACCCATCTTCTCAGCCAGTTTCTCGTCATTTGTTATGGCAATGCCTCCTTCTACTGTCGTAATGAGTTTGTCAGCGTAGAAACTAAAACAAGAAATGTGTCCGAAAGAGCCGACTTTTTTGCCTTTGTATTTTGCCCCATGGGCTTGAGCCGCATCCTCAATCACGTATAAGTCGTGTTTTTGGGCTATCTCCATCAAGGGGTCCAAGTCAACTGGATGTCCAAACAAATGAACAGGAAGTATTGCTTTTGTTTTTAAATTGATCTTTTGCTCAATTTTCTCAGGGGCTATGTTCAAAGTTTCAGGTTCAACATCTACAAATGAAGGTTTGGCGTTGAGATAAAGAATGGGGTTTGTAGTTGCCACGCAAGATAGTGGCGTTGTAATTACTTCGTCGCCTTTTTTGATGCCCAAAGCGTCTAGTGCTATGTGTAGGGCGGCTGTTCCCGTGTTAACAGCAACACCGTGTTTTACTTCGCAGTATTTGGCAAAAGATTTCTCGAATTCTGCGACTTTCTCACCTTGGGTGACCCAGCCAGTTCTCATTGTTTCCATTACGGCTTGGATTTCGTCTTTGCCAATGTCAGGTTCTGCAATGGGTATTTTCACTTCTTGTCCTCAATTATGTTATTTCTGTCCGAATATTTAAGAAAAGCCGAAGTAACTTCTACAGTTCGTTCAATATTTCGGATTTGACTATATGTTTTTGCCGTAGTTTTTGCTGAGTGCCGTCAAATCTAGAACGTTGATTATTTGGTCAAAGTTGAAGTCGCATTCTGAATTCCAATTAGTCGAGCCTACGATGCTTCCGTATGATATGCCAAAGTCCAGTAAGTCCAAGTTACCTACGGCGCCGTCACCGTTTACATCGCCTGGAATTTTGACGTAGACAAATCCATCATAAGTGTAAGTGTTATCAGTGGTATTATGCTCGTTTTGAACCAAGGTGGCTTCGGCTTTGACAGTATAGTTACTAGGCTTGACCCCAACAGTATTCCAAGTGAAATTTAGTGTTGTTGTGGCACCTGCTGCAAGGTTTGACACGGTTTTCATTTCAATTAAGGTGCTGTTGTAAAAAGCAGTGACATTGAACGATTCAGCGTTGAGCCCATTGTTTTTCACAGTGACTGTTATGTTTATTTCATTGCCCTTGTAGACTCTTGTCGCAGACGGCTGAACCTCTACTACGGCTACGTCGTGATTTGGTGTGAAATCGCTTTCCAAAGTGAAGGTGCCGGCTCCTGTAACGGCTGTGGCTCTCTTCACCACTAAGTAATAGGTTCCGTTGTATGGTGGTGTTAGAATAATCTGTTCATACCCGCCAGTTCTTTCTGTGGTGTTCTTTGCTACTATGGCTGGTTCTCCGTAAAGAGTGCCCGTGCTATTGTACAGGTATAGGTCGAAGTCGGAACCTGCAGGAACGTGAAGAGTGAAGTTGTATTTTCCTGCAGTGTTAAGCTGCACTTTTCTAGCCCATGCAAGTTTCTGGCCAAGTACTGAGATGTCTGAGAGACTTGGAGGCTTGCCCAATGTTTCAGTTGCAACTGCCCCAATTTCGTAGGTTTTTAATACAGCGTCTGCTGCCACATCGAGGTTAAGTCTTCCATAACCTTCGTGTGCGTCTTTGCCGCCTCTCTGCGAAGTTGGACTGTATGAAGTGTAATACTCACGTTGGTTGGGATAAGTTTCGGTTGCGGTCATCAGCAGAATCATCTTGGGCAACAAAGCTTGCATTCTAGTGTACTGCCAGTTAGAGAAACCACCCATGGCTTGAACCAAAATGCTTGCAGCGCCCGCAACAATTGGAGCGGACATGGATGTTCCCTGCATTAAAGCTGCGTCGTTGCTTTCTGTGTCTGCCCACATGCCATCTGCATCCAAATCATTGCTGTCTGCACTGAGTAATGGCACAGCGAAGAAGCTGCCTCCAGGTGCGGCAATGTCGGGCTTTGTTGTCTTGGCTGTGTACCTTGAGATTCCGCCTTGGCTACTAAAATCAGCTATGTTGTCAAACTGGTTTGTAGCAGCGACTGTGATTACTTCGTCGACAGATCCTGGTGTAAATATGTAGTTGCCTCCAGGTCCAGCGTTTCCAGCTGAGACAACGGTGGTGACTCCGCTGTTAACCAAATTAACTAAAGCGGCATCCACAGTTGAAACTTCGGTGCCAAAGCCTAAGCTCATACTTGTAATGACAATGTGGTAGGTTTGTCTGTTGACGATTATCCAGTCGATGGCGTTGAGCAGTCCCTCCGAGGAACCCACGCCACTATAATCAAGAACCTTGACTCCCACAAGTTTGGCTTGAGGTGCAATACCCGTCCAAGCTGAGAAGCTGTCTGCAGGCGGAGTGTAAGGCCAAGACATTGTAAACACTACGTATAGTTCACCAGCTCCAGAGTCCAAAGACATGGGTAGGTGATACATGTCGTAGCCGCCTGAAGGAGTGGACTGAACTGTGTAAGCTAACGTATACCAAGTGTCTCTGTAGGGCGTACTCACTTCAGCTATCTTAGTCCAAGTATTATGATTTAGAGTTTTGTCACCGTAGTAAAGTGGAAGAGCAGTAAGTTTGCCTGCGCCTCCGCCTTGGTTGGTATTTGTCCATTTCACCTTCACATTGATTGTGCCTGTTCGGTTCACCATCATGCCAGTAACGAGATAAGTGCCTGAGTCCGTTATTCTTCCAAGGTTGGCTCCCCAAGTGGCAGTGGCGTAGCCTGACTCATCTACGCTGAAGAATCCGTTTCCAGCCGCTAACCCTGATACGTGTGAGCCGTGTCCGTTGTCGTCGTATGGTGAAGCTGTGCCCGGCGTTATTTGGTCGTTCCATCCAACGATTTTTTTGGTGAAGTTTTGGTCGCCGAAGCCAGGTGTGAAGTCTGGGTGAGAGTCGTCTACGCCTGTGTCCACGATGGCTATTGACGAGTTGAGGTCGCCTTGAAGGGCAAGCGTGTTCCAGACGTAGGTTCGGGCTCCAACTTGTTTTGCTGCGTAGGCAACTTGAGCGTGGCAGGGTTGGTTTTTTTCGATGAGGAGAACGTTTGGGTTTGATTGCGCGAATTTGGTTATTTGGTTGTAGGGTAGTCGTCCGCCGAATCCGTATATGGCGTGGGTCCAAGGTGAAGTGGTTAAGTATCCATTTGAAGCGGTGAAGAGGTTTGCGTCTTGGATTGTTGGTTTGGTTTTTAATGCGACTACAACGTTTGTGTAGTCTGTGTGGGTGTTGTTGAGTAGTTTCTGGTTGATTTCTTGGTCTAGTGGGTCAGCGATGCTGTTGTTGTCTGTGTCAATCCAAAATGGTTTTGACATGAATGGCGTGAATGGTTGACTGTCATTCATAGATGTTGTCGATGGTTGAGACAATGTCTCGGTTATGTCTTGTGTTTTTTGCTGTTCGAATTGGTGGCTTGTTGTAGCCGTGGGAAGTGAAAGCAAAATTGAGAAAATAAGTAGAATGAATATGAGTAGGATGGATGGAAGTCTTGTCAGGTGCGTTCTTTTCACGCTTGTTACCTCTGAGAGGGCGAAGGTCGCCCTTTTGGTTTTTCTCATTTAGCATTGAGTTTTTGGGAATTATTTAAGTTTGTAGTTAAAGTCTTCTAGAATTTAGTTATAGTGGGTGTTGCTTGGTTTTAGGCGGTTTTGCCGTAGTTTCTGCTTAGGCGGTATAAGTCTACTGCGTTTATTACGTTGTCTTTGTTTAGGTCGGCGTTTGGGTTCCAAACTTCGGGGTTTGCTGGGGTGGATCCGTATGCTTGTGTGAGTAGTATCAAATCGTCTTTGTTGACTATGCCGTCGCGGTTGATGTCGCCTATGACGGGTTCTTTGACTTCGACTGTGCCGTCGACAAAAACATTGTCTATTTTGTCGGTTTCCCCTACTATTGTGCTGGCTTCTGCGCTGATTTCGTAGTTGAAGCCTGTTGGTACGCCTATAGTGTTCCAGTTGAAAACAAGGGTAGTGCTTTCACATCGCCTTAGGTTTGTGACGGTTTTTGTTGCGATGATGCGGTTGTAGTATTTGGCTGAAACTGTGAAGGTTTCGTTTGCTGTTCCTTCGTTCCTCACGACGACTGTAATGTCGACCACTTGCCCTTCATACACCGTTGTGGCGGATGTCTCGACGGTGACTATTGCGACATCATGCAAGGTCGTGGTTGGGTTCATGAGGGGATAGTTGTCTACGCTCCACCAGGGGAGTTCTTCAGGAGGGTAGTCTCCGACGCCGTCTCCGTCTGTGTCTTGGCCTGTGTAGTCGCTCCAGTGGTTGCCGTAGTTTTTGCCTGCTATTTTTATAGACCATGTGTTTGTGCTGCTTCCCGCCTGATAAGCCTGCATTGTGTTTTGAAGGAAGTTGTTTTTGTAGATGGAATTTCCGGTGGAAGTGGATGTTAGATAGATGCCGTAGGTGTTGTATGACGCTGTGTTGAAGGTGACCGTGTTGGTGTCTGCGTCGTAAAAATAGCTGCCCCAATCGTTGTTTGAAGCTAGGTTGCTGTCGATTAGGTTATTGGTTGTAAAGGCTAAGTAGATGCCATGGGAGTTGCTTACAGCCGTGTTGCGGAGGACATTGTTGGCTGATCCTCCGTATAGTTCAATACCGTAGGCACCTCCGGACACAATGTTGTCCCTAATGTCGCCATTGCTGGAATAGATCGAGTAAATACCAACCGTTTTACTTGAAATGATGTTTTGGTCAACATCGTTCCAATTAGAAGAGTACATGTATACGCCATACGACGTGTCTGACAGCGTGTTGCCAATGACAAAGTTGTTGTTTGACCCTTCGAGTCTGACACCGTAGGCACTTTGGGACACATAGTTTCTGCTGACATTGTTGTTGCTTGAAGAGGGTAGGTTAATGCCGACTAGGCTGTTGTCAATGAGTGTGTTATCAACCACTGTGTTCCCACTTGAGAGCGCAAGTTTGATGCCGTAGGCGTTGTTTTTCAGCATGTTGCCAAAAATCTTGTGGTTACCAAACAGAGATGTCTCAATGCCTGAAAAGCTCTCGCCGTTGCGTATTGTGAACCCACTTACGGAGATAGTGGTGTTGTTTAAGGAGAGAACAGTGTCGATTCCTTGGCCGTCTATGATTGTCGTGGCGCTGTTTTCTCCAACAAGCGTCACAGTCTGGTTTACAATCACATTTTCAGGATATATTCCTTTCCTCACTATTATTGTGTCTCCCGGAGCTGCCTTATACACAGCCTCTTGTATTGTTCGGTAATTGTCTGGAACATAAATGATTCCGGGATTTGCTCTAACCTTGAGAAATGATGCTGGAAGCATCGCTAACAGTAGAAAGACAATCAGCAGAATAGCTTTCTTAAACATACCTAATTATTATGTTCTTCAAGGATATTAAACCTTGAGGAATAGTATTCTAGAAAAGAATTACTATCCTATTACAGAAAAACAGCATAGTAGCAATCAATCTTGATTTTTAGTCCTCAGTGAAAGTGTAGTTTCAATGTGGCTTTCTAAAAGAAAGCTGGAAAAATGTTGTCATGAAACCTGATAGAGCCTTTTGAAGAGGATTTAGAGATTATTGAATTACAGGGTGATAATAGGCAGATGTGGGTTACAAAAAAGGGGGAAGTGGACTAGGTTATGGTGGAGGGGGTGGGGGATTTGTTGGAATCAATACGTTCATATAGCCTATTCCTGTGAAGGGCGTTCCATCGTAGAGGTTTCCTGTTACTTCGAGTGGGATGCTTGCACTGGGACCTGGAATTCCCAGGTGATGTATTTTCGACCACAGCAGGTCTATTAGATCGCTGCCTGAGACGTTGAACCTGAAGACCCATACTTTCAGCTCCCAGTCCCGCTCTGTCCATGTGCGTTTCCAGCCTCCCTTGGGTTCAAGGACTCCCTCGATTAGCACTGTTTTAGGGTCGATGTCTCTTGCGTCGTATTTTCCAGGTCCAAGCCATAGGGTTACCATAACGGTTTTTACAGCCCACCCGGGTGCCTCAAGGTCCAGTGTGTCTGGATTAAATTTTACGTTGACCGTTATTGGTTTTGGGGCGGTTACCTGAAGTGCGAAGCTGCCTAGGAGCAGTGATACTAAGACTATTGTGGAAGCGATTAAGATTGTTTTTGTTTTCATTGGCTTTTCACCTGCGTTTTTTGCGGATTCGCCATAGGTACACTATGGGTATCGCTGGAGCAATAGCTATCATTAATCCAATTCCTAATGGAAACTCAGGACCATCAGGTATGCCAGCATAGTAGGCGTCGACTGTGCTGTGTGCATAAGTTGTTACTCCGTCGTAGCACCACAACCTTGTGTCATATAGGTGGAATGTCCCTTTATAGTCGGTTGGGGGAAGTGTATGCATTGTTATCTTTACTGAAAACATCGTGTTGTAGTTCGGGTCTATAACAGTCACTGGAGTCCCAAGAGGCCCACTAGGCTGAGTTATCGCTTGTGTGTTGTTTTCCGTGTATGGAAGGTCATAGTAACTTCCACCGTGTCTGCCTTTGTCTGGAGCATACGGACCAGCATAAGCGTCAAAGTATTCCACTGGAAGAGGCGTCTTCGATGGATCTGGAGGGAAGAGGGCGCAAGAAAACAGCGCAGTGCCCGCCGTGTTGTCGTAGCTGAATAACATAGTGGTCGTATACGTTCCAAGTAGTGACCAATACTCATCACCTGATTCAGGCTCTCCATCTGGGTCATTCCATATGTACTTGTTTCGATCCAAAAAGTTTCTCTTGATAATGTCAGAGTCAACAGCTATCCTGAAGTACGCTGGGTCATAACTCAGGCGTACTTGCCAACTCCAAGTTTTGTCTGAGGGATTCGCTGGGTTTTCAGCCGTGTTAAGCTGTGGCGCGCGAGCAATCTTTATATAAAGTACTTTCGTCTTGAGTGAAGTTTCTTGAGGCCATATGTATGGGGTTGTGAAGTAACTTCCTACGGGTGGGTCTTGCCTTGTTAGAAGGTTGTCTATGTAAATCGTGGGTTCCGGACCATAAGCTTGTGCTTCGATAACTCCAGAAAGCGCAAAGAACACAGGGTAAACTAACATTGCAATCGCTAGTATGAGGATGATTTTTCTCTCTCTCATTCCTCTCATTCCTCTGACCAAATTATTATTCTGCCTCGCTTAAATAACTTTTGTGGAACTATCTTCTACTATTATAAAATTAGCTTAAAATGTCTCTAAGCATAGCAAACAATATTTGCCCATATTTTTCAACAATAACAAATGAAAAAGGCTTATGAACACACACTTCAAACTATCTAACGATCATCTTCAATAATTAAGAACACAATAATAAGGGGAGCAGGAACGTATTTTTCCTGCTAGACGCTTCTACCGAAGTTCTTGCTCATTGAGGTGAGCTCTGCACCATCTACTGAGCCATCGGGCGGATATGTTCCGCTGCCTGGCGGGTTCTCAGGACCGGTCCAATCTGCAACAGGGTCCGACGTTCCGAATTTCTTGCTTAGAAGAGTCAGGTCTGCACCGTCAACCTTACGGTCGGGGGGATATAGTCCGCTGCCTGGCGGGTTCTCAGGACCAGTTATGTCGCCTGGAATCCTGTTGTCAAAGTATCCATCTGTTTTCGTAAACGTAATACTTGTTTCATTACTATCAAGTAATTTTGTGCCAAAATCGCCTAACAAAGTAATGACTAGGTTAGTGCGTCCATATCCCACCACGTTAAACTCAATCGAAGCCAACCTGCCAGTCCCAGCTTCAGTTATCCCAGAAATCTCGCCCAGAATCGACTCAGCAAACCCAGAATAGCCCTTAGTATTATCAGTAGAATTAACCATAACCGGGACACCATAGTACTCGGTAAGCTCTTCCGAAGCTGTATCATTATCCGACCTCTTAAGGAACTCGCCTGCAGTAGGCTTGTTAACATTCAAAATAGACTTGTCAAACGTAACATTAACGTGCCAAGTATACAAATCAGCAACGTCCGAAATATTCACATGAACCGTAAACTTGCTGCCAATGGGCTGCAACGGATAGTCCTTAATATACCAACGAGGGTTAATGAAAACCGAAGTTCCTGGAGAAAGAGGTTCAACTGTTCCAGGTGAACCCAACAAAGAAAACTTTGAAACATCAACAATGCCTGAAGCAAAAACTGCTGAAGCAGCTAAAACAACCATCAATAGAGCTACGAGACTGATAACTTTTCTCCCTCTCATCTCTCCGTCGCCTCAACAAAATAGTTACAGTCAACTCATATTTTAGCCTTTTGCTACTAACCTCTATACCAAAGTTTCATCCAACTCCATGCTCCCCAAAAAAACACCATCAACGAAGCAGCTTAGACTTCATCCAATTTCTAAATGACGATAATGCACTCCAAACACAGCCAAATTCCTAACTTCAGTATTATGCAACTCATATTCTAAAGTCGCATCCAAATCGACAAGCCCATTCAACTCGCCAAACCGATAAAACTCTACTCTGCCACACTTCCAACAACAAAACAATATCTTACAGCTTCTTACCACAAGCACGTGAGACTCCAACCAGCCGCCGCAACCACAACGAATCTTCAACAATTCAATCACCTAGGAAAAGCATCATGAATCATTCATGAACATAAAACACTTGTGAAAAGAGTTTCTAGAAAACCACTCTATAATCAGCATCAGTTTCACCTATTTCTCTCGTTCTCTACTCCACACATGTGCATAGTAACGTCAGGTTTAAGCTCGCTTTTCTCAGACTCTGTCATTTTGCTGTTGAAAACAAAATGAGAGATTATGTTCGTGAAGTATTCCAAGCCTGCCAGAACATGTTTCTTCTATCTAACGCAAAAACCTAACCCAACTCGAAAAAGCACTCGCCGAAAACGAAAAGCCAAAGAAACACTGCGCACCACAAAAAACTTCACTGACAACACATCAGCAGCATTCACAAACAATTCCACTAACACTCTTAAAACCTATCTAAAACATATTTGTTTCCTAATAGACGGATTCTAGACGACCCTTCAGCCTTTCAATTGATAGATTTCATATTTGGAGCCTAATTGAATCATATTAGAGGGCGGTCTACCCAAGTGCGCACACACACAAACAAAACAAATTCAAACAACAAGCCAAGGAAAAACAATAAATACATAGTGTCAAATACCATTCTTTCATGGGAACAATCCGCGAAACCCTATCAATACTACGCTCAATTCTAACATCAAGATGGTACTGGATAATAGTCATCTCCGCCTCCTCAATAATAATAACACCATTCCTCATCATCATACTAATAATAAGCCTACCCACACCCTTCAACCTCCTAGCAACCATCGGCATAATCATAGCATGGGGAATCGTAGGAGGATACAAAGACTGGATAATAGCCAAAGCCAAAGAAGAAAAACAAAAAATCAAAACCTAAAACTCCGCTACCTCAACCACCAGAATAAAAAAAGCTAATTTAATTAAGCTAACTAAGGGACAACATCAACTAATCCTTTTCCCGTCTCTTTTTCCCACGAGTAATGTCAACCCAACCCTTAACAGCAGCATCGATGTCCCAAACAAAACGTGCAGAACCCAGCATCAACGCTAAATAAGCACGATAGCGTCTCTGCAAAACCCTTAACCAAACAACAACCACAGGACCCAACATTACAACAGGAACAACCCAAACAAGCACTCCCCAACCCCAAACCGACCCCAAGACCATCACATAAACCACTAAGTAAGTGTATAACCCAACAAAAACAGAGGGAAGAGCACTTATCCAAATAACCCCAAAAACAAAACTAAAAACATTCTTCAACTTTCGAAAAACCGCAACACCTTTCAAACTACTCCAATGGACCAAGTCTTTCTGCAACCAAACCATTAACACTAGACAATAATTCAACGCTTCGAATGCAAATGACAAGCAACAAAATGACGCTGACCAATTTCCAACATCTCAGGCTCTTTCGTCCTACAAATATCACCAATACATTGAGGACACCTAGTATGAAACCTGCAACCAGGAGGAGGATTCACAGGGCTCGGAATCTCCCCTTTAATCACAACTTCTGCCCGCTTAGACTTTGGGTCAGGCACAGGTACAGCGTCTATCAAAGCCTGTGTGTAAGGATGCAAAGGCTCCTTAACAATATCATCTGCACTTGCTCTTTCCATCATCTTACCAAGATACATAACACCAATCCTGTTACAAATGTGCCTCGACAAAGCCAAGTCATGAGTAATATAAAAGAACGAAACTTGATGTTTCTCCATCAACTGCAACATTACATTCAAAACCTCTGCCCTAATCGAAACATCCAACATAGAAACAGGCTCATCTGCAATAACAAACTCAGGATTCACTGTTAACGCCCTTGCAGTGGCTACTCGCTGTCTTTGCCCTCCACTAAGCTCGTGAGGAAACCGCAACACAAACTCTTCAGGTGGAGTCATCTCTACATCTTCAAGTATTTTATGCACCTTTTCGACAAGCTCGGCACCTCTGGCAAGCCCCAATGATTCTAAAGGCTCAGCGAGAATTTTAAAAACAGTCATTCGAGGGTCAAGGGAGTCGTAGGGATCTTGAAAAATTATCTGGATCTTTTGGCGTAGAGGCTTCAAATCCTTTTCTGGAATGAAAGTGATATCCTTCTCATGAAACAATATTTTACCTGCGGTTGGATCAATAAGTCTGACAAGCATCCTCCCAACAGTGGTCTTGCCGCTACCGCTTTCTCCCACAAGTCCGTAGACCTCTCCTTTTCTAACTTCTAAATCTATCCCATCCACAGCACGCACATAGAGTTGTCTCTTAAGAAAACTTCCAAGAAACCCCATTCTTATTGGAAACCATTTTCTTAATGCAACAGCTTTGACGATTGTCTCTTCCATCAGCATCCTTCCATCAGCTAATTACATAGATGACATGCTACTTGGTGCAGCTTGCCTCCAACATCTTGGATTTCAGGTTCCTCTTGCTTGCAAATCTCCGCGGCATACTTGCATCTTGGATGAAACCGACAACCACTTGGAGGTGCCAGCAGATCAGGTGGAAACCCACTTAAAGATACCATGCTGCTTCTCGGCGCATGGATGTTCGGAAATGCTTCAATCAAACCTTTTGCGTAAGGATGCAAAGGCTCGTCAAATATACTCACAACATCCCCATATTCCACAATTTTTCCAGCATACATAATAGCAACCTTATCACACGTTTCAGCAATAATCGACAAATCATGCGTTATCAATATCAAAGAAAGAGCCAACTTCTCCTTAAGATCCCTCACAAGCTTAAGAACTTGAGCCTGAACAATCACATCTAATGCAGTTGCTGGCTCATCAGCTATCAAAAGGTCTGGGTTGCATGCCAAAGCCATAGCTATCATAGCACGTTGCTTCATTCCTCCACTAAACTCATGTGGATAGTTCTCGATCCTTTTGGGTTCAATGCCAACCATTTCAAACAGTTTTTGGGCTCTTTCTTTACCTTCTTCATCGCTAACTTTAGAGTCATGTGTCTTGATGGCCTCTACTATTTGATCCCGAACTTTGTAAACTGGATTCAGAGCATTCATGGCTCCCTGAAAAATCAGTGACACTCCTTTCCATCTTACCTCCTTCCGCATCCTATCGTCTCCAATTTCTACAAGGTCAATGTCATTGAACATAATCTTTCCGCCCAAAATTTTTCCGTTAGTAGGAAGTAATTTTAGTATTGACAAAGCAACTGTGGTTTTTCCGCATCCAGACTCTCCAGCTAGCCCCATGGCCTCTCCTTTTTCCACTTGGAAACAGACAGAATCTACAGCTTTAACTGGGCCTCTCAAAGTGTGGTAATAAGTCTTTAAGTCTATGACATCGAGCAACACCATGTTTCTCACTTCTATTAATAACCCGATGCGAAGGAGATATGTTTGTATAGAGGTTGAAATACCTTTCGTTATATAAGTTTTAGCTAACTCAAAACCATTTTTAGAGTTTTTGATGGTTTCAATTTCTAAGAAAGTTTAAATTTGCTCTTCCACGAAGGTCTACATGTCTCAGGGAAGAACCATGTTTGATAGATGGGTAGGCAAGAAAGTAAATTTGAAATCGCTAAGTGAAAACTTGGTGCAGTTTTTTGAAGAGAAGGGCTTTTCTAGCGTTCTAGAAACAGAGTCCTCGAATGAATATAGAGTCATTGCTGTTCCAAAGCAACCATCTAATATACAAGGAAGTGTTAACGTATTTATCCGGGGTAACTCCGAGGATTTTGTAGTGGAATTTGTTGGAGACTCTAGCCCTCGCCTCTTAAGAGTATTGGGAGGATTATCAACCCTTTTCGGGGGCGGGATTCTCGTATTGAAAGATTTGAAGTCACAGGAAGAATTAGAAAGGCTGGAGAGAGAGTTTTGGTCATTTCTTGATAGAAAAATAGAAAGTTGGCTTGCGGTAGATTCTGGAGAATGAACTCCCTTGTTCATTGTCTTTGTCTGAGTTTGGGATTCAGTATTTCGTCAAGTGAGTAACCCATCAGAATGAAGGATATTGCCAAGGCAGATATACCGATGCCTGGAGGGAGCACCCAGAACCAATAAGCTTCAAACCCTTTGGTCATTGCAACTCCTGACGAAGCGAATTCATTGAGCATCCTTCCCCATGTAATACGTGAAGGATCAAACAACCCGAGAAAACTTAGAGATGCTTCAGTGACTATAGCAGCTGGAACAGACGTGGCTAAAGAGAGATACACCAAGGGGATTACATTTGGCAGAATGTGCCTAAACACTATACGAGATCTACCTGCTCCCGAGGCTTTTGCTGCTTCCACGAATGCTCTCTCACGTAGGGAAAGTGTCATGGATCTTATGCTTCGAGAGAAGCCCATCCAGCCCATGAAAGATAAGATCAACACGATATTCCATATTGAAGGAGTCAATATGACTGCTAGAACTATAAGTAATGGCAATCCTGGCAAGCCGATGAGGAAGTCTGCGAATCTCATGATGGCTTCGTCTGTTAGGCCTCCTATATACCCTGCAATCATTCCCATCATAAGACCTATTGACACGGATAGAACAGCGGAAAGGATGCCAACAATCACCGATACCCTTGCGCCATGCAAGAGTGCTGTAAATATATCTCGTGATTGCCCCTGTATGCCATCTGAGCCGAGAAGGCCGAAAGAGTCTCCATATATAAGTACGTTTATGTTATCAAGGTAAATTGCTACGTCTTTTTTGCCGTTTCCTTTATCGTCAAATTTTAACTCAATTGTCAGTGTGTAGTTACCCGCAGTTGGAAAAATAACCTCCTCAGGGTGTTGAAAGTATTTCTTGTCACGGAATATAGCAGGATTAGTCGACCTTGTCCATGTATTGATCCAATGTTGCGTGCCAGCAATAAAGGGGTATGTGATCAACGGGTATGTGTATACAGTCATGGAGTCCTCGGTGGAGATGAAATCTTTGTATTGGTTGTACCCGTAGTTTTCCAGAAGTAAAGCGTCTTTTCTGTAAAAAAGAAAATTCAACGAGACTGTGCAGTCTTTCGAAACTGTGCCATCCACAAGATAGGATGTGTGTATCCAGAATTGCTTTGGAGGATTTTTAAAGGGGTATCTAAAGTCGTAGCTTATTGTAATGCGGTTGTCTAATGGAACAGGAGTGTCTGATGAACGGTTGTATGATATTACTACACATCCGTCGTTTTGTGTTCCTTTTTCAGAGTTGTACGCTATTTCTATAAGGTTGTTGGAGATTTCTTGTTTCCACTTACTGGCTAGAGTTTCGCTCAGAGAGAATGTGTGGTCTGTTATTGCCTCCATATTTTCAGAGTATTTGTCTCCTTCTGGCAGATTTCTATACCAAATGGGCACGCATAGGTGGTAAGATGCGGTTACTGGTCCAGCGGGGTAATAGCCTGGCCATTGTGGGTATAATGGGTCTAAGGCTGTGAGCATCGGTCCGAGAATTGCTACGATTATGCTGCCACTTATCACAGTTAGTCCGAATACTCCGCGTTTAGTTCGTCTAAATTCTCTGAAGAAGCCCTTTAGTTTTAAAAGAGTCTCTCTTTCGGTTTTGTATGTAGTCATTTTGGTTACCCAACTTTTATTCTGGGATCAATTAGCCCGTATACTAGGTCTACCATAAAATTGGCTACGATTACTAGAACTGCAGAGATATAGAATATAGAATAGAGTATTGGTAAGTCTGTTGATGCAATTGCTGAAATTATGTATCGTCCCATTCCCTCATAGCTGAAAACAGTTTCTGTTATTAAAGCCCCCGAGAAGAGACCTGCGAAGGTTAGAGCCATCGCTGTAACCAGTGGAAGTGATGCTGGCTTCAATACATGTTTAAGTAGAACCTTGGTTTCTTTTAGTCCTTTTGCTCTAGCGGTTATAACGTAGTCTTCTGTGATTGTTTGAAGCACACAAGCTCGTGTTAACAAAGTCCAACCGTCAACAGCGAATACTACTAGAGTCATAACGGGCAAAACTAAGCACAGTATTCGTCCAGCGATGTATTCGAATGGGTTTGTAGGAATCTTGCCGCCAGCCCACCACATTGGGGAGTCTCCTCCTAGCGGGAACCATTTTAGAGATACTGCAAAGAACCATAGAATTAAAAGACCTATCCAAAAGACAGGTAGGCTTCCTAAGACCAGTGCGCCGGTTACGGCTCCAGTGTCGATTTTGGTTCCTCTTTTGTATGCGATGAAGGTGCCGATTAATGTTCCAAGAGATATGGAAATTGCCGCGCTTGTGCCCATTAATATAAGGGTATTGCCTAGCCTGTTTAGTACTTCTTGTACTATTGGTATGCCTGTTTCTCTTGCTCTTCCGAAATTCCATGATAGCGAATTTTTGATGTATAAAAGATATCTTTCTTGCATGGGAATATCAAGTCCGAACGTGGCTCGAATGAGTGCTAGTTCTTCATCAGTTATGTGAGTTCTTTCTAGATTTGAAGCGTATAGTGCCATGGGGTCTCCAGGCATAAGGTTGAAAATTGCGAAGTTGACTGACATAACGGCGAAGAGGGTCATGAAACTGTATATGATTCTTTTAACTATGTAGCCTTTTAGAGCCATGGATCTTTCTCCTTGGTTATGGAATTAATCGAAACTAGAGGTATTTAAATTTTGATTTGTGGAAAATTTTTGCAACAGACTAAAAAAAATAAAGGGATGTGAGGTCGGTGAGTCTTTCTTTGACTGTTATGGGGATATTCCCCATTTTAGGTCATAGTCGTTTACTATTTCCGCTACGTCCCAGTAGTTGATGTAGCAGTCTCCTCTGTCGTATGGTGATGGTGGATACATAGTGCTTAGGTCTGCTCCTGGCTGCCATGTGGGATCAGGTATCCTGAATCCTTGACTGCCGAGTGCTGCTGTACCCATGGTAACGTCGAACAGGTCGACTATGAAGTAGCCGCCGTGAATGGTTCGTGGTGGGTTTGGAGGTTGTGGGTCGTTCCAGTACCATTTGAAGTCCACTTCACCCCATGGAGGAGTCTCCATGAAGTATTCTCTGTTAGCCTTGTAGGTTGCATATCCCCCGACTCCTGCCTTGTAGGAAGTCATGTAGTCCATGCCGAACGTAGCTGTGGTTGTCTCGTAAGTTAATCCTCCTGGCCAGTAGCCAGCGCAGTCGCCTCTTGCCCAGTATTTCAGTTCAATTTTTGCGCCGTCCGGTATGCCTGTCTTGTAGATATGGATTCTGTCTTTTACAATTTCGTAGTCGTTGTCAGAGTCCTCGTTAGCCTCTGTTAGGAGCACGCCGTCAACCTTGATCTCGACGATTTCAACTGGGGCGTCTTTGGTTAGGTATTTCAGCGCAGTGAGTGGACCTGGAGTAGAGGCGTTTGTTCCCTTAACTAGTACCGCAAGCGCTTCAGGGGGTTGTATTAGTCTAGCCAATGGAGCTGTCTGCCAATTGTCTCTGAAGATGTCTCTGCCCCATGGCCAGTACTGAGACCAGTAGCTAAGCGCGTCCATGTAAACGACTACCTTCTTCTCAGCGGGATACGTCCTGATGTGGTGTATGTCAGCGTAGGCAGTGTATATCCAGCCTGCTGGCTCACTGGCAAAGTACCAGGCGTTATACTCGTAGTCTTTAGAAATGTCGTATGGTCTGATAATTGTGCCTCCGGTGGGTCCTGGCTTAATCCATTCGATGCCGTCACGGAACCAGTATGTAATCTTCGACTTTGTGCCACTGTCCCATGTTGATAGTTCCCAGTCCGTGAGTGCCCAGGGCTGATCTATCATTCGGTTGTATGGGTGTGTAAACTGGTAGCCTTGTCCATCACCGTAAATTACTGACCCTACTGAGGCGTCCCAAACCCAGCGGGAGTAGATTTGATTTATCATCACTGGAGCGCTATGGAGCCCGACTCTAATTGGTTGCGATGGGTCGTCGATTCGTTTGGCGTTCAAATAAGTATAAGCGTTTTCTGGGCCAACGCCGTGAACGTTGCAAACGCCCAGAAGGTTTCTGTATCCAAAGAAGGATGTAGAAGACCACATGGGGATCACACATGCGTATTGCTGAGAGGTGAGCACTTGCGATTGTTGACAGGCTGTTATAGCCGTGTCGTAATCTGGTGGATACCACACCTTCTCAACCGCAGCATCGATAGCCTGCCAGTCAGTGCCCGGGCCGATAGCGCGGTCCTTGCCTGTTGTTTTTGAAACGTGGTAGTTTGAACCGTAAGGTAGCCACCTGCTAGAGTGGAACCAGCCATACTGGTATGTTGGGAATCTTCCAACACTCCACCCCGCAGAATAGATGTGGTAGTTGCGAGCGCCCATGACATGAACGTTGCAGGTTGACATGTCCGCTGGCTTAAAGTCTACAGGAATGCCTATCTCTGGCCTTTCCATCTGAGTTTTTAGATGAACACTTGCTCCGTACCTCAACGGGTCGTCGCTCCTTGCGTAGAACACAACTGGATCAAGGTTCTTAGGCGGGTCGCCTGCTCCAGGCCAACCGTGCGGATAGTTTCGAATTCCATCGCCATCGTGATCTTTGATGTCAGCGTTATCCAAGAATGCGTCAGCAGCCACTGGATCGTATTTATAATATGTCTTTACATATGCTATAACATCTTGGTTCATCCACGTACCAGACTCCGCAGCAACAGTCACGTAAAGAGGCTCCGCAAATCCTCGGCAAATAACCTCAGTATAGTAGCCTACCTCGGTTAAGCACCACAAAGCCTTCCTGAACTCTGGATGACTCATGATGGAATCAACGCCCGGATACTTTGAAATCGTCTGATTGTTGTTCAGGCTCCAACACCTAAAATCGTATCTCGGGACCCTCATGATCTGAATGTTGGGATCCAAGATTGCATCATCATACTGAGTAGCCGTCAATTCCCATGCCATGATGTCAACCGAGCCCGCCTTCAAAGCGGCGTAGAGGGGAGTTCCGCTAGAATAGAAGAAGATCGACAAGTCACTTCTAGGCCCGTAATTCGTGGGTGAAGCTTTAGCGTGAGGCATTAGTCCAACGAAAAGCGTTGCAATCAGAGTAATCATTGAACAAACGTATTTCAACTTCATAATTTCTCCTTTCTCCTTTCCTTTTTTCGTCAATATACAATAACAAACTATAAATTTAAGGCTTTCTGGAACTTTTCTCCATTTCAACAAACTTGATTCCCATCAGATTTAAAAGAGAAAGCCCAAGAAACCTACTACACAATGATAATAATATTTAATTAAAAGATAAACCATTATGAAAGTTGAGGAGAGATGGATGAAACGCCAAACCTATTTAATAGCATTGTTTTTCATGCTACTTCTCTTAAACACCGCAATCTCCATGACGGCTGGGGTTCTAACTCAAAGCAACATGAGTTTCAAAGGAGCCGAAGCATCTAGCGTGGATAGAGCAAAGGTATGTATAGATCCATCTGTTGTAACAGGCACTGTTGGGTCGGATTTCACAGTTAATGTAAACATCACGTCTCTTGTACCAGATCTGCAACTCTATGGATTTGAAATCAAACTTGCATGGGGCAACAGCGTCCTAGAATACAAAAGCAAATCCATCAGGGTTCCAAAGGACACCTACTCAGACGGCGTCCTCTGGAAACCAGCAATGAAAACAAAAGATGAGGTTGATATTGCCGCAGGAACATACTGGCTCTCTTACATTTGCCAAAGCTACCCTCCCCCTGCTGCGCCTTCGTTTAACGAGAGTGGTATTGCGGTTAAGTTGACGTTTAAGGTTTTGGCGCCTGGCGGAGAATGCGACATATACTTTTTGAGCACTGTTTTGAGTGACAAGGCTGGTCAACCCATTCCCCACACTGCTTACGACGGCTACGTGTCGTTGTCGGGAAAGAGCAATGTTCCAATCTGCGCGCCCTTCACCCATTCACCAGCCAAACCCGTGGCTAACAGAACAACAGTTAGCTTTGACACGTCTGACAGCTACGACCCAGACGGCGGAGGCATAGCCTCATACGTGTGGATGTTCGGAGACGAAAAACCTCTCACGCCACCTGTCGAGTCGTCTCATCCCTACTCAAATAACGAGAACACAACCTACACGATTTCACAGTCTGACGCTTTATGGATGAGAGTGCACTTTGTCAACATCACAACTAAAAGCGGCGACTTTGTTAAAGTACACGATAAACAATGGAAACTGGTCTCTTCTTTCTCAGGCAACAAACTAGACATCTGGTCAGGATGGGGAAAAGGGAACACTATGTATATTGTTTTGACTAGCGATGCCGCCAATACCGCATGGGGTTTCAAAGCGGATGTGTACCAGTGTTACCTGAAAACTACTTCTCTGACCCACGTTTTCACTTGCTACGAAAAAGGGCTCTACCCATACGGTCCCTACCCTTTCACGGTTAAACTGAGCGTAATTGACGTGGAAGGCTCCCAGAGCAAAACCCAAAGCCTCTACCTCGAAGTACTACACCCAAAACCCGTATCCAAATTTACTACAACACCAGACGAATACGCAGTCGTTAACAAAACCGTGACCTTCGATGCTTCAGAAAGCTTTGACCCAGATCCAACTGGAGTCATCATACTGTACAAGTGGAATTTTGGAGACGAAACCCTAGAAGAAACACCCACCCCAATTACAACCCACAAATACACCAGTACAGGAGAATTTAGAATAGGCTTAATAGTCCGCGACAGCGAAAACCTCGAAGACTACTCAAGCACTCTAATCAGCATAGTATCCATCCGAGATATCGAAATAACCCAAACCACAGTTTCTCCACCTGAACTGTCAGCAGGGGGAATCGCAACAATTGATACCACAGTCATCAACAGAGGAGAAGCCACGGAAGATTTCAAAGTAACCGCCTACTACAACCAAACCCCCATCGACTGGAGCAACATAATGTTAACCGAATGGATCAAAATAAACACCAAAGATGTAAAGACAAACGCATCCTCTCGCTTAACTGGCTACCTAATCAATCAAACAAGCGGCAACGAGCCCACCGTGAACTGCCGAATAGGAACCGACATTTCAGAAATTGGAGCCGCACCAGACACAACAACCAGAGTAAAAGTTGGAGACACAACAGGCTACTGGACAATAAACCCCAACAAAACAAACACGCTGGCAAGCTCACCCACATTAGTGAGTGGAACACCACTTGCCACAGGCGGATGGATACGAAACCAAACCGCCAGCGGCGAGAATCTCGCACTCACTGGGGATTTTGCCGCTGGAAACTGGACCTTTAAAGTCAGGTTATATTCAACAGAAGAAGGAGTAAACGCAACAATATGGATTCGAATTCTTAAAAGCAACCACCCTGACCCTCACAACCCTGGAGCTTTGGTGACCACGCTAAAAGACTGGACAAAACTTTTTGCGCCGACACCACTGAACACTACTGTAAAAACCTTCCAGGGAACCATTCAACTGCCACTGATGTCCTTCTCTAACGAATACCTTTACATTGAGTATCAGTTTCAAGTGTTAGAAAACTTGAGTGGCAAAACCACCACAGAAGTCATTTTCCAAGTTAATGACAGCGAAGCATTAATCACTACAGCACCCTTCACACACGAAACAGACAAGAAACAATTGAAGTTTGAATGGAACACATACGGCGTAACTCCATATCGTTACTACTGGATACTAGTAAACGCCACCCATGTCCCACACGAAACCGACGTTACCAACAATTTCAAAATAGGCAACAATCCCATATTCCTCAAAGGCGTAAAACCCATCACAAGCTTCACAAATTCACCAATTGCTCCCCTCGTAAATGAGACTGTTGCTTTCATCTCGACGACTTATCATCCTGGAGGCAGGAGTCTCGTAAGTTTCGTTTGGGATTTTGGCGACAGCAGCACAAGCAGCGGAGAGACCTCAACACATATCTACAAGGCACCAGGAACATACAACGTAACCCTCGTTGTCACTGATCAAGACGGAGCTAAAGGTTTTGCAACCAAATTCATTACGATAGCGATACACTACAAGCTCAGCGTTGATGTTGATGTTGGTGGGGTTCATTTTTGTGGTGAGTTGGCTGAGTTTTATGTTTTGGTGATGCGTGTGGGTGAACGTTACAACGCTTCAGTGCTGACTGCTTGTCTTTACAGTAAAAACGGGGTGGCTG
>Ga0315312_1000081_pt1 | contig 167260 bp, 135 predicted proteins | sample TDP7_MG_FD_203629 | JGI IMG/M metagenome (GOLD analysis project Ga0315312, IMG submission 203629) | Freshwater sediment microbial communities from Lake Towuti, South Sulawesi, Indonesia - TDP7 | ecosystem: Environmental > Aquatic > Freshwater > Lake > Sediment | place: Indonesia: South...
TGATACTCCCTATACACTTTCGCCATCGCTTTGCTCCTCTCGAAAGGTTCTCAATTGGTCCGCCCGATATATAGCCCACTCATTTCCTACTGTCAAGAGAAATCGTATTATTCGGACAAGCTCCTAGACTTGCGCTTGGCGGCCCGGCAGGCGCAGATAACTATGCACGATCTGGTCAGGCCAGATGTGGTGCTCACACATGAGGGTGATCGGAAGTTCGCCTTTACCGAATGCAAGGCAAGCTCCTTCGGCCCGACCTCGTCAACAGCTGAGCAGGCGCGAAGCCTCCTCCTGGTGGCCGGGCCAAGGGCAGCGGAAGCGCTTGGCTTGGCCCCGGGAGACATCTCGGAGTCACTCCTGGCATTCGTGATACCCCACGACGAGCAGAAACTGCTCGGTCCAACGGTCAGTAACCTCCGCGGAGAACTCGAGAGGAATAAACTCCCCCCGGCACACTCTTCTTTCCTTGGTCTTCAGCTGACTGATACCGACGTGAGCGTCGTCATCAACGACTTAGGAAGCGCATTCTTCGCGCTCCCAGCAGGCGCCAACGCTTTCATGAAACGAGAACCGGATACGGATCCCAGGCCGCTGTACTTCATCCCTTATGATCCGGATGTCGTGCAGTCGGAACAGGAGAGAGTGTTCTGCAAGCGCGTGCTATTCGAACGAATGCACAGCACTGTGCTTTCAGCGGTTGGACGCGCGAATCCACCTGCTGCGTTGGTGTTAGAGTCTCGCAAGATCTTGAACGATGCGATGTTTGGAGCGTACGAGCACTGGGAGAATCGTGAGTCAGCGAAGCACATGCGGCGCCTGTGCACGCAGTTTATGAACGCCCTCATGCAAGCGGTCAATTCCGAAGCGCCAGGCAGCATGGCATTTCAGGTTGGGGAGGGCTGGAGCATCGGTCTACCAGATCAAGAACACCAGGACACCGTGACCGACGCTCTTAGCCGCTTCTCCTGTGAGACACTCGATTTACGGGCCGAGCCGCAGCCGGGCCTTTTCGATGACCTCGAAGACGGCGGGCCCCTCAGTGGTGGAGTATGACGTCGCACTGACTCCCCTGGACCACACAACTGGATTGGCACTACGAAGACGATACGTTTCACAACGGCTGGCAGTCCTTCCGCACGCGGAAAAATCCCAAGCTTGAAACCGAAGCCATTTACCAGTACGATAAGCGTGGCACCTACAAAGTCCTGATGAAAGTCGTGGATATATTTGGGAACGATACGACGAAGATGCTGGAAGTGAAGATATGAGAGAAGTAGGCAGAAAACAGGAGACAGCAGACAGGCGACAGGACACAGCACGCAGGGGGCAGGACACAGCAGGCAGGGGGCAGGAGACAGCAGACAGGCGACAGGACACAGAACCCAGGAAGGCAGCAAAGGCGCAGAGGTTCCAGGACTTGATCGTGTGGCAAAAGGCGCATGACGTTGTCCTCAAAGTTTACACGGCCACCCGGGGATTTCCGGCGGAGGAGAGGTTCGGCCTTGTTTCGCAAATGCGACGAGCCGCAGTGTCGGTCCCCGCGAATATCGCCGAGGGTTTCAAAAAACGCGGGCAGAGGGATAAAATGAATTTCTACAACATCGCGCAGGGCTCCCTGGAGGAACTGCGGTACTACCTTATCCTCGTGGCAGATCTGGGTTATATCCCGAAGCCAATAGAGCTGACCGCGGCGGTTGAGGAGGTCGGCAAGATGCTCTACGCCCTTATCAGGAGCGTTAAACCGTAACCTGCTCCCCCTGTATGCTGTATTCTGTATTCTGATTTTTGGAGCCCAGAGCTTGGGCAACCGCACGACGAAACTCCTGGAAGTAGAGGTGACGTAAATGGAGCGTACAATTAAGGCGTACGTGTATAAAGGCGACACTCACTACGTGGCCGAGTGCATGAATGTCGCCGTGGTCACACAGGGGAAAACCCTTGACGAGACCATCGCGAACCTGCGCGAAGCTGTGGCTCTCTATCTGGAAGGCGAGGATCCTGCGGAACTTGGCTTGGCCGCGGACCCGGGATTGGTCGTGACACTTGAGCTGGAGCCCGCAGCCCGTGCCAGGTAGACTGAGGCGGCTGTCAGGGCCGGAGGTCGTCGGGATTTTGCAGCGTTTCGGCTTCTCGGTGTTTTCCACCCGGGGCAGCCATGCGAAGCTGAGGAGAATCACCGCCGAGGGCGAAAAGCAAACACTGGTCGTGCCCCTGCACGATGAGCTCGACCGCGGAACGGTCCGGGCCATGTCCAGGCAGGCCTCCCGGTTCGTCCCGGAGGCCGAGCTTCGACGACATTTCTACACGGGGTGACACATGGCTGAGATCGAACTGAACGAGAAGATCAGGACAGCCGTCGCAGGGTGGCGGGGCAAAGGCTACGGAGGTGCCAGCGCCGTGACAAAGCGCCTCCTGGAATTCTGGTTCAAGGAAGAACATTTGCTCCGGAGCAGTAGCGAGTTCAGGTTCTGGCGGGCGCAGCGCGAGGCAATCGAAGCCCTAATCTACGTGTATGAGGTCTGCCGCTATCACAGCCTCTACTCCCTCTCTCGCAACTTCAACGTCAGTCTGACATTCGACCCAACCACCGACAACTGGCCGAAGTACTGCTTCAAAATGGCAACGGGCTCCGGCAAGACCTTCGTCATGGCCATGGCGATGGTCTGGCAGTATTTCAACCGCTTCTTCCGGACCGAGAACGGATGCCCCTACACGTCCAGGTTCGTCCTCATCGCTCCGAACATAATTGTCCTCGACAGGCTCGACGGGGACTTCGCCGATAACGCAATCTTTCGCAAATATCCCTTTATTCCTCCGGAATGGGAGGCCGACTTCGATTTTCTTCGTATCTACCAGAGCCGGGTCTCTCCTCCCACGGCCCGGGGCGTTCTATACTTGACCAATGTCCAGCAACTCTACGAGGCCCCGGAGGAGGAAGAGGTCAGTGCCCTTGCGGAGGCTTTAGGCCCGGCGGTAACGAAGACTGCCTCCCTCAGCCGCGCAGACCTTCAGGAGGCTCTGCGCCATCACGACAACCTTCTCGTCCTCAACGACGAAGCGCACCACGTCCATTCCGACGATCTCGAATGGAACAAAGCTATCGCCAACCTTCATCGGGGCTGCCTCGACCGGGGCGGCACCGGGCTAATTGCCCAGCTTGATTTCTCCGCGACGCCATACACCGGTTCCGGTGACTCCAAGCGCTTCTTCCCGCACATTATCTATGATTATCCTCTCGCCGCGGCCATCCGGGACAAAATCGTCAAGCGCCCAAAAATCGGCGAAATTCAGCACGCGCCGGAACCGGTTACCCGCGATTTTGTCCGCAGGAATCAGCTTCAGATTGACACAGGGGTCAGCATCCTGCGCGAGTTCCAGCGCGACTTCTCGGCATCGCGTAAGAAGCCCGTCCTCTTCGTTATGACCGACATTACACGAAACGCGGACAGGGTGGGCAAGTACCTCGAGGAGACGCACCGGTTGAAGACGCTGGTCATTCACACTGACACCAAGGGGGTCATTACGAAGAAATTCCTCGAAGAAGTAGCGCGAGAGGCGGCGCGCTCGATTGACACGAACGAGTACCAGGCCATCGTCAGCGTCATGATGCTCAAAGAAGGATGGGACGTCAAAAACGTCTGCGTCGTCGTCCCTCTCCGCTCCTACCAATCCGCCATCCTCGCCGAGCAGACCCTCGGCCGCGGACTGCGCCGTATTTGGCCCGACTCCGAATCGCTCGACGAGAAGCTCATCGTCATTGACCATCCCCGCTTCCGCGAGCTCTGGAACGCTGAAATCCGCGACGAGGACCTCGAAATCGAGATTGTCGAGGCAGGCGGGGTCTATCAACGGGAAAACGTCATCAAGGTGGACCCCGCCAAAACGCAATTCGACATCGAAATCCCCGTCCTGTCCGGCGGCATTACGCGAGATGTCCGCCGCATCTCCGACCTCGACCCGTCCTCGCTCCCCTGTCGATTCTTTACATTCGCGGACGTCGAGTTGCCGACGGTTATGTACCGCGAGAAAGACCTCCTTACCCAGAAAGTTGACCTCCGGAAAGAGCTTTCCTTTGACTTCACCGACCGCTACGACATTTACCTCTCTGCCATGACGAAAGCGATTCTCTCCAGATGCGCTGCCTCCTCCCGGTTCGCGGAGCTCGTCCCGAAGGTCCGCGAGTACATCGAGACAAGGCTCTTCGACCAGCACGTTGACATGTCCGACCCGCAGACCGTCCTGAAACTCAACCATATTCCTGTTCGCGAGAAAATCCGCGACGTTTTCGTCCATGCCATTCGCAGGCTCCAGGTCGTCGAGGAACCGTACCAGCACACCGACACTTTCCGCGTTTCGACCTGGAACGGAGGACTTGCCTTCCACACCTCCGAGCCAGTGTATCCTGCAAAGAAAACCGTTTTCGCGTCAGGCGAACGCCAGGGGCTACCTTATCCGCATCGCAGCGACTACGAGAAGCGGTTTATGCAATACCTCGACGAGCAGGACGAAGTCATCACATACGCAAAAAACCTGCCCCGAATGCCGCTGCGCATCCCGTACCACGACAGCGAGGGTTACCTGCGCCATTACGCCCCGGACTTCGTGGTCAAGACGCCGTCGTGCAACTATCTCATCGAGACTAAGGGGGCCGGATTGGACGAACTCTCCACAGTCGCGGCTAAAACCGAGGCCGCAAGGAAGTGGTGCGGGAGAGTCTCCGGGTTCACGGGCCGGCAGTGGCTCTTCGCAAAGGTCCTCGACGCCGACTTCGAACGCTTTCGCAGCTTATCGCTCGAGGAGCTACTCCGCGCCGCCTCTCAATGAGGCCGCATGCTTCGTTCGCCGTTGCCGTTGTTCTCAACGCCCGGCTGTGCCCCTCTGGCGCCGTCAGTGCGGTTTCCATTGATTATCCGCGTTTTTGTGGTATCGTATTTCACGGGGATGGAAGGCTAACAACTCCGGGCGCAGGCCCGGCCCGATTTAGGAGGGTGCAGCCGTGCGGTATCTTGTGCTTCTCGTTCTCGCTGGTATTGTAATAATCTGGTTAGTTCAGCGCGCACACGACGACAAGAAGGCCGAGGGAGCCGCCAAGAAAGAGACACTCCACGAGCAGATTGACCAGGCTACGGACTACCTCACCGGCAAGACCCAGATCAACGCGATGCTCCGCGCCAGGTTAAGTACGCGCAGGATTGAAATCCAGGAAGCCGTGAAGTATTTCCAGTTTATGAACGGCCGGTCCCCGAAAAGCCTCGACGAGCTGCTGGAGGAAGGGTTGCTTACCGAGGAACAGAAATACATCAGGCACGGGGAGAGAAGGGAGTTGCTTAGCTCCGGTCTTACGCCCGACGGCAGGTTTTTCGTAGAATGGGTGGGACTGGATCGGAAGAAAGGAACCAAAGACGACTGGCACGTCGAATTCTGAAAGTGGGGAGGTGCTCAGCATTCCCAGCGGTGACAAGAAGCCTGCCAGGACGAAAACGGGGAAGGTCTTTCTGGTGGGGGCGGGGCCGGGGGATGCTTCACTCATCACCCAGAAGGCTTGCGAGTGCATCGCAAAATCCGACCTGATAGTTTACGATCACCTGGTCAATCCTCGCCTCCTCAATCATTCCAGAAAAGATGCTGAGAAGGTTTACGTCGGCAAGGTCGGCGGGGAACACACGCTCCCGCAGCGGGAGATCAACCGCCTCTTGGGGAAGGGGGCTGGCGAGGGAAAAATGGTCTGCCGGCTCAAAGGAGGCGACCCGTTCATCTTCGGGCGAGGGGGCGAGGAAGCGGAGTACCTATCCAGGAAAGGGATTCCATTCGAGGTAGTGCCCGGGGTAACTTCAGCGATTGCCGCTCCCGCTTACGCGGGGATTCCTCTCACCCATCGGAAAGTATCGTCAACCGTCGCTTTCATAACGGGAAGCGAAGCCGCGGATAAACCTTCCTCCGCCATCGCATGGGAGAAAATCTCGACGGGCGCTGACACGCTGGTCTTTCTCATGGGCGTCGCAAACCTCCCAGAGATCGCCGCAAAGTTAATCGAGCACGGGAGAGACCCGAGGACTCCAGCAGCAATCATCGAACGGGGGACTTTGCCGCAGCAGCGATGCTTGCAAGGACCTCTCGCGGAAATCGCCTCCATTGCCGAGAGAGACAAAATTCGCCCGCCGGCGATCATCGTCGTCGGCGAAATAGTCAAGCTGCGAAACAGCCTCCGCTGGTTTGACAAAAAGCCCCTTTTCGGCAAGACAATCCTCGTCACCCGCGCTGAGCCTCAAGCAGCGGGGATGGTGAAAACCATAGAAGGGCTCGGCGGCCAGGCAGTGGAGTTCCCGACCATAAGGATTGAACCCCTGGATGACTATGCCGAACTCGACGGGGCGATCCGAAGCTTGCGGGGCTTCGACTGGATTGTTTTTACCAGCGTTAACGGCGTGAGCGCTTTCATGTCGAGAATCCTTCAGCTCGGGACAGACGCCCGCTGTCTCGCCGGAGTTTCAATCTGCTCTATCGGTCCGCGAACGGCCGAAGCCCTTCGCCGCAGACATCTCCCCCCAGACCTCCAGGCGAAAGTTTTTTCCACCTCAGGCATAATCGAGGAGTTCCGGAAGATCGAGCTGCGGGGGAAAAAAGTTTTGCTGGCGCGCTCCGACGTCGCTGACAAATCGTTGCCTTCCTCGCTGACCGGTCTCGGTGCCGAGGTCAAAGACGTGGCATGTTACCGAACGCTTATGGCTGACCCGGACCGCTCCGTCGTTCGGATGCTTCTCGACGGCCAGATTGACGTGGCGACTTTCACCAGCGCCTCCACAGCTCGCAACTTTGCTGCCATCCTCGGACGCGATGTAGACAAAATCGCGCCTGGCACTCTCTTCGCCTCGATCGGCCCGAGAACCTCTGCCGCCGTTAGGGAAGCCGGACTGGACGTGCAAATCGAAGCAGAAAAGCACACTGTCCCTCACCTGGTCAAAGCCATCGTGACATATCTCAGGAAAAAACCCCGCCGCGATTGAACCCAACCGGAACCGGCCGGAGAATCATGCAGTCGCCTCGGCCTTCTTCCTGAAAGGTGGAAGTATTCTGGCAAGCACACAGAGGAAGACCAGCGGGCAGACAAGGACCATCCCCGACATGAGAATCCCTTCTTTTCCCAAGAATTCAGGATGGAAACTGATTCCGCCTCGCGCCGTTCTTGAAGCGAGTTGCCCGCCGATGACCAGGTTCCAGAGGAAGGTGAAAACGTGAACGAGAACCAGCAGCGACGAGAGCACCGATAACGCGCTGCGAAGCGTATCGCGCATCCTCACCAGTAGAAGGGCGCCGAGCAACAGGAACGGCGCAATCCACCCTGCAACAAGTTGCAGACCGATAAGGCTGAAGCCCAGCTCACTGCTCAGAGTCTTGAAAGCGAATCGCCAGTCGGGATGCGAGCCGTACATCCCACGAATGAAGTTAATAAGCTGCAGCAACCCGCTCAAAAACAGAAAGCACAAGAGGTAGGCGGACATGCTCCGGATGCACCGGCTGTCCATCTTCTCGCCTATGGCCTTCATTGCCAGAAAGTACAGCACAACGACCAGAGCCACCCCGCACGCCACCGCCGACACAAGGAATAGAAGGGGCATCAGCAGCCACGACCACAGCGGCACGGCCCCAAGCGAGCCAAAGATTAGTCCTACATATCCGCTGAGCACGCAAGCCGTCGGCACACGCAGGAACGCCACGAGCTTGATGACTCCCCTGTCCAGCCGCGAGGCTTCGTCCGATATATCAGTCACCCCCAGAGCGAGGACTGAATAGAAAGCTCGCTTCAACCCCGTCCCCGCCCGCGCGAACTCGGCAATCTGCGGCCGGAAGACCAACCACACCTCAAACAGAACCAGACCCAAATAGAACCCGTAGATGTACCCGAATGTAGCCATGGCGGACCTGATGTTCGGAGTGAACATGATGTTGAAGGCTCGTTCCGGGTGACCCAGGTGCAGCAGAAGAGGAAGACTGGCGAACGACACAAATGCCAGCGATGCCAGCAACGCGAAGTTGCTCACAGGCTTGAGCGATTCCCTCTTGAAAAGATGGTCAAGGGTTGAAACGAAGAATGTCCCCGTCGCCACGCAAGTGATGAACGGGTAAATCACGATCAGTATTCCCCAGTAAACTCGTTCGTTCGGAAAAGCAAAGCCGAGCAGGTCTGCCATCTATCTCACTTTCGCATCGAGTTTGACGTAATGGACTTTCGGCTGCGTCCCCAATTCTTTTCTGAGGACATCGAGCCGCCCGGAGCTGAGGAGCTTCGCTATCTCCGAACCGGGGACGGCCGCATCTCCGAATCGCCTGGCGCCCGTCGGGCAAACCTCTACGCACGCGGGCATAAGACCTTTCGTAATCCTGTGATAGCACCATGTGCACTTGTCGGCGACTCGCATAACAGGGTTTTTGAATCTCGCCCCGTACGGGCAGGCTTGAATGCAATAGCCGCATCCGACGCAGTACTTCCCGTCAGTCAGAACCACCCCGTCCGGAGCCTTATATGTCGCGCCGATCGGACAAACCGGAACGCACGGCGCATCGGAACAGTGATTGCAGAGCTTCGGCACGAAAAACGCTTTCGCCACCTCCGCCGCCGGCACCGATTTCAGCTCTTCAAAGCCGTTCAGGGCTCCATCGGGCGAATCCACAGTTACCTTCGAATCCTTGCCGATAGTGTAGCGCTCAACCCATGTCCGGAAGAACCCGTCGGGCACATCGTTCTCCAGCTTGCAGGCTCTGACGCACGCCCCACAGCCGATGCACTTCGGTGTGTCCACGATGAACGCGTACCTGTGCCCCGTCAGGCTATATCCCTTTTTCAGCGACCCGGCATTCGCCCTCAGCAAACGCCGTGACAGCGGCAGAGCGCCCACCGAAGCTACGAGACAGGCGCACTTCAAGAAATCTCTTCGGTCAACTTTCATACACTAATTCCTTCATTCAGGGGGTTCCACGAGTGTATCAGGCGCATGAGGAACGTGGCATTCGCTGCACGCGGCATCCTTTTTCAGCTCCATCGCTTGACAATATCCCGCGTGAGCTTCCGCGTCGTACAGCTTCGAGCCTTTCGGTCTTGCCGCCAGAGCCGCGTGGCACATGAAGCAGTGCTCCCGAGCCTTCTCGCTGGTTATCACATCCTTTTCCAGTTTTATCCCTTTCTCCTTCTCAGCTCGTCTCAGCTCGCTGTGTTCTTTGCAGTTGGAATGGCAATTCTCACAGGTGTTGGAAGCGTGTCCTCCCTCCTTCCAGGCCTTGTAACCCAGCCAGAGGCTGGGTTTCCCCTTGCGCTTAATCGCTTCCCCGTGGCATTCCCGGCAGCTTTCGGACCCCTGGACAATCACCGGGAGGCCCATTTTCTCTACGACTGAGTCCCCGCGATAGTGGCCATACTGCCCGAATGATTTCGGCACCGTCAGCGACCTGGCAATCAAAAATCCGACGACGACCACAACTACAATGACGGCCGCACGAACCAGGTGCCTCACATCATTGAACTTGACCCGCTCCGACACTTATTAAACTCTCCAGTAGCGATTTCTTTAGCGCGCCCCCAAACCAGGTCCCCTCAAGAACCTGGCGAAAATCCGCGATTCACTTTTCCTCACCCTTCGGAGTTTTGTGCTCGATCATCTTCCAGAGAACTTCAAAATCAAATCCCGTCTTCTTCCCGTCCTTGTCAGTGTAGCGTTCCGGATTCCACGTCGGGCTTTCCGTGTTATGGCATTGCGAGCAGACATTCTTCGCCGGATAGATGAGGCCGGCGGCGATGGCCTTTTCGCGGTCGGTCATAATATTGAGCTTCGAATAATCATCCCCTGCTCCGTGGCACGATTCGCAGCCGACGCCCTCCTCGACGCTCATCTTCTTCGTGACCACCTTCTTGCTCAAGCCATAAGCGGTCGCATGGCAGCGAAGGCATTCGCCGCTCTTCTCCGGCTCGTCAATCCCAAGCTTCTTACCAGTTTCCCTCGCCTCGGCACCAAGCAGCGTCTGGTAAGCCTGAGCATGCTTCGTCTTAGCCCACGCGTCGTACATCTTCCCTTTCAGCGGCGCATTATGGCACATCCGGCACTTCCTCGATCCGGCATACTCCCTCAGCGGGGATTTCTTTTCCTCGAGACTCACTGACGCAGCCTCGTAAAGAACTACTGCCGCTGCAACCGCTATAGTCAACTTCCTGGAAGCCATGTTCCCAATTTCCCTTGCACAGATTTTCCAACGGTTGGCGTCACTGAAGTGTCGTAGCTTGAGTGAGCCAGCTGCAATTCGTCCAGGAAAAAGGAAGCGTATTATACCGCGCTCAACCGAACTGAAAAGAGATTTTTCCCCCAAGTGGTATACCGCCGACCCTATACCGCCAGCGTCTCGCCCCGCCGGTTGCGGGATGTCCCCCCGCACCGCGCCCGCCGCTGGCGGCGCGCCCCCGACACAGCCACTCTCCAGACATTCGCCACCCGGCGACCGAAACGCAGCCACGCCTTGGCGAAAGGGCGCCGCTGTTCTGCGTGGCGAGGATGACATCGGTTCGCCAATGTGAGGGCGCAGACGGCTGTCTGGTCCTTTCGGCGTCCGGCAGAGACGACGAACCTCTCCAGGGTGGTGCCTGACCTTCGTTAGAGTGCCCCCGCGGTGCCTCAGAGGTGACCTGTGAAAATCCCCGAAGGGGCGCGATGCCATAGCCCAGGGCAAAGCCCCGCGAGAAAGGCGCCGCGACCTCTGCCGAAGCTCCTGACGCGGCGGAATGGAAGGACGCCGTACGCATCCTTCCGACGACGGCCTGGGCTCCGGGTACCCACTCAACGACGGCCGCACCTGGCGCGGAGAACGGCTTGACATCGTCAGTCTGAGGCGGCATAGTCGCAGCGTGTGTCCTTGACGTTGGAGGAGGCCGCACAGACCGTGCGAATGATTTTGTTCATAGCCTTATTTGCTGTACCCTTTTTTGGGGCAAGCGCCCTTGTTCCGGCCGAGCAGGGGATTTCCGTTCGCCTCGACAGCGTTGCAGACAGGGCGGCGTCCCGCTTCTGGCGGGATCATCGTCTCCTGAGTCTGCCCCCTGAGGAATGGCGCGCGAAGTATCAGGGCGAGCCTCTCCTGTTCGTTCCGGGTGAAAAGGTGCAGGTCACCGTCGAGATTCCGCCAAGACAGCCGATTTCCGACGGCGAAATCGCGCTTCTCCTTCTCGTCTCCGGCGCCACCCGCGTCCTATACAGCGGCCCGCTTAGCCCCGGAACCTATGGTCCCTATCAGCTCGCCATCACGGCGGATTTCGAGGTCTATCAGGTTCGCGTGCGGGCGGGTACTCGAGCTGTCACGAAGGGGTTCTATGGCATCCGACCATGGCGAGGGATCGAGGATTTCTCGGAACAAGTCTCGACGCGGGAGATTTCCCTCGCCTATGATGACTGCACTCCCTGGGACCTCGCGCTGAAAGAGCTTGACTTTCCTCCGCACGCGCTCGATCCAAACTGGGCAAGAGCATCTCACCGTGGAAAGACCAGGCTCGACGAGGACGAGTGGTGGCTCTGGACGCATTACGCCTGCGGAGCCGTCGGAATGGGTGGCGGACAGACCGGCCTGTTCTGGGGCGAATTCAACCCGTGGATATATCTCAAACTCAACAGGCCGGGCAATGTCTCCGGCTCGAATTCCGACGACGCATTCACCATCCTTTCCCATGCGGGCGGCCTCTCAACCGAGACCATCCTTCCGAGCGAAATCTATTTCCGCGAGAGAATCCAGCCTGTTTTGCGGAAATGGGCGATGAACGTGAGCGAGGAGCGCCCCGGCGAGCCGCTGACAATCTCCCTCGGAGAGGATTGGTCTATCGGGCGAGGCATCGGACGCCATTTTGACCCCGAAATTCTCCGCCATTTCGTGTCCTGGATGAACGAGCAGTTCGGCATCGCCATCCAGGGCGAGACATTCGATGAACTCCTCCGAAATTGCAGGGAGTACCCGAAACATTTCGACTACTTCATTGCTCGCAACACAACCATTCGCTCCCTGGAACTGACCTGCGAGGCCGTTCAAGACATCGTCGCCGGTTCAAAAGCTTGGGACAAAAGCGGCGAGTCCAACAGACAACTCATCACCTTTCCCGAGGCGGCTGAGTTCTGCGAGATTCTATCCCGATGCATCGCAGTAGGCACATGCGACGACGAGAATTCCTGGCGTGCCACCGGCGGCAATCCCCTTCCTCACAGCCTTTCCAACATGGTCATCAAGGCGTTTGCACCAGACCACAACTTCTGCGTCGGATGGAAGGGCTGTCCTCGAAATGCGACGGACGGGGAAATCCGCCGATGGTATTTGGAACCGGCATGGATCACAGCGTACGATAGGCGAGGCAGCATCCGGCATCTCCTCACACATTCGCCGCCGAAAGGGAGAGAAAACACCTGGCAGTTTTTAGTCGAGGTTGCCGAGGCTCCCGACGAGAAAATTCGCCTTCACGACAAATGCTTCCAGCTCATGGAGGCCATCGGCGTCGAGAAGCCCATCGGCCCGGTTTTCGTTTGCACAGACTGGACCTTCTCCGACGACAAGTCAGGAAAGGCATTCCGCTCGGACTATTACGAGGAGTTCCTCATTTCCCTTCGTCGCCACAAAGTACCGGTCTCGTGTGCGGTTCATGCCGACCATGAATCCGCTTTGCCCGCCGACCTGCCAAAACTATATGCCCCGCGGATGAACGGCCCGGACGAGATTCGGTTTGGTTTCAAAGGAGGCTCCGTCGAGAAATGGTTCTCGTGCCGCGCGTCGGAGATTCCTGATTCCCTCATCGCCGACCTCGCGGCGCAGCTCAACTCCGCCACCGGCAGCCCTGTGGTCTTTCCTCCGGGCACTTCCATGGAAGGCTATGCCTTTGAAGCGAAAGGAATGAAATTCATCGTCGCTGAGGAAACGGCCGGACGAAAACAGAAAGGCGAGATAAGGGTGAAAGTGGCCGCCGGACTATGGAACGTCATAGACATCATCGCCGCAGAACTTATCCCGTCGAGACGCGACGCGGAACACGTCGTTTTTGAGGCTTCCATTGGGGCGAACTCTGCGACTGTTTACTGCCTTTTTCAGAGGAACTCAGAATGACCGCGAGAATGACCATTTGTTCCCTATTTCTGGCTTTGGTGTCGTGCGCTTCTCTCCCAGCGGACATTTTCGACGAGATTGCTCCAATGTCCGTCGTCTGCATGGGAAACCGCGCCTCTATCGAAGAGCAACAAGCTGCGCATCTGGTCTTCCAGGCATTGACCGAAAGGAGCGATTCCGCGCTTTTGTTGAGTGACGAGCAGGTCCTCGCCACCCCGGTCGCCGAAAGCGGCAAATGGCACGTCATCGCTGTGGGTCGCCCGACAACAAATTCCGTTCTCCTGACATACCCGAGCTATTGGGCTCTCGACAGAGAGGAGCATTACGCACCTCTTGGAAATATGCCTGCCGCTCCCTTTACTGAAACACGCGGGTTCTACGTCGGCGGCTTCGGATACAACTTTGCAGGGCGACACGTCGGCTTCGTCGAATTCGACCGCAGCCCGTTTTATTCCGCAATGCTCGTATCGCTGGCGAGAGAGGGTAAGCTTTCCCGCGAGATGATACCTCCGCTCCGTTTCATTGTCCGCGTCACAGGCTCTACCCCGGAGGGCGTCCTCCTCGGCGCGAAACGATTCATAGAAACCGGCATGCTCTACGGCCTCGCTATCGGGCCGCCCCGCTGGCCGCGCCCCAGCGACATCTGGAACCTCGACGACGAGAACATCAAGCCAGACCCTCCCTCCTGGATTCCGAAAGGAAAAATCTGCGCTGCGGGCTCTACCGGCAAGAAAATGTCGCTTTCTTTCCTCGGCTGGCTGATGGCCGACAGAACAATGTATGCTGGATACCTTGAGATTACCGGGTGCAGACCAGTGCAGATATGGCGAGTCAAATATCAGAGCGAAGTCGGAATGCTCGATTTCAATCGCAGCCCTCACCACAGAGCCAGCGGCAACGAGCTCCTCATCGTCGCGCTTGCAAGACCCGAAGACCTCCCCGCAGCCCTCAAAAGGCTCGGCGGCAGCGTCCCCGTCAACATCGGCGGACGCACTTGCTACAAAACGAACAACCTCAACAGAAGGCGCGGCGGCGTTTTCACCGTCGAGAAAGATGGAATGAGCCCCTTTGGCATGGATGCTCCATCGCCGACGTACATTCTCCCTGCGACAATCGGCAACGAGCATTATGTCATTTTCGCAAATTTCGACAAAGGGTACGTGGACATAATAATGCGAGAGGTCGTGCGGGCCATCTCGGAAGCGCAGTAGGAGCTGGCCTTCATCGGCAGGGCCGGCTCTTCCGGTGCGCGTTACCCCGGGGCACGCGAAAGGGGTCGGCGACCACGCCGCCGGTAGACCACACAGCGGATCGGTCACACGAGGCTGCCTCGGGCGTCGCTCTCCGAGGTGTGTCGCCGGTCTCGACGGGCGCGGGATGCCATTCCCCGCATCCAGTAACGCCCCCAAGTTGGTGCTTGACACTCGCATTCAACAGGAGTAAAAGAATTGTTCGCAGAGCATAGAAGGTAGGGGACTAAGATCCTTGCGGACGGGCCTGACCTTGACAGGTCTCGGAATGCCGGAGAGGCAATTTTCGGCCGCGGCATTTGCGGCGGAGGTGCTCGCTTATGAGAACAAGAGGATTCACACTCATCGAATTACTCGTCGTAATGGCTATACTTGCAATTCTTGCGGCTCTTCTGCTACCGGCGATGCAAACTGCAAAGGAGAACAGCAGGCGGGCAAAATGCGTCTCAAACATGAGAAACCTCGGCCAGGCTTTCATGCTGTACGCCAATGACTTCGACGAGCGCCTCCCAACTTCCGGACGGAGCGGCGGTAACGCGCCCGCAGAATGGGCCCCGGGCGGAAACGTCATCGGAGCACCGCAGACCGACCCAAACGCCTGCCAGCGAATTCACGTCGAACAAGGAGTAATCTGGCCATACATCTTCGGCAGGTCCACCACCTCCAGACCGAGAGACGAAGAATGGTACGCCGACCCCAGCGTCAATCCATACCTTTGCCCTTCTGCAGGCCCTATCGGGAGAAAGCGAGGTTTGAGCTATACGATGAACTTCTATCTCGACGATCCGCCGAGCCACTCCGCGGATCGCGTCGGCATGAAAATCTCTCGCATCAGACGCCCTTCGGAAACCATCATGCTCGTTGACGAGAGCGAGCTGACGCTCAATGATGGCACGTTCTGGCACCAAGGCGTCGAGCTGACTGTCCCCGACCTTTTCCTTAAGCATTGCGGTGGAGGCAATCTCGCTTTCTGCGACGGACACGTCGAATGGATTGAGAGCGCGAGACTCCGCAAGCTCATGAGCAGAGACTCCCTCGCTTTCTACCCCGACCGGTAGATAACCCGTGCAAAAACTCGGAACACATATCTCGAAAAAAGGTGCTCGTTTCTGCCATCGCTCCTCGGAAATTCTGTCAAAAGCCCCTCTCCCGGTGAAACAAGCGTGCCCGCAGAAATTCTTCTCGTCGGCGCCGGCCTCGTCGTCCTCGTCGTCGTAATGCTTTCCATCGTGCGTATCGCCGATGACCGGAGAATCAATCGCCTCTGGCGATCGCTCCAATCAGAGCCATCCAGCGAGACCTTCGCCGAAAGCATGGTCGCCAATATCCCGGGGCCAGCGAGGCGCTACTTCCTCCACGCCATCAAAGCCGGAACTCCCCTCGCCTCCTCCGTCATCGTGCAATCCACAGCGCTTATCATCGGCCCCGACAGGAAATGGAGGACTGTCACGGGGCGAACAATCTTCTCTCCCCACAACGGCTTCGTTTCAAAATACTCCCTCGGGCGCCTCCTGACCAGAGTAACCGCAGTTGACCACTATGCGAACGGCCTCGCCCGCAAACGCTTCTGGCTTTGGGGAATCGTCCCCGTCGCCAAAACAACCGACCAGAACCTCTCCAAAGCCGCCGTCGGACGACTCGCCTGCCTATTCTTCCTCCTTCCGTCTGCGCTATTGCCCGAGCGCGGCGTCGAATGGGTGGCCCTTGACGACCACTCTGCCGCAGCGGCCTGGACCGTTCACGGCGAAAGAGCAACCCTCACCCTCTCCCTCGAGCCCAGCGGCACAGTTCGCCAGTTCGCGGTCCTTCAATGGGCCGACCCGGAAAAAACCGGCTCCTTTGCCAGCATCCCCTATGGAGGAGACGTCGAGGAAGAACGAACCTTCGGCGGATACACAATTCCTTCTCGCACTATCGGGGGCTGGTCGTTCGGCACGCCTCGGTACTCCGAATTCTCGCGTGCCACCGTCGAGAAAGCAGAATTCCGCTGAACTGAAAAAGGACTCTGCCATTAGAAAAACAGGAGCGATGAACATGCATCGAAGACAATTCCTCTCCCTCGCAGGAATCGCCGCAGGCGGGGCCGCCGTCCGCTTTTCCTCCGCCAGCGCTCTCGCCCAGAGCCCGATTGAAGACACTCTCCCCCGGCCCCTCATGAAAGTCGGAAGCCAGCTCGGCCCAACCTCCGAAAAAATGCTCCAGTTCTTTGCCCGCCATGGGGTCAAAAACATCTGCGGCTATCCTACGCGTTCGGGACCGAACCGATGCTGGACGCTCGACGATGTTCTGAGGCTCAGGGAACGCGTGGAATCTCATGGCATCAACCTCGACATGCTCTCGCTGCCCATGAGCTCCGTCCACATCACCTCCGCCGAAAACCCGAACATCATGCTCGGCAGAAGCCCCCAGCGAGACCGCGAGATTGATACAATCTGCGAAATGATTCGCGCTGCGGGAAAGGCTGGCATTCCTGCAATGAAATATAACCTGACCATCCTCGGCGTCCTGCGGACGGGGGAGACGCCCGGCAGAGGCGGCTCGCGCTACAGCACATGGATTTACCAAAAGGCAAAACAGGGGCCGCCTCTCACTGAAGCGGGCCCTGTCCCCGCCGACGAGATGTGGGAGCGCATCGCATATTTCCTCGAGCGAGTCGTCCCCGTCGCGACCGAATGCAAAGTGCGCCTCGCCTGCCATCCCCACGACCCCGGCGTCCCTCCAGAAGGATTTCGCGGCGTGGCCAGAGTCCTCGGAACTGTCGAGGGCCTCAAACGATTCGTCTCCATCCACGAAAGCGACTACCACGGCCTCAACTTCTGCCAGGGGACTGTCGCCGAAATGCTCCAGAATCCCGCTGCTGAAATCCTCGATGTCATCCGCTACTTCGGCAGAAAGAAAAAGATTTTCAACGTTCACTTCCGCAACATTCGTGGAAGGCGAGACAACTTCCAGGAAGTTTACTTAGACGAGGGCGACGTGGACGTGCTTCAGGCTGTCAAAGCCTATAAGGAAGTCGGATATGCCGGCATGCTCATGCCAGACCACGTCCCCTCCCACCCTGACGACCCCCAAAGCCTCCAGGCCTTTGCCTTCTCCTTCGGCTACATCAAAGCCTTGATCCACGCGATCTCGTGACAGGCGGCGAAACCGAATCAAGGAATACTGCCCCATGATGCAGCACGACCTCGCGAACCCGTTCGGCCTCACCACCAGCGCCGGATCGGTCGAACCCCACGTCATCCAGGACGGATTTCCCGCTTCTCCGGGTCATAGACCGTCCGCCGTCCCTCGACGTAGGCCCGGTCCGAAAGGATGCAGGCGACGGCATGCTGATAGCCGGCGTCTATGTTGGCATTGGGCTGCTGTCGTGTTCGCAGGCAGTCCAGCCAATTCTTCATGTGATGAGGCATCTTGACGTGCGGCACAGGCTTTGTTCCCTTGATCCGCTCGGGGTCCTCGCTGCCTTCCCCGCTGACGGTCGGATTGTTCCAGTCGGTGGCGTCGAGAACTCCTCGCGTGCCGAAAAATTTCGTGTAGTTGCCGCTGCCGTTGCCAAAGCTCGTCGAATAGCTGACCATGAACTCATCCCGGTAATCGAGGAGGGTGTGCACCGTATCGGGAACGGTCCTCTGGTCCTTCCAGACGTAAATCCCGCCGAGAGTTACCGCGCTGTGGGGAAATTCCGTCCCGGTGATATAGTGCACGAGGTCAATGAAATGGCTCATGAAGCCTCCTATGGGGCCGCTGGAGAAGTCGCGGTATCCGTACCATGCGGAGTACTGGTCGGGGTCCCAGGGACGATATGGCCGCTGCATCAGAAAAGCTTTCCAGTCCGTATCCGATTCCTCGACGCGGCGGACGTAGCCGTGCCAGTAAGGAAGATAGCCGTTGCGAACCTGAGCTATCTTCGAAATTTTTCCGAGGGCCCCCGTCTCAACGAAGGCCTTGCATCCCGCGAAGGACGGCGAGCTCCTCAGTTGCGTCCCGACCTGCACGATCCGGTTATTCTTCTTGACGGCGTCCACTGCCTCAATCAGCTCGCCCATCTCCATCGCCATCGGCTTTTCTATGTAAGCATCCTTTGCCGCTCTCGCCGCGTCGGCGAGCATCCGAGCGTGCTGATGGTCGGGCGTCGCTATGATAACCGCGTCAATCTCCTTCATGGCCAGGACGTCCCGATAGTTCTCCACCTGCTTTGCATCCCTGCCGGTGAGCTTTTTAACCATCTCGGCGGCCTGTTCGCGCGCTTGTTTCCAGATGTCGCACACGGCTGCCAGCTCGACATTGCACTCCTTCTCAAACTGCAGAACTTCCCTCATCAAAGCACCGCGGCTTCTGGAACCGCACCCGATGGCCCCGATGAGAATCCGGTCGTTCGCACCGGAAACCTCCCCGTAACTGCGAGCTGTCATCGCCCCGAGCATCAGCCCGGCTGTTCCGGCAGCCGCGTTCCTCAGAAAATCACGACGAGTTTGCAATCTTTGCGCCATGGCTATCCTCCTGATAATGGTGGTGAAAACGCGTATTGCCTCTCCCGGTTCCCTCTCCGCGTGAGTGGGAGAGTTAGCCGACTATTAACGGGGAGAAGTGTAGTACGAAGTTCCGTTCACGACAAGCGCTTGCACCGTGTCCAGGGCCCCGCCCTCTGGCCGACTTGACTTATACACTGGGCCGCGCCATAGTAGCCAAGAAAGAAAATGTCCATCCAAGCAAGGTTTCGTATCGGAGACAAGAATGCAGATTAGAGCTTTTTCATCTGGTCTTCTCGCTGCGGCGCTTCTCCTGAGCACGGCATTACGGGCGGAAGAGGATGCTCGCGTCCTCGAGGTCGTCGGCAAGGGAGCGGAAGGGCGAGCACCATATCGCGGCGGCGGCAAGGTGAAGTTCCTGTCCGTTTCCATGCCCGCATCGCTCGTACATTTCGACGGTGGTGGTGAGATTCCTGCGAAAATCGGGATTTCGTACGAAGTTCTTCGGACGGCGCCCATCGTTCTCGACTCCCGCCTCGGCTCGGAGTACTGGAGCATGCACAACTACACCACCGGCGACCTCTGCCGCCTCCATTCCCGCGAGAGGATAGACTTAAGAAAGCGTGGCGAGGCGCTCACGCAAGCCGAGACCCTGAAGGTTAACCTCGCCCGAGGGCCAAAATTGCAGAAGGGCCTGTGCGGGATTCGCGGGCGCTCCTACTTTCTCATCGTTGATGCGAAAAGCGACCGGTGGCTGGATGTCGTGGACCCCAATCCCTTCTGGCACTCGCCGGAGGTCAACCGTGAGCTGACCTTCACGCTCACCAACCTGAATCGCTTCGAGCTGAAATTTCACGATTTTCAATCCACCTGGAAGCCGGGCGAAAAATTCCGCGTAGGCCTCTCCGTAAAGGATGCCGATGGCGAGACGTTCCCCATCCCCAGGGCCGTGGTGACCGCGTGGGCTGTTGTCTCCTCGAAGAAGCGTGCGTTCACTTCGATGGAGCCGCTGCACGATTTCCTGAACGTCCCTCTCGGATATTTCGAGGGAAAGCTGCCCGCCGAAATTGCACCACCGGAAGCACTGGAGCTGAGCGCGAGAGTGTGGGCGGAGACGGGCAGCGGCACGGCCGCGCGAGAGACTTTCGCGATTTTCTCCCGGGGCCACGGCAAGGTGCCAAAACTGAGCCCCCTCGGCGCCGTTTCGCAGCCGGGGCCACGCCGTACGCCCGACGGGAGGGTCGTGGAGACGCGGGCGGTCTGGGTTCACGCCCGCGATTTCGCCACCCCGGAGGCCACCGATGCCATGATCGTCAGGGTCAAAAAGACAAACCTCAACGTAATTGTTCCGATAGTCTACGTTCGCGGCTACGTGATGCTTGGGACCGATAAGCTGCCGATGGAGGAAATCGTGCCCAAGGGATTTGACCCACTCAAATATCTCGTCGAGAAGTGCCACGCGGCGAGACTCGAAGTGCATCCCTGGTTCTGCAACGCCTACTTCGGCGCGAAGAGAGGAACAAGCTGCGGACCGGGCTTCGAGCGCTACCCTCAGTTCGCCGCCGTGGGCAAGGACGGCAAGCCTTTCACAGCGAGCGGCTCGGCTGTTCCTGCGGACATGCACAACCCCGACTACCAGAAGTTCATGGCGGACATGATGGTTGAGGTCGCCAGAAACTATCCGGTGGATGGACTTCACTTCGATTACATTCGCACCATGACGGATTGCTATTGCGAGCGGTGTCGCCGCGATTTCGAAAAAACGTTCGGGCACGGTATCGAGAAGGCGACGGAAGAGGAATGGACGAAATGGAACAGAGAGGCTGTTGGGAAAATCGTTCGGGAGACATCCGAGCGAGCACGCAAGGCTCGCAAGGGAATCGTCATTTCGGCGGCTGTTTTTGCGAACCTGCAAAGCGGGGCGCGCCAGGGACAAAACGCCCCTCAGTGGGCGGATGCCGGGTGGCTGGACATGATCTTCCCGATGGATTACACGATGGATACTCTTGAGCTTCGCAAGAACGAGCAGAGTTTTCTCGAGGCGATGAAGGACGACAGCAGGCTGGCGACGGGGATTTCCCTCTACGTCCGCTCCGGAAACAAGGTGAGTTCGCGCGAGCCTTCCCTCGTTTTGGAGCAAATCGCCATGGTGAGGTCTTTAGGCATTGGCGGGTTCTGCCTCTTCTGCTACGAGTACCTCTCGGACACAATCCTGAACGCCCTCCGCACCGGTCCCTGTTGCGAGCCCGCCGTCCCCGCGTTCCGCCGATGATGGGCCTTACACTCCGCGGAGGCCCAAATCCGTCTCGCTGGACAAGGGCAGAATGCGGAACGGGCCGAGGCCACGCCCAGGGCAACGGGTTGTTGCACGTTTCCTCAAAAATCTTCACCTCACTACTTTTTCCAGCAATTTTAATGGTCCCTTAATGTCCGGTGTGGTTTGCTGTAGCGCGAAGTCTGGGAGTTTGTGTCCAGAACTTCTCGTTACCGTGTCGCCAGAAATGGTGGAAACCAACAACAAAATCGTGGAAGGAGGCTGAAAATGAAGAAGCTACATCTGGCTGTCGTTCTGGGGCTAACTGCCGGGACCCTGTTCTGGGCTTTCGGGCCGGCCACGATCATCGCCGAGGAGAAGGAGACAAAGGTTGCGGTAGGGGATCTGCCCGAGGCAGTGCGAGCGACTCTGGAGAAGGAGGCCCCGGGCGCAGCGATCGAGGAAATCGAAATGGAGGAGGAAGACGGGAAGGTCGTCTACGAGATCGAGGTCAAGATTGACGGCAAAGAGGTGGACCTGGAGATCGCTGCCGATGGAACGCTCCTGGAGAAAGAAGTTGATGACGAGCAGGATGACGACGGCGACGACGAGGATGATGATGACGATGACGACGATGACGACGAAGACGATGACGACGAGGACGATGACGACGAGGACGATGACGACTGAACTTAGGAGAGAGAGAGAGATAGGAGGCGAAAAAGATAGAAGAAAGAAAAAAGGAGGGGACCGGGCGGATTAGTCGGTCCCAGCGTCGGACTGTTCCGGAGAGCAGGAATTGTTCCCGGAGAAGCGGGGCGGGCGGATGTCCGCCCCCAGCAATTTCTGTCACGTCAGGTGGCCTGAGGCTGCTGTTTTCTGAGATCGTAAGGCTTGTTGCTGGCGGTCGCTTTGGGGAAGGAGATAGGGTTACGGAAGGCTGCGGCTTCATTTGGGTGGCAAAGGTCGGCGCGGGTAAGGCCGCCGTCCGGGCGGCTGTGGGGGGAGGGTATCGCTCCCCGGAAGGGAACTGTGGGCAAGATGCCCACGAGATCTCACCCCAGGCGGGACAGGGTGCCGGCGGCGCGACGGACGGCGCCAGGACCTCCGCTCGATTTCCGTGCCGAAGTGGAATAGGAGGACAAGGAGCTAAGACACGGCGTGCCCCGATTCTGAACCCGCGCCCTTCCGCAAAGAGCGCTTTCGCGAGACGTTCCTCAGCGCTTATAATAACTATATTGCGTGTTTGTGGGAGAATCAGCACGCGGTCGCGCTGTAAGAGGTATTCATGGCGCTGGGACAGCAAAGAAAATGCGTCTTCTCATCATAGAAGATAACAAGACGTTGGCCCGGTCTCTCCGTCAGGGGTTCCGGGAGGAGGGGTTCGCCGTTGACGTGGGAGCGGACGGCGAAGAGGGGCTGTGGTATGCCGAGTCGAATCCGTACGACGTGGTCGTGCTGGACCTAACCTTGCCCAAGCTCGATGGCTTGGAACTTCTGCGGCGTATCCGGAGGCGCGGCATCGCCTCTCACGTCATTTGCCTCACCGCCAGGGGGGCAACGGAAGATAAAGTGCAGGCCCTGAACCTCGGCGCCGACGATTATCTGGCTAAGCCCTTTGCTTTCGAAGAGCTCCTGGCAAGAGTGCGTTCTCTCTGCCGGCGGGCCTATCGGAGGAAGGACCCGATTATCCAGTTGGCGGACCTTGAAATCAACACCGCCTCCAGAACCGTCCGCAGGGCAGGAAGAGCTATCCACCTCTCGGCCCGTGAGTATGCCCTGCTGGAGTTCCTCGCTTTCCATGCGGGCGAAGTGGTCACCAGAACGATGATCTGGGACCATCTTTACGATTTCGCTGACGAGTCCACCAGCAATGTCGTGGACGTTCACGTTTGCGTTCTTCGCAAGAAGATAGACACCGGTACCGGTCGCCCTTTAATTCACACCCGCAGGGGCGAAGGGTACGTCCTTGAAGACATCCCTGTGGCTGGGGACGTTGGCCCCGAAAGGAAAAGATGATTCGAGTAGTTCCTGGCTCCATCCGCGCCAGACTTGCCCTGTACCTGCTGCTGCTTCTTGCGGTGCTTGTGATAGGTCTTCTAACTTCCGTGTACTTGATGGCCAGCCGTTCGGCCTGGCGCTCCTTCCATGACGGCCTGGTTGCACAAGCCCTCTCCTTGGGCCTCATGATAGAGTATGAAAAAGGCCCTTCTTTCGACGTAGAAATCCCAGATTCTCCGCTTTCGCGATCGTACCTGGCCCCCGGATGTGAATACTATCGGGTATTCGACGGCCTGGGCAGAACGCTCGCCGCATCTGGTTACCTCCAGAGTGGAACCGAGCTCTGGCAACCCACAGCAAACTGGATCAGAAAAGCGAGGTTGGGCGAGGCGGTCTTCCGAAAGATTCGTATCGGAGGGGAGGAAAAAGAGCTCCTCACCCTCAAATGCCTCCCTAAAATCGAAGATGAGCAAAAAGCTAATCCGGCCAATTTGCAAAAAGGAGCCATTGTGGTGCAGGTAACGCAGGCCACCCGCCCCCTACGCCGCCTCCTTAGCCGCCTGGGGGCCATTCTCTTCACCGGCGGCCTCGTTACGCTGGCTGCAGCCGCCATGGGCAGCCGGGCCGTGGCGCACGTCGGACTTCGCCCCATAAGGGACCTCACCTCGAGCGTGCAGCTCATCAACGAACACAATCTGGGGACACGCGTACCCGAGGGGACTTTGCCAGACGAGCTTGTTCCCCTTGCCACCAAAACTAACGAAATGCTCGCCAGAATCGAGGAGGCCTTTCAAAGAGAAAAACATCTGACCAGCGACGCTGCCCACGAAATCCGGACCCCGCTTTCAGCCATCATCACCACTCTGGAGGTGGCGCTACGCAAGAACAGGTCACCTCAAGAATACCGACAGATGATGTGTGAGTGTCTGTGTTCAGCCAGACACCTAAAGCAGTTGACCGACGCGCTGCTCTTCCTCACGGCCCTGGACGCCGGCAAGGTCCACCCGCAAGCCAAGGCTATCAACATTGAGCAGTTCCTCAATGAGACCATCGGTATCTACAAAGAGGACGCGGCGAGAAAGTCCATTTCCGTGACCACCGATGTGTCCATCGGCGAGGCGACCCTGGAGCCGGACCTCCTTTCGCCTATCCTGAACAATCTGGTCTCCAACGCCATCGAGTACAGCCGACCGGGCGATTCTGTCTTTATCTCCGCGTACCGTAGGAAGCCGGACGAAGCGCTATGCATCCAGGTCGCGGACACCGGCCCCGGCATCCCAAAATCGGCAATAGATAAGCTGTTCTATCGCTTCTATCGCGGTCGCCAGGAAGAAGAAGCCGGAACCGCCCACGCCGGGCTGGGGTTGAACATCGCCGCCAAAGCCGCCGAGGCCATGGGAGGACGGCTCGAAGTTGAAAGCGAACTGGGCAAGGGGTCAACGTTTCGACTCGTGATTAGCCGCAGGCAATCTTGAGCCGCGCAAGAACAAGCAGAGTTTTCTCGACGCGATGAAGGACGACGGCAGGCTGGCGACGGGGCAAAGGACGCAAAGGCGGGAGACCACGAAGGCACAAAGAGACGGATAGCGACGAGGCGAGGGACGCTTTGTGTCTTTGTGGGATGACTTCTTTGAGCGTCTTGCCGAGAGAAGCGGGAAGAGGAAAAACCCTGCGAGGGGGATTTCCCTCTATGTCCGCCCCGGAAACAGGGTGAGTTAGCGCGAGGCTTCTCTCGTCCGGGAGCAGATTGCCATGGTCAGGTCTCTGGGCCTCGGCGGCTTTTGCCCCTTCTGCTACGACTACCTGTCCGATGGGATTCTGGAGGCCCTTCGCAGGGGTCCCTGCCGCGATTCTGCCTCGGCCCGCCTTCCCCCGCCTTCGGCGGTATAAACCCGGGCCGAACAGGGTGAGCGAGTCCAACCCGTTCCCTCAGGCAGGCCGACTGCGATTGAATAAAAGAAGGGCGGAATGCGTCAATAGACTGAGCGTTTCAGAAGCGTTTCCTTTCCGGGAGGCGCCAGCGGATTGAGGCATCATCTGAAGCGTGCTAAAGCATCAACTGTGGAAGGCGAGCGACCCGAGGAAGGTTTGTCCTCGACCATGGTAGGGAAAAAGGGAGGGAGTGACATGAAAAAGCTTTTCTGTTTGGCGGGCTTGGGGATTGTACTGGCGGCAGCTCCGCCCTGCGTTTGCGCGGCGCGGGGAGAAGTTGCCCTGGAGGCAAAGCCGGGCATCGCCGTGGCGGAGATCGAACCGGTGGAATTTCCTTTCAACTTCAGGGTTCAGTATTGGCACTCAGACGGTACGGCCATGTTCAGGAATGCAGGATTCGACCCTGATTTTGGGCCGTGGGAATCGCAGTTGGAGTACCCGATGGATGGGGACTTCATGCTCTTCGGCGCAGAGTACGCATTTAGGGCACTGGGCTCAAGAGTCTCGGTGGATTTGAATTACGGCTTCTCGGAGAACATCGGAGGAACGACCCGCGATTGGGATTGGGGGTGGTATGAACCCGAACCTCTCATTTACGCGGAAACCGATACCGACGGCGATAGCGATTTCGTGACCGGCAACGTCTATTATCGGCTCTGGGAGTGGGGAAGAAGGAATTCGATTGACGCCTTCCTTGGGTACCACGGCCAGGAAAATTCCTTCACGAACTGCGACGTGCGTGTGCTGGTGCCGGAGTATTTCACCGCTCCGGGGAAGGTTGCGGAGTACGAGATGGATTTCGATGGGGTGCGTGCGGGGCTGAGGACGAACGCGGCTGTCGCGCCGAGGTTGTCGCTGAGAGGAAATTTGGGTTTCATCCCCTACGCGAGCTTTGACGCAAGTGGGAAATGGCTCCTTCGTGACCTCTACATCTCGCAGTCCGGCGATGGCTGGGGCGTTGACTTCGACGTTTACCTTGATTTCGAGGTCACCCGCAACATAGCCCTGTTCGCCGGCTTGAAGTACCTTTATCTATGCGCCACGCACGGGGAGGAATCGGTGATTTCCGAAGGAGTGCCTTACGGTCCGTATGACGTCCTGGATAAGGCCAAAAGCGACCAGTTCGGCGGGAGTGCAGGCGTCACGGCGAAATTCTGACCGGCGTTAGAATGCTGAAGGCGGGGTAGGCCCCGACGAACACAGGAGAAAGCGCGGGACATCTCATCTGGATACGGGCTTTCTCAATTCCGCCCAAGGCGCATCGTCGCTCTCTATATCGCGCACGACGTCGCCCTCCTGTAAAGACCCCACAGAAACTCGAGCGTTGTCCCTGTGGTGCGCGCTCAGGTCGGATGATAGCCCCGTCGGGGCGCTCGTCCGAGCAGTAAGGCCTCAGTTGTGGGGGGACTCGCCCCACAAAGCGGGGAGGACGCGGAGAGTCCGACAGGATGACAGGATTCCGTGGATTATCCTGCAATCTCGCCTCTTCGCTTGCTTTCTGATACGAATTCTACGGACAATGAGTGAGGGATTACTCCGAACACGGTTTTGCGCTTGACTTTGGACAGCGCCGCGGGTTAATATTTGTCTGGATTTACTGGCAGGACGAGCCGGATGGCGCGGCTGGCGGGCGAAGGGAGGCTCAGCCCCGCCGGAGGGGGGAACCAACTTTCGGTGACGGAGGAGGAATGCCGTGAAATGTACCTTCTGCGGAAATACGATCGGGGCCGAAGACCTCAGGTGCCCTCACTGCGGGAAAACCATTTCCGAATCAACCCCCACTCCTGGCAGCCCACGGATTGATTCTTCAGCAGCGCCTGCTCAGGATGAAGAGCTGGAAAAGCTTCTTCGCCATATGCCGTCGGCGCTCGGCGCGGGCGGGCGCCTGGTATTGATGCTGATTTTCGGTCTTATGTTCCTGGGCCTGGCTATCTTCTGCTTTGTGGTCAAACCAAAAGGGGGGCCGCCGCCCCTCTTCATCAAGATTTTTTTCGTTCTCTTCGGGCTGGCCGGCCTGGCGATGGTGACAGGGGGCGTACGCGGGCTGGTGAAGCTCGTGAAATCGCCCTTGCAGCGCCTGCCGGCGGTCGTGGTTGGGAAGCGGCAAAAGACTTCGACCAGCAAGTACTCAGACCCCATAATCTACTTCCTGACCATCAAAACAGACGATGGCCGAACAAAAGAACATACCGTCAAGGAAGAGGTCTTCGCGGCCGTTGAGGAGGGAGACACGGGGGTCGCCTATATCAAAGGCGGATACCTGCTCGATTTCAAGCCGGTGAGGCTTTCCAAGAGCTAACTTGCGGGTCCGTCGGTTCGTGAGACTCCGAGTTCCGCGAGCGTTGTGCGCAAGATGGTCGTGGACAGGAACTGAAGCGGAGCGCCCGGCAAGTCTGCCGCGCTCGCATCCTCAGGAATGGAGAACGAACCTCATGAACTGTCCTTCCTGTGGAGGCCGGGTTGAGGCGTCGGAACTCCGATGTCGCTACTGCGGGAAATTGATTCCGCAATCAAGCGCCGCTGAAAAACGAACCGACGCATCGCAGCTTCCCGGTCAAACCGAGGAATTAGAAAAGCTTCTCCGTTACACGCCGTCGGCGACGGGGGTAGGCGCCGGCCACGTATTTATCACCATATTCGGTCTTATTTTCACTTCTTTCGCCGTTTTCTTTATCGTGACGGCAAGGCGTCACGGGGCGCCGGTGATTTTCCAGGTGTTCCCCCTTATCTTCGTCCTGGTCGGACTGGCAATGGTCGGAGGAGGCGTTCGAGGGCTTGTGAGGCTCGCTACATCTCCCCTACACCGGCTCCCTGCACGTGTCATAGGAAAACGACAGGAGGATTCGAGTACCACTCCCGCCAAAGGTGCGCGAAGCACGACTTACTATGTGACAATCGAGACCGAGGACGGACAGAGAAAGGAACATTCCGTTCGCGGCAGCCTCTACGGGCAACTTGAACGGGGAGACGCCGGCGTCGCGTACATGAAGGGGGGCTTCCTCATAGATTTCAGACCAGTTGGTCTCCCGAGAGCCTGATCTGCGCCGCCGCTTTTGCGAGGGGGCGGCAAGGTATTGAACCACACTTCGAGAGGATTATCGCTCTCCTTAAAGTTGCAACCGATGATGTCAGGCATGGAATCGCCGTTCACATCGGCGGTCAGGGCATTGTGGGAGCCGGTTTCTGCAATTACATGCTCGGCCCATTTTCCTCCCCTGCCGTCGGCGTTTTCAAATACGGTCACTCTATGCTTCCCCTTGGTGTGCATTTCGGCAACCAGGATGTCCGGGCGGCCGTTGCGGTCAAAATCAGCGACACAGAGAGAATGATTGCCGACGTAATCCTCGCTAATGGCATGTCGGGTCCACTTTCCTTTGAGAGGCTCCGGAGGCGCCTCAAACCACCAAATCCCTCTCCCCTCTTCGCTGGAGAGGACGACATCAATTCTCCCATCTCCGTCCATGTCGGCGGCAGCATTTTTCACACCGGCGGGCGCGCCGCTGATGCCAAATGCGGGCCAATTCTCCTGGGCGGGGTCACCCGGGTTCTTAAACCATTGATTATCCACTATAATGTCTAAACGTCCGTCCGCATCGAGGTCGGCCAGACAGAGCCCGCTTCGGCCTCCTGCGATCCTGCGACATTGCCATTGCTCGGGCTGCTTGGCGTCGGAAGGGCGAGGACAGACGAGAAGATAGACGCCTCCTCCGTGGTATTTCTGAGCGATAATGTCGTCGCGGCCGTCTCCGTTAAAGTCTGCCGCCCGGCAGTTGTCAATGTAGTCGCCGCTGACGGGCAACGGGTGTTCAGCCCATACGGTTCCGTCGCCTTTGGCGTTTTCAAACCAGCAGACCGGATGAGAAACGCCCGAAAAGCTCCCTTTTGCCCCTGAGACCACGTCGAGGTCTCCATCTCCGTCGAAATCGCCGAGGCAGGAGCCCATCCAGCCCTGCTCTCCTTCCCAATCACTGTGAACGGGGCCTATCCTTTCAGAGCTTTTCCATTTTGGCAGGTCGCCGCCGAGATTCCTGAACCATCTTACAGGGAGCTGCGTCCCTTCGGACTGCGAGCAGACGATGTCAGGGTTTCCGTCTCCGTCAATGTCGCCGCACGCAACCTCGTCGGCGCCGGGGACATTCGGGGAAACCACATGATGCATGAACGCCCACTCTCCCGCGGTCGTCGCAGCAGCCTCTGCCGTTGAGGCGAGAATCAAAACCAGAGATAAGGCTATCGCCTTCATCATGGTCTTCCCGCCGATTCTGCCCTTCTGCACGAACGCCTTCCAGGGAGCAAGAAAAACCTGCGTGAACACCCGATGCTCGGCCAGGCGCGCCCGCGAAAACCGCGCCCACCGCCTACGGAACACCCCTCCGAGAGGGGGCCCGCGCTCACTCGGCCTTTTTCCTCTGCGGATAGGCAGCGATTTTGATGTTGCGGAACGAGAGGTCTGTCGTCGGGTCGTGGCCCTGGAGGCTTATCGTGCCGGCTTCGAGGCGGCAATTGGTCCGGGCGTTTTTTCCGAGGGGGCGCTTATCGGTGAACTCGCTGGTCATGTATCCGTTCACCCAGACTGCCATGTGATTTCCGTGGGCAACGATTGTCTTTGTGAACCATTCCTTGTCGTTCGGGACAACTTTCCTCGCCGGGCAATAGTAGTAGACGCCACCGGTGCCGAAATCCACGGGCTTTGTGCGGTCGTCTCCCTGCCACTGATTGCGAATCTGCGACTCGTAGCCGGTCCAGAACCCTCCCTTGTCGCCGCGGAAAAAGACGCCGCTGTTGAGATGCGCGCCGTTTGAGATGACATCGAGCTGGAGGACAAAATCGTCCCACACGTCCTTTGTTTCTATCTGGCCGTTTCCGTCCTTGATATTGAGCCAGCCCTCAGGCGTGACAGTGAAGACCGAGCGGCGATCCGGGATAATGCTCCAGCCGGCTAAGTCTTCCCCATTGAAAATGGGTTTCAGGCCGAGCGGCTTGAGGCGAACGTCACGGAACTCGACTTTCATCCCCGGACGGTGATACTGGATGCCGATGACGCCTCGGTTGTGCTTGCCATCGTTGCCGTCCACGACCTTGGTGCCGTTGAGGATTATGGCGAGGTGCTCACCTTTTGCCATAATCTCGACATCCTGCCACTTCTCGACGGCGGTGACGAGCTTTCCCTCCGGATGCTTGGCCTTGAGGATGTTGTAGATGCTGCCGGTGGGATTGTTGGTGTCCTGGTCCCAGATTTGCATCTCGTAGCCGGTGACCCACGGCTGAGGCCCCTTGTCGGACCGGAAGAAAATCCCGCTGTTGCCATCGGCGCTGATGCGATATTGAAGCTTGAGGACGAAGTCGGTGAATTCGGTTGTTGTGCCGAGCCATCCGTCGGTGCCGGTGTCGCAGACGAGTGCGCCATCCGCGACATTCCATTTGCAATCGCCATGGGTCTCCCAACCGTAAAGCGTCTCGCCGTCGAACAGGAGAATCCATCCCTCGGCGCTCTCTTCCTTCGACAGCTTATTCAGCTCGCTGGCTCCGCACGGTAGACACAGTCCCAGGAGAAATGTCGCCGCCACCAGGCGGGAAGCCAACAGCATCGGTCTGACAGAAATCTTCCTCTTCATGCCACACCCCTTTCTTTTGAATTACTGACTGGTACATAACCGACAGGATAGCGCGATCCACACCACGGTGCTGGTCCCGTTGGTCGTGTCAGATAGACTCTTGCGAGAGTTTTCCCGGGTCATTTGCGGTCTTCCATCCAATCGGCGAGGGTCTCTGGCTTCTTTTTCGGCTGCTCCCAGACGGTCTCTTCAACGCGAGTGCGCATCGAGGCAATTTTGTGCTTCGGAAATCCTTCCGGGAGATGGTCGAGCTGCAGGTCCGACGCCAGATAGACAAGGACGGTCTCGCCGGCGCGGACTTCGTCCCAGTCCTTCAGGCAAACGCAGGATACCCTTTGCCCGTTCACGAAAAGGCCATTCTTGCTCTTCAGGTCGGTTACTTCATACGTCTCGGCGACCTGCTTTATCTGGAAATGGACCCTTGAAGCTTTCTCGTCGAGAACCTGGATGGGATTCTGAGGGGCACGGCCGGCTGTTACCACACCGCTGCCGAGCCGATAGGCTTCGCCCGCTTTCGGGCCGTTCTTGAAAATCAGCAAAGGCATCTTCCTCTCCTCTTCAAAAGGGATGGCGGGAGTTCGATGAAATATTCTCAATCGGGCACTGACAAGAATACGCCTGCGAGGTATTGTCGTCAAGGTCGTATCTTTGCGGACCAACCTCGCCTTCAGCGGCGGCGAAATTCCCCGGTCGCACCTCCATCGGTTCATCCGTGCATCTGCTGAAAGGTGCTTTCTCAGCGAAGCAGCTCTCTCAAAAGATTGACGGTTTCCGGGACGGCGGTTCTTGGGTCTTCTCTTCCCTCGTACTCGAGGGAAAGGTATCCGCGATAGCCGACGCTCTGCATGATTTCGATGATTCGTTTGAAATCGGCGGGCTGTCCGGCAACCTCGGTCTTGACGTGCGTTGTGACAGCGTATCGGGCCACGGTGGCGATGTCAGCGTATGGGTCGGGCGTGCGGAAATTCCCCGTGTCGAGGTTCACGCCGAACCACTCTGACTTGACGCCCTGCACAATCGGGAGCATTTCTCTCGGAGTGGCGGTTATGCCGCCATGATTTTCCATGGCAAGAAAAACGCCCCGCTTCCCGGAATAGTCGCAGCATTCCTCAATGCATTCGATCGTCCATTTCTGTCCTTGCTCGAGGGAAGCTCCGCTCGGAACATTCCCTCCGAAAACGCGAATGCAGGGCGCGCCGAGCGCCGCCGAATAATCCACCCATTGCTTGATCTGCGCAGCGTTCCTCTGGCGGGCCTCACCGGGCGGATTGCAGAAATTGCTGCCGACGGCTGTGCCGGAAATGTCCAGCCCCAGGAGAAAGGCCTTACGCTTCAGGTGGTTCAAATATTCGGGAGTGACCTCCGCGGGAAAGTAATAAGCCGTCAGCTCCACTCCATCCAGGCCCATCCCGGCAGCAATCTCGATGAAGTCGTCCAGGGTCATCGTCTTCTTCTCGCCGGAGAGGAACTGGCGGTAAGAATAGGCGCAGCAGCTCAGCTTCATCCTGCTTCCTCCTTTGCGGACGATTGGCTCGACGGCGCTTGCCCTGCCTCTGACTAAACCGGCGGCTGCGGCGGCAGTCGCCAGGGCCCCGCGGCGTAAGAACTCTCGTCTGGTATGTCTCATTGTTCGTTTTCCTCCTGTGTCACTGTTGTTGATAGCCAGGCCAGAAATGTCAATCGCATTGCAGAATATAGCTCCGAGAGATGGACACTTCAAGCCCCGGCAATTGGCGCGCCAGGTGTTGCATCGGCATCTCTTCCGGCATAGAATGACGCCGACTTTGGAGAGACTTTTGGAGGTATAGAATATGGCGAAAGACGCACCCCACCAGCGAGACACAGGGACGGGCTGCTGCCCCGCCACCGGCGGGGTGGCTCACCTCGGAACGGCTGCTCTGGCCGTGTTTGTGTTATTGCGCGCTGCGCCGTGCGCGGCAAGCGCCGCGGGCGCTGAAGCGCTTTTTCACGAAACCAGCGAGAGCCTTAACCAGACGGATGTGTTTGTAAGTGGGGAGGAGGGCTATCACACCTATAGGATTCCGGCGATTGTGGTTTCGAGGAAGGGGACGCTGTTAGCTTTCTGCGAGGGGCGAAAGCACAGCCGTGCCGACGACGGAGACATTGACATAGTCCTGAAGCGAAGCCATGACAATGGGAAGACATGGGGGAAGATGCAGGTTGTCCGGGACGATGGCAGTAACACGATAGGAAATCCGTGCCCGGTCGTGGACCGGGAGACCGGGACAATCTGGCTGCCTTTCACCCGAAACAACGAGCGAGTGTTTGTCACGAAGAGCACAGACGACGGGGCGACGTGGGAAAATCCTGTGGAGATAACAAAGGACGTGAAGCTGCCGTCGTGGAACTGGTATGCAACGGGGCCGACGCATGGGATTCAGTTGAGGAACGGCAGGCTCCTTATTCCGTGCGACCATAAGGAGCCGGATTCGCCGGGGCATCCGTACCACTCCCACGTCATCTATAGCGACGACCACGGTTCAACATGGAAGCTCGGCGGTGTTCTTGGCGAAAAGACAAACGAATGCGTGGCGGTTGAGACGGCGGACGGGTCAATCTATCTCAACATGCGGAGTTATCACGAAAAGAACAGGCGAGCCTTCGCATGGAGCAAGGATGGCGGCGACACATGGTCGGAAGTGAAGCTCAACGAGACGCTGGTCGAGCCTGTCTGCCAGGCGAGCATGGTGCGATTCACCCTGCGTTCCGCGGGGCACAGCAAAAACCGCGTGCTGTTCTCAAATCCGGCGAGCACAAAACGAGAAAAAATGACTGTCCGGGTAAGTTACGATGAATGCCAGAGCTGGAAGGCGGGCAAAGCGCTCTCCGATGGACCATCGGCTTACTCGGACCTGTGCATTGCCCCGGACATGAGCATCTGCTGCCTCTACGAGCGAGGCGAGAAGCATCCCTACGAGAGAATTACTTTTGCGCGCTTCACGCTCGAATGGCTAACGGACGGCGCCGATAAGCTCGGGCCGAACCCGGCTCGCTGAGATTAACCGCTCAGAACGCGCGGGACGAACGCGGCAGGTATCACCCGGTCCGGTCCAAAATGCGGGAATTTTCTCGGCGGCCTCAGCGTTTTCTGCAGTGATTCCGCCCAAATCCCTGAGGAGGTAAAAGAATATGAAGCGACTGAACTGGCAGTTTGTTCTGGGAATGACTCTGGTCATGCTGTCGTTGCTCCTTTATGTTATCCATTTTTCGATTTTCAGAGACGCCCACCACATCTTCATTTACCTGATAGGCGACATTGCTTTCGTTCCGATAGAGGTTCTGCTGGTAACTCTTATCATTCACCGCCTCCTGACGCAGAGAGAGAAGCGGTCAATGCTTCAGAAGCTGAACATGGTCATAGGGGCTTTCTTCAGCGAAGTTGGGACTGCACTGCTGAGCCATTTTTCCGGCTTCGACTCTGACCCGGAGCGAATCAGAAAGGAATTGGTGGTCAAAGGGGATTGGTCTGAGGCGCAATTTTTGGGCTTGCGAGGCGACTGAAGAACTACGACTGTAAAATCGGCGCTCAAGACGCAGACATAGAGAGCTTGAAAGCCTTCCTGAGTCAGCGAAGAGACTTCATGCTTCGGCTGCTTGAGAACCCGAACCTCTTAGAGCACGATTCCTTCACGCATCTTCTATGGGCGGTCTTCCACCTCACTGAGGAGTTGAGCAACAGGCGAAGCGTGAAAGACCTCCCGGATTCCGACTACGAACATCTCTCCGGGGACATAAAGAGGGCGTACGTTCTCCTGCTGTCAGAATGGCTGGACTACATGAGGCACTTGAAGCGGAATTACCCCTACCTCTTCTCGCTGGCCATGAGAACCAACCCGTTCGACCCCGCAGCATCGCCGATAGTGGCCTAAACGACGCCCCCTCGGGCGGTGTTGCCCGGGGCGTTCCGGCGCTCTCTGCGCTGCACAGCCTCTCAAGGCAGTTCTTTAGCGGCACGGAGGACGAGCTCCTGGGCGCGGATGCTGTAGGGACATCGCTCCATGCAGGCGCCGCATTTTGTGCACTGATCGGCTTTGGGTCGAAGGCGGCGGTACTCCGACTTGGCCCAGTCCGAAAGCCCATAGTGCCTTGCGTAAAGTTCGAGCCTGAGCACTCGCGGCACATCAATCCTGACCGGACACGGCAGGCAACGGTTGCAGACGCGGCAGTTGTCCTTGACGGTCTCGTGGGCTTTCGGGCGGAGACGCTTGGCTTCGTCCGGCGTAAACTTCTCCCCCGGTCGGGCGAGAAAGCTCACGGCTGCCGATATATCCTGGTCTACCTCGGGCTCGTGGACGAATCCGATGGAGACGCTGGCGATGTCCTGGAGCAGACCAAAACCGATGCAGTTGGTGAGCTTTTCTCTCTGGGTCGAGCCGAGAAGGGCGTCCAGTTCCGGCATGGACACCAGAAGCCTGCCACGCCAGAGAGGCTTCATGGCGACGACACCAACGTCCTCTTCTTTTGCTACCGGTATGACCACCTCAAGGAATTCCCGCCAGAGGGGATTGACTGGAATTTGGATCACCTCGACCTTGCCGGTCCGAAGCATTTTTACGACCGCGGTAGGGGCTTGATGGGCAGTGCCAGCGATGTGGCGAATCTTTCCCGCCTGTTTCGCTTTCTCCAGCTCGGGAAGCATCGTCTCGATGAACCTGTCTGCGGTATCATCGCTCATCCATGTTCCGTGCAAGCCGTAGATGTCAATGTAGTCGGTCTGAAGGCGCTGGAGGCTTTCCTCGAGCATCTCGGTCGCCGACCTTCCTCTCCCCATAGGGCAGCGGGAGAAGATGACTACTTTGTCGCGCCGACCTTGGACCGCTTTCCCGAAGGCTTTTTCTGAATATCCCCTGCCGTAGAAGTGGGAGACGTCTATGAGGTTGAGGCCGAGATCCATCGCGCGATGGAGCATCCTGGCGACGGTTTCCTCGGGAACGGGAGTGGCCACCTCCTCGAAGAGAGGAGCTCCGCCATATGCCAGAACGCTCACCATCAAACCGGTCTTGCCGAGGCGCCTCTTCGGGAGCTGCTCCAGCCCTGCCCCCGGCGGGGATTCCTTTTCCTCCGCAGACGCCGCAGCCGGAAAGCCCGTCAAGGAGAGCAGCGCTCCGGCCGCAGACGCCACGCCCCGCTTCAGGAAAGTCCGCCGGTCCAACGCGGCCCTGCCTCTACGATTCGCTTGGTGCTTCAGCCTGCTGGGTCTTCTCGGTGCCATAGTGAGGCTCCTCGGTCAGGGATGTTACAAAACGATTTGTTCCTTCTCGCGGTCGAAGCGTGCGACCTCTTTTTCCCTCAGGCTGAGTACTCCCATCTGCAAGGCGGTCTGAACGTGATAGCCGAGGTCTTCGACGGGGCTCCAGGGCTTCTCTCGCGTGCGGCAGCAGTTCAGGAAATTGCGCCAGTGCTCAAGCATAGATTCTCCTCGCTCGATGCGAACCTCTCTGGCTGGACGCTGGACGCCAGGTTGAGGACGGACGACGATACTGTCTCCTTCGAAGGTAATTGTCCCATCCCAGCCGCGAATGACGGGGCATCTTCCGGGGCTGCCGCGGCCACCTGTAGCGGGGAAATCGTTTCCCTGAGTGCCGAGAACAGCAATAGTGACATTCTCCGGGTAGTCTATGAGCATGTTGAACGTGTCGGGGACTTCCCTTTCCTCGTAGCGGAACTTTCCGCCGGTAGCCACGACCGTCTCGGGGAAGCCCACGCCAAGAATCTCGACCACCGGCGTCAGGGAATGCGGGAAGAGGTCGGTGGACGGGCCGCCCGCGTAGTCCCAGTACATTCGCCAGCGGAAGAAGCGGCTCACGTCAAACGGACGCTTCGGAGAATCGCCAAGAAAGGCATCCCAGTTGAGGTCGGGGCCGGGCTTAGCATTCTGGTCGTCAATGGGCATACCCCTCTCTCCCCAGTCACCGATCCTGAAATAGCCGCACTCAGCGTGGATAGGCTTGCCGATGGCGCCTTCTTTGACAAGCTGGGCTGCCTGATGCCAGGCTGTATCGGACATCCCTTGCGTTCCGACCTGAACGATTCGCTTATGCTTTTTCACCTCCGCGGCCATCCGCTTGGTCAGCTCAAACTGCCGCCAGTGCGTGATCGGCTTTTCACAATAAACGTCTTTGCCAGCGCGAACGGCGTCAATGACCTGGTAGCCGTGGTGATGATCGGGAGTTGCGATGCAGACCGCGTCAATTCTCTCGTCCGCGAGAAGCTCGCGGTAATCCATGCATGCTTTCGCGGAGGCGGCTCGCGCTGCTGACTCCATTCGCGGGCGATAGAGGTCAAAGACAGCCACGATCTCCACCGCTTCCCCGGCCTGCTGCAACTGTTTGACATAGCTGACGTGAGCCAGGCCTCTCCCGCCGCAGCCGATGAATCCAATGCCCATTTTTTCATTTGCCCCGAGTGCGCGGGACAGAGATGCCGCACTCAAAGCCGCGGCCATTGCCCCGCCTGCGGATTTCCTGAGAAATTCCCTGCGATTGACCTTTTCCTGAAGCATAGTGTCGTTTTCCTCCCTCTGTTGGGTCTCGATTTCTCGATTGACGAGAAACTCCGCCGCACGAAGACGCCCCTTGTGCACGACAGACTCAATCGGCGCCAATATTGCCGCGCATCCGGGCCGTGAAGCAGCTCCGCGCGAAGTATGCCATTGCCCACAAGGAGGTGCCAAGAGATGATTCTCAGAGGATGAAGCGGCGTTTGGCTTTGATTCCCTTCGGATCGTCATTGTCGCGGAGGGACGGCGTAGGCTGTTGACATCACGGCGCTAAGCCCTGTACGCGTCGGCAAGTTCCGATCCGGGCGACGGGGCATCTTGCCCATGTCAACGCTGCAAGACGTCAATCACGGCCGGGACGCCCGTGCAGACCGAGAACTCAGCTGCGGCGCGGGTCACGTCCGTGTGCTCCGCGAACCAGACCGCGTATGTCCTCGTGAGGTCGGGGAGGAGCGCAAGCCGCTCACGGGTAGGTGCCTGTCGACCGAGGCGCGCCGCGACCCTTTCCACGTGCTCCCGCATCGTCTCTATGCGCACGACGTTTCCTGACTCGTCGCGCACCTCGAAGTCGCTGAAAACCGGCTCGATTTTCGTGACACCGTAGGCGCCCTTCAGCCGGTCCACCTCGGGCGACAGCGGAACCTCGTGCAGCGGCACCCCCGCGAGCCTTGCCTCTCTCAGTGCATCGGCAGCAAGTCCCCTGAACTTCACGATGACCCGCCCCGGGACACAGTCGCATTCCACGGGGTTAGGCGCCCCGAGTTCCCGCTCCGCGGCGCTGCATCCCGTGCGATGGGCCAGTGGTCCCGGAAGCGCCCAGCAGCAGCCCGCAAGCAATACAAGCCCCCCCGCCTTGAGGGCCCTTACGCTCTTACGCCTCATCTTCTGCCCCTCCTCTTTTCTGCTGCTCGTTATGCGTAACATGGACCGAGACGACGGGCCGGCGCCACCAGCTCACCTCGTCGCCGCCTCGGAGCTAAGGTTAGGGGGCAGCGCCACCGGGCCGAAGTATAGTTCTGCTCGGCCTATTTTGGGGTGAGCTTCCAGAGCCATTATCCACGCGAACTCAAAGTACTCAGGCACCTTCACGACCGCCCACAGGGGGCCACTCTCCCAGTTCACAGCGTCCCAGTCGGGCTCGAGTTCCGGCATCGTGCTCAATAGCTCGCGGATTTCCTCCTCGGTGAAGGTCACCCCGGGGCTCCAGAACTCCGCCACGATGCACGTTTGTGACCAGTCTTCGGCCGATATCTTGCTTTCCCACAGCCTTCTCAAGTGTTCGCGGACATCCCCGGAAACTACGCGCGCCCAGATATGGCGTCCGCTCCACGAACGCCCCGGCCACAATGCGCAGGCCAGGCCTGCAGCCTGAAACACGGCCGTCGCCTCCTCCCATGAAACCGCGGGTTCCCACTCCGGCCACGGCAGATCGAGGCGCAGGAACCTGGGGACTACGTAGCCCGGGACATACTCATACCAGGTCCTCTCGGCATACGGCTTCCCCGCGCCGGGGTATGCCGGCTCCTGAAAGCGGGGAAGGTTCCTGAGGTCGTCGTTCGTGTAGGATTCGACGAAGGCGTGGTCGAAGGGGGAGATGGGACCTGTTGCCTCGCGGAGCTCCGTCGCGACAATCTGGAGCTCTGGGACCGGGTCGTCGCTGAGGCGTTTCACGCGGAACATCGCGCATTGAGCATCGGGCATCTCCACCGCCGCCTCGAAGAGCCCCGCTTCGGCGGTCCGGGAAATCCTGGCGGGAGCCCAGACCCATTCGCCGTTGGAGCAGTCGCCTATCTTCGCTTCAACCTGGCGCACTGCCGGAGGGCCGGGATCACGGAACCGCATAACGAGATGATGGCCCTGCGACGGTTCCTGACAGAAGGCAAGACACCCGAACCGGAGCAGTAAGCACACCCCGGCGGCCGTATATATCCTCTTCCCCATCGTTTCTCCTCCCGCTGCCGTGCGTATCTACGCACGAGATCTTGCCAATACCAAATAAATTCTAGCCCCCCCCACGGGGGATGTCAAGGACCTTTTTTGAGATAGGGCGCGCCCACACTTCGGTGGTGGAGGCGTTCCGACGGTCGTACCACGCCGGTTGCGGCCTGTGGCACCCACAAGTTCCGATCCGGGCGACGGGGCATCTTGCCCATGTCAACGCTGCAAGACGTCAATCACGGCCGGGACGCCCGTGCAGCGATTACGCAGCCCCGCGCCAGAGGCGGGGAGGAAGGTCTTGACAATTTTGCCGGACGGCGGCATAGTAGGAAAAGAGAGGACATGGAATTCCCAGTGTCCTGAATGTTGCTGCGGCGAGAGAAAGGCGCGAAAGGGAAAAGGAGGGGAAGGGCGTAAACCAATTGTCTGGGACGCTGTAACGCTGCCCTCCGGGCGGCAGTCTCGGGGGCGTCTCGCCCCCGCAGGACAGCCAGCGGGACGCTGGCGGTACGATTCCGACCCCTGCGAGGGGACGCTTCGAGGACTTCGTTCACCTGGTGACCGTGAAAATTTCCGCCTCGGCCGGTCGTGAGCCCGAGAGCCCGCACAACCCCGCCCTGGCGGGGCACAAAGGGGGGAATCACCCGGGGGAGGGGCCAGCCTGGTGTCTTGGCGGTCCGGGGCCATGCCTCCCGGATGTCGTCCTCATGGCGGAGGCGCAACATAAGGCACGGCTGAGGTCGCGCGATGTTCGAACCGAAGCTGCTGAAGAGAATTGACTGGGTCGTGGCGGTGGTGATGGTTGCTTTGATCGGCGCAGGAGTGACCGTCATTTTCAGCGCTTCCGGCAGCGGAAATGCTGCGAAGCAGGTTGTCTGGGCGTGCATTGGGCTGGTTCTCTTTTCGTTAGCATCGTGCTTTCCATACAAGAAGATTTCGCTTTTCGCGTATCCCCTTTACGGTGGGATGATTTTGGCGCTCGGACTGGTTCTGGCAGCAGGGCAGATTCGACACGGTGGGAAAAGATGGATCGAGGTGGCCGGATTGACGATCCAACCGTCGGAGTTCGCCAAGCTGGCGACGGTCTTCGCTCTTGCGAAGCTTATGGCCGAGAGCCCCGCAAGGCGGGGTCGAAAATCCTGGAGGTACATTTTTCTCCCGCTCGGATTAATCGTTTCGCCGATGGCCCTGATCTACTTGCAGCCGAACCTGGGGACGGCGCTGGCGATGGTGCCGGTTGTTTTCGGGATGCTTTACGTAGCGGGTGCAAGTCTGAAGAAGTTAGTGATACTGATTGCCGCTGGCTGCGTGGCTCTTGCTCCGCTATGGCTTGCCATGAAGACCTATCAGAAGAAGAGAGTTCTGGAGTTCTTGCCGCCGGCTCAGAGGAAATTCATGCTTCGCTTTCTGACGGCGGAGGAAAAAGAGGAGCTGAAGAAAAAACTCGACCCATCCGGGCAGAAGGACTTGGAAGCTCTCCTTTCGACAATGGCTGAGGGATGGAACTCCGAGCAGGCGATGATAGCTATCGGCTCCGGGGGAATGTTCGGCAACGGCTGGCAAGGAGGACACCAGACTCGCCTGGGCTTTCTGCCGGAGGCTCACACCGACTTTGTCTTTCCTGTTTTCTGCGAGCAGTGGGGATTTGTGGGAAGCGTCAGCATCGTTTTTCTGTACTGGCTGCTGGTCTGGTCCGGGTTCAGGATTGCTGGCGCAGCATCCGACAACTTCGGTCGGCTTTTGGCTTCCGGAATAACGATACTGATAGCATGGCACATCACAGTTAACACTTCGATGTGCGTTGGGCTTTTGCCGATAGTGGGTTTGCCGCTTCCGCTGATGAGTTACGGCGGCTCATCTATCTTGGCGACGATGCTCGCTCTCGGTGTGCTGGAGGCGGTTTACGTGCGGCGGTTCTATCCGCCCAGTTGGAGATATTCCTTATGAGTAGTGAGGGATCAGGGGGTAGGGGTCAGGGCGAGGCGGAGGTAAAGGGAAGCGGCCGCTCCTCGCTGCCTGGGAACCCCGCGGTGAAAGGCGGCCTGTTACAGATTCTTGAGGCGGAGATTCTTCCTCACGTCAGCCGGCCCGGCCGATACATCGGTTCAGAGCTGAACATCGTCAGAAAAGACCATTCTTCCATGGACGTTACGGTTGCTCTAACTTTCCCCGACCTTTACGAAATAGGGATGAGCAACCTTGGCATCCGCATTCTCTACGAGGTGATTAACAGGCTTCCCTGGGCGTGCGCCGAGAGGGTTTTCGCTCCGTGGGTGGACATGGAGCAGAAGATGAGAGAAAAGGGAGTACCTCTGTATTCCCTGGAAACCTTCACGCCGATAGGAGATTTTGACATAGTGGGTTTCTCGCTGGGATACGAGCTTTGCTACACGAACGTCCTGAACATGCTCGACCTGTCCGGAATTCCCCTTCGGTTCGAGGAAAGGTGCAAAAAGGGCGGGCCGCTGGTCATCGCCGGTGGGCTTGGAGCGTTCGTCCCGGAGCCGATGTGGGAGTTCATTGACTTGTTCGTGGTCGGCGAGGCGGAAGAAGCTATCGTAGAGGTGCTGCGGGAGTATCGGAGCGGCGGATTCAGAACGAAAATGAAGCGCCAGCCGGAAGCGCGGGTTGAACTCCTGCAAACTCTGGCGAGGAAGTACGAGGGAATGTACGTCCCGCACTTCTACCGCGTGGAGCACGATTCAAACGGAAGGCCCTTGCGAATCGAGCCGAAGGAGAAGGGAATCCCTGGAACTATCCGCAAAAGAATTGTGCCCAATCTCCAGGAAGCAGTTTACCCTGAAAAGCCAATTGTGCCCTGGGTCAGCGTCGTGCACGATAGAGCCGTTCTGGAGGTCATGAGGGGATGCGCGAGAGGATGCCGATTTTGCCAGGCGAGGGCGGTTTACAGGCCAGTGAGGGAGCTGCCTAAAGAGGAAATCGTCAGAAGAGCCGCAAAGCTGGTTCGCTCGACCGGATACGAGGAAATCTCTCTTTCCTCGCTGTCCACGGGAGACCACAGCCAGATAGAGGAAGTGGTCTCGCGGCTGTCGGAACTTTTCCATGCGTCGCGCGTGGCCGTGTCGCTGCCATCGCTGAGGCCGGACACCTTTTCCGTGGAGCTTCTCGAAAACGCCAAGACAACGAAAAAGACCGGCATCACGCTATCTGTGGAGGCGGCAACGCTGCGTCTGCGGAAAGTCATAAATAAGGTCATTCAAGACCGAGACATCCTCTCGGCAGCCGAGGCAGCCTACAGCCGCGGCTACAACCTGATAAAGGTTTACTTCATGATAGGACTGCCCACCGAGACCGATGAGGACATCGCGGCCCTCGTCCAGCTCCTCCACAAAATCGCCGATGCCCGCCCCGCCAGAGGCGGGGTGGACGGAAGACGCGGACACCTCAACGTGAGCATCGCTTGCTTTGTCCCCAAGGCGCACACTGCGTTTGAGCGGGAGCGATTTTGCAGCATCCTTGAGTTGGAGCGCAAGATTTCATATATTAAGCGCGCGATAAGGTCGAAGAAGATAAAGCTGAAATTCCACAGACCGGACAAAAGCTATCTGGAAGCGGTCTTCTCCCGGGGGGACAGGCGACTTTCCGGGGTCATCCACCGGGCGTGGGAGAAGGGATGCCGGCTGGATGACTGGTCGGAGCACTTCCGTTTCGACCTGTGGATGGAATCGTTTCGCGAATGCGGCCTTGACCCTGATCTCTACGCCGTACGGGAGCGCCCCCACGACGAGATTTTGCCCTGGGACCATATATCCTGCGGAGCGGACGCGGGCCGCACCCCACCCAAGGCGGGGGGTTGGTGAGCTAAAAGCACCAAACGCAGAGGCGCAAAGACACGGATAGCGAGGAGGCCAGAGACGCTTTGTGCCTTTGTGGTGATGACTCCTTTCCCGGCGGCGCCGGGATGTTCTGTGGCGGGGCTGGCAAAATTCTTGCTGCGAGACGACCAGACCCCGCCTGTCGCGGGGCGGGGCGAGCGAAAAAATGGGCACTTTGACGGCTCGAGTCAGATATGGCAAGACAGGTCTTGCCAGGTTAATAGGGCACCTGGATACGATTCGTGCGCTCACGCGGGCCATCCGAAGAGCGGGAATCGAGGGCGTTTATTCCCAGGGATTTTCTCCGAGGCTGAAGCTGTCTTTCGGCCCGGCGCTTCCTCTTGGTTTTACAAGCGAGTGCGAGTTCTTCGACATCAAGCTGCGCCCCGCCTCAGGCGGAGGAGTGAAAGGGAGAGATTCCGGTGACCCTTCGCTAACCTCGCTTGGCGAGGGCGGCCCGCCTTCGGCGGGCCGAAGGCGGGATGCCGAATCCATAAGAGACAGGCTTCAATCGGAGGTTCCAGAAGGGCTGTTTGTCGAGGAAGTGGAGGTTTTAGAAGGAAGCCCCCTGCCCTTGGAGAGGGCTTTCTGGGCGTCGGAATATGAAGTTGAAGTTCCCCGCCATGGCGGGGAAACGGCGAGACCACGAAGGCACAAAGACACCGATAGCGAGGAGGCCGGAGACCCTTTGTGCGTTTGTGGTGATGACTCCTTTCCCGGCGGAGCCGGGATGTTCTGTGGCGGGGCGAGAGGCGCTGCAGGCCCCCTGCTCCGGGCAGGGTGGAAGGAGAACAGCGACGGACAGCGGGTCGTTTCGGTCGTGCTGCGAGAGGACGCCTCAGGCAAAGGAAGCTTGAAGGAAACTCTCAGCGACGTTCTTGGCATCTCGCGCGAGAGTTTGGAGAGATGCAGAATCCACAAGAAAAGGGTTTACGCGAAAGGAGAAAACTTATCGTCGCGGCGGGGAGGAACCCCCGCAGACGCGGGCCGACGGCTCCGATGATTAGGAGGAAAGGATGTACCTCGATTTTTACGGACTGGCAGAGTCGCCTTTCAACCTGACGCCGGACACCAACTTTCTGTTTCCGAGCAGGGTGCACAGGGAGGTTCTGGCGCACTTGTTGTACGGGGTCAACAGCCGCAAAGGGTTCATCATGGTGTCCGGAGAAGTGGGCTCCGGAAAGACAACCCTTTGCCGTGCGCTTCTGATGAAGCTCGGCCCGAATACGGAAGTGGCACTGGTTCTCAATTCGTTCCTGTCGGAGCTTGAGCTCCTCAAGACCATCAACGAGGATCTCGGCATCAGAAGCACAGGGGGCAGCAAGAAAGAGCTGATTGACGAGCTGAACAATTTTCTCCTCGACCGGCGAATGAAAGGGAAGAACGTCGTCCTGGTCATTGACGAGGCGCAGAACCTTTCGCTTCCGGTGCTGGAACAGATAAGGATGCTGTCGAACTTAGAGACCGAGAAGGAGAAACTCCTCCAGATCGTCCTTGTGGGGCAGCCGGAGCTTCGGCGTTTGCTCGGCTCGCCGCGGCTCAGGCAGCTCAACCAGCGAATCACCGTCCGCCACCACATAACGCCCCTCACGAGGAAGGAGACCGTTCAGTACATCTACCATAGACTGAAAGTCGCCGGCTCGTCGGGCAATATCGTTTTCACCAACTCCGCATTGAGCGAAATTTACCGTTTCTCGGGCGGCATTCCGAGGATGATAAACGTCATCTGCGATCAGGCTCTCCTTGCGGGTTATGTGGCAAACTCAACGAGAATTGACCGCAAGATGGTTCGGGGCGCCGAAAGGGAAATCGAGGGGTACGGCACAGCCCCGTCCAAGGCGGGAAAGACCGCCGGAAGGGAGTTCTCCATGGTCAGAGTCGGGGCCACGGTTGGACTGATTCTGGCGATGTGCCTGATTGGGCTTACGGCCCTTCGCCCCGTGATTAAGAAGGCCCTTTTCCCGGAAGAGACCTCTCTCAGCGGCCTACGGCCCCGGATTAAGGAGAGGGTTCAGGGGAGACCCCAGACCCCAGACCCCGGACCTGAGACAGCCCCGCCGAAGGCGGGGGAACGCGGGGTCGCGGGAAGCGCTCCGGCTGAAGCGTCCGAGCCTCCCACGGAAACCGCGCACGCCCCGCAAGGCGGGATGGGCCGGACAACATCTCTGATGTGGCTTGCATTTCTCGAAGGAGCCACCACAAGACTCGGGCAAACTCTGCCGGACCCGCTCGATGCCGAAATGGAACCGCTGTCCTCCAGAGAACCGCCAGCCCTGACGACACTTCCTCCTCGCCCGAATGTTGAATTGGTAAGAGCTGTCGGTCTTCCTCAGATGGAAGGAGCGGCGCCGCGCATCGCCCCAGCGGAAACATCGGACCGGCGGGTTGTGGCTTACCGATCATTCGTGGAGCCGATGTTCGCCCTGATGCGGCTGTGGAATCGTGCCCCAGCCCTGCAAGGGACGGTTCGGGAGCGGTACAGAGAGGTGGGCGAGCATCTTCCGAGCCTTGCCGGGGCAGCCAACATGGGTTGGATGGTCCTCCGCGCAGACATGCAAATGCTTCGCATGGTAGACCTGCCGGCAATCGTGGAGGTCATCGGCGAAGGCGCCGAGCAGAAGGGGTACGTGGCACTGGTGGCAATGGGAGAAACCTGGGCCGAAGTCACCACAGCCGAGGGGACAAAAAAGCTAGGGATACAGCTCTTTTCGGAGATTTTCACGGGAAACGCAATAGTTTTGTGCGACGACAGCTTCGTTGACCCTACGCCCTTGAGGGAAGGGGAAGGCATCAGCTTAAGCGTCCGAAAGCTCCAGGACTATATGAGAAAGGCTGGCTATTACGAGGGAAATCCAAGCGGGTGGTTCACCCCTGCCACAACCGCTGCCGTTATGGCATTTCAGAGGGAGCACGGTCTTCCGCCAAGCGGTGAGGCCGACGGGCGAACGAAACTTCTCCTTTACTGCTCGCAAGGCCGGTCGGAGGTCCCTCGCCTGTGCTCGCTTCAGTGAGGACGCAGGGATGCTCGCGAGAGGTCAGAGATTATGAGCTGGATAATGGATAGACTGAGGCACGTGGAAGGGGCCAGTTCTTCCCAGACCCCGCGCGGCACGAGAAGCAGCGGCGGTCCAGCCACGCGGAAACGCGGCGGACAGCCCACAATGAGAGCCGGGGAGACAGGGACATCGGCTCACCCCGCTTTGCGGGGCGGGGCGGGGTCCGGTATCGGGTTTAGGGTATGGGTGCGCGTTGGTGTCCCCGTGGCCATCGGCTTCGTGGTCATTTTAGCGGCCTTTATCCTGTGGAAGCCCTGGAAAGCCGGTACGTCGCCAGACAATCCCCCGCGTTTTGGGCGGGGCGGGACTCGCGGCTCCGGACGGGTCGCGGCGGGCATCCCGGCAGGAGAAGCAGGAGAAGGCGAGCACTCGAATCTCATCGCCGAGCTCGCTACCTCAGCCCCGCAAGGCGGCGTGAGCGAAAAGGAGCCGCCTGAAGAGGTTGCCAGCCGGCCGAGTGAAGAGGGAGGTTTGGAGGTCGCGCTTGCCCCGTCCGGGCAGGGTTCTCGTGAGGACACGCAGCCCACCGCCGCTGACGAGGTGCAGGTGAGACTCCTTACACCGGAAGAGGACCAGAGAACCAAGTCCTTTCTCCTCAGCATGAAACTCAATGGCGTATACAAGGACGCCGACGGGTATATCGCGCTGATAAATGGGCATGGATTTCGCGAAGGGGACAGAGTCGGCCAAACTGAGATAGAGCGGATCACCTCCGAGCGAATAACGTTCGGCTATAAGGGGAAAAAGTACCATTTGCCAATTCGCTGACAACACAACTCCCCCCGCCCCGCGTTCCGCGGGGGCGGGCGCCGCATGAAGGGGATCCGCGGGAGAACAAAGACACCCGGCCGGTGTCAAGTTTCGGAAAAGGAACGGAAGGAAGCATGAAAAAAGAACACCTCGACGTTCTGAACGGCCTCGAAGCGCGAGAAGGGAGGTCTTTGAATCCTGCGCCGAGCCGGCGTGGCGAAGCGTTGCCTCCGGCTCGAACCTCAGTAGCGCAGGCGTCCCCGCCTGCATCCTTTGTCGGGGATGCAGTATCCTCACCCTCTGAGGCCGCGCACGTGGAATCCCGCCCTTGGCGGGATGAACGAAGCACTCTGCCACATGAGGAGTTCATCGAGAGTATCATTCAGAACGTGACCGGGGGGCTTTTGACCATTGACCTGGAGGAAAACATCACGTTTTTCAATCGTGCCGCCGAGAAGATGCTTGGATATGGCGCCGCCGACATCGTTGGGGAACCAATGAAGACGATTTTCTGTCCGCGGGCGGGTAGGCGAACGTGGGTCTTAGAAAGCCTCCGCACGGGGCGGGTCTTTCATCAGGAAGAGACGGTGATGGTCCGGAAAAACGGCGAACGCGTTCAGATAGGGATAAGCTCGGCGCCGCTGAAAGACAGGTCAAACCGCATTATAGGGGTTCTGGCGAGCTTTGTTGACCTCTCGCAGGTCGCCAAGCTGAGAGAGCAGAAAGCCAGAAGAGAGTTGCTGATGTCCCTGGGCGAGATGTCCGCGGTGGTGGCGCACAAGGTTCGTAATCCTCTCGCTTCCATCAAGCTCGGGATGCAGTTGGTCAGGAAGGGGCTGGCTTCTTCCGAGGCAATGAGCGAGACGGTGGACTTAGTTGACCAGGAGGTTGATAAAATCGAGCGAATCATTGAAGAGCTTCTCAACGTGGTTCATCCCCGAGACCTCAACATGACGGAGACCGACCTGAAGGAAGTCATTGCCCGGGCTCTGTTTGCGGTCAGCGAGCGGTTAGCCGCAAAGAACATTGATGTGGTTGAGGAATACAGCGGCGATTTCGCCACGGTCAAGGGGGACGCGGCACAATTGGAGCAGGTTTTCTACTCGATTCTCACCAATGCGATTGATGCGATGCCCGTCAAAGGAAGGGCTTGCATTCGAGGAAGCACTCGTGCCGATGGGAAGGTCAAGGTGGAGATAGAGGACAATGGGGAAGGAATTCCCCCCGAAAACATGAGCAAGATATTCAATCCATTCTTCACCACGAAGGCAAACGGAACCGGACTGGGGCTGTGTCTGGCCAGACAGATTGTGGACGCCCATAATGCTTTCGTGACAGCGTCGAGCCAGGTGGGCCGCGGGACGGTCTTCACCGTGATCTTCGAGCCTTTCAACTCGTCGGAGAAGGGACGCACAAAGACAACGCCAGCGGAGGAAGCAGCTCCGGGAGGCTGATGATGGATGAGCCGGGGAAAAGCCTCGCTGAGCCCCGCGGAACGCGGGGGAAGTGGGCGGCGATAATCCTGCTGCTTCTTGTTGCGATTGACGGGTTGCTTGCCCGTCTCGTAGAGGGATTGTGGGATTCTCTTCGGGAGAGCAACAACCCCGCGTACTTGCCGATGCAATGGTGGATGTCAGCGCCCTTCACTCTATTCGTGTTTGCGGTTCTATCGGCGCTCTTGACGAGCTTTTCGGGGCTGAGGAACTGGCTGAAGGGCTTTGCGCTGCTGTGCGGGTTCAAGGTGATTTTCGCTGGGGTGACGACGGTGTTCCTTTACTTCCGCATGGACGTGAGCGTCGGGAGGGCCGTTTTGCAGGCGATGTTCCTCTCGCTGCCTTCGGTTCTGGTGCACATCATCCTCAGCAGTGTGGCGGCGATGTTCCTGATGGAGTCGTTTGGCCCCGTTGCCCACCGGGGCGAAGCGGCAATGGCGGAACCGTACTTTGCAGGCGTAGAGATTGAAGAGCTGCTGCCAAGGCCCGAAACACCGGCCGCCATGGCGCCCGAGGAGCTCCGCGAGGGGCCGGCCACGCTTTGCGTGATGCCCGCGGCTCAGCTCGTCCGGCTCTTCCCCGAAGACGAGCTTGCTCTCTCCCCGCGGCGTATTGAGGAGCTGTCGCCGTCCGTGGAGATACCTTTCGAGGTGATTTTACCACAGCTTTCCGAAGGGAAGGTCGAGGTCGAAGCCCTGACGGTCATTTCTGGAATGCCCCGGGAGGCTTTCAGGCGTCCCCCGGAACAAGTCGCTCGACGATTCCCGAACGGCAAAATAGAACTCCCCCTCAGAGAAGTGGTACAGCGTGTTAGCCCCCGGATTTTTGAGCTTCCGCAGCAGAAAATGCAGCCGGAGGTTGACCGCGAGTTTCCAGCCCCATTCGTTGAGGTTGCGCCTCCGGCGGTAGAAAAGCCGGAGGAAAGGCTCGCCCCGAGCGTCGAGGAAGCGGTCGAGGAAAGAGCGCCCGCAGGCTTCGACGCTGCCGGGGTGCCGGAAGAAGCGTTCGTGCTGACAGACAAAGAGCGATACCTCTTAGAGCATTCGCGGGATGTCATTGAATTGAGCCTGGAATCGCTCATGTCGCAATTCCCCAAGGGAGCTGTCCGCGGCTGGAAAGGGGCGGAAGGTGCTATCACGCAGGAGAAAACCCCGCAAGGCGGGGTGGGGGAGACGCCCGCTTTCCCGGAAACAGTGGTAATCCCACTGGAATTGGTTGGGCCGCAGCTCGTCCGCGGGGAAGTGAAACTACCGGCAAAACTTATCCTTGCCCAGTTTCCAGAGGGCTGCCTTTCGATTTCAGAGGACGACTTCATTTCCTCTTTGCCCAAGGGGGAGGTTGGGCTTCCTCTCCCGGAAATCGTGCCGCAATTGCCCTGTAAATTGCTTGCTCCTCCTCCACAACTCCGGCAGCCGGCCGTGGAAGATATGCCCGACCCGTTCCGGGAGGTAGAGCATCCCCAACCGGTCGTGGCGGAAGTCGCTCCGGCGAAAGAGGAACCAGCCGTCATGGCGAGGGTTTCCGGGTGGACGCAGGAGCCCCGCCCTGGCGGGGCTCAAGCCGCGCCTGCGCCCGTTTCGCCCGTGGTCAAGGAGCCCGGCATCTCCTACGCGGAGTTGCTCCGGGAAGAAAATCCTATTACTTTGCCCGTTGATGCGCTCGCGGCCATCTTGCCCGAAGGAGCATTTCACTTCTCGGCGGAAGAGCTTAAGCGCCGCCTGGGCACGGAAACGGTCAAACTCCCCAAGAGAATGGTCGTGCCGCAATTGAGCCAAGGGGCTGTCCTCGTTCCCGTAGAGATTCTGACCATGCAGCTCCCTCCAGAGAGTTTTCGCATGTCGGTCGAACAGATAAAAGCCCGGTTTGCCGAAGGGGCAGTTGAGCTGCCCCTGAGAGAGCTGGTCTGGCAGGTCTTCACGGAAATTGCCCGTCGGCCCGAGAGACGACGGCTCCAGCCGCAGTGTGAGGAAATTTCCACAATTTTCCATGAAATTCCCCAGAAAAAGGCAGCCCCGGAGGAGCGGCCGCCTGTTCCCGCAGAAGCGGAGACGGCCGAGAAACCCCCGCCTTTGGCGGGGCAGGCCCCAGTGAGGGAGGTTGTTGCCACTCGGGAGGAACCCCGGCTTTGGCGGGGTGAAGAAGGAGCGACAATTCTGGGAGCAATCGTTCAAAAATGTCGCGGTCTGGGGATAGAAGAGCACTGGTCACTGGCCGCCGGAGAATATTTTGTGGCCGTGTTGGCGCCATCGAGCATGGACGGGGAGGCTCTGGGCCGCGGGATGGCCAGGATCGTAGCAGGAATGGAGTCGTTCTGCGGCGATTACAGGCTCGGCGAGCTTATGAAGGTAGTGGTTTCTTGCAGCCGTGGCGCTTTGAGCGCCATTGTCTGCGGAGAACCCGCTCGGGTAGAACAGCGGAGGTTGATTCTCATAGGAAGCTTGAATAGAAGCGGTGCGGGTCTAATGAGCTTGATTATAGACAGGCTCGACGTCCAGTTGCAAGCCCTCTGGTCAGCGCAGGGCGTCCCGCCCGTGGAAGAGCCCCCGGCCAGAGATGTCAGGAGAGTATCCATAAAGACCGATGGTATGCCGGAGGAGGTCTGCCGCAACATCGTGGCAGCCCTGTCAGAACTGGGAATAGACAATTGCCTTTCTGGAGAAACGGAAAGCGGTCAGAAAGTAGTCGCGGCGTGGGGCGAGGCGTCCGGGCTTTACGAGAGTCACACCGTGGACTCAGAACAGCCAAAGGAGCATCCCTTCTCCGAAGGAATCTTCGACACTGAGCTGCTCACACGGTTTTGCTCGGACATGGGTCTGGAGACATTTGAATCTCTCCTTCTTGTCACACAGGGCACAAAAGTGACGTTGCATCAGTGGCGCCGAGGCGCTACGGAGAACGGGGAGCCTGCGTGCCTGCTCTGTTTTTTCCCAGGGACTTATGAAGAAGGGCTCGTCAGGGCAAAGGCATACAGGGCAGCCAGGGCAGCCTTCGGCCCGCCTTGCGGGCTCTAACAGGCGCGGGGGAGTTCGGACGGGAAACTGGCGAAAGGAGTGGTGCCTCAGCACCAAACGGGGTGGTGGGTGACGCAAGTGCCTCTCTCGCCTGGGGATAACCGGAGAGCCGGCCGGACTGCTGGCGCACCACTGGGCCGGCTCCTGTGCGCCGTGAGGGTTACAGAGCCAGGCCCGAAATGCACCTACGGAACAGGAGGGAAGAGGGTTCAGGGGGGACCCCAGAGCGACCGGGAGGAGCTCAGCGGTGAGCCTTTTCAGATGCCTCGCCAGGGATGAGGATTGTGGTGATGTTTGCGCGACGGTGGAGGCGGAGGGCGGTTCCGGCAAGTGTCAGGAGACCCCGCCCTGGCGGGGTTAGAACCAGACATGAAAGGAGCGAACATGGCAAAGAGGGCTAAAAGGGCGAAAACGGCGGTTCCCAGGAAGGCAAAGATGCCGCCCCCGCCTGGCGGGGCAGCGGGAAAGCTGAAAGACGTAACCGGGAAGATGCTTGAAGTCCGCAAGGAGCAGGAGACCGGGTTGCTGGCTCTTCTCAGAGAGATAGAAGAGATCACCCGCGACACGATGAACATCGAAAACGAGATAAGAAGGCAGAATCTCTTGAAAGGAACGCTGGGCGCGGGACAGAGGTCGCTTCAGAAAGAATTGCAGGACCTGGCACGCCAAAACCGCGCTGACGAAAACAGGAAGAAGGAAGCTGAAAAGGAGCGGCAGAAGCTTCTTGAGCAAGGCGCCGCGCTGAAGTCGCAAGTCACATCGCTTGAGGATGACATAAGAAAACTGGAGAGAGAAAACTCGGCCATGGCTGTCGAGGTTGAAAAACTCCAGGCAGCCAAGGAGAAGCTCAAAGCCGATGTCGAACGGCTCTCGGCGCTGCGAGAGGAATACCTGAAGAACATCGCGGAGATCAAACAATCTCGAGATGAGCTTCTGCCGTAGGGGTGGGGAGGCCCTGTGGGGCCTGCCCTTTGGCTTTCGTGGGAGGTTGAGGCAGTGGGGTTCTGTCTCGCCGCCGGAAAGGCGCCGGGAGAAAGGGAAATTCGCCCCTGGCCGCGGGGCGGGCGTCCCCCGTGTGTGCTGTCTCCTGTCTACCGTATTCTCCCCGCAGTAGCCAGTACGCAGTAGACAGGACTCCGAAGGAGGTATCGGCACGGGATTTGCTTTTTGCCCCACTCTGTCCACCGGGCGACCGGGTCTTCGTTCAATGAGTCTAACCAATGGTTCTGGGGGCTATGGCTGCCCAGGCAAACCGTCGAGAATTCGTACAAGAGGTCTTCCTGAAAAGTGCAACCTCAGGGCGCAAGGGGCGGACTACCAGAAACCCCGCAAGGCGGGGCAGCGGAGAAGGAGCAACTGGAGCGCTCGGCCCAGATGTTCGAGATGATTCTCCGGACAGCTCCTGACGACATACAGAACTACCTGGCCCTGAAACAAATCTACTACCAACTGGGAAGAGAAGAGGACTTCAAACGTGTTGCCAATGGACTGGCGGAGACTTATCTTGCGGCGGGCGAACTGGAAAAGGCGGCAAGAGAATACGGGGAGCTTCTGGAAATCGACCCTGCCGATGAATATGTCCGTAACAAGCTCCGGGAGATGGGGTACGCTGGCGCAACTTTGTCGTTCGCGGAAGGGAAGAAAAGCGACCCTCTCCTTAGCGGCGGCCGGGTTCACAAAGAAACCGGATCGAACGCAGAGGCACAAAGGCGCGGAGTAGGAGCCTCTCTTCCCCCGCCGCGGCGGGGGCGGGACTTTGCGTTGCCGCCCCGTGAGGCGGGTCCTGCCAAGCACGAGACGGAAAGGGTCTTCCATGAGATTGTTCAGGGCTTCAAATCGGGAGGGGATGGAATCTCGCAGGGCGAGGGGGAGGAGGCGGAAGAAGATCAGTTCGGCGACGAGCCAGTTAGCCCCGCCAGGGCGGGGCAGTCTCGAAGGTTGGCCGGGGACGATGTCGGCAAGGCCCTCGGGGCGATACTTGTTCAGCACGGTCTTGTCACCCGCCAGCATCTTGAAGACGCAATCGCCAGGCAGAAGAACGATCCCCGCCCGATAGGCCAGATTCTGATTGAATCCGGGTACGCAACGGAGGACGACATCATCAACGCGTTGGTTACACAGGCGGGGGTTCCGTATCTTCCGCTGGCCAACTATGAGATTAGCGAGGAAGTGGCAGGAAGCATCCCGAGGGAGGTTGCGCTGAAGCATAACCTCATGCCCGTGGATAAGATTGCGGGGACTCTGCTTTTAGCTATGGCGGTTCCTCTCAACAAGGAGCAGAAGCGAGAGCTCCAGCAATACATCCCGGGAATGAAAATAAGCTACTTTATCAGTTCCTGGTCGGACATCAAAGCCAAACACGAGCGACACTACGGCTGACGGGGGCGTTAAGTCCCCCGCCCTAGGCGGGGGAAAGTGGTGAGGGACATGGCAGAGGTAGCAGACGTATCGGCAAAAGACAGGCTGGTTCGGATGCTCATCGAGAGCGGTGTGGTCACGGAAGAGCACCTCGATGAAGCCAGAGTCATTCAGAAAGAGACCGGCGGCCAGATAAGCCGGATACTGGTAGAGCGCGGATTCGTCAGCCCCGAGCACCTCATGACTACCCTCAGTGACCACCTGGGGATACCGCCGATTAACCTGAGCAAGATGAGGATTCCGGAGGAGGTTACGGGTCTTATCTCCAAGCAGCTGGCGATGTTCTACCAGGTGGTGCCGATATCCAAGGTCGGCAACACACTGACGGTCGCCATGGCCGACCCGCTGAACGTTTTCGCGCTCGATGACCTGCGACTCATGACCGGCATGGAAATCCATCCCCTTATCAGCAACTCCAAAGACGTTCAGGAGAAACTGGAGGAGATTTACTCGGCGAAGCACGGGCTGGAGAGCATTTTGAAGGAGACCTCGGTCCCGGACGTGGAGGTCTCGAAGGAAGAGGAGGACGATCAGGAGATAGACATCGAGCAGCTCCTGGAAGCCACCGGAGACAGGTCAGTGATTCAGGTGGTCAACGTCGTCCTTGTACAGGCTGTCCAGGAAGGAGCCAGCGACATCCATATAGAGCCTTTCGAGAAGGAAATGCGGGTGAGGTATCGAATTGACGGGATTCTGGAGGAGCGAACCTCTCCCGCGAAGAGCATGCACGCGGCAATCGTGTCGCGTATAAAAATCATGTCCAAGCTGGACATCGCTGAGAGACGCCGCCCACAGGATGGGCGCTTCCGGATAAAGCTGAAAGGGCGCGACGTTGATTTCCGAGTTTCGGTTTTGCCGACGGCACATGGAGAGAAGGTTGTGCTGCGTATTCTGGATAAGAGCGCCTCCTCGAAGAAGCTGGAAGAACTCGGGTTCGACGACGAGGCCCTGGTGAAATTCAGGCAGGCGATTCACGCTCCTTTCGGGATGGTTCTTGTTACTGGCCCTACCGGGAGTGGAAAAACTACGACGCTTTACGCGGCGCTCACGGAGATAAACAAGCCTGAGATCAACATCATTACCGTCGAAGACCCGATTGAGTACCAGATCATGGGGATCAATCAGGTCCAAGTCAACCCGGACATTGGACTGACTTTTGCGGCGGGGTTGCGTTCCATCCTCAGGCAGGACCCGAACGTCGTGCTGGTCGGGGAAATCCGAGACCAGGAGACAGCGGACATCGCCATCAAGGCTGCTTTGACGGGTCACCTTGTTTTCAGCACGCTGCACACCAACAACGCCCCGGGGGCGATAACACGGCTTGACGACATGGGTGTTGAGCCATTCTTGATCTCCTCTTCGCTTCTGATGGTGCTGGCGCAGAGGCTTGTCCGGAGGGCTTGCATTGGATGCAAAAAGGAGATTGAGATTGATGCCGCGACCTTACAGAGGTGCCAGTACAAGCCCCGCTCAGGCGGGGGCGAGCCCCTAAGATTCTGCCACGGAGCGGGCTGCCACCGCTGCGGCGGCACCGGGTACAAGGGGAGGATGTCAGTCATCGAGCTTCTGCAAATGAACGACGATTTGAGGGCTCTGGTCGTCAAAAGGGCTTCAGCCACGGACATAAAAAAGGTGGCTGTGGAGCATGGAATGCAAACCCTCAGGATGAATGCATTGCACAAAGCCGCGGAAGGGTTGACAACTCTGGAGGAGGTTCTGAGAGAAACGGCCCCGGATTGATGTAACGCTGCCCCCTGGGCGGCGGTGTCGGGGGCGTCTCGCCCCCGCTGGGGGCACGATGCCCCCAGGACAGCCAGCGAGACGCTGGCGGTACAAGGAGAGGGTTCAGGGTTCAGGGCTCAGCGGAGACCCGGGGCCCCCGACCCTGGATCCGCGACCCGCAGGAGGACTTCGACAGTGAGCCTTTTCAGATACATCGCCAAGGATCAGGGTGGGCGTGACGTTTGCGCGACGATGGACGCGGAGAATGAGAGGGCGGTTCTGGCAACTCTCAGGAAAAGGGGGTTGGTTGTCTTAGACATCTCGGAAGAGGCTCGTGCGCCTTCCGCGATCAAGAAGGGGAAAAAGAGAGTCAAGGGGGCCGACCTCGTTGTTCTGAGCAGACAATTGGCCACGATGGTGGATGCCGGTCTGCCCCTCATGCAGGCGCTGGATACCCTTGCCGAGCAGGCGGAAAGCCCCTCGTTGAGGTATGTCCTCGAGGACGTTGTTAAAAACATCGAGCAGGGGGCGAACTTCTCGGAAGCTATCTCCGCCCATCCGAGGGTCTTCTCGCCACTTTTTGTAAATATGGTGAGAGCCGGGGAAGCGAGCGGCACGCTGGCCGAAATCCTGGAGCGGATCGCAACCTATATGGAGGCAACTTTAGCCCTGAAACGAAAAATCAAGTCTGCGATGATATATCCCATCATCGTCAGCAGCATGGCAGTTATCATCACCGCCGTGCTTCTGCTAAAGGTTATTCCTGTCTTCGGGAACATTTACGACAGTTTCGGGGCAGCCCTTCCGCTGCCGACGCAGATGCTTCTGAAACTCAGCGGTTTTCTGCGGGCGTATTTCCCGTTTGGGGTTGGGATGCTGGTGGCGTCGGTGGTCGTGCTGAAAAAATACGTCAAGACGGAGTCAGGCGCGATGCGGTTCGACAAATTCAAGGTAAACCTGCCTATCTTCGGCCCAATATTCAGGAAGGTCGCGGTGTCGCGGTTCAGCCGGACGCTGTCGGTCCTTGTCAAGAGCGGCGTGCCGATACTCAGCGCGCTGGAGATTGTCTCCAAGACAGCCGGTAATAAGCTGGTGGAAAGGGCTGTCAGTCAGGCGATGGGCGAGATCGAGAAAGGCGAAAACATCGCCCGCCCTCTTGCATCCAGCGAGGTTTTTCCACCGATGGTGACCAAAATGATAGCTGTCGGTGAGGAGTCGGGGAAGCTGGAGGTCATGCTGTCTAAGATTTCCGACTTTTATGACTCGCAGGTAGACGCCGCGGTGAGCGGGCTGACGTCCATGATCGAGCCTCTGCTTATAGCGTTTCTGGGGATAGTAATCGGTGGGATAGTGGTATGCATGTTCCTGCCGATATTCAAGCTCTCGACGGTAGTGTCAATGTAACTCTATCGGGGGAAAACGACGTGTCGCGGAGGAAGTCGAGGAAGGTGCCGAACCTGGACATGGGAAGCTGCGCTTCGGCCCGGTGTGAGGTGGAGGCCAAACTCCGCGGGATGCTGCTTATCCGGCTCCTTTTTTCGGCAAGCGTTTTCCTTTTGGGGCCGATATTCTTCCGCGCGCATGCGTTGACTCTCTACCTTTTCACGGGGGCTCTTTTTTCGCTCACGCTTGTCTACGGATTTCTGCTGAAGTGGCGGTTTGACCCGAAGCTGTTTGCAAACGTCCAGATTTTTGCGGACGTTTTCCTGGTGACTTTGCTGACCGCTCTGACCGGGTGGGAGAACAGCAAGTTCGGGTTTCTCTACATCATCCCTATCACGACAGCGAGCCTTTTCTTTCAGCTCCGGGAAACCATATCCATTGCTCTTTTGAGCAGCATTTTGCACGGGACGGCGGTGGTCTTGCACCGGTATCATCTCTCTCCCACGAGCCGGGGAGATTGGGTGGAGCTTTTCTACGTCCTGTACATTCGAAGCGTGATTTTCTGCATGGTGGCATATCTCTGCGGCTACCTTGCGAATGTCATGAAGAAGCAAAGGGAGGAGGTAGACGAGTTAAAGAGCCTGCGTGACCTGATCCTCTCAAACATGAACAGCGGCTTGATAACCACGGACGCAAACAACACGATTATCTACGCCAACACGGCCGCGAAAGAGATCCTCGGTTTCCCTGCGGCCAAACTGTACAATAGCAACCTGAAAGCTTTCTTCATGGACGGAGGGAACGGCTCTCTCGAGGAAACGCTCGACAAAGCGATGGCCGCCGGGGCAGACTCCGAAGCGCCTAAGCCAGAGCTTGAGGCCCGGACGGCCGACGGCAGGAGAATTCCGATAGGGTTCAATCTGTCGGCGATCGCGGCCGTCGGCGGGGCCGGGGAGGTCGTGGGGAAGGTGATGGTTTTCTCCGACCTCACCAAAGTCAAGGAACTTGAGAGGAGGCTACGAGCGATAGAGAAGTTCCGCACGGCGGGTGAACTGGCAGCGGGGATAGCTCACGAAATCCGGAATCCCCTCACTTCCATCACCGGTTCCATCGAGATGCTTGCGGAATCGCCCGAACTCTCAGAAGCCAACAGGCAGCTTCTTTTTGTGATGTTGAAAGAATCGGGTCGGTTGAATAGAATTATCGAGGACTTTCTCGCCTACGCGAAGAAGGGGAGCCTCGACATGAAGAGAGAGGACCTTTGTGAAATAATCCATGAGTGCATGGAGATGCTCGGGCGAGGAGGGAAGCTCTCTGCGGGCGTGCGAGTGAAGTTCGTCCGACCCCGCCATGGGGTGGCAGTGGTTTCGGCGGACAGGGCGTTGATGGGGCAAGTTTTCCTCAACCTGCTCACAAACGCCGTGGAGGCGGTTGACGGACGCGGGACAGTTTCCATAAAAGTTGAGACGCCCGACAAGAACCAGTGTTCGGTCACGATCGCAGACACCGGTCCGGGGATACCTCCGGAACATCTAAAAAGGGTCTTTGAGGCGTTTTTCACCACGAAGAAAAATGGGGTGGGAATCGGCTTGTGCATTGCGGAGAAGATTATCAGGGAGCATAATGGGCACATAGACATTATCAGTGAGGAGGGGAAGGGTACGTCGGTGACGGTGGTTGTTCCGAGTCACCAAGGGGCAGAGTCCCCCGCCAAGGCGGGGGCGGGAGGAGAAGTAGGCGCGGAAGCCTTTCTGGAAGCTGAGGCACGCCCGGAAGCGCTCGGACACGCTGTTGCGTCAGGGTGAAGTTTTATGAGAGAGATTTTGAGGCACATTTCCGTAGCGCTGCCCCGCCTTGGCGGGGAAGTCTGGGGGGTCCCGCCCCCCGGCGTCAGCGTGTGGGCAGGATGCCCACACGACAGCCGGCAAGATGCCGGCGGTACAGGGCTCTGAGGGAGGGAAAGCCTGATGGCCAGCATATTAGTCGTTGACGACCAGCAAAGCATCCTGGACGTTCTGTCAATCATGCTGAGGCGGGAAGGGTACGAGGTGTTCACGGCCCTTTCCGGGGAGGAGGCACTGGAGATTGTCAGAAATGATAGCGTTGACTTAGCTATCGCCGACCTCAAAATGCTTCCCATGGATGGGATGGCTCTCTTGGAAGGGATAAAGAGGATTGACCCGGACATTGTGGTCATCATGATAACCGCTTATGCCTCCATCCAAACCGCGATAGAAGCGATGAAGAAGGGCGCCTACGAGTACGTCATCAAGCCCTTCAAAATGGATGAGCTCCGGCTTCTCGTTCAGCGAGGGCTGGAACAGAGGTCCATCATACAGGAAAACCGCAGCCTCAAGCACCAAATTCAGCAGAGGTACACTTTCGACCAACTGATAGGCTCCAGCAAGCAGATGCAGGACCTCTTCTCACTGATCAGGAAGGTTGCCCCGACAGACAGCACAGTGCTGGTCTACGGCGAAAGCGGCACCGGCAAGGAGCTTGTAGCGAGGGCAATTCACTACAACAGCAAGCGGCGTGATAAGCCCTTTGAGCCGATAAACTGTGCGGCTCTTCCGGAGCCTCTCTTAGAGTCGGAGCTGTTCGGACACGTCAAGGGCGCCTTCACGGGCGCCTATGCGGACAAGGAAGGGCTTTTCGTGGCTGCCGACAAGGGGACCATATTCCTCGACGAGATAGGCGCCATGAGCACTGCCATGCAGAGCAAGCTTCTGCGAGTCCTCCAGGAAAGGGAAATAAAGAGGGTCGGCGAGACTCGCCAGAGGAAGATTGACGTGAGGGTCATCGCTGCCACTAACGAGAAGCTCGGCGAAAAGGTCAAGCAAGCGGCTTTCAGGGAAGACCTCTATTACAGGCTCAGCGTCATTCCGATTGAGATTGCACCTCTGCGGGAAAAGAAGGAAGACATTCCGCTGCTTGTGAGGCGCTTCCTCGACCAGCTCAACAAAAAGGCGGGACGCGACAGGAAAATCAGCCCCGAGGCAGTAAATGTCCTGATGAGGTATGACTGGCCGGGAAACGTCAGGGAACTCGAGAATGTCATAGAGAGAGCCAGCACACTCTGCGAAGGGGACGTTATCATGCCCCAAGACCTCCCGCCGAGGCTCCTTGAGGGGTGGCAGACCCCGCCAGCGGCGGGGAGCGACATTACCCTTAAGAGCGTGGTGAGAGATTCCGAGCGCAACCACATACGCAGCATCCTCAGCCAGACCAACGGCGATAAGAAGAAAGCCGCAGAAATCCTCGGAATAAGCATCCCATCCCTTTACCGCAAACTGGAGCAACTGGGCATCCGCGACTCTTGAACTCGCCTTCCCGCGGCCGAAAGGTCGGCCGACCTTCTGGCAAGCGGAAAATTCGCATTTCCTGCGCCTTTGCGCTGCAAAATCTGGCTTTCCTTTCCTTTTTAACGCGGAGACGCGGAGCAGCGGCCCGCCCGCCGCGGCAAAAGTGCCTATCATTCCTGATAAGGTCAGCACGCATTTTTTTCATCCCTGAGAAACCAAAGCCCGCCGGAAGGGAGGGAAAGAATGGCGCGCCAACAACCTAACCGACGCGATGCCCGCCTGTTATGAAGTGAGCTAATGCCTCGGCCGGCGTTGGCACAGAAGTTGTGTCCCAACCTACCACAACGCAGAACTCTCGTGACCCCAACTAAGTCAAATCGAAGCAAAAGGAGGTAGGGAAGATGAGAGGGAAGAAAGGTTTCACGTTGGTGGAGATCATGATTGTCGTGGCAATCATAGGTCTCTTGGCGGCAATCGCGATTCCGAGCTTCCTGAAGGCAAGAACGGAATCTCAGAAGAACGCCTGCATCAACAACCTCAGGCAGATTGACGCCGCCAAAGAGCAGTGGGCTCTCAACACAAACCAGGCCGTTGGTGCGACGCCCGTGGCAGCGGACCTCGATGCCTACATCAAAGGCACCACCACAAAGGTTTTCTGCCCCGCTGATAGCACCAAGACATTTGCCACAAGCTACACCATCAACACCCTGGGTAGTGATCCGGCTTGCCAGGTCGTAGCTGCCACCCACAAGCTGTGACAAGTCCGCGCCAGTGGTGCCCTGAGGGAGGATGTCCCCCGCCTTGGCGGGGGAGCATCCTCCTTTTTTTTCACTAACCCGATCACCCCGGGTTCCTAACCCCTGTCACCCATTATATTCCGCTGCCACGATGTCTCACCTCCTCTGTTTATGGGGGCCTGCTCAGGGGTAGCCCCCCCTACCGCCCCCCTCGCTGCCCTGCGGTTTTCTGGAGGTGACTCTGGGGGCCCTTCCTCCCTCTCTGCCGGGTGACCCCGCCTTCGGCGGGGCTGACTCCTTTCAGGCCGGTTCCACCGCGTACCGCCAGCGTCGCGCTGGCTGTCCTGCGGGCATGCTGCCCGCAGCGGGGGCGGGACGCCCCCGGCACTGCCGCCCAGAGGGCAGCGTTACATTGCCATGACCTCAAGGCGGGGGTGCAATTCTGACGATTCGGATTTCCTCCAGAAGGTCAGGGGCTTTCTGGCGGAGAAGGTCGGAGTGGCGCTGGCGGTGGCAAGTCAGGATGATGAGCTGGTGGTTCCTCCGGAATTCGCGGCAGAGGAATTTCATGCCGGAGAGGAAGCGGTCATCGTCGCTCGTGGCGAACGGGTCATCGAGGATCACCGGCAGCCGCCGGGGCTTGCCTTCGGAACCACCTGGTGGCGCCCGGCGTGGCGCTCGGCTGGCACCCTCAAGAGGCGTCAATGACGCCCGCTGCGGCACGCTGCCGCCGGAGGAGAGATAATCGGCGAGGGCGAGGCGGACTGCCAGGTAAATCTGATGCCTCGCCCCGACGCTCTGCTGTGCCTGAATCTTCTCCTTGCTAAGCGGCTCGTAGCCTTCATCTGGCACGACCGTGAAGCTCAGGTCGCGGTCGAACTTCAGCTCGCGGCAGCGCGGGTTGAGATGCTTGAGAATCTCGTTGGCTCTCGGATTCAGCGCGCTCGCCCAGAAGGTGTGACTCCGCTTAGAGATGTCCTGGAACTTCCCTATTGCTAAGTTGACTGCGCCTTGGAAGCGCTCGGTCCGGTCGAGGGTGCGCCTCAGCTCGGCCAACTCGTTTGCCAGGCGGGGATACTCCTGATGATATTTGTCTTCCACGTTCTGCACCTGCCGGGTGATTCCACCTCTCTCCTCCGTGTTTTGGCTGATTTCCCTGGCGACCTCGCGTGCCTCGTCCTCGTACTCGGAATGCTTTCTCGTCACAGGAAGCCCTGCCAGCTCCGGATCTCGCGCGAGCATCCTTTCGATTTCTGGCTGGAGAGACTGAAGCCTCTGTCTCATCGCCTCGACCGTTTCCGAAGACAAAAGCCGCCGCTCCCTGTCCGGAATTTCCACGGTGGTGAGGCGATGGAACTCCTGGCTTTTATCCCGCGCCTCTTCCACTTTCGGCTGAGCTTCCTCCAGCGGGAGGTCTTGAGGGAGGCTGGCCGCCGTGAGGATGTCGCGAACGGATTGGCGCACCTCTTTTTCTTCGGCGTCCACGTTCGCAACCTCCCCCTCCTGTTTTCGTCGGCTCTCCTCCAGTTCATTCAGCGATGAGACAGTGCCGAGATATTCGCCCAGTCTCTTCTCCGCCTTTTGCAGGACGGCAATGTCAACTTCCGCCGCGGGAAGATGCACCCCCATCCTTTTCAGCTCTTCGGCGGCGCGTCCCTTGCAAGCAACAACTCTTTCTTCTACCTCCGCCGCTTCCTTTCTGAGCGATTCCAGCCGCGCCGCTCTGTCAGCCAACCGGCCCCATCGCTTGAAAGCCTCCGACAGCTCCTCAACCGTTCCAAAGCTGGCCCTCCTCGCGATTTCCGCCAGGGTTCGAGAGAGCATCTCGCGGACACTCAAGAGCGATTTCCGCTCGTCTCTTGCGGCGCCCTCTTCACGCAGCAGCCTCTGAACCGCGCGGAGCGTTAGCAGCCGGACTACGAAGGCGGCAGCGACCGCCGAGAAGCCTGCCAGCCCAATGACGGCGCCTATCCACCGCGCCGAGTCCCCCGATAAAGTTGCCCAGGCGACGCCGGCGATCAGGAGCGCTAATGCGGCATACGAGAGCAGCTTCGCCGGCTTCTTCGCGGCCCGCAGCTCGTCGCGGCATCTTCGCTCTTCCGCCTCCAGCCTGGCGACATGCGCTTCGATCTGCGGAATTCTCGACTCGGAATCCCTCAGCAGGTCCTTCTCCTCGACAGTAACCCGCGAGAAGCGCGTGCACAGCTCCTTCATTTCCGACAGGTCATAGCCGTCCTTCCGGAGCGATTCCTCAAAGTCCGACAGCTCCTTTTGCTTCCTCTCGGCTTCTTCGGAAAGTCTTTTCAGGTCCGTCGAAAGGTCATGCAGGCGGGTCCTGAAATCCTCGCCGAGAGCCTCGAATCCGGGGAACTCCTTCAGCTTCAACTTTTTCTTTTCGGTGTCCTGCTTTACCCTGGCGAGCGATCCCTCCAGGTTGGTCGTCTGCTTGCGAAGCTCGCCCTGGCGTCCGACGAGGCGCTGGAACTCGGCGGCTTTCTCTTTCGGAAAATCGCTGTACTGCTTGAGCGACTCCTTTTGCTTTATGAGCCTCTGGAGGTCGTTGCGGTTCTTCTCATCCTCCTCGAGCGCCAGCTCGGTCTCCGCGATTTCCGCCTTGCGGGTCAGATATTCAAGCTGCTCGCGGCGACCTTCAAGCGTTTTAAGGCGCTTGCGGAGTTCCCGCAGCCGAACCATCCCCGGCGCCGCCTTTTCTCTTTCCTCAATCAGCTCCCGGATTCTTTTTTCTCTGCCGGCGATTTCCTTTTTTAGGAGGTCAATCTCCCCTTCGACCCATCCCTCTCCCTGAAGGACGCCGTGGTACTTTCGAATGGCATGATGGAGGACATCCATCGCCTTTGCTGCCGTCCCTCTCCCTGCGGAGGTGTCGAAAATCGCCTCGACCTTGCTCTGCAATTCCTTGGTGTCCCCAAGCGCATCAACCTCAAGTTGCCGCACAAGGCACGTCTTTCCGAAGATTTCTCGCGAGAAACCCAGCAGCCGCTCCCCGACGAGAAAATCCCTTTTTCCGGCGCGGAACTCCTGCGTCATGTCCTTATTCGTGGAGAGGTCGGTCACCTTCACGGTCCCTTTGGTGAAATCTCTCTCTATCAGAAGGGGCCGCTGGTCGGCATCCAGCACCTCGAGTGAAACGCGATACTCGCCCCCTTTCCATGGTTGGTAGGCTTCCTCCTCGGGGATCGTTTTCCTCTCCCGGCTGGGAGGGAAGCCGTACAAGCCCGCGAGAATTGCTGCCACGAACGTGGATTTCCCGCGCTCGTTCTCCTCGACGATGACGTTGGCGCGGTCGTCGAAGAGTTCGTAGCTGCCGGAAAGACACCCGAAATCCGAAGCTATAACTCTCTTAATCTTCATATCGCCAACGGATCTCCTGGAGCGTCAGGGCGTCTAACCCGTAGTATATCGCGGCTCTGATAAGCCGTTTTTGCCTTTCGTCCTTTGCCAGCGTCTCCTCGTTCCAGAGAGCCTTGACGAACTCCGCCTCGACCGTCGGGAACTGTTGAGGCTCCCGGAGGTATCTTTCGAGGTCGTAATCAGGCTGCAGTCCGTTGTGGTCAAATGCCACATGAAAATATTTATCCGCCAGGAGGTTGTCTGGCAGCTTCAAGGACACGCCTCGCGGAAAACGCCCCTCAAGCTTTATGAAGAGAATATCGTCGCGGCTCTGGGAAGCCTTTCTCGCCTCCTCCTCGATTTTTCTTACGACGGCTTCGCTGTGGGTAAGACCGGAACAATTGACGGTGACGACGTGAAGCGTTCGGCTGTCAAGCTTGACCCTCTGGAGCGCGACGGTTTTGCGTTCAGAGATTTCGCCGAAGAGGATGAATTTCTCACCGTCCTCGTTGAGCCTCTGAGATGCAGGTGTCCCGGAATAGGCGGCGCGGATTCGCCCGTCTGTATCCCTTATCTCCGAATAACTGTGGTAGTGCCCGATAGCGGCGTAATCGAAGCCCTGGCGAAAGAGTTCTTCGTCGCTGAACGGCATGGCCACATCCTTCCCCGGCGGAAGAGGCTCGCGCGAGCCGTGGAAGACACCAATGTTGAACCTCACCGCAGGAAGGTCGATCCTGCACCGGAGGATTCGCTTCTGCTCAATTCCCCGCCCAATGCTGGCGATTCCAGTCACCGCGACCTCGGGCCCCGCCGGCACGTGGACGGTCTCAAAAACGCCCGCAGAGAAGATGTGGACGTTGTCTGGCCAGGGGGACATTCCCCTCTCCGCAAGGAAATCGGAACTATATGGGGATTGCGGGACAAAGGGGTCGTGATTGCCGGGGGCGATGAATATGCGCACAGGGCCGACGGAGGCGAAGGTATCTATGAGAAAGCCAATCGTGTCGAAGTCTGCGGATTCGTCGTCGAAGAGGTCCCCCGGAATCAAGATCAAGTCGCAATCTCTCTCGCGAGCCAGAAAGCACGCTTTCTCGACGAGCTGCCTTATCTCCCTCTGCCTCCGCAGTCTCTTCTCTTCCGGCAGAGAGAGCTTCGATTCCCGAAGCTTCGCATCTAAGTGCGCATCTGAAAACTGAAGGAACTTTACCCCCATTTTCCCGTCTCAATATTTCACCGCTGAGATCGCTCAGGGCGCAGCGCAACGTGCCACATTCGCTTTTCCCTCATCGCTCTCAGCATTCTCTGCGCTCTCTGCGGTTCCTTCTTTCCGTGGAATTCCGGGGCGCTCATGAGAGGACTGCGCCCTGCTCGATGAGTTTCTGCCGGAGCAACTTTACGTTAACGTTGCGGAAAACCCTATCCCTTCTCGCTGCCAGGGCCGCTGCGACTCCGCAGGCATGGCCTGTCGCGCATGCGATGGGCATGACGCGGCTCGACGAGTGCGCCTCGTGGGTCGTCGAAATTGGTCTTCCGCCGACAATAAGGTTAGCGATTTTCTTCGGCGTCAGGCAGCGGTAGGGAATGCTGTAGAATTCCCCCGGCTTGAGATGCTTCAGGACCGTGCCCGTCCCGGCCGGGTTGTGGATGTCAATCGGATAATTGTTCAGAGCGATCCCGTCGTCAAACTTCCTTGCGCCGAGAACGTCCTCCGCTGTGAGAACGTAATCGCCGACGATCCGCCGCGTCTCCCGAACGCCAACCTGGGGGCCGATGCTGATGATGTAGGAGTTCTCGAAGCCGGCTACCTTGATCTTCAGGAAATTGAACATCTCCCAGACCTGCCTTCGGCCCTCAAGCTCGGCTTTAGTGAAATCGAGGACGTTTGTGGCGTCAATGTGGGTTATGCGGGTGGTGTTGAAATGTATCTCGCCGCGCCTCGTGGTCCCGAAGAGAAGCACATCTTCCCGCGGGTTTGTGATTGCTCCCTCGGCTTTCAGCTTGTTATAAATCGCGGTGATTTCGCTTGTCGGCGGCACGCGGCCTTCATCAACTCCTGCTACATTGAAGTTTGTGGTCAAAGGCTGAACCAGCCCATCCTCTTTCCGCCCGAACTCCCAGGGCGCGCCGCTGAGAGCCGCGAGGTCGGCATCTCCGGTCGTGTCAACGAAAACTTTTGCCTCGACCGAAAGAGGCCCCGATTTCCCCATCAGGAGAACTCGCCTGATTCGGTCGCCCTCAACTTCCGCTCCGCAGACGAATGAGTGGAAAAGAAGACGCACGGCATGATAGAGCATCAACGTGTCGGCGGCCAGCTTGAACAATTCCGGGTCGAAAGCGCGAGTTGCCATCCCCGGCAGGCCGTATCCTCCCCACTCCTTCATCACGTCGAGCAGCTCCTGGAACGCCCCTTTTATCAACTGCTTCTCGCCGGCGAAGAAGTTCATGAAAGGGTTGACGAGGCCTGCTGTGGCCATGCCGCCAAGAAATCCGTATTGCTCAACGAGAAGGACAGACGCTCCGGCCTTCGCAGCGCCAACAGCAGCACCAATTCCCGCTGGTCCGCCGCCAGCAACAAGGACTTCCGCGGAGATGCCGAGGGGCTTCGCTGGCGGCATACCACGTGCCGGTTTGGCTGTGATTGCTGGCTCTGCCAATGCGCTGCCCTTGCCGAAGGCGGCAGCAGCCGCTCCGGAAATTCCCCGGCGAAGAAAGACACGCCTGGATAATCTCTTACCTGCCATTGTACTTCTCCTTCTGAGACGGTCAGCGACAGCGTAGCGTGTTCTCCAACAGCTCTTGCGCACCCGCCGTGCTAAATCAATGTTGACATAACGGGAAGGGTTGTCAAGCCGAAAGAAGAACGGGCGGTAAGGCCTCTGTTTGGGTGAGACTCACCCCGCAAAGCGGGCAGGACGCAGAAAATCGGAGAGGACAACAGGCTTCTCGGGATTATCCTGCTTATCCTGTAACCAACTCCCTTTGTCTGTCTTCTGTACGAACTCCACCCTGCCGAGGGCGGGGCTGAGGGACCACCACGGGCGAGCTACGATTCGCCTGAGGAGCTGGACGAGTCTCTCGTGCTTGTGCAGGGGGAAATGCCGAGGCGGGCTGTTAAGCTTCGCCGCATCGCGCTCGCCGCGCTGATGGAGCATGCTTACCACGTAGCCGTTTCGCCCAGGCGTGCAGCAAAAAGCCGTTGACAAGGGCCATTCGGGCAGTTACAATGCGCAAAAAGTTGGGTGGAGGAGGGCCGAGCATTTGTAGCTGCTGGGGGGTGCTCCCGAAGAGGGTATATGAACCAATGTTCTAATCGTCACTGGGAGGGATGAACTATGAAACCCCTAAAACTGATCGGGTTGCTCTTCGTGACTGCGCTGGTGTTGTCGGCCATTTCGGCAACAGGTCAAGGGGCGGCGAGCGTCCGGAAGATCGTCGTTTTTCAGGACTACGTAAATGAGCCGGCACGGGAGGCCTTAACCGCGGCATTTGGTGGGGTGCCGCTAAAGCACCTGCCGCTCGTCAACGGGATGGCCGTTCTGCTTCCGCCTCGGGCGGTCCCGCCGTTCGCGGCGATACCGGAGGTCGTCAGGATAGAAGACGATGCCGTCGTGACAGCTTCGGCGAAACCAGAAAATCCGGGTGCCGGCGGCAAGAAGCCGCCGCCACCGCAGCCGCCAGAGACGCTGCCATGGGGAGTGGACAGGATTGATGCGGAACTCGCCTGGAGCACCGCGACGGGCGCGGAGGTGAAGGTGGCCATATTGGACACGGGAATTGATTTGGACCACCCAGACCTTGCGGCTAACGTGAAGGGGGGAGTGAACACAATAAACCGGCGTAAGAGCGCTGCCGATGATAATGGCCACGGGACGCACGTGGCTGGCATCGTCGCCGCCCTTGATAACGACATAGGCGTTATCGGGGTTGCTCCGAAGGCCAGTCTCTATGCGGTCAAGGTTCTCGACAGGACAGGGAGCGGATTTGTTTCCGATGTCATCGAGGGGTTGCAGTGGTGCATCGCCGAAGGAATGGATGTGGTGAACATGAGCCTGGGGACGCCCTCGGACATCCAATCGTTCCACGATGCGGTGACGGCAGTCTACGCTGCCGGGATAACCCAGGTGGCTGCTGCGGGGAATTCAGGGGGCAGTGTGGAGTATCCGGCGGCATATCCGGAAACCATTGCAGTGTCAGCAACGGACTCGTCCAACACTGTCGCGCCATGGAGCTCCTACGGAGAGGAAATTGACCTGGCGGCTCCTGGGGTGAATATCCCCTCGACGTATAAAGGCGACGCGTATAAGACGCTGAGCGGTACAAGCATGGCAGCTCCGCACGTGACCGGGACTGTGGCGCTCGTCCTCGAGGAACAGCCCGGTTTGGGGCCGGATTATGTGCTGTACGCGCTCACGTCCACAGCCGACGATTTGGGCGATCCGGGACGAGACGATTTCTACGGCTACGGATTAGTTGACGCCGAGGAGAGCGTCACTCCGTAGTTTGTGTCCGCGCGCGGGGACCGCGGCGAGGCTGAGGACCTACTCGCGGCAGCGGAAACCATTATAAGGGGGCGGTGGGCTTTCCGCCGCCCTCAATCTTTTGGGGCCAGAGCAAGAAAGGAAACCGGCACCAAACGGAGAGGTGCCTAAGCACGTTTTTAGCAGGAACCGCCATGGGAGGGCAGCATGCTTTCGTGCTCACAGAGGCGCGAAGGGGCGTGCCCTCTGCGTGTCCGCGTCTTTGCGTTAAGAAAAAAGGCGGATGATACGCGTGACAAGTGCCAAGAAAAAATCGCTCGCGCTGCGACTCGCGATAGTCCTGGTTGGGTTAGCGCTCATACTCATAGGAGCGACGCTCTCCCGACGATACAACCTGGAGACCGTCTGGGGCGAGCCGGACCTCCGGCACAGTCTATTTCAGGGGAAAGAATATCGCGATTTCGAGACGATGCGTCTTCTGGGGCGGCAATGCCCCAGTTGCAGCGGGTGGTGGTAGGAGGCGGCGATTGTCGTGGCGAAGAGAGCGAAAAGGCTCCACTGGACGAGGCGAGGCGTCCAGATTCTGTCCGCAGCGGCGCTTAACCCGGCATTCTTCACCTTCAAGGAAATCTGCATTCCGGTCCTCAACTGCTGGGGGTGTCCGGTTGCCTCGTTGTCCTGCCCGGTAGGAGCACTGGGGCAGATGCTCGCCCTGGGACTTGTCCCGTTTATGGTGCTGGGGACGTTTATCATCTTCGGCGTGACCGTAGGAAGGCTTCTATGCGGGTGGGCTTGCCCATTCGGTCTTCTTCAAGAGCTCGTTGGGCGGCAGCCATTCCGGAGGCTGAGATTGCCGAGTTTCTTCGCGTGCGGCAGATACCTTGCTCTCGTCTTCTTAGTAATCATCGCCGCCTTGCTCTGGGGAGACGGCACCGGGGATAGGCCGCCTCGCTCTGTAGCAAACCACGTCTTTTTCTGCAACTCTTGCCCTGCCGGAGCCCTCACGGCCGCTTTGCCTTCCGACTATATCCTTCGCGTCGAAGTGGCTCGCGCCTCGGGAGAGCCGGCCCCGGCCCTGAAAGGCGCCAGGGTCGTCTGGAGCAGGATTGTTGGGGCATGGAAATTCTGGATCATGGTGGCGATATTTGCGCTGTGCGTGCTCTTTCCGAGGTTCTTCTGCCGGGCGATATGTCCGGTGGCGGCAATTCTTGGAATATTCAACAGGATTAGTTTCTATCGCTACCGCTTCAGCCAGGAGAAGTGCATAGACTGCAAAATATGTCAAAAGGTGTGCCCCACTCGCCACGACCCTTCGGTATCGCCGAACGGGCCGGACTGCATTCGCTGCCTGGAGTGCAGGGAACAGTGCCCCACGGGAGCACTGGGCAAATATGCCCGGCTCCAGTGCCCGCGAGGTTCCTGAGCCTTTTCACGCTGGGAGGCAACCTTAGAAGGTGCGAGTCGCCGGTCGTTCACGGCTACCCAAAGCGGATCCGCCGGGGGAAGCAAGGCGTGAATTTCGCGCACAATGCGTGAGAATTGCGCCTCAGGAGGCAGACAATCGGCCACAGGCTGGCAGAAGGCGCTGTTTCTCTTGCGGTCTTGAAGCCAGAATATCCTCTTGCTGAGCGACTTGGAATTCCGACGCGATATTGGCTGGTGCTGCGGGAGGCATCTTAGCCGGTGGCATATTTATTGCTCAGACTAAAAATTGCTTGACTGCGAAAATGTCCTTTGAATATGCTTCAGGTGTTCCGCTCCTTGATAAAAAGGACTTTTTGAATCAACAACCGAAAGGAGGTGAGTATAGAAGCGCGGGAGTAAGGCGTGCGGGAAGTTTGACTCCGGAACGATATGCGGGTTGTGTGTCCGGAGGGGGAAGCAGGTCCCGTTGGGGACGAGATTCGGAATTATAAATGTAACGTCAACCTAAACACGAAAGGGTGGTGAATTCGATGAGAAAGCACAGAGGTTTCACACTGATCGAGCTGCTGGTTGTGATCGCTATCATTGCGATCCTGGCTGGGATGCTGCTGCCGGCTCTCCAGAGAGCAAGAGAGTCAGCAAGGCGCGCGGCTTGCCTGAGCAACCTCAGGCAGATAATGCTCGGCATCAAGAACTACTCGCAGAATTATAACGAGTTCTATCCGACGAGCAAGAAGCCGGACGAGAGCGTCAGCTCCGGGAGCCATTGGCAGGACCTTGGGATACTGTATCCGGAGTACGTTTCGTCTCTGGACGTATTCACGTGTCCAAGCTCCGGCGACAGGATTCCGAGGCGAGAGGACATCAGCCGGGATGGCAAGCCGTTCAAGTCGAGTGGCGAGCCGGTGAGCTATGCTTACGGCTACAACGGCGAGGGCGGCACGCCGAAAGTCTGGACAGAAGCAGCTCCGACCGAAACGAGAGTCCTTGCCGACAGGTTCGCGTCGAAGGACCTGACAACCGATTCCAACCACAAGTTAGATGGAAGGAACGCAGCGTTCGCCGACGCGCATGTCAGGTGGATTTCCGGAAGGGGCAAGCTCCTGACCAACCCCGACCACCCCGACACCAAGCAGAGAAGAGAGAGCTGGTGGAGCGAGCGCGGGGTCGGAAAGTAATGGCGGGTCGCGACTTCGCAACGAATTGAGCTTAGGCAGTCCGCCTCGGATAGGAAGAAAGGGGTGGCACCGAAAGGCGCTGCTCCTTTTTATTTCGCGCCTCCTGGAGAGTTGCCACGAGCAAAAGCCGTTGCCGAAACCCACAGCACGCCATAGGGGTACCAGCCTATGGGGAAAGCTTACCGCCCAATGTCCCTCATTGGCAAAGCCGCTGTCGCAGTCTTCCTGCTTTTCGTTGCGGTCGGGATTCTCCTGACGGCTCTGGTGCACGTGCAGCGAAATGTCGCCGACGGAGCACGCGCGTGTCCATCTAACCTCCGGGAGATCATGCTGGGCATTACAAACTACGCCATGGACCACGGCGGGTCTTACCCGACGCATATCGCACCGGACAAAGAGGGGAAAACTGACTACAAAGACCTCGGAATTCTCTATCCGAATTATGTTTCATCTCTGGATGTCTTCACCTGCCCACAATCGGGCGATCGCATGCCGAAGAGAATCACCAACGCCTACGACAGCAAGCCCTTCCTTGCGCACGAGGCGAAGCACGTAAGTTACGCCTATGGTCTAAACAATAACGCCAGGAACAAAGCCTGGACGCGGGATGCACCTTCAAGCACAAGGGTTCTTGCGGATAGACCCGCCGCACGTCCTCTCACGAAGCAAAGCAACCACAAAACGGATGGCAGGAACGTCGCCTATGCCGACGCACACGTGAAATGGATTGGGGGGACCGCCCCTCTCGACTCCGACCCCGAAAATCCCGACCCGAGCAAGCACGGTAGAGGCCCCGACTGGTGGAGTGAGAGGTAAGCTCCGTCGCCAGAACCGCCGTTTTGCCAGACCCGCTCCCGACCCCCGTATTTCACCAGCCGAGAGCATGAAGAACGAACCCGATGGCAAGGCCGAGGATAAGCTTCATCCCTTTGATCGTCAGGGCGTCCCTGACGGAGCAGGAAAGGAGGGGGAGGAGGGCGTGCCCTTCCTGGACAATTGAGCTTGTCAAAAGTACCGAGAAGGGAATCGCCTTTTCTGCAAAAAGCGTGACGAAAATCATGTGCGGGCCGGATTGCGGCACAAGCCCAATTATCGCTGCCATCACGATCACGAGGGCCGCGTGCTGCCTGACGAAAGATTCGATGTCCCAGTATTGGCGGCCGACTTCGAGGACGAAAAGCGCGATGAACGTCCAGAGGACGACTTTCCAGAGGTGCTCCCTGACGATGTGGCCGACGATGTGGGTGCGCAGATAATGGTCGGGGACTGTCGCCACAAGGAGGCCGCCGATTATGGCGACCACCGCGACCATTGTTCGTTCCGGCCCCTCCGCGGAATCTCCGGCAGCCGGGTTTCCGAGAAGCCCTGCTGCCGCGGCGAATGTTGCCGCCATAAGGGCGATGAGTGAGAACGCGCGCTCCGGCGAAACCCGTTTGAGCTGCCGCCATACCAGTTCCCGGTCAAAGCAGCGGCATTCCTCCTGGCTGTGGAGGACCTCCACCTTGCATCCTTCGGCATAGTGAAAACCAAACAGCGCGCTGAGGGCATCAGCAAACCATCCGAATGCCACGCCGAGCACGAAAAGAACGCCGAAAAGAATGAGAGCCTCCCCCGGAAATGAGGCGAGCATAACAAAAGCCTCGTCGCCGGACGTGGAAACCATGCAGGCGAGGGTCGCCCCGAAGGAGATAAGTCCGTGGACGTAGAAGGAGACGGTCATGAATCCACCGAGGCAGCCGGGGGTTCCTCCGAGAAAAGAAGCGGAGAGGTACTGACGAAGGCGCCCCTTCCCGACGACGGTCGAGAGCTTTCCCCTGGTCAGGACGTTCACGTAGTCAACCAGGAGCATCATCACGAAAACGAAGACGGCGATGGTGAACGTTCGGCTGATAGACTCGGTCAAAACATCAAGCATTGTGGCGACTTCCTCCGCGAAAGGAGCACCAGCGCAGCAGTTCGGTTTGCGTTGTGCGAAGCAGCAGCCCTCGCAATGGCATCCTACCAAAATGCCGGCGACCGAACAATCCCGTTCGTGCTTGGCGTCTCCACCATGCACAAGACCTGGGGTGGCGCGAGACCATGGGCCCGGGCAATGCCGAGCGAGGGCTACACATAAACCATCTTAGCTCTGAAGGAGCGGGACAATCGTATGACACCCAATCGCAGGAGCACCACGCTCAGCCGCCTCTGTACAGAAAAGAAGCAATCCGCTATGCTTGTGGCGTGCGGCGTTTCTTTCGTTCGCCAGGAGCTGCCAACTTAGATAGATTCAGAAGTCCCGTGCCGTATCGGGTGGGAGTGTGTCGCTGTTTTCACAAGATAAACGGGCTTTCTCGGGAAGAAACGCGAAGGCCGATGAACTGGCCGGGCATGGAACACGATGCAGAAAACCTCGTTCATCGTGTTATCCTGGCGGACGAATACGTGAGTGAAATAGAAGATTGCAGCATTTAGAAACCGCGCGAGGAGGGTTGTGAGAGAGATGGAAATGACAAAAACTCCTGTGATGGCCGTTTGCATCCTTCTGCTGTTGACTTCATTTGGCCTGGCCTGCAGCGGACTACCCGAGGAGGGTGCTCCTTCAGCGCTCGACGCCCGGGGAATTCCGGTGGCGTGGCTGGTTTGTGGGCCTTTCCCGAATCCGAGGTGCGAGGGGTTCACGGAAGACTATCTGACCTCTGCCGGTGGTGAAGGCGCGATTGTGCCAAAGGAAGGTTTGGGGCACGAGAGTGCGACTGTCGAAGGAGGGGAGGTCACCTGGAGGAGATGGAGGCCGGCAACCGATGGAACAGTGGACTTTGTGGAGGGGCTTTCGGGCGAAAACGAGGTAGTCGGCTACGCGTTCTGCCAGATTCCGAGCAAGGAGGATATGGTCGCAGCAATCGAGTTAGGGAGCGACGACGGAGTCCGATTGTGGATTAACGATAAGCTCGTTCACGACAATCACGAGCACCGAGGTCTGAACGCCGGGGAAGATACGGTGATTGTCCGGCTGAGGAAGGGGCTGAACCGCTGCCTTGTCAAAGTTGATCAGGGCGCCGGAGGATGGGGATTCCATCTGCGGGTCGGAAAGAGAGTGGAAGAAGGGGAAACCAAATGTGAGATTGAACCGGGGCGGTTCCTCGTGAGAGATGATAGCGGCATCCTGGCACAGTTGGCGACGGTCAAGATTCTGAACACCGGCGAGGAAACGGACGCAAGGATTGAGGTTCGACTCGAGGGGAAGTCATTTGCGGCCCACCTCGGAAGACTTCCTTTCGGCTTAAGCACGCACCGGGTCAGGCTGCCAGATGTTGAAAAACCGATGGCTGCGATGCTGACTCTGAAGACCGAGAAAGCGAATCAGCAGGCGCAGGTGACCATCACGCCGACGAGGAAATGGGAAATATACGTGGTCCAGAACACTCACACCGACATCGGCTATACTCATCTTCAGACGGAGATTTTCAAGCGGCACGGCGATTACATCCGGCAGGTTCTGGAATTTTGCAGGCAAACCGATGACTACCCGGAAGGGGCGAAGTTCAAATGGACTTGCGAGACGTCTTTCACGGTGCAGAGGTTTCTCGAAAGCTCCACCATGGAGCAGATTGAGGAATTCGTTAGGCGAGTGAAGGAAGGGAGGATAGAGGTTACGGCTCTCTATCTCAACGGGACAGACCTCGAATGCGCCGAGGAGCTTGTGCGAAAGGTTTACTTCGCCGAGAAGGTCGCCGATAAGTACGGATTCAAGGTCGTCACGGCGATGAACGACGACATGAACGGGGTGAGCTGGGCGATTCCTTCGATTCTTTCGCGGTGCGGAGTGAAGTATCTGAGCATGGGGGTCAACTACACGAGGAGCATTCCCGTGCTCGAAAGACCGAACGCGTTTTACTGGGAAGCCCCGGATGGAAGCAAGGTTTTGGTCTGGAACGCCGAGCATTACATGTTCGGGAACTCTATGGGACTGCACGACAGGCTCAAGCTCGTCGAGGACAAACTTCCGCCCTACCTTGCCGAATTGGAGAAGAGGGGTTACCCGTACAGCGTCCTCGAATTCCATATGTCGGGATTCGTCACGGATAATTCGCCGCCCAACATCAGGCCGTGCGACATCATCCGCGAGTGGAACAAAAAATACGCCTACCCGAAGCTGATCGTGGCGACTTCGCGGGAGTGGTTCGAAAAGCTGGAGAGGGAGCATGCAAAGGATATTCCGACGTATAAGCTCGCCTGGCCGGATTGGTGGGCGGATGGGCACGCTTCGACTGCCTACGAGACGATTCTGACGCGGGAGACGCACGAGACTTTCTTCGCGGCGGAGAGGTTTTCTGCCATCGCAAAGATTCTCGATCCCTCTTTCGATTACCCAGCCGAGCAGTTCAGGAAAACCCTGGAGAAGATGATGCTCTACGACGAGCACACCTGGGGAGCATCCCAGAGCATCAGCCAGCCCGATTCGGAAATGACGAAAGGGCAGTGGAAAATCAAAGCCTCGTTCGCCACCGAGCCGCGTGCCGAAGCATATGCTTTGTTCGCCGGGGCGTTGTCGTCTGCCTTGATATCTCCGGACACTGGGGGACCCCATGACCGACTTGGCGCGCTCAACGTGCTTCCCCGGGGTAGGACGGGTCTGACATTTTTGCCACCCGCGACCTCCGCGCTGGTGGAACAGGTCAGGGAGCGCCGGTGGTGTGTCCGCGACGTCGTCACCGGGCGCGAGATTCCCTACCAGCAGGCCGATTGTGCGCTGCCGCTCCTGATGCCGGGGATGCTCGTCGGCTACGACCCAGCGGGGTTTCCCTCTATCCTGCAAGCTGTCCCCGGTAGTTACCCCCACAGCGACACTGTCCCGATCTTCCTCGTGTCTGACGTGCCCGCGATGGGCTGCAAAGGCCTCGCGTTTCCAGAAGGTAAGGAACCCTCCTTCGCCGACAGCAAAAGCGTCACCTTCTCCGAGAACAAAATCAGCAACAGGTTCTTTGAGGTCAGTCTCGATCCTGTGACCGGTGGGATAAAAAGCATCTTCGATAAGGAATTGAAGAAGGAGCTTGTTGACCAAGAAAGCCCGTATAGGCTCAATCAATACATTTACGAGATGCCAATCGGCGGCAGAAAGGTCGTTGATGTCGGAAGGAGCGAGCCAGCGAAATTCGAGCGATTCAGCCCGACGAGCGCGACGATTCAGCACGGGGCAAACGGGCCGCTCTTAGGGAGCATCCTTTCCCGAGCCTCCGCCAAAAACACCCCGGAGATAGTCCAGGAAGTCATCCTCTACGATTTCGAGAAGAGGATTGACATTCGCAACACGGTCAATAAAACGGAAGTTCTCGACGCGGAAGGGGTTTACTACGCATTTCCATTCAACGTTCGCCCATTCACGGCCAAGACTGAAATCTCGCTGGCGATAATGAAGCCGGGAATAGAGCAATTGCCGGGCTCCTCTTCGGACTGGCACTGCATCCAGCACTGGGCGGATTTCTCCAATGACGAATTCGGAGTTACGTGGGTGCCGCTCGACGCACCTTTGGTTCAGTTCTCCGAAATCAACACCGGCAAATGGCAGAAGGTTTTGGAGCTGAAAAATCCGACCGTATTTTCCTGGCTCATGAACAACTACTGGTACACGAATTTCAAGGCCTCGCAGGGCGGGAAATTGACATTTCGCTACAGCCTCACGACGCATCGCGGCCCGTGCAAGAATTCTGACGCGATGCGATTCGCCCTGGAGCGAGCAAATCCCCTGATTCTCGGGGGCGCCGCGACGGCCCAGCGCTCCTTCCTCCAGATTGATAATCCCCAGGTCATGCTCTTGGCGTTCAAGCTGGCGGAGAACGGCAAGGGCTACGTTCTGAGATTGTGGAATTGCGAGGAGGATCCGACCACCGCGAAGGTCGTCTTCCCCGAATTCAAAATTCTCTCCGCCCACAACGCCGACATCGTGGAGAGAAGAGGAGACGCCATCCCCCACGCCGACAACTCCCTTGACATCCCTCTGAAACCTTTCCATATTGTTACGGTTCTTCTCAATTTAAGCCAGAAATGAAGGAGATAACCCAATGGGGAGATTGAAAGTCGCCCCGCAATTCGACCGCAGCGCTGACCTGATCTTTTTTCAGGGCGACTGTCTTCAATTACTTCCCCAAATTCCGAATGGGTTCGTGAAACTGGTGGTAACTTCACCGCCTTACAACCTCGGCAAGCCTTACGAGAGTCGCCTTCTCATGGGGGAGTACGTGGAACAGCAGCGCAAGGTCATAGGGCAGTGCGTGCGGGCCTTGGACAGCCGAGGGAGCATATGTTGGCAAGTTGGCAACTACGTTGAGAACGGGGAGATAACCCCGCTCGATATCGTTCTCTACCCTGTGTTCGCGTCATTTGGGCTTCATTTGCGTAACCGCGTCGTATGGCGGTTTGGGCACGGTCTACACGCTTCAAGACGGTTCTCTGGCCGATACGAGGTGGTTTTATGGTTCACCAAGGGGGATGACTATACCTTCAACCTCGACGCAGTCCGGGTCACCCAAAAATATCCGAGGAAGAAGCATTTCAAAGGGCCAAAGAAAGGGGAGTTGTCCGGCAATCCCCTGGGCAAGAATCCGGGCGACATCTGGGAAATCCCGAACGTGAAGGCGAACCACGTGGAAAAGACCGTGCACCCGTGCCAGTTCCCGGTGGAGCTGATCGAGCGATTAGTCCTTGCGATGACCGATGAAGGTGATTGGGTGTTAGACCCGTTCATGGGCGTGGGGACAAGCGCCATTGCAGCCCTGATGCACAACCGCAGAGCCATCGGTGCCGAGATTGTGCCGGATTACGTGAAAGTCGCCATGGAGCGCGTTCACCTCGCAGAGAAAGGAGCGCTGCGCATCCGGCCGATGGAAAGGGCGGTTTACGACCCTGAGTCGCCGGGAAGGTCTATGCCGCCGAAGTACGTACAGCTTGGCCCAGCGCCGGTCCAGACCCGGCTGTTCGAGGCGGGGGAGCACCAACTCGGGCAGGAGCAGAAGAAGTGAGGACTGTGTACGAGTATTCGCACCTCGGAGGCGCCGAGATCATGAGCCTTCGGTATCCGCATTGCGAGCGCGAGATAAACGAGGTCATCGCGGAGGGTCGGCCAAAAGGACCAAGGTCAGCAGGGAAAAGACAATGAGAGGAAGGGAGCTTTATTCGCCCAGGGATATGAACCGGCAGTTTCGGGGGGCGTTCAGGGCCAGAGGATACATGGAGCTGCGCGACGTGTACACCATCACCATTCCCCACAGCAACGTGAGCATCCCCGGGGCCTTCAAGCAGATCGATTTCGTGAAGGGCCCCGTGCTTGTCGAAGTGCAATTTGGCAAGTACGCGTTCATGTTCTACGACATGGCGAAATTTCAGTACTTTTTCAACGAAAGCAAGGCCGATGTCGGCGTGGAAATCGTCCCCTGTCATGCGCTGCACAAGCAGATGTCCACCGGGGTCTCCTACGGGGAGCAACTGGTTTACGACGTTGAGAGACTTAAGCGCCATTTCCCCGCTGTCCCGGTCAAGGTAATTCTGATTGATGTAGGTTGATCCAGATGAGAGATACTCGCGACACTTGGCCCGGCTTCCCGGAGACTCGCAACCGCACCGCTGCCCCACCCCGGCTTGTGCTGGCCCTTGTGCTTGGGTTGCTCTGCCAGCCGGTTCGGGCGGATGATTGGCCGACGGTGCATCGTGACCTGAGGCGGACGGGGTTCACGGAAGATTGCGTTCGCCCGCCTTACAGGCTTGAGTGGGTGCGCTTTTTCCCGAACGAAATTATGACGTCCGCCATGGAGGCCATCGTCGCGGAAGGGAAGGTTTTCGTCGGGACATACGGCGGCAACCTCTACGCTTTGGACAGGCGGTCGGGAGAAATCGCCTGGAAGTTCGAGACGCCGGGGCCGATTCTGCACTCTCCGGCATATCACACGGGCGTCGTGTATGCGGGATCAATGGGGAGGACTTTGCATGCCATCAGTGCCGAAACCGGAAGGCCCCTTTGGACGTTCACCGCAGAGCGTCGCGGGGGATTCTGCGCCTCCCCGGCGGTGACCGATGAGGCGGTTTTCATCGGAAGTCGAGATGCGAATTTTTACGCTCTCGATCGAAAAACGGGGAATCTCCTCTGGCAAAGGGTGACCGGCGCTCCCATCCGCAACACAGCCGCGATCGCAGAAGATCGCGTTATCGTAGCTTCGGACGACATGCACTGCTACTGTTTCAAAACCGACTCGGGTGAGCTTCTCTGGAAATCGCCGCGTCTCTACGGGCAGAGCTTTCGGGACTATTATCCGGTCATCGCCGGAAATCTCGTGATCGTGCGGTCAGTGCCGACTTGCGAGAGCAACGACGACCTCAACGGAACGACCCAGTTTCTGTCGAGGCTCGCCGGGGTTGATCCCAGCGACTGGCGAAACATTGACAGGTTTCACAAGTCGGATGCGACGGTCGGCACGCCGGAGCTCATCAGGAAGGAGCAGGAAGCGATTCTCGACCGCCTCCGCCATCCTCCGGACCGGCAGACTTGCTTTGTGCTCGATGTCCAGACGGGGAAGGCCGTTTTCGTGCCCTCGATTCTCTACGGCGCCGGCAACGGCGGCGCGGGCATTCCTCCGGCGCTGACACGGGACGGCAGAATCGTCGTGTTTTACAGGACGATGTATTCCAACTGGAATCACGGCGTGAAGCCATGCGTTGGACTTGGATTCATGGACCCGGCGACCGGCTTCATCACACCTATTCGGCACGCTTCCGGCAATATTCCCCCCTGGAACACATTCTGGGGGACATGCGACGAGACGACAGTATTTGCAGTCGGGGGCGATTTGCTCTACTGCACGCACATGGGGACTATCTGCGCTCTCGACCTGAAGACGCTTGAGCTTTTCAACGTTTCCGGGAAGAGGGACTCGTGGGGAGGATTCAAGAGGCTGTGGTGGATGTTGAACGAGTGGCATGGCCCGGCGAGGGGATGCGCCGCGATTTCAGACGATCAGATTTTCTGGGTGACCGGCAGCAGGGTAATTGCCATCCGGGGTGCGAAAGGGCCGCAGAGGGAATCCGGTGCGCCGCAACAATCGCAGCCCCCAGCGGAAGCTCTCCAGTTCGAGGACCCGCAACAGCCTCTTCAGTGGATGGAGGGAAGCGTGAGGTCGGCTGGTGTCGCGCCAAGCCGCGGAGATGCTGTGCCCGGCACGAGGCCGAGCGACTTCGCAAAGTGCGTGCAGGAAACCAGCTCGGTGCGCGACGTAGATATGAAGCTCACTCAAGAGCTGCGCGGCGAACTCAACAGGGCGGTCAAAGAGCTTGTGAGCGAAGGGCCGTTCGTCCCGCTCTACGTAAACTTCGGAATTGGCGGGCGAGATTTCTTTTTCACATCGCCGGCGGACGACATCGAGGCTCTGGCGAGCGCATACCCGTACCTTAGTGACGAGGCGCGCGACCAAGCCCGGCAGTATGTCCGGCGGCTTGTTGAGAAGCATCCGCCTTTCGGGAAATCGGCTCTCTACGATTTGAAGGTAGGAAAACGGCGGGAATATCACCCGGTGCCGCTGAGCGACCAGCCCGGATATTGGGAGCAGACGCCGAAACGGTTGCCGCTCGGTAACTGCTATGCCCTGTGGCATTGGGCGGAGGTGACTGGCGAGCAAGCCATCCTGCAAAAGTTCTGGGAGCAGATGTGGTCGGCTTTTTCGGAGGCTCGTGGAACACTTGAGAAACTGAACTTCAGGCGAGGGGAACGGTACGGCAACCTTTACATCAACTCGCTCATTGCTTTTGCCCGGGCAGCTCGCTGTCTCAATCACGACGACGATGCGCGAGTTGCCGCGAAAATGGCGGAGGAGCTTCTTCGCCGCCTCGTCGAAGCCACGAAGGAAGGGGCGAAAAATCCGCAAGAATCCTTATTCTGTCCCATACGTTCACACTACAAATGCATGGGGCGGTTCGGCTACCCGACGCCGGAGATCGGGCGTGCTTTCGCCGAGAATGCGGAGGAGGAGGTTCGGCAGTATCTCTCCTTTGTTGACCTGAGTATGCCCGGGTGGTTCATCGTCAATAACGAGCACCAGATTCATTTCGCCGAGAACTACACGGACGGCCCCGACCTCTCCGAGGCTATTTTCGCGCTGCGAGCCTACACGGGGCGCTCTGACCCGAAGCTCCTCAACCTGTGGATTGACATCCCCTGGTGCAAGGGAGACCTCTATTACATCAAGAGACTCGTCCTTGCCATCGAGTCCACAGGCAAGCGCTCCTGGCGCGGGCCCCTGAAGCCCTGAACGGACGGAGAGGCGTGCTGCACTAACGGAGAGTCCCCTCTTCTCACCGCAATCGGCGTTCCTGGAGCCGAAGCGTGGGCTTCGACGGCAACCCTCCGCTGAGGGCGGATGGATTTTGTCACACACCGCGCTTGACTTCAGTCGCCAGCCTCGTATATCATGTGTGTGATCCTTGGCAGCGGCATATTATGGCCGAGGACCACGGTCGCGGGGCGGCGGGCTTCCAGCGCTGGCTTCAGCCCCAGCGTTCATGACAGAGCAAGCGGAAGGAACCACGCCGTGAGATGTCCACACTGCCTTGTGCAGTTCCATGGCAAGTCCAGCTACGTTCATCTCCAGCAGGATCAGGATGGGGACTGGGGCGTTGTCTATCAAGAATGCCCGGCTTGCCACAGAGTAATCGTCGAGCTTGTCAGCGACTACCTCGCCTCGTCGGCGGGCGTCAAGGGAACGAGACGTTTCGTCCGCCCCAAGGCCCCGAACCGCGCGCCCGCGCCACCGGAGGTCCCCGAGAGGTTCGCGGCGGACTACCGCGAGGCCTGCCTTGTCGTCGCAGATAGTCCCAAGGCAAGCGCCGCTCTGAGTAGGCGATGCTTGCAACTTATTCTCAGGGAGAAAGCCGGGGTGAAGCCCAGCGATCTGGCGAAGGAGATTCAGGAGGCAATCAGCGGTGGCGGGCTCCCGTCGCATCTGATGGAGTCGCTGGACGCAATTCGCAACATCGGCAACTTCGCGGCGCATCCCGTAAAGAGCCGCACCACCGGGGAAATCGTGGATGTTGAGCCGGGCGAGGCAGAATGGAATCTCGACGTATTGGAGGCGCTCTTTGATTTTTACTTCGTGCAGCCGGAGCTCGACAGGAAAAAGCGTGCGGCGCTGGACAGGAAGCTATCCGACGCGGGTAAGCCGCCCATGAAATAGCGGACCCCGGAACGGGCGAGGGCTCGGCCCCAGCGATATTTTTTTGGGAGCGACTGTTTGCGAGTTAGGCCCGAATTCACGCCGAGTTTCGATTGCGACACGGGAAATCGTGGTCGGGGGCGCGGTCTTCGGTTCAGAACCTCATAACACGTCAAGGGAATCAACACAAACGGGACAAGAAAAGATGGGACTGACAAAAGTCACAACAAAACTTACCAGCCTACAGGGTGCCCGTGGAAGCTACGAAGCGCTCTTCCTGGTGGATACGGGAGCCACTGACTCCATGGTTCCCAGCGACGAACTGGAAAAAATCGGGGTCATCAAAGAAGGGAAGATGTCCTACGAGCTGTCGAACGGGACGGTGAAGGAATACCCGTACGGCCTGGCTCGAATCGAGTTCATGGGTGAGATTACAGCAGGGCGCGTCGTTTTCGGGGAAGCGGGATGCGAGCCAATCCTGGGCGTTACTGCGCTGGAGTCGGTCGGGATCATGGTAGACCCGGTGAACAAGACTTTGAGGCGACTCCCGGCGATACCGCTGAAGTAGCGCAGTTAACACCAGCACGCGGTCTGTCACATAGGTGGCCTCGCGTAGCCGCTCCCTGCCCGGCGTGACGGTCCCCCCGAGAAGCAGAACCCAGCCCGATAGCCAAACACCGGGCCGCGCGAGAACCAAATGGGGCCCAATGACCAAAAGCTCGGACCGGGCGCCCGCACTCCGTTACGTGCTGGCCGCGAAGTCGGCGACCATGTCGCCGACTTCGGCTGTGGAGTAGCCCATTCGCCCGGCGGCGAGGCTCTTGAGCTTTTCGCTGACGACCTTGATGACGGCCTTTTCAAGTTGTTGAGCGGCTTCGGTCTCGCCGAGAAAATCGAGCATCATCCCTGCGGCGCAGACAGCAGCCAGGGGGTTGATTACGTTCTTGCCGGTGTATTTCGGGGCGGAGCCTCCGATAGGCTCGAACATGGAAACGCCCTGCGGATTGATGTTTCCGCCGGCGGCGATTCCCATTCCCCCTTGGATAATGGCACCGAGATCGGTGATGATGTCCCCGAACATGTTTTCCGTAACGATGACGTCAAACCATTCTGGGTTTTTGACCATCCACATGCATGTGGCGTCAACATGGGCGTAATCGCTCTTGACATCCGGATATTCCTTCGCCACCTCCTGAAAGCATCGCCACCATAAGTCCTGTGCGTAAATGAGGACATTTGTTTTGCCGCACAATGTCAGCAGCTTTTTCCTGTTCCGTTTTCTGGTGTGCTCGAAGGCGTAGCGGATGCACCTCTCGACTCCCTTTCGCGTCGCAATCATCTCCTGGACGGCAATCTCGTCGGGCGTTCCTTTCCTGAGGAATCCTCCGGCGCCGCAGTAGAGCCCCTCGGTATTTTCCCTGACGACGACGAAGTCAATATCCTCCGGCCCTTTATCCTTCAGCGGCGTGTACACCCCGGGGTAGAGCTTGACCGGACGAAGGTTGATGTACTGGTCAAGCTCGAAGCGGAGTTTCAGGAGAATTCCTCTTTCGAGAATTCCCGGGGCGACCTCGGGATGGCCTATCGCGCCAAGGAGAATCGCACTGAACCCTCGCAGTTCCTCCAGTGCAGAATCTGGCAGCGTCTCGCCCGTCCTCTTGTACCTCTCCCCGCCGAAATCGTAGTGACAGAGCTCAAGACCGAATCCGTTGCGGGCGGCGAGTGCCCTGAGGACTTTCACGGCTTCGGCAATGACCTCTGGCCCGGTCCCGTCGCCCGCGATAACAGCTATCCTATGCGTTCTTGCCATTTTTGCTCCTCATAATGCGTGCTATTGAGCTCAAGGGAACTAACGTCGTGCTGAAGAGCTTGCAGCTACTCTTGGAAAGGCCTCGACCGAAGGTGCCCACCCGTCGCAACGCCCGCCCCAAGAAATTCACCGCGTCGCAGCGGGGTCATTCCCCCTTCCTCCGACGCCATTTCAGAACATATGGGATCAATCCACCAGCCTCGACGAGCTTCTGCATGAACTCGGGGATGGGATGCGCTCGGTACTCCTCGGTTTTCGTCTCGTTGCGGATAATTCCGGATGCAGCGTCAATCTCAAGCACATCTCCCTCCCGGACTTCCTCGGACGCCTCCTCGCTCTCAAGAAGGGGCAATCCCATGTTGAAGCTGTTGCGGAAGAAAATCCGCGCGAAGCTTTTCGCGATGACGCACGAAATGCCCACCCCTTTGATAGCTATGGGGGCATGCTCCCTGCTTGAACCGCATCCGAAATTCTTCCCTGCGACGATGACATCCCCCAGGGAGACTTCACTGACGAAACCGGGGCGAACCGCTTCCATGCAGTGGGCTGCAAGCTCCCGCTCATCCGTGGTGTTCAAATATCTCGCCGGAATGATGACATCAGTGTCAACGTCGTCTCCGAACTTGAACGCTCTTCCACGCATTACTTTTCCATTTCAAGTGAGAGAAGTGTGCCTTTAGTTGTTCCTACGCGTGCTTCACGCATCCTTTTTTGCTGCGAAGCGCAGCCGACATAAGGCGATCGTCATTCTGCAATTCCGCCAGCCACCTGAGACATTGCCTTGCGGTCAGGGTTTGTCGGACGGCTTGACGGTCGGCCCGGTAAGCCTTTTCACCAGCAAGTCCTCAAAGGCGTCCATATCTTTCCATCCGGTTGCGACGGTCATCGCCTTTGCGGCGGGATCAATGAGAGTGTAGCCCTCATCGGTGACGCGTATGCCCAATTTCTCCATGACCAACAGCTCGTCGGAGAAAGCGAGGTAAATGGCTACTGTGTCGAAGAGCGTGGTGCTCGCGGATTCCACCTGCTTTGGGTCCGCAGACCAGATGCGGTAGTTCTCGACCACGGCAGAAGCGACCGCGTCCCTGGAGTGGCGCACGGCTTTGTACTTATCACCTCTGAGGTGGACGAGGCCGCATGTGTCCAAGGGCGTGATGGTGATGTCCCAGGGAGCGGTGAACACCTTTTGGCACGACTTTGGGTCGGCACGGACGTTGTACTCGGCAGAGACCTTCTTGCTGCCGCCGTATCCGAGGCGCACGCTTCCATGCATTCCGACGAAGCGTGCTCGCTCGGCGATTCTCGGCTCACGCTCCAGCGCGGCAGCTATGTTAGGAACAGGACCCGTGGCAATCAGCGTCACCGGCTGAGGCGACTGCATGATTGTATCAACGATGGCTTTGACACCGTTCGGATGTACCTTTCCGGGATAGGACTTCAGGTCGTACCCTTCTATCCAGGCGGATTGCCCGCCCCTGCCTTTTTCCGAGCCGAGACCGATGCCGACCGGTATATCCGTCCTTCCTGCCCTTTCAAGAAACTTGGCGATAAGGCACGCCCTGTACAGCGACTTGCCGTTATCCCCCACGACAAGCTTCACGTCCACCTCAGGGGATTTCAGGAGAAACGCAAGTGCCCATGTGTCGTCAATATCATCGCCGATGTCGGTATCGAAGATCACAGGAACCTTCTTTCGGCCCTGGGTTTCTTTTGCGACGCCGGACTCAGCCTCCTCGGCCGCGGGGGAACCGACGGCACAGCACATCGCCAGGACCATTAGAATCCCCTCAATCCGCGTCAACCACCGCCCATCGCGAGAGCTCTCTCTTTTCATAGCCCTTTCCCTCCACATACGAAGTCTCCGCGCGCACGTACGCCACCCCCTTGTCAGCCGACCCATGAAGCGCGACCCGTGGGCCGGTTCTTAGAACGGTGCCTACGACACCCTCTCACAGCACCTCCTCCGGATTCGATATTTTGCCGGCGACCGCGCTGGCCGCCGCAACAGCCGGATTAGCGAGATAAACTTCGCTCTTCGGATGCCCCATTCGCCCGACGAAGTTGCGGTTGGTTGTTGCCACGCACCTCTCGCCTTCCGCAAGAACACCCATATATCCTCCGAGGCACGGCCCGCAGGTGGGCGTCGAGACAATCGCGCCCGACTCCATGAAAACGTGGAGAAATCCCTCCTTCAAGCATTCCACGTAGATTCGCCGGGTAGCCGGGATAACAATCGCCCGGACGTACTTCGCCACCTTCTTTCCTTTCAAGATGGATGCGGCAATGCGCATGTCCTCCAGATGCCCGTTGGTGCAGGCGCCGATGACGACCTGGTCTATTCTTATCTCGCCGACCTCGCTTATCCCTCTCGTATTCTGGGGCGAGAAAGGGAAGGCAACCTGCGGCTCAATCTCTGACACGTCGAATTCCATCTCGTCCACGTAACTGGCATTGGGATCGCTGGCGTAAATGGCGTAGGCCCGCTCCACTCTGCCCATGACGTACTCCTCCGTTATCTTATCGGGCGCTATAATGCCGTTTTTCGCCCCCGCTTCAACAGCCATGTTCGCCATCGTGAAACGGTCCGACATCGGCAGTTGTTCTATCGTCGAGCCAGTGAACTCCGTGGCCCTGTAAAGGGCGCCATCCACGCCGATTCGCCCTATCGTGAAAAGGATTAAGTCCTTGCCGAAAACCCACCTGTTCCTTTTCCCATTGTAGATAAGCTTCATGCTCTCCGGGACGCGAAACCAGGCTTGACCCGTGATGAAAGCCGCGGTGAGGTCTGTGCTTCCGACGCCGGTCGAAAAAGCCCCGAGGGCGCCGTAGGTGCAGGTGTGGCTGTCGGCGCCGATGACAAGGTCTCCCGGAGCGACGAGGCCCTGCTCCGGCAGGAGGATGTGCTCGATTCCCATCTCACCCTGCTCCCAGTAGTGGGTGATGTTGTGCTTCCGGGCGAACTCGCGCATCAGCTTGCACTGCTCGGCGCTCTTGATGTCCTTGTTGGGGGCAAAATGGTCCGGGACAAGCGCAATTCTCTCCCGGTCGAAAACTTCTTCCGCGCCCGCCTTCTCAAAAAGCTCTATGGCAATCGGCGCGGTGATATCGTTTCCGAGGGCGAGGTCAACACGCGCCATGACCATTTCGCCCGGGCTGACCCGGTCCCTATCCGCATGGAAAGCAATTATCTTCTCAGTGATGGTCATTCCCACAGGAGAGGCCCTCTGACATGAAAGTCGTGGACAATATATTTGGCTATGGCCACGCAGTCAAGACATTTGAGGCAGAGACAACACTACGCGGGGAATGAGACGTAGAAGCATGGCCGGTGGATAGGAGCGATGTCGCCAGGCTCCGCAACGCAGACACGCGGAGACGCAGACAAACCGATACTCCGCGCCTCTGCGCCTCTGCGTTTCACACCTTTTTTCCCGCACCCCGCGGGTCTCCGCGTCTCTGCGTTGCCGACCCTCGCCCACAAAACCCCGCCCCGCCGACGCCGAGCGATTCGCCCCACGGACAGGGCCACCACCGTTGGACGGAGGGACGCAGTCCCGCCTCTGGCGGGACGGTTGCTTTCACAACACAAGGCTCGATAAAATGTGTCCCGCGGATGCTTTGTCGGTCACTTAGCGAATTCGGACCAGAGGGATTCCACGTCCCATTGCCCGCCTACGGCCGGGGCGCCGGCGGCGACGACGCGGTATTTGAGGCGCCAGGTCTGGCCGGCTTTGAGGATTCTCGGCGCTGCGAAATTCGGGGAGGTGGAGATGAACTGCATGCCGCGTCCTAAGACGAAGAATCGCGTCGGATGGGAATCGTTTGAAGGATGGTCGAGGACGGCGGCCGTAACCGGTTGACCATTCTGGATGCCGGAAAGGGCGCACCATTTCGAAGGCTTGCCGTGGCACTGCTCGTCGCCGACATCACCTTGCGAGTTAAAGAAACGCGGTTGCTCGAAGGGTCCCATGCGCAAAGTCAGCCCGTGATACTCGCGCGGCTTGTTGGGGTCTGAGCCGAAGACGACTTCCGGGGCGATGGCGGTCAGCGCGATGTCCACGTCAACGAGTTGGAGGTTCCCTCGGGGAGGAAGAAATGTCCACGTTCGCTCCTCACGAAGAAGAACAGAGCCGCTGTGCTGCCAGTCGTTGAACTCACGAATACGCGCCTCGCCGCCTGGGAGAACGTCGGTCAGGAGCTTCCTTGTAACGATTCTGCCGCGGCGTCCCTCAGGCGCCCAAACTTCGGCCCAGAAATCTACGCCGGAGAGGTCTGGCCAGCCGACGCAAAGCCCGCGATGATGAACGTGGTCAGCGGGGGAATCGTACGTGATGACGCGCGCGTCGGGCGTCCACAGCGGATGAATGTACGGTTTATCCAGAGCTTCCCCAGAATGGTGAACCGCAACTTCCTTGCCCTGCACAAGCAGGGTGACCTGCTGGCGCAATTGCTGCTGGACACTGAGCCGGACTGCTGTTGAAAAAGACTCCGGCGGCTTTTCGGGCTGAGAAGACAGGGCGCTCCGCAGCGACAGGAAAGAAAGGCTGGCGCTCAAGAGCAGCGTGCAGGCCCATGCTCCAGATGCAGCCCTCGCTATGGACCGAGCTGCGGGCTTAGAGCGCCGGAAGGCAGTAGTAAAAACACCTTCGAGAAACATCTTAGCTCTCCTTGAAAACATGTTTGATGTTAGCAACGGAAACCTCCACGACGATATTTAAGTGAGAACGGAATGTCAATCCCGCCTTTGGGTGGCTGCTAATCGGTGGCAGATTCCGAGGCTCGGCGCGGGCTGGCCTGAAAGGAGGGCGTCTTGTTGCGCGGGCGTCTCGCCCGTGGTTAGCGTCGTGGAGGGGTGACATGGGCAAGATGCCCATGCCACCAGAATACAGCCGCACCCAGCCGTCGCGTTTGACAACACAGAGAAGTCGCGGTACGCTAAGAGTGAAGAAGTGTTCGCTCGCACTTTGTGTTTCACAAGGGTTGCTTCACGGGAGAGCGACAGATGAACCTGAAGAGAACGGCAAAAGCGTCGGTCATCTTGGCTTTGATTTGTTTTCTGGGTCAAGGGGAGGTCGGCGACGAGGTTGGGGAGAACGTCCCTCGGATCACCGATTTCTGGAGAGATGGCGAAGGAGGGGTCTGGCTGCGGTGGGACTCCGCGGAGGAAACCTCGTACGCCATCGAGCGAGGCTTCGACGAAATAGGAAAATGGCACCGCACGGAAATGGTGTTTACCGGTGGGAACCAGACGGCCTGGAGAGGGGTTGATGCGCTTCTGGCGCCGGCGGGCCGTGTTTTCTACCGGGTCGCGTGCCTCCCTGGGAAGTCGAGCGCGGTATGGGTCGAGTCGCTCGAACAGGGAAAAGAGGTTCACACCGCCCTCGGCGACCTGGTAATCGGGGCTTCGGTCAGGAGGGGCGGAGACCCTCTGGGCGTCGTATTCGAGCCGTTGTTGGTCGTTTCCCTGCTTGAAGGGGGAAAGGCTTTGCAGGAATCTTCGAGGACGTTTTTCCTGCCGGCAGGAGGAATGAGGGATTCCGGAATCATCACTCTGCCTCTCGAAAAACGAGGAACGTTCACGCTAAGGGCATCTCTTTACCTCTGGGATGTTCTGGAGGACAAGGAAGAGATTCAGGTCACCGCGCTGTGACCGGCGGACGGCGGGAAAGCGCGGGGTTGTCGAAGCTTAACCGCAAAAGGTCCGAGGGCGGAAAAGTCGCGAATGTCTTCATGCGCCTTTCTTAGGCGCCCTATCCGAAGGAACGGAAGAAGAGGGAGCTTGCTGCCGCGGCTTGGCGGTTCTCTTGGGAGATGGTTTGTAAAGCAATCGCTGCCACAAGCCTCCCCGTCCAGCCTGGGCTGGATAGCGGTGGGAATAATAGTAGCGGTCGTAGTACCTGTGGTAGTAGTAGCTTCGATAGCCATAATAGCCGTAACTGCCGCTCTTTTTCGGGTCGTACTTGTTCAGGACGATGCCGAGGAGCTTATTTCCCTCGATCTTGTCGAGGTTCTCGAGCCCTTGGGCAATCAGGGACTTCGGGAATTTGCCGGCTTCAACGACGACCAAGACCCCCTCCACCAACCTTGCTAAAATCAGTGGGTCCGAGAACCTGCACGGAGGTGAGTCGAAGATAAGCACGTCGAACCTGTTTTTCAGGTCAGCGATGAGCTGTTCCATGCGTCGAGAGCCGATGAGCTCAGTGGGGTTGTAAACCCTGCGCTCGCCGCACGGCAAAACCCAAAGCTCTCCTTGCTCAAGGTGGTCGGCTCTATCGGCGGGAATAGCGGAGTGCCTGGCGAGATCGCTCTTATCCACGAGGGAATCATCGAGGGTCGCTTCGCCGGAGAAATACCTGACCAGTCCCCTGGATTCATCAATGCCGAAGTGCCTGTGCATTCTCGGCCTACGCATATCGGTATCCACGAGAAGGACTCTTCTGCCGGCCTGGGCGATGGTGATAGCGAGGTTTGCGGCGGCTGTAGTTTTGCCTTCGCCGTGGCAGGCGCTCGTCACGAGGATTGACGGAAAGATTCCGTCCTTTGCCAAGAGGTCAATGCTTGCGCGCAGATTGCGATACGCTTCCGAGAGCGCGGAATCCGGGTGGTCATAGACGATTCTGCCCTTCTCTCTTTGGGCGGCCAATCTTCCTTTGACTACGGGTATCTCGCCCAAGAGGGTTCTGCCGAGGTCCTCGGTGACATCATCGGGGTTTCTGACCTTGTCATCGAGGTAGACGATGAGGAAAGCGCAACCGCAACCGAGAGCCAGCCCCACAAAGACAGCAAGGGCCATGTTAACGAGGGGCCTGGGTCGGAACGGAGCACCGGGAGGCACTGCTCTATCAATCAACCTTATGTTGCTCGTTCCCTGTTCCCACTCGCTGGGTGCACGAGTCAACTGGGTCTCCACAACGCTCTCGACGCTTCTGCGGAGCAACTCCCCGTAAGTGGTCTTATTGTTATCCACCTCCATCTGAAGCTTACGGAACTCGGCTGCTACGGCATCGAACTCGTGAAAACGCTTTTTTGCTTCTTCTACCGCCTGGATGGCCTTTTCTTCTTTCTGCTTGCCGGCGAGCCAGGCGTTGCGGAGCACCTCCCTGATGGACTCAGCTCTTGCATCAATGTCCTCAGCAATACCCGCCACGAGGGCTTTCTGGTCTAAGATTCTCGGGTGGCGGCTGCCATATCGTCCGGATAGGGTGTGGAGTATTCTCTGAGCGGCAACGTAGTCTGCCTCGAGGCGTTGGATGACAGAATCGTTGGTGACCTCCGGTTGGCGTTTCAGCTCCTCTAATGGGATGTCCTTGATGCGATTGTAAGCCGCCTCGGCCGCGCTCATCTCAGACCTGGCCTGCGAAGCCGCGTCGGTCAGGAGGGTCATATCCTTGTAGATGAGGTTCTGTTTTTCGTCTATGGAAACGATGTTGTACCTGGTCTTGAAGTCATTGAATCTGCGCTCGGCTTCTTGAACCTGGGAAGAGACTTCCTCGAGTTGCTCTCTGATGGCTCGAGCCGCAGCTCTTCTTGCCTCGAGGTTGCTTGTGACGTTCAGCTTGATGAACTCCTGGGCGACGGTGTTAGCTATTTCGGCGGCCTGGAGAGGGTTTCTGTCAACGATGCTGACATCCACCAGGCGGGTCTCTCGCAAAGGGGAAACAATTATTTTGCGCAGAAGCTCAGAATAGTGCATTGGTCTGTCGGCGCCGCTGGGACTGCGGACTTTGAGGCGGAGGACATTTATCACATTCTGTGCGAGGGTACGTGTCCTGAGAATCCTGTATTGCGTGTTGTAGTAATCGGTTGTGCTGGTATCCACCGCCAGTACGTTCTTAGAGGGGGGAAGGACCGTCAGCGTCTCTTTCTCGATGACGAGGCGTGCAGTCGCTTTGTACAGCTTCGGGGACTTCCAAGTGTAAACGACGGTGACGGAGACAACCGCTACGAGAAACAGAAGGATCAGGAGTTTTTTGTCCCAAAGGAGTAAGAAAATGTCGCGTATATGGACGGTTCTTCCCCTTCTGGGTCGCCCCTTACTATCTTTCTTGAGGTCTTTCTGAGGAGAAGCCTGGGTGCCTTTCGCGGAATTGTCCATCCCGAGACCTCCCTTCAATCCTGCCGGGGTGCGGCCGGATTGACCGCTTCACCGCTGCCACGGACGGGACTGAGCTTGCGCATTTGTGGCGCTCGGCGAAGAATCGCTTTGTGCCCGCGAACTCTCCGATCGCCGGAGACAAGCAAAAAGCGTCTGCACAGCGAAATCACCAGGGGCTTTCGGGAACGTGGATGATGTCGTTAGCTTTGACCGGCGCGTCGAGGTCAGGATTTTTATCAATTTTTTTGATGATGTCGCCTACGTCAACCTCCACTCTTCTCTCTTTCCCGTCGTCATCAGTTGTGATGAGGATGACCTTCTTCCTGGCGATGCGAGTGAACCCGCCCGCTTTGGTGATTGCGCGGTATACGGTCATCTTGTTTTCACCGGTGAAAGAGTACTGCCCTGGCTTGTTGACCTGCCCTTCGACGTAGAAGAACTTCTCGCTGTATTTTGCAACCATGACGTTGACCTGGGGGTCAACGTACCAGTCGGGCTTGAGGAGCTCGGTGATGAGCTTCTCAATCTGCTTGACGGTCAGCCCGGCGACCTTCACGTAGCCGATGAAGGGGTAATTTATGGTTCCATCCCTCTCGCTGACCTCGAAGGTAATGTGAGGGTCGTTCTCTCCGACGATGATGATTTGCAGGATGTCTTTAGGGCTGACAAGGTACTGGTCAGCCGGGAGAGGAGTTGGTGGGTTCGCGGCGGTCGCTTCCACGCTTTCGCCGGTTGTCGAGACGGTCTGGGAAAAACCGGAGACGTGCAGCGACAGGAAAAATGTCCCGACGATAAACCTCACAGATTTGCTCATACTCCAAAACAAACCGGACTTCTCCTCGCGGATAACGTCCGGTTCGCCTCCTCAACCAGAAGGTTTTTTCTCGTTTTGATTAGAAAACCGCCGAAACGCCGAGAGAGACCCTGTTGTCGTCGTAATCGTAGGCATCGTGGTTGGAATTCCTCTCCTCGTGAGTATACCAGAAGCTCGTTGACAGCCATTGCTGGATGTCATACCTGAGTCCAACCCTTGCCCCCCAGATGTCGTCGCTTCTTTCGCTGAGGTGTCCCGCGTGGAGAGTTGCTTCTGGATAATCGCTATTGGCGTAGAATGCCGAAGCACTCACAGTTACTTTCGGGCCAACTTGCTTCTCCAGTCCGGCTCTCCCTTCGGTGGCGGTGAAGTAATTGTTGACATCATAAGTTGACTCGACGGCCCGACGGGACCCGCCCACGCTAACAAGGAGAGTCTCCGTGCAGCGATGGACGATGTCTATGGTGAATACGCCGCCACCCCAGTCTTCCTGAGGGCCGTCGTAATCCCTCTCTTGCCAGCCTCCTTTGATAAGGGCTGTCATTTTCGGGGTGAGCTGGCCGGTGACTCCGACCCATCCGCTGATCCCCTCGGCATCCGACCTGCGAACTTCCTGGTCGTAGTCAATCCACATGTACTCAATCTGCCCCAGGAGCGATACCGCGTTGAGGATGCGGTAAAATACCGTTCCGGTGGCCAGGTCCATATCCCGGTCGAAGTCGCTGAAATGCAAAACCACGGACGGGTCGGGCTTGTAGGGTGCGTCCTCATAATCAAGGATCATGTGGTCGTATCCCACGCGGAATGATAGCCTATCAGTGAATTCGTACCCGACTTTTACATCGGAGGTGTTTTCCGTTCTTTTGACGAGTGGGTACTCTTCGTAAGTGAGCCTGTCTATGGTCCTGCGGAAAACGTCCCCGACGAAGAACATCAGCCCGCTGGGGAACTGCAGGTCAACGGCGGCATCCACCATGTGATTGTCGTAGTCGTAATCGGTGTTATCCACATACCTTCCTATTTCCGCCAGGTAATTCAAACGGACAGACTTCCCGTCACGGTTGTAGTCGAAGTCCACTCCGGGCTTGATTTTGAAGAGAACATCGTCTTGCTTTGTCTTTCCCAGCAAGAAGATGTTGTCGTCGTACATGACCTCGACGCCGATGCGAGGATGAACATACAACTGACCAAAGTGGATGTTTCCAAACTCGGAGCCAAAGGCGAAACGGCCCATGGCGAGCAAAAAGAGCGAGAGAACTACAGCACTGCATCGCCTTCCCATCACGGACACTCCTTTCTTGACAGGTCGCACTCTGCCGAGACTAAGGCTGACTGGCTTTATGCGTCCACCATTTTGGGGGATGATTTGCGAACGACCTTCCATCTCGTATCAGCTCGCTATTTCCTTTAAACCAGTTAGAGTCAGGGCCGGGCCCAAGGCCGGTACGGACTCTGCTCGACGGGTTCCGGCTCTGGCCGGGGTACAAACAATCTGTCCCAGGGCGGTATGACAGCGATCGGTCTTACAAGGGCGGGAGCCCCTGCGATCACCGCCTGAGTGACCCCAGCCCTGGTCACCTGGATAGTCCCAGCCTGGCTGACGATTTTCATGAACTCGACGTACCTATCCTCGGGGGAATAGCTGAACTGAAGCTCGCTGACTTGGGCGGGCAAAACAGTTACAGACGCGAAAGAGTTCATGGGGAAGGTCAGAAGCGCAATACCTTTTTCTGGTACCGCAACGGTGTTCTGCAAGACCACAACGGTAGTCGTTCCTGTGACAGACCTGACAAGCAGAACGTTCTCGCGGTTGTTCACGTCAAGGCAGAATTTCCGAGTTCCCTTGAGGTACTCGAACCTTATTCCCTTGCCACCTTCTAAAAGAGAGACTTTGACCGTTTCGCCCTGCTGCAAGGTCCAACTGATGGTGTTGAACTTCCCTTCCACCGCCGACGGAAGGGAAATCCAAAAGCTTCCCTTCGGCCCAACCATCTCGATGGTGGCGGGCAAGGCGATGGGCTTGGCCGTATCCTCGAGGGATTCGGTGGTGCCGTCGGGTTTGACGACGTTAACGGCTCCCTTTAGAGCAGTAACCTTTATGGCGATTGGTTCCTCAGCGCCAGCGGAAACCGCCCAGAGCGAAGCCATTAACAGGAGAGCCAAACCGAATGCGGCTGCTCTTCCTAAGGTTGCGTATTGCATAAGTTACCCTCCTCTCGTAGAATGTTGATGGCCCTTCGCAATCCTTTCGCAAGTGAGAGTTTGCACCCCCCCTTAGTAGAGCCCAACCCCTCCCAACTCTGGTTAATCTATTACACTCTTGCCCATTGTGTCAAGCGATTTCTGTGGAATTTTTTCCGCGCCATTAGCCCCGTAAAGAAGGCCTTCAGTGACGTCAATTTTGTCCCGCCATGGGGGTGGTCTTCTGCTACTCGATAGGGAGTCAGCGTTCAGAGGAGACTTCATCGTTCAACGTCGAAGGAGTATGTCTCCCGCGAAGGAGTAGGCTCGCAGAAAAATTCTCCTCCTGTCGGCTTGCCTGCACTGCAATGGAGCGATAGAATCGTGCGATGAAAGCGCCGGAGGTTGTGCGCGACTGCGCAGAGCAGCCTGCGGGATAGAGTGCTGCAATTACGGGAAGGATGACCATGGACAAGAAAGCGTTGCTCGGGCGAATAGTCGAGCACGGCAAGCTGTTCTCTGAGGGGCTGGGCATTAACCTGAAGGCACGCGGAGGAGAGTTGTTCAAGTGGCTTGTGGCTTCGGTGCTTTACGGCAAAAGAATTTCGGAGCAACTTGCAACCAGGACATACCGCGAGTTCGAGAAGGCGGGCGTTGTTTCTCCGGAAAGAGTCTTAGAGACGGGCTGGGATGGGCTGGTGCAATTGCTGGATGCCGGCGGGTATGTCAGGTATGACTTCTCGACGGCGACAAGGTTGCTCGAGCTTTCCAGGAAGCTGCAGGAAATGGGGGGACTGGAGGCAATCCATGAGAACGCCCGAGACTCGCGGCAGCTTGAGGCTCTTATGATGGAATTGCCGGGCGTTGGCCCGACCACAGCAAACATATTCCTGAGAGAGTTGAGGGATGTGTGGAAAAAGGCCGACCCGGAGCCGTCAAGTTTGGCAAGCCAGGCAGCAAGGAATCTATCCGTGAACCTCGATAAATGCAATCGGAAAACCGCCCGGTTTATTCGTCTGGAATGCGGGCTATTGAGGATAGGCAAGGATTTCTGCAAGAAAGGGAAATGCAGCGATTGCCCTTTTAAAGATACGTGCCGGAGGGGATAACATCAACTTCGGGCCGGAGAGGGCCGACGCCCGGTCGGAGCAGCTCCCCAAACCCTCGGCCGTGGGTCTGGGGTATCGGGGTTAGGGAAAAGGGTGCGTGGGACTCCTCGCTCAGACCCCTGCGAGGGGAACGCTGTAACGCTGCCCTCTGGGAGGCAGTGTCGGGGGCGTCTCGCCCCCGCTGCGGGCATGATGCCCGCAGGACAGCCAGCGGGACGCTGGCGGTACGGTTGGATCCCCTGCGAGGGGAACGGTTCAAAAATGGAGCCTGCGCATTATGAGGCCCGTGAGCAGCTTCGGGTAGAAATCGGTTGATTTATGGGGCATGACCTCCCCGGCAAGAGAGACCTCCCTGACCTGGTGAACCCCAGTGGGATTGAGAAGGAATGTAACCTGAGCGTCTCCGTTCTCGACTTTGCCGACGGCCTCACCCGGATCGCGGAAGTAGCTTATATGGTTGCCGGACTGCTGAGCCTCGGACGAGAGTGACAGCATTTTCTCCATGACGAGGGAATGGAGAACGGTTACGTCGAGCCGGCGAAGGGAAGGATGAAGATTTCGGGGAAGAGCATCAGTTGTCGAAGGCCTGTCCTTCAAGCGCAGCAAAAGCAACTTCCGGCCCGGTAGGCAGACAATGAACGAAATGCCAACGGGAGAACTTCCCCTGAGCTTAGCAAGCATCTGCTCCAGGCCGCGTGCTTTGTGCTCAAGGCTCTCGACGTGGAAGAAATCACCGAGCTGTCGGACAAACCGTTCTTCGGAGAAATTCGCCACTCCCCGAACGGCCCTGTGAGTGGGGAGGATGGTGACGCTTGGGTCGTCCATGCAGACTAAAGTCATCATCCGGTATCTCACTTCCCTGCGGCCCTCTTCGGAAAGCCGCGGCAACATCTCGTCGCGGTAGTTCAGGGCGGTGTGGTATCTGTGATGGCCGTCGGCGATGAAAAGCTGCTTGTCCCTCATTTCCTCGACGATGAACTCCATGTCTTCTCGACTTGTGATTCCGCAGATAGAATGCTGCACTCCGTCAACGCTGACGCTTATCAGAGGCTCGGCGGAGTCGTATCGGCTCAGAAAACCGGGGATGGTCATACCCGGATCGGGGTAGAGAACGAATATTTGGCCGAAATTCGCCTTGGTCTCACGGAGGAGGTGAAGCCTATCTGCCCTGTGTGCGGGAAAAGTCCGCTCGTGCGGCAAAATCACTCCTGACTCGTAATCCTCAAGCTTCACAGCCGCCACGAACCCTCTCCTGGTGAATTCCGATTCGCCCAGGCGAAATTTCTGAGTGTAAAGGTAGAAGGAATCCGTGTTGCCCTCGACGAGAATGCTCCGGGCCAGCCATTCGCGGAAGTATTTCCCCGCGCGGGTGAACTTGTTTTCGGTTTCGTTATCCCCCGGCATATCTTTTCCGCGGATGATGCGAACGATGTTGTACGGGTCAGCCGCGTAATACCTCTCCCGCATCTCCGTGGTGATGACGTCCCAGGGCTGGGTGACGACCTTCTCCACGTCCGTTTTCGACGGGTCGTAGTACATTCCCTTGAAAGGGCGAATCTCTACCATCCTACCTCCTCACTACCCACGCAAAACCCGATTCTCTGTCACGGCCGCGCTCCTGTCTTTCGCGGCTCCCCCTCAGTTGATAAGCGGTCGCTTCCTATGCTGGCGACTTTTCTCCAACGACGTCACCGCAGCGAGCCGGGTTGCCACACGCCGCAAAGGATTCGCCCCTTCGCCTGAACCCGCAGGCGTCTGGCCATCCCGTCAACGGGCGAGAAGCCTACGCAAATCCCTCCCCCCTGTCAATCCATTTTTCACCCCTTCAGCGACACCCGGCTGATAGCGCGAAGGTACGGGTCTGGCTGCAATAATGGTGTCGAGGCGCGGAGTAGCTCACTTCGGGCAAGCCGGCTGCCACATCCGCCGAGGCAGGTTGCTCCTAATGCGGAGGCTGCGCATCTCAGCGAGAAGTGCCACGCCCTCTTTTCCCTAACCCCGATACCCCAGACCCGAGCTAACCGCGATAGGCCAGACCCGAGGCTTAAGCGTCTCCCAGGCGCCTCGCACCGTCCTCCTCCGCCATTTGTTCAGCACGCGACGACCTACAAAAACAGGCCTTCCGTTGCCCCGCCCGTGATAAAATGAGTCACGTCTAAGTTGGCAAATCAAACCAGGTGCTAATCAAACCAATCAGCAGGAGAGAAACAAACATGGGGCACGTCAAACTCCTTCTACGTCTGTGGGTCTGCGTGGTGATTCCGCTCACGCTCTCTCAGGCAGCGGCCCCTCAGAGCGCTGTCCCGCTCTTCATAAACTATCAGGGGGAGCTGAGGTCTCCAACGACGGGGGAGCCTGTTCCGGACGGGGGTTACAACATGGTCTTTAGAATCTACGATGCCGAATCCAGCGGCATTATGCTCTGGCAAGGGACGCATACAACCGCCAATGGCAATCCGGTCCAGGTGAATGAGGGGATATTCAGCGTGATTCTGGGCTCGGGTCCCGGTAACACCATAGACGCATCGGTCTTCGACGGAGCCGAAAGGTGGCTGGAGATTCGCGTCGGGATGGAGACGTTGTCCCCGAGGCAGAGAATCACTTCCGTGGCCTACTCGCTCGTCTCCGAAAACAGCCGGCTGCTCGGTGGCAGGCAAGGGTCGGAGTTTGCGGAAGATGGCGAGGTGACGACAGCGATTTCGGCTCATGCCTCGGTCGCTGACGTCCACCATGCAAGATACACCGACGCCGAGGCAGTTGCGGCTATGGGGCCGAAGTCGGACGCAAACCCGTTGAATCACGATAAGACGACGAGCCTCCCGTGGGGGAGCATTACATCCATCCCTTCGGGGTTCGCAGATGGGACTGACAACGATAGCGGGGGAGACATCACAAGCGTCTCCGCGAGTCTGGGTCTTGCGGGCGGCGGCGCCAGCGGGGATGTTACATTGTCAGCCGCATTCGCAGGCACAGGCGCGGCTTCAACTGTTGCCCGGTCCGACCACAACCACGATTCGACCTACTGGACCCTCACAGGGAACAGTGGCACCTCCGGGAGCAACTTCCTTGGCACAACGGACAGCCAACCCCTCGACTTGCGGGTCAACGGTGTCCGCGCCCTTCGCCTCGAACCGAACGCGACAAGCGCCAACGTCGTCGCGGGCTATGCCGGCAATTCTGTCACAACTGGAGCCGTCGGGGCGGCGATCGGCGGCGGCGGGAAAGCCTCGGGCATCATTGGCATCAGTTACAAAAACTTCGTTACGGACGACTTCGGCGCCGTCGGAGGCGGAGCCAATAATCAGGCAGGGAACGGCGTAGGCGCGACGAACGATGCAATCTACGCCACGGTTGGCGGAGGCTGGGACAACACCGCCAGCGGCCACTACGCGACCGTCGGCGGGGGCGCGTTGAACGAGGCCACCAGCCACTACGCCACAGTGGGCGGGGGAGACTCCAACACCGCCAGCGGTTCCCACGCCGCCGTCGGCGGGGGAGAGTCGAACACCGCCAGCGGTTCGCACGCCAGGGTCGGCGGGGGATATGGCAACAGCGCCAGTGGCGACGACGCCACCGTCGGCGGGGGTTACGACAACGCCGCCATCGGTCCCAGGGCCACAGTCAGTGGTGGAGCGCAGAACACTGCAAGCGGCGAGTCCTCGGTTGTGGGAGGCGGCACACGCAACCAGTCCACCGCTCTGGGGTCCACAGTCGGCGGAGGCGAGTACAATGTTGCCAGCAGAGAGTGGGCAACCGTTGCCGGGGGCGGGACCAACACCGCGACCGGCCCCAATGCCATGGTCCCCGGAGGTGCGTTCAATGACGCCCAAGGAAGATTCAGCTTCGCTGCTGGCTATCGTGCAAAGGCTAACCATAATGGTTCCTTCGTGTGGGGGGACTCCACGAACGCTGACGTAGCATCCACTGGTACTAATCAGTTCGTGGTCCGGGCTAATGGCGGGATATACTTCCAGGATTCTCAAGAGATGAGGATGTCTGATATCGGCGATGTTATGCTGGTCCTGGAGGCGGACACAAATAACGTCGGCGAAGATGACAACCCAGGGATACTGCTCATTCAGGACGGCGGAGCTGTTGAAGGCTTCCTGGGCTATAGAGAGGGGACCAACAGTTTCTTACTGGAGAACAGATGCCCCGACCGGTTGGAACTGAAGGCATCGGGTGGGATATATCTTTACACCAATGACGCGAGGAGCACAGGGATGTATCTCTCGGCTGGCGGCTCCGGATGGAATGCGGTATCTGACAGGGAGATGAAGGACAACATCCGACCAGTGGATGTTAAGGAAGTGCTGAACAGGCTGGCTGAGGTTCCCATCAGCCAGTGGAGCTATAAGACCCAGGACCCCTCCATAGAGCACATAGGCCCGATGGCGCAAGACTTTTATAAAGCCTTCGGACTGGGACAGGACGACAAGAGCATCAACAGTCTGGACGCTGACGGCGTCGCCCTCGCCGCCATCCAGGGGCTTCACGAAATGCTCCGCGAGAAGGATGAGAAAATATCAACCCTCGAGGCGAGAATCGCAGCGCTTGAATCTCTGGTAAACAAGCTGGCACAATCCCAGAACGGAGGTGGGCAATGAAACCGATAGCAAGAGATGTCTTTCTTATTGTGACTCTTGCCGCATGTCTGGCTGCGGCGGGCAACGTTTTCTCCCAGAGTTCCGCGAGCTATGAGATTACGAAATCGGTGATGTCGGGCGGAGGAGGGAGATCGTCGTCGGCGAGCTACGAGATGACGGGGACGTTGGGCCAGCCGTCGCCGGTGGATGTTTCGGATAGCACGAGCTACAGTCTGGGCTCGGGCTTCTGGGGGGCGACGGTTCGGCTATTCACCGTCGCCATCGAGAGCATAAGCTACTCTATCGCGGAGGGAGTGCGAATCGCCTGGCAGAGCGTCGCCGGAGCGACGTACACCATTGAGTACGCGGACGCCCTGAGCCTCTCGACAATCTGGAAAACGCTCTCGGCCCTCGCGGGAACTGGCGGCCTGATGCAATGGCTCGACGACGGCACACAAACCGGAACGCCCCCGACTGCCGCCAGCGTCCTGAAACGTTTCTACCGCCTGAGCGGCCAAAAGGCGACGCCGTAGGAAACCTTGAACCGCGAGAGGGGACCAGGAGTTGGAAGGGCTTCCTTGCGACATCGCCTCCGTTGCCCGGCACGCCGCCAGGGGAGGGTTTATCCGGTCTCCCCCGAAGCCTCGGAAATCGCCACAAAAGCTTGATTTCTTGCTTCACAAGCGCCAGAATTCGGTTCAACCGAACACGACTCATCTCAAAAACCTATCATGAAAGGGGGTTAACCATGAGAACACTGGGGTTGTCTCTGTCCTTCCTTGTCGGATTACTTGTTCTCCTCGCCCTTCCCTCACCGGTCGGCTCGCAAACCGGCGTGCCGATGCTGGTCAACTTCCAGGGGGAGCTGAGGTCGCCAAGCACGGGGCAGCCTGTCCCTGACGGCAACTACGACATGCTTTTCAGGATCTACGATGTCGAGTCGGGGGGTGCTCCCCTCTGGACCGGGACGCATACAACCACAAACGGCAATCCGGTCCAGGTCGCCAACGGCATATTCAGCGTCGCTCTGGGCTCGGGGACCGGCAATGCCATGGCTGCCTCAGTATTCAACGGTCCCGACAGGTGGCTGGAGGCTCGCGTCGGGACTGAGACGCTCTCGCCAAGGCAGAGAATTACCTCTGTCGCCTACTCGCTGGTCTCCGAAAACAGCCGCTTCCTCGCCGGGATGGAGGCTTCGGACTTCGCCGAGGACGGCGAGGTGGCGGCAGCGATTTCGGCTCATGCTGCGGTCCCGGATGTTCACCATGCGAGATACGCGGACGCCGAGGCGCGCGCCGCGATGGGGCCAAAGGCCGATAACAATCCCCTCAACCATGACAAGACCACGAGCCTCCCCTGGGCCAGCATTACATCCGTCCCTCAGGGTTTCGCCGACGGGATTGACAACGATAGCGGAGGTGACATCACAGGCGTCAGCGCCGGGCCGGGTCTTGCCGGCGGGGGCGCCAGCGGCGACGTAGCGGTATCTGTCGCCTTCGGGGGCGCCGGTTCGGCTGCCACGGTTGCGCGCTCCGACCACACCCATGTGGGCGACTACTGGCTCCTGACCGGGAACACGGGCACGAACCCGGGGGTCCAGTTTCTGGGCACCGCTGACAGCCAGCCCCTTGAGCTGCGGGTCAATAACGCACGCGCGATGCGCCTTGAGCCCAACGCCACCAGCCCCAACGTGGTCGGAGGCGTCGCCGACAACAGCGTCACGCCGGGAGCGGTTGCCGCCACGATTGGCGGCGGGGGCGAGAGCGGCTCCCCCAACCGGGTGACGGACGACTACGGCACAGTCGCAGGGGGAGGAGGAAACCGAGCCGGGGACAACGCGGGCGACACGGACGATGCGTCGTACGCCACGGTCGCCGGGGGCTGGTACAACACATCGAGCGGCAACAGCGCCACAGTCGGCGGGGGCAGGAGCAACTCCGCCAGCGGCTTCGTGGCGACGGTGGCCGGAGGAGGCAGCAACGACGCCACCGGCATGGGCGCGACTGTCGGCGGGGGGTGGTCCAACCACGCCAACGCCAGTTATGGCACGATCGCCGGAGGCGGACCATCAGACCCGAACGATCCCGTCGGTACCAGAAACCTCGTCACCGACGACTACGGCACTATCGGAGGGGGAGGACACAACCAGGCCGGAGACAATGCGGGGGCGACGGACGATGCATCGTACGCCACGGTCGGCGGGGGACTGAGCAACTCCGCCAGCGGCCAGCTCGCGCTGGTCGCCGGGGGCTCCGAAAACACCGCGAGCGGCCTGGGCGCGACTGTGGGCGGGGGCAGTCTCAACGGCGCCGGCGGCGACTTCGCCACAGTCGGCGGCGGTTGGCTCAACGGGGCCTTTGCCGACTATGCCACGATCGCCGGGGGCGGCCCGTCCAATCCTTACGATCCCTGGAACACCAATAACTGCGTTTACGACAACTACGGCACGATAGGAGGAGGGGGGTACAACCGCGCGGGGAGCGACGATGGGAACGCGGCGAGCGCCCGATACGCCACCGTCGGCGGGGGCTTTTCGAACACCGCCACCGCGGATTTCGCCACCGTCGCCGGGGGGTGGACGAACTACGTCTTCGACTTCTCGGGTACCGTAGGAGGAGGCGTAAGCAACCAGGCGGGGACCAACGACGGCGATCCGAGCAGTGCGGCGTATGCCACCGTGGGCGGGGGCTGTGCCAACACCGCCAGCGGCGCCGACGCGACTGTGGGCGGGGGCTCTTGGAACACCGCCAGCGACTGGGGCGCCACTGTGCCAGGGGGCTACTTTAGCCGTGCCAAGGGGTACCATAGTTTTGCCGCCGGAACACGTGCCGTCGCGGACGGGGCTGGTTCGTTCGTCTGGGGCGACTCCAACGACTTTGACGTGCACGCCTGGGGAGCCAACGAGTTCGTGGTGCGCGCCACAGGGGGCTACTGGCTCTTCACCGGGGTGGATGGCTCCGGGCTTCCCACTTCCGGTGCCGTGCTCCCGGCCGGGAGTGGAACATGGGGGAGCTGGTGTGACCGCAACGCCAAGACCAACTGCCTGCCGGTTGATCCCCGAGCTGTCCTCGAGAAAGTCGCAGCGTTGCCCATCAGCACATGGACCTACAACACCCAGGAGCCGTCCATTCGGCACATGGGCCCGGTTGCCCAGGACTTCCATGCCGCCTTCGGCCTCGGGGAGGACGACAAACACATCGGCACCGTTGACGCCGACGGCGTCGCCCTGGCCTCCATCCAGGGGCTCCACGAAATGCTCCGAGAAAGGGATGCGGAGATTGCCGCGATCAAAAAGCAAAACCGCGAGTTGCAGGAGCGGCTCTCGGCGCTCGAAAAGCTCTTCGAGAGGTTCAGTCAGGAGCGGTGAAACGACGGCGCGCCGGGTGACATGGTGACCAAATCCCAGCTTACGAAACGATGGGGGCCATGGGGGCGCACCGCCCATGCTTGGCATTCTGTTGCCTTGTAGTTGGCATTCAGAGTAATTAGATGAGTCCAGAAAGCAGATTCGATGCTACGTAAACAATCAGAAGGGAGATTAAAAATGAGGACTCTTAACACGCCCGCATTCGTTCTTCTGTCATCCGCTATCGTTCTTATCCTTCCACTTGCGGCAATTCCCCAGGTTGGGGTTCCGATGTTGTTGAACTTCCAGGGGGAGCTGAGGTCGCCGACAACGGGGGAGCCTGTGCCGGATGGCGAGTATGACACGGTCTTCAGAATCTACGACTCTGAATCCGGCGGCACGAAGCTGTGGCAAGGGACCCACTCGACGGCGAATGGCAACCCGGTTCAGGTCGAGGATGGACTCTTCAGTGTGATTCTGGGCTCAGGGCGTGGGAACGTGCTGAGCGCTTCCGCCTTCAACAAAGCGGAAAGGTGGCTGGAGATCCAGGTCGGCGCGGAGATATTATTGCCGAGGCAGAGGATAACGTCCGTCGCCTACTCCATCGCCTCCGAAAACAGCCGCCTGCTCGGTGAAAAGGGGGCTTCGGAATTTGCCGAGGACAGGGAAGTGGAGGCAGCGATCGTGGCGCACTCTTCGGTTCCCGACGCTCACCACGGCAGGTACACGGATGCCGAGGCAGTAGCTGCCATGGGGCCGAAGTCCGATAGCAATCCGCTCCATCACGACAAGACAACGAGCCTCCCGTGGAGCAGCATTGCGTCTATCCCGGCGGGATTCGCCGACGGGATTGACGACGATAGCGGCGGCGACATCACCGCAGTATATACCAAGTACGGACTGACGGGCGGCGGCGACACCGGTGCCGTGTACCTCTCGGTTGATTTCGGAGGGACCGGGACGGCGACGACGGTTGCTCACTCGGACCACAATCACGGCACTGATTACTGGTCTCTGACGGGCAATGCGGGGACTGACCCCAAGTTCAATTTTCTCGGAACAACGGACGATAATCCTCTCGCGCTGGTCGTCAACAACGCCAGGGCGTTGCGGCTGACCCCAGGGTTAAGCCCGAATATTATCGGTGGTCTTTCTGCGAATAGCGTCACCGACGGCGCGATTGGGGCGACGATTGGCGGCGGTGGTGTCCCGCGGGTTCTTTTTGTTGGGCCTTTCCCGAACCGGGTGACCGACAGTTACGGAACAGTGGGCGGAGGTGCGGACAACCGTGCAGGGAACGATGCCGGCACCACATCCGACGCGATTTATGCGACTGTCGGGGGCGGCTCGGGCAATGCGGCCGAGCGCGACTTCACCACCATTGCAGGAGGGAAGGACAATATTACCCGCGGCGACTATGCTACCGTCGGCGGGGGGACTGTTAACAACAGTACGAATGTGGCCACTACTGTCGCCGGAGGCAAAGAAAACACCGCCAATGATGAGTACGCCACGGTCGGCGGAGGCTACAACAATCGGGCACTCGAGTACGCCGCAACTGTCGGCGGGGGGAGCTCCAATGTTGCAGGTGCGAGCACAGCGACGGTTTCCGGCGGCAGCTCCAACAATGTCACGGGTATCGGGGGCACGATTCCCGGGGGATTCAACAACGAAGCACGGGAGTACGGCTTCGCCGCGGGGCGCCGCGCGAAAGCGACTCATCGGGGGGCCTTTGCGTGGGCGGACTCAGAAAACTTCGACTTCCCTTCCACGGCGGAGAACCAGTTCAGCGCACGGGCGATAGGAGGAGCAAGGTTCGTTTCGGCTATTGATGGCAGCGGCAACCCAACCGCAGGCGTTCGGCTGTTAGCCGGCGGAGGTTCCTGGTCGAGCCTCAGCGACAAAGCCCACAAGGAGAGCATGGCTCCGGCGGATGGAAAGGCAGTCCTCGCGAAGCTGGCGGCCGTGCCGATTAGCTCCTGGAACTACAAGGCTCAGGACCCTTCAATTCGCCACATGGGCCCCATGGCGCAGGATTTCCACGCGGCTTTCGGCCTGGGCGAAGACGACAAGCACATCAGCACCGTTGACGCCGACGGCGTTGCCCTCGCTGCCATCCAGGGTCTTCACGAAATCCTCCGCGAGAAGGACGAGAAAATATCAGCGCTTGAGGCGCGAATCGCGGCGCTGGAGGCTCTCGTTAACAAGCTGGCACAATCGCAGAAGGGAGGTGGGCAATGAAGCCGATACCAAGAAATGTCTTTGTCACTGTGACCCTTGCCGCATGTCTTGCCGCGGCGGGCAACGCTTTCGCCCAGAGCTCTGCAAGCTATGAGATTACGAAATCGGTGATGTCGGGCGGAGGAGGGAGGTCAACTTCGGCGAGCTATGAGATGACAGGGACGCTCGGACAGCCTTCGCCGGTGGATGTTTCGGATAGCACGAGCTACAGTCTGGGCTCGGGTTTCTGGGGGGCGACGGTTCGGGTATTCACCGTCGCCATTGAGAGCATCTCTTACAGCATCCTCGAAGGGGCCCGAATCACCTGGCAAAGCATTGCCGGCGCAACGTACACCATTGAGTACGCGGATGCCCTGAGCCTCTCGACAATCTGGAAAGCGCTATCGCCGCTGACGGGAACCGGCGGCTTAATGCAATGGCTCGACGACGGCAGCGAGACCGGCACAACGCCTACAGCGGCAGGCGTCCTGAGACGCTTCTACCGCCTGGGCGGCCAGCCGTAGCTTGTGACGCTGTCGGTGTGAAGCCCACGGTCTGTCAGGTGGACAGCGTCGTAGCGAGGAGTCGCTCGCGACGAATGGCGCCAATTTTGCAACAAACGGCGGGGTCCAAAACCATGGGGAAGGAAGGAAAAATGAGAATGGCAACGTGTTTGGTATGGTTACTTGTGGTTAGTGCGATGTTGTGTGTTCTTGCGGCCCCCCGGGTTGCCCAGGGCGTGCCGGAACTCATCAACTACCAGGGGGAACTGATGGACAGTGCCGGCAACCCACTCAACGGTACGGTTTCTATCGTGTTCAAAATCTGCAACCAGCAAACCGGAGGCACGACCCTCTGGCAGGAAACCCACAATACCGTCCAGGTGCGAGAGGGCATTTTCAGCGTCTTGCTCGGCTCGGTGACCCCATTTCCTGCGACGCTGTTCGAAGGAGACCCCCGCTGGCTCGGAATCAAGGTGGGGTCGGATGCCGAGATGACCCCGCGCAGCCGCATCGCCAGCGTCGGCTACGCCATCCGCGCGGAAAAGGCGGCCGAGGCTGCGACGGCAACCTACGCGGCGACCGCAGGCAGCGCTCCTGCGGATGAGGACTGGGACGTGAGCGGCCCGAACGTGTACGTCACGACAGGCAATGTCGGCATCGGCACACCCTCTCCGACGGCGCCTCTCCACGTGTACAAGAACACCGGAAACGCGAACGCGACGGTCGAGGCCGATAGCGGAAACGCCGTGTTAGAGCTGGACGGGGCCGATACGTACGTCAGCTTCGAGCGCTATGGCTCCTACAAGGGCGCGATTGGGTACCGCACGGCGGGCGACTATCTCTACCTGAACAAGGGGGGCTATGTCGTCGTGAAGGACGGCAAACTGGGCGTAGGGGAGGAAAACCCGCAGACCAGGCTGGACGTTTCGGGCGAGGTCAGGCTCTGGAACAAGATCACCGCTCACCCTTTGTCTCAGGGGCTTGAACTGACCGACAACGACGGGAAGACCCGCGTCAAGATCAGAGACGATGCAGTCGAAGTGGTGATCGACCAACTCGGCAACGCCGGCCTCAAGGTCACGACCAACGGCAATGTCGGCATCAGGACAAACAGCCCCAACTATCCGCTGCACGTCAGGAACCCCAGGGGCGATCGCGATACTAAGATCGAAACCGACTCCGGGGAAGCGCACTTGATTCTCGACGGCTCGGGAGGGAACCAGACTGTCGAGTTCCAGAAGAACGGCGTATTCTGTGGCTCGGTCGGATACGACACGACGGGCGGGTTTCTGTTCCTGTGGGAAGACGGTAAGACGGTACTAAAGGACGGGAAGCTGGGCGTGGGAACCAACAACCCGACCGAGACCCTGGAGGTGAACGGCAGCGTAAAGGTGACTGGCCGCTGCTACGGCACCTTTCCCCGTCCTGCGTATGACAGCGGTTGGGTCAATCTCGACAGAGGAGAGGTTACAACCCTTACGCACAATCTGGGGGGCAATGTGGACAACTACGTCGTGGACATGATGTTCAAGGATTCTGGGACTGAGTATGGTATCAACATCTTTGGCTACGGCGGGGATCAGTACCGCCCGACCCTCGACATAATTCTAACAGGCGCCTACTACTTCAACCTGACGTCCACTAAGATATCGCTCCAGCGGCGCAGTGACGATGCTGCTGCCGACTACGCCCGCGTCCGCATCTGGACCTACAACTGAGGAGGGATAGCCTGCGTGGTTGCGCACATCAGGACAGACCGCCATCCTTTTCGGCAATCGCATGGACAGTGTCATCTTTCACTGGAACCGGCGGCCTCATGGAATGGCTCGACGACGGGAGCGAGACCAGCTCGCATCCCGGCCTCGCCAGCGCCCTGAAGCCCTTTTTACCGGCTGAGGGGGTAGCCGGCTCCGTAGGACGCAGACGCCGGCTCCTCCCCGACGCGCGGGTCCGAATTGAAACGTCGCGGGTCCATGCGGTAGCTGGCCCGGAGCGGGCTGGATTGTGAGGACGGGAGTTTTGCGGCGATGGCGCGAACCGCGTCCAGAGCTGCATTTTCGGTATCGTCGTCGGAGCCTTCCCAGTTGATGGAGACAAGGTAACATCCGACGACGAATCGCACCCAGGGAGCCTTTCCCTTGTCGAATATTTGTCCCGCTTCGACCCCGGAGAGCCTCTCGCCGCGTTGCGCCCCTCCCATTTCCTTTTTCAGGTAAGCGAGAGCGTGGGGCGTGTCAACGAAGCGGAGGATGAAAACTCTCAACGACCTGTCGGCTCCGTCTTGGGTCTTCTCATAGGCCTGAGTTGCTGCCTCTCGTCCACCTTGGTTGACAATCCCCGGCGCCGCACCGTCGTATATTTTCCAGAGCTCATCGGGAGTGGGGGAATAGATATAGCTGCCGGGGACGGCTTTCCATCCGGGGGCGAATCCTTCCCCAGGAAGAAGCTCGTCGGCGCGCAACGTTTCTGCCGAAACCGATGGCGGGAGAGAGGGCAGTTGACGAGCAGCGCATCCGCACAGGACCAAGAACGCCAATGAAATCAGCAAGAAGGGGATGACAGCTCTCATGATTTCTCCTCTAACAACTGAAGCGAAGCGACGCCCCGGCGAACGGAGAATCGGGTAGTCCCGTTCCCGGGCTGACCGCTAATGGCGTCGCACGGGTTGAACGCACCCAAGCATACATAAGCAAGACTGTCAACGGCTTGCGGCATTCTATTCTGCACGCCGAAGCCTGCGCTGGGGGTCCGGCTCTATTTGAGTGGGCGCAAACCCGGCGTTCGAACCAGGGCTGCCGGGGCCTGATGCCCGGACTGGGGTGTCTCGCCGGCGCGGCGGTGCTCGCGCACGTTATTCTGAGGCTGCATGATGCTGCCCGGTTCGTCACCTAAAATCCTACCGAATTTAGATACGGCTGGCAACGGCGACCTTGACCGGAGGAGGCCGAGATAATTACTTGAGAAGGGCGGGGGCGGGTGGCAAAATGAGTCGCAGAGTTGAGCAGCGCGAGAAGAAGCACAAAGATCAAATCCAAAAGGGGGAAAACTATGAAAAGGACATTTGCTCTCGTTGCCATTTTGGCGCTCGGTCTGGGCTTTTCATCGGCAGAAGGAATGATGGAGGGGACGGTGCCGCTCTTCAACGGCAAAGACCTCTCCGGGTGGAAGGAAGTCGGCGGAGGAAAATGGTCGGTTCAGGACGGGGCCATCGTGGGCGAGACAGGCGATGGACAATACGGCTGGTTGGTCACCGAGAAGGCTTATGCGTATTTCGTCCTGGAGCTGAAATTCAAAGCGGAGGCGCCGGGAAACTCCGGGGTGCAGTTCCGGTCGCACGTGATTGACGGGGAGATGCAGGGCTATCAGGCTGAACTCGACCCCAGACCTGGCGGCAGCACTGGCTCCGTCTGGGACGAGCATCGCAGAAATCGCTGGCTGGCGGTGTGCTCCGAGGAAGGGAAAAGGGCTTACAGGCACGGGGAGTGGAATGAGTACCGCATCACGGCGATAGGCTATCAGGTCGTGGTTGCTCTAAACGGTATCCGGACCGCGAGCTTCACCGACGACATGGCGATCAAAGGAATAATCGCTCTTCAGGTGCACAGCGGCCAAACGCCCGTCAAGGTCCGCTGGAAGGACATCCGAATCGCAGACCTCGGATTCGGGCCGGGGTCGGAATCGCTTTTCAACGGGAAGGATTTCACTGGCTGGAAAGAGCACGGGCGCGAAAAGTGGAGCGTCGAGGATGGGATGATTGTCGGCGAAAGCGGTGCTGGCGGCTACGGCTACATGTCCACGGTCAAAATGTACAAAGACTTCATGGTTGGGATCGCGTTCAAGTGCGATGCGGAGGGAAACAGTGGTCTATTTTTTCGCTCGGTTCTCAAAGACACCGATATCATAGGAATCCAGGCGGAGATTGACCCGACTCCGCGAAATCTCAATGCCGGTCTCTACGAGAGCGGCGGCCGCGGCTGGATCGCCCAGCCGAGCGAGGAGGCAAGAAAGCTATTCCGGTTCAACGATTGGAACGAAATGGTCGTCCTGGCGGACAAAAACCACTACGTCACGTATCTGAACGGCCTGAAAGCCGTTGATTTAACCGACGACAGGCCGATGAGCGAGGCCGTTCGCGGCGATGTCCTCAAGCCACCGCTTCGTGAGGGAGTCATAGCCCTTCAGCTCCACAGCGGCGGCGGGGCGAAAGTCCGCTGGAAGGACCTTTTCATTAAAGAACACTCTCCGGCGACGAATAAGTAGGAATTATGGCCGGGCTTCTGGACGAATAGGGCGCACCGCTGACACGTGTCGCGGGGATGTTGTATCGGGCTGCGGAGATGAAAATACGGTATCTGAGCGACTCAACTTATCGGCCGGCTCTGAGGTCGTTCGCTGACCGCTCCGTGGATTCCATCGTCGTCGTGGGTTCACACATCGTCAGAGCAGGCGGCGACGAAGCGCTTAAGGAGAGCCTGGAGCAGTGCGCCAGAATTCTCAGGGAAACAGGGATTCTCTTTGTGCAGGGCACGCCGTACAACTTGCCTGGCAGAATAGAACCTTTGATGCGGTCGCTCCATTTCAAATACTGGATTGCTATCGAGTCGAGCATTTGCGGGCAAAAAACGGGTCTTCCGACCGCGCACGGGGCGGTTATCCTGTTCTCAAAATCCGAGAAGACGTTCAAAGTAAACAAGGTTCGCTTCCCGCACAGGCATTGCACGTTCTGCAACAGAACTCTGAAGGATTGGGGCGGCAAATCGCATTTGATGAATCCTGCGGGCTACGCCTTGTCGGATGTCTGGCGAGACCTGCCCCGGCAGGACAATTACTCGCGGCTCACCTCTTCGGTCCTGGAGATTCTGCTGCGGCTGACGGACGACGAGCATCGGGTCTGCGTGGTATTCCCATGCGAGGGGATAGATTTTGGCAATGCCGACCAGCGGCCGGAACCATGTGCCTTCCCCGAACGGCATCTCTCGGACGCGGCTGGCCAGCCTTCGCCAGGAATAAACCAAATTGACGAGGCTCTTCTCGACGCTGTTCACTGCGGAGATGCTGTCGAGGTCTTACAAAAATATCCCGACAACTCCGTTGCCCTTGCGTTTGCCGACCCGCCTTACAACCTCTACAAACCGTACACATCCTATGAGGACAGGAAGGAAGACCAGGGGTATATAGAGTGGTGCAACTCGTGGCTGAAGGAATACGTCAGGGTTCTCAAGCCGAGCGGGTCACTGTACATAGTGAACCTTCCGAAGTGGGCGATTTACCACGCATGTTTCCTCAATAAGCATCTTTATTTTCAGAACTGGATTGCCTGGGACGCCATTTCGGAGCCGAGAGGGAAGATAATGCCAGCCCACTACGCCATCCTTTTCTACACGAAGCACCCGACGGATTTCACGTTTAACTACGAGGAGGCTGGCCCGATAGACGCCCCATCCTTTTGCCTGAGGGCATCGTGCGTGAAAGCACGAAAGGAGCAGGGGATAGACCCGAGGGTTCCCTTGACAGATATTTGGTGGGATATACATCGAATCAGGCATAAGAAGGATAGAGACATGCATCCCTGCCAGTTGCCGGAAAAACTGATGGAGCGAATCATCCGATTATCTTCCAACAAAGGGGATGTCATCTTAGACGCTTTGTGCGGTGCAGGAACGACCGCCGTCGCCGCATACAAACTCGGCCGCCGATTCATAGCCATTGATATAGACAAGCGATATGCGGATATGACGCGTGCCAAGATAGCGCAGCTAAGGGCAGTCGGATTCATCCCAAGAGAACGGGAAAAAAAAGCGCCGCGGAAGGTCACTAAGAAGGAACTGCAGCTTGAGCTCAGGGGATTAGCTCGGGCGCTGGGAAGGCTTCCCACCGAGGAGGACGTGAAAAAGATGAGCGAGTACGACCTGAACCTCTTTGAAGAGGCGTTTGCGACCTGGGGAAAGGCGCTGAAGGCTGCGAAGTTGGAGGTGCGGGGGTAAAAGCGGGAAGATTTTCCTTTCGGGGAGGCCAGGAGGGGAGGAGCATAGTGCTGTGCGGTGAGTCAGTCGAGCGCGAGGGCAGTGTAACCACCGCTGACTTCAAAAGGAGTAGGTGGCTTTGACGAAGAACATGCCGGGGCTCTCGCCTTCGTCTTCTTCTTGAAGGAAGTTGAAGCCGACGTAGAGCAAGCTATTGCCACGATATTTCCACCGGAAGAGAAGGCTGGCGAACACCGCCTCCTGTCGTCCAATTCTGTATCCCGCGCCGGGGAGAAGTGGCTGGCGAAGCTGCATGCCATCCTGAAACGGAACTTCAATTGGTTCTCAGGTCGGCGATTAAACCCTGGCCTTCAGAGAATCGGCATATGGGGGAGGTAGGTGAACGCGGACGCGCCTTTTCCGCGGCGGAAAGGAGCATTCAATCACCTGCCCGATGAAGCGCGAGTTCCACGGCGCCGAGGAGGCTGATGTCGCGGAGCTTCGTCACTAAGAACTGCGTGAAAGCGCGGACGTCCGCCTCCCGGTTGGTGTATCGCCCGGCGTCGGATTTGAGCTTTCCGACGGCGGCTTGAACAGTCAGCCGAGCATCTTTCTCGGCGACGCTCCCGAAAAGCTCGACGTAGGGCAGAAGAGGATAGCTCTGAATGACGTGCGCGAAGGCATGCGCGAGGTAGGTGGAGGTATCCTCCACAATTTTCTTTGCGATGGGGTCAATTTTCTCCCGAGCTTTCTCCTGCTTTTTGTAAAGCCCGAAAACGTCCTCTGCCCTGACTTTCTCGACGAGCATCCACGGGTTCAACCCGTCAACTTCATTCTGTTCTTCCACGCTTTTCCCCTTTTTGAGCCGGGCGATTGTCTGCTGGACTATTGGCTGGTCCTTTATCTTCTCCGGCGCGGCGCTTTGGTAAGCGTCCACGAGCAATCTGATTGTCCTGTTGCGAATGCCCGTTCCGGATATATACGCTTCAACGCATCCTCTTTTTCCGCATCCGCACAACGGCAGCTCTTCGTATGGTTCTACATTGAGGACGTTGTGCCCCCATTCGAGAGACCTCCCTTCTTCATCCTCGAACATCCGCCCATCAACCATTATCTGGAGGTTCGTGCCCGCCCCTATGGTCATCGCGGCATGATAGCGAGAGTTGGGGAATCTCAGACCGTGCCCGCGGCTCCTCGCCGCATAAACTACAACCGCAACGTCATTCCTGATTCGCACCGGCTTGCCGTACTTTTCGACAATCATTCTCGGAAACGTCAACGGGGTGAAGGGGCAGTTTGCAGGATGCTTGATGCGGCCCCTTTTCTCGGCAGGCTGACCGGCGGCGCCTATTCCGAAACATTCTATCTCGGAGACGGTTCGTCCCGCCGCCCGGATGCTCTCCGCAATCATCCTGAGTATCTGATGAGTGACGCTGCGATTCTTCCGCTGGATTGTTCGCGCATGGGCAGTCGAGAAGTCCACTTTCTCGCTTCTGATTCCGTGAAGCTTTCCCCGGTCATCCCCGACGCAGACCCTGACCTTGTCCCCGCCCATGTCAATTCCCACGACATATCTCGGCATAATCTTCCTCCAATTTACGTCAGCTGTGGCACGGGCGTCCCGCCCGTGAACAGTTTCATGGGCAAGATGCTCATGCCACGGGTGTGTGGTCACCACATCACCTCGCCGCCGGTGATTCCAAACGCCTGGCCGGTTATATAGCTGGCCCTATCGCTGGCAAGAAAGACCACCATCTCGGTAACGTCGTCGTACAGGCATCCCCGCTTGAGAGGCACCTGCTCCTCGTACTTCTTTCGGACCTCCTCGACGGTGATCCCCAATCTTTTCGCGTACTGCTCGTAGAGGCTGTCTACCCACAGCGGCGAATCGAGGAGATTGCCGGGGCAGATGGCATTGACGCGGATGCCGTACGGGGCGAGTTCAAGGGCCAGGCTCTGGGTCAAACCGACCCCTCCGAACTTGGAAGCCGTGTACGCGGTATTCTTGAAGCTTCCGATTTTCCCGGACTTGGAGTTTATCTGGATTATGTTTCCCTTCCTGCGATCCATCATATATTTTGCGACGTGCTTTGCGCACAGGAAGTATCCGACGAGATTGACCTCAATGACCTTTCTCCAGTCGGCCACATTGAAGGAAGGGGTGTCTCCCGCGATGAGGATGCCGGCGTTGCTGACGAGGAGGTCTATCTTGCCGAACTTATTGAAGGTCGTCCGCACGAGGTGCTCGACGGAGGGCTCGTCGGTAACGTCCACGTGGGCGATATGGATGGCGTCCTGGAATTCCAGGTCATATTTTTGAAGAACCTGCGTGAGGCGCTCGATGTTTATGTCGGCGAAAACGACCTTCGCTCCCTCTTTCAGCAAGCGGGCGGCGATAGCTTCGCCAAGCCCCTGAGCCGCCCCGGTAACGATTGCAGTCTGGCCTTTAAGTTCCATGTTCACCCGTGAAATCAATGACGCTTTTGAGCCCTTCCCCTTTCTTAGTGGTGATGATGCCTTCAACAATGCTTTCGAGGGGGAAGCGATGTGTGATGACCTTTGCGGCGTCAATCTTGCCGCTGGCGATAAGCTCGAGCGCTTTGACAAACTGCGCCCTGTGCGAGGCGAAGGCGCCGAAAACAGATATCTCGCGGTAATGAACGAGGTTTGAATCGAGAGTGATTGTCGGCTTGTCTTTTGGCAAACCCGCGAAAAAGCTCACTCTCCCCATTTTCGCCGCCATGCGGATAGAATCCATCTGGGCCTGGTGCGAGCCGCAGGCCACGATGACCATGTCGGCGCCGAGTCCTTCGGTTTCGTCCATGACTTTTTCAGCGGAAGAGCCATCTCGCCCATCCACAATTCGGTCCGGCTGAAAGCGCTGCGCCATCTTCAACCTCTTCTCATCAATATCCACGATGATGGTCTTGCCGGCATCGGCTGCTTTCGCCAGCATCAGGTGCATACAGCCGATTGGACCGGCGCCGATGACGACAAGCGTCTCCCCCGGACGGATGTTGAGATACTCCTGGGCGTTGATGCAGCACGACAAAGGCTCAATCATTGCCGCCTCGTCGTATGGCATCCCCTGCGGCAACTCGATGACGGCGTTCTGGCGAACAGCGTCTGCCGGAATAGCCACGTACTCGGCGAAGCCGCCCGGGTGTTCGTAGCCTATGTGAGTAGCGTCGGGGCACATGTGAATCAGCCCTTTCTCGCAATAGCGGCAACGACCACATCCGATGCTCGTGACGACCGTCGCGGGGGCTCCTGGCGAGAATCCCCCCACGCCGTCGCCAATCTCGACAATCTCCCCCGCAATCTCGTGCCCGATAATCGCCGGAGGGACTACGTTTTTCTGCCCGTGGAAGTATATCCTCCCGTCGGTGCCGCAAATCGCGCACGCCTTCACTGCCAGTACGACTTCTCCCTCGCCGCATTCTGGCCGGGGCACGTCCTTCACCTCCATCCTCTCCGGCCCCATGAAAACCGCTGCCTTCATCATGTCATCCTTTTTGGCCATATCTTTCGGTCCTTCTTTCCGCCTCCGACGGATAGACTGTTCGAGGAGCTGACCCGGCTGAAAATTTCGTAGCGGAAAAGCCCTGCCGGGCCAATTTCATAATCGCTTGAGGAGAGGATAAAGCTTGCGGTACTTTTCGAACTTCTCCTCGTATTGTTCGACCTTTCTCTTGTTGGGGAAGAAGCGCTTTTTCTCCTTGACCAGAAGGCTGACCGCTTCCCGAACGTCTTTGTACTCGCCGACTGCGACGCCTGCGAGCATGGCCATTCCCAGGGAAGCAGCCTCGCTGATGTCGAGAGAAAGGACTTCCCTGTCGAAAATGTCGGCCTTGAGCTGGAGCCATTTTCCCGATTTCGCGCCGCCTCCGATTGCCCTAAGCTCCTTGACGTCCATCCGAGCCTCCTTCATCAGATGGAGGTTGAGCTTTATCTCCATCGTTATGCCTTCGAGAATTGACTTGATAATTTCCTCTCTTTTTGTGGCGAGGTCCAGCCCTATCATGGCGCTCGTCGGGTGAGGGTCGAGATAAGGGGTGCCGGTCGAACCGAAGTGGGGAAGAAGAAGCAGCCGCGTCGGCTCTTCCGGGATGTTGGAGAGGATGACATCGTAGGGGTCAACGCCGCGGCGCTTTGCCTCCGCCACCTCTTGCTGGCCGAAGGTGTCCCTGAACCAGCGAAGGAGGATTCCGCCGGTGAAATTGTAGGCGAGACAGACGAACATCCCGTCAACTGTATGCGGATAGGAACAAAAATTGTTTTGGACCATCTTTTCGTTGACTATGTGCTCAGTAAATGCAGCGGTGATGCATTCGACTGTGCCGGTTGCGTCCATCGCTAAGTTCGGTGCGATGACTCCGGAGCCGAGGGCGCCTGCCGGCTGGTCGTGCCCGCCCGCGACGGCAAGCGTCCCTTCCGGGAGGCCGAGTTCCATCGCAGCTTTCTTCCCGATTCTGCCGACCTCTCGTCCGCTGGGGAGAACCCTCGCCAATCGCTCCTTATCGAAATCTATCTCCGAAAGCACTTCCTCGGACCAATCTCCCTTCTCTATGTCGAGCATCATGCTGCGGCCAGCGAGGGACAGGTCCGTCGCGGGGTCAAGCCCCAATTTGAAATAGGCGAAATCCTCGTAAAAAAGAAACTTCCAGGCTTTGCTGTAAACGTCGGGCTCGTTCTCCTTCAGCCAGAGGAGCTTCGGCGGGGTGGTAATGTGCCCTGGGGGAATGCCAGTGATCCGGAGGATGTCCTCCCGACCGAACCTGTCCACCCACTTCTTCTCCAGCCCCGCGGTTCGCGAATCGAAGGTAGTAATCGCGCTGTGGAGAACCGTCCCATTCTGAAGCACCGGGGTGACGGCTTCCCCCTGGGAGCAGACCGCGAGCGCCTTGACCGGGTCTTTCTTTGTAGCGGCAGTGACCTCTCGAATGGCCGACGCAACCTTTTCCCAAACCTCATTTGAATCAAGTTCCATCCAGCCCGGTTTGGGATGTCTCAACGGATATTCCCGATACGCCGACGCGATGATCTCCCCCTCGACCGCGAATGCGATGACCTTGCAGCCGGTGGTGCCGATGTCAATGCTCATCAAGCTCATTCTCGGACCTCTTCAGTCTTTTCCGCTCTTTTCCATTCCCATTTGTGGCCCTGAAAAAAACTGCTGTTCTCGGTCGGCGCCCCCAGAAGTAGCTTGGTGCCGTCATTCATAGGCTCGCTGGCCTATCTTTTGACCGGATAACAGGATGGACTCGGTCCTTCCAACCCCGCGCATCCTGTCAAAAAACCTCCTTTCACACGGCGCCATACGCCAGCGTGTTACCGAATCCGTGCAGTTAGTCTCCGGCGAGCTGCCCATCTTTCAATCGCAACATTCGCTGGCAGTGCCGCGCGACAGCCTCCTCGTGAGTAACAATCACAACGGTTGTTCCCTTGCGATTAAGCTGCCCGAAAATCTCCATAATTGCCTGACCGGACTCCGAGTCGAGGTTGCCGGTCGGCTCGTCGGCGAGGATGAGGTGCGGTTCCTTCACAATCGCCCGGGCGATGGCAACTCGTTGCTGCTCGCCGCCGGACATCTCCCCCGGTCTGTGCCAGAGCCGATTCTTAAGCCCCACGCTCTCCAGTGCCGTAATCACCTTCTTCTTTTTGTTGTCCGAGCCGCTGTACATCAAAGGAAGCATCACGTTTCGCGCGGCGTTTTCGTTCCACAGAAGGTTGAACGCCTGGAAAACGAAACCTATCTCCTTGTTTCTGACCCTTGTCAGCTCCCGGTCGCTGAAGCTCGAAACGTCTCGCCCGCGAAACATGTATTTTCCTGAAGTAGGGCGGTCGAGGCATCCCATGATATGAAGGAGAGTGGATTTCCCTGAGCCCGATGGACCGCTCACAGCCACAAACTCCCCTTCCTGAATCTCCAGGCAGACGTCCTGTAATGCCCGAATCTCAACCTTCCCCATCAAATAAGTTTTGCATATGTGCGATAAGTTAATCATCCTCGGTCCATTCACCAAAGGCGTGGCCATATTTCGGTCTCTGTTGTGGAATGGGCGACCTGCGCATGGCGTTTTTCACCCCGCCGAGGCCGGGGCCGAAGGCGGGATGCGACAATGAAAGCCCTCTCGGAGACTTCCGCTCACGATACTGCGACGACTTCGCGGCTGCGCCCTCCGCCCGACCTTGCGATAATATAGCTCTCGGCTCGGCACCATGTCAACGTTCACTCGCCTAAGCGCCCGGTGGGCTTGAAAACCCAGCGCGAAAGCAGATACAATGTCCCTATCGAATCCGTTGCCGTAACACGTCGCTGCGGTTCCTGGGTTGAGATCGCGGCTCGAGCACAAGCAATTGACAGGGACAGAATCCTTGAGAACGCTCTGCTTGAGTTTTGCCACCTTGGCCTTTGGTTTGGTGGCCTGCGCCCTGAGCGCGTCCGCAGCGTCCGAGCCCGCATCTCCTCGTTTCGGTAAACTCAGGGGAGAAATAGTGGACGCAGCGACCGGTAAGGTCGTTCCGGCGCGGGTTTACGTAACCGATAGCAATGGCAATCACTATTTCGATCGCCGGGCGGTGGTCTTCCGACATCGGCGGGATGATGAGCAAAACTTCTCCTGCGACGGACAGTTCGAGGTGGAACTCCCTGCGGACAGGGTGACCGTCCGCGTGGAACGCGGGCTTGAATACAGGCCGCTCGTCAAGGCTGTTGACATTCCGTCAGGGCAAACCCGCGGGGAAAGATTCCTCCTCGAGCGGTGGGTCAACATGGCAGATAAAGGGTGGTACTCCGGCGACCTCCACGGCCATCGCCCGCTGGATGACATGAAGACACTCGTTCTCGCCGAGGACGTCAACTTCGGCTCGGTGATTACCCGGCATAATCAGCAGGATTATTGGCAGGGTAAGAAAATCCCCGAAAGCCACCTCATCGTCGTTGACCAAACACATGCCATCAGCCAGTTCGACGAAGAAGTCGAATACCTCGGCAAGAACACCACCGGCGCCCTGGTCTTCGTCGGGATGAAAAGACCCATTGCCATCAGCGACAGCAATCCCGCATATCCCACGCTTGCTCAGTTCGCCGATGAGTGCCATAAGGCGGGAGGATTCGTGGACGCCGAGAAGCCTATCTGGCTTGGCGTCGCTGTATCTGCTGCGCTCGGGCAAATTGACTCCGTCGGCATCGTCAACAACCACTTCCATCCCCGCAGCGTCCTTGCGTGCGTTGGCAGATGGGGAGAGCTTGTGCCGGAGGAAGGATTCGAGGGAAACGAGGGGCTGGCTCTCTGGTGCATGGAACTTTACTATCGGCTTTTGAACTGCGGATTCCGCATCCCCGTCTCCGCCGGCACCGCCAGCGGCATCATGCCCAGCCCCATCGGATACAGCCGCGTCTACGTCAAAGTCCCCGGCGAATTCTCGTACGAGAACTGGGTCAAAGGACTGAAAGCCGGAAGAAGCTTCGCCACAAATGGCCCGATTCTCTTTCTCAAAGTGGACGGATACGAACCGGGAGACATCGTCAGGCTGAACGAAGGCGGCAGAACGATGACCATCGAAACCGAAGCTCGGTCTCTTTCTCCGCTCGCATACCTGGAAATCGTGTCGTGCGGGGAGGTCGTCGCCCGGGCGGAAGTTCCCTCCGCGGCGACAATGCTCAGCCTGAGGACAAATCTATCGCTCTCGAAAAGCGCCTGGATTGTCGCCAGAGCCTTCGAGAAGAGTGAGGAGACCACAAGGTTCGCCCACACAAGCCCCGTTTACGTCGAAATCGCCGGAAAACCCGTCGTCTCGTCGGAGGCGGCTGCGTACTACAAAGCGAAGGTAGACGCGATTATCCAGTTCACCTTCGCCTCGACCCTCTTCAAGAACGAGAAAGACCGGCAGACCGCCCTGTCCATCTACCGCAAAGCCCGCGAGTTCTACGCCGACATAGAATCCCGCGCCGTGACCGCAAAGTAGGGGGATTTCCAAACACCACCCTCCTCACTCGCATGCCTGCCGTGCTGGCTTGATTGGCTGTCCCTCGGGTTCCCCAAGCTTTCTTTCGTAGTCCTCTCGCTGCCGGTGGTATCTCTCAATCTGCCGAAAAGCGGAGGAGATGACGACCATGACAAGCACTGTGAGTAGGAGAGCGAGCAGCTTCGTCCAGTGGATTTTGAGCAGCTCTTTGGCGGCCTTCCCGAACGATTCGTATTTCCGGACAAACCGCAGCCAGTACTTCGAGCACCCAAGGCAGTATAAAGCCCCGCCGACTGCGCTCAGTGCAGAGGCCGCTCCCATCAAGAGATTGCCGATACGCTCATCGGACCCTCGAACCAGCAGACCCACTCCGAGGAGCGTCATCCCGATAAGACCTAAGGCCTTACCAGCCGCGCAAGCCCTTTCGCCCGGCTCAATCCTCCGGACCTTTTTGCCGGCCTCGGGTCTTTCAACGTACTGCCCGCACCGAGGGCACCTCAGAGCCTGATCCTGGATTTCCTCCGCGCAAAAAGGGCAGTTTCTCGTGCCTGCCCCTCCTCAGGAACGCCCCCGTCCTCAAACCTCCGCCTGGCTGACTACGCTACGATGGGCAGGCACTGCTCTTTGCGCTGATTATTCCTTCTTGAGAATGACAATGGTCAGGCTTAGTTTGTCAAACACGACGCTACCGGTCCATTCGGGAAGGGTATCTTCGCGGATGGTGACGGTCGGGGGCTTGCCCGGCTCGTTGTAGGAGTTTTCGTTGGGGCCGGTCATCACCAATCGCTTGACGCTGGACACCTTCCCCAATCCTTCGGTCTTGATGGTGGCGGTGACCGGCTCGGTGCCCGCGTTGACGACGCCGATGTAGGCGGTCTTGCGGTCATCACTGAGGCTGGCGACGACATCGAGCGGCCCGCTCCCTTCCGCTTTTACCCGTATCGGACCGAAGTTGTTGCGATACATCACCAAGGGGAAAGCGACTGTATCAAACGCGGCGTGGGTTTTGCTCGTCTTGATTGCCCCCAGGACGTTGACCGTCTGGGCCATGTTGGCCATGAAGAGAATATCGTTGTTGCGGAACATCTCGTGCAACCCGAGGGCGATTCCGATGGCATCTCTCAGGAGATATCGCACCCCGGCCACCCCGTACATGTCTTCACCGTGCCCCCACCAGTAGTTGTACTCGTCCATCGCAATCGGAATCTTTTTGCCCTTCAGAGCGGGAATGGTGTCATGATATTTCCTCACCGCTCCGACGATCCGCCTCACCTGGTCGCGTGCCTGGACGACATCTTCTGCTAAATTCGACTTCCGGCCGACGTAAAAATGCTCGCTGAGATAATCCATGTGCTCGGCGCAATTGCTGAGCATCGCTTCGTCCCACGCACCCACGTTCCCGACCGCGATCAACTTGATGGTGGGGTCCTTCGCCCTCATTTTCTCCGCGAACTCGTTGTGTTTCTTGACGTACTGCTCGACGGGCATATGTCCTAATTGCCAGTCGCCGTACATCTCGTTGCCAATCCCCCACCATTTCACGCCGTATGGCTCACGGTGCCCGTTTTTCGCGCGAACGCTGCCCCACTTGGAATCGGGGCTTCCGTTGCAGTACTCCAGCTCGTCCAGGGCAAGTTGCACATCTCCCAGACCAGAATTGACGACGACAAGAGGCTCGGTATCCACCAACCGGCAGAATGTCATAAAATCGTCAATCCCGAAATCGTTATGCTCGACCCCTGGCCAGGCCGGATTCTTCAAAGGGGGACGCTTATCCGGGTCGCCGATGCCATTTTTCCAGTCATATCCGCTGACGAAGTTCCCGCCCGGCCAGCGATAGATCGGCGAGTTGAGTTTTTTTATCAGCTCCAGCGTGTCGGCTCGCATCCCGCTAACGTTGTCCGCCGGCATGAATGAGACCGCTCCGACGTACAGTTTGCCTTCTTCCCGCAGACCGATGAGCAATTCACCGTCATCGGTCGTTTTTCCCGCCTTGAATCGGAAATCGTACCTGGTGAACTCGCCCGATGGATTTCGGATCGTCGTCGTCTGCCGATTCTCCGCTCCCTCACCCCACCGCAGCGCCAGCCCGACACGCTTCACGGCACCTTCCACTCTCAACACAATCCGCCCGACGTAGTCTTTCCCTTCGACGAGTCCAAGCCCTCCGTGAAAGATGCCGCGCCATATCGGCTCCCTCTCCTTCAAGGCCAGCACTGGCGTCCATTTCCCGACGTAAGGCTTCTCCTCATCCATACTGACCTCAAGGCTTCCGGCCTCGCGGAAGACCCTCCAGCGCGATTCCTTGCTCCCGACCGCGTAAAAGAACTTTCGGTCCTCCAGCATCTCCGCCCATATTCCGCCATAGATGCACCGCCCCATCTGCTCGATGAACTGCCCATAAACGTACTTCGAGATGCTCCCCTGCTCCTGCGAGAAGTCAATGGAAATCATCTGTTCTTCTCCGGCTGATGAGAAACCAACTCCCACGACCGTCAGAAACGCACACAGAGTTCCGACAATGGATTTCATCCTTCGCCCCTCCAGATAAGAATGGTTAACTGCGCTCGCCGCTTCAATGGCTCGGCCTGCCCTTATCCGGCGCCGAATCGAAGCGAGCCGCTTGTTTCTCCCTCAGGACTTCTCAGGCGCGCCGGGTTCTGGGCCTTGTCCAAAAAGCTCCTTCAAACCATCGGAGCTTTTACTTTTCTTTTCACTGCGTCTGACAAACCGCTCGCAGGTGTCGGTGGCTTCCACTTCTTTCAAGTGAAGCATGCAGCGCTGCGTGAAAGGGTTGACAATGTAGTGCGCACAGTGTCTGCAGAGCCTGAGGCTGTCTTCTTCGGAGAAGACCCTCGGGGCTCGCCTTTCCACGAATTCGAGTTCGGCGTCATCCTCGAATTCTGTCCGGCAAACCGTGCAACTCAACTTCTCGCCGACTTTTTTCAGCCCGTCGAAGAGGGGGCGGCGAACGACGAGAGTTACGTTCCCGCAGACGGGGCAGTAAACTTCGGCCTTTCTCGAATCGTATTCCATGCCGCGATCCTCCGCCGCGGAATCCACAGGCGAGCATCAATGTTTACCCGCTATAATAAACGCGGCTCATCCCCTTGTCAACGCGACTTCGCGGCCGGTTCATTAGCTGCGAAGTCGAAGAACCAGGAAAGACGCCTCAGCGGTGGATTTCCCTATCAATCGCCCGAATGATATTCTCCCAGGAGAATTCTCGCTCAACCCGTGCGCGCCCATTCCTGCCGAGACGTTCGGCGAGCTGGTCATCGAGCAGCAGCCACAGCACAGCGTCGGCGACCTCCTCGACGTTTTCACCATGAACGAGAAGGCCGGTGGCGCCGTGAATAACCGCTTCGGCACTGCCGCCGGACCTTCCTGCCACGACGGGTCTGCCGGAAGAGCTCGCCTCAAGGAAAACGGCAGGAAAGCCTTCCACGCCCCTTGATCCGGTCTCTGTATCCGTCGTCTCCACCGAAGGGAGCACGAAAACGTCGCACAGTGCGTAGAGGTCAATAAGCTCGTCGTCGTCCACCAATCCGAGGAATCGGACGTGCTCCTCGAGGCGCATATCGCGAACGAGCGCCCGCAGTTCATCCTCAGCGGGACCGCTCCCTGCGACAAGGTAAATTACCTGAGGAACTCGTTCGAGAACCTTCGGCAAAGCCCTTATAACCCGTGCATGCCCTTTTCTTCGGACAAGTCGAGAAACCGTCAAAAGAACTTTTTTTCGTTCGAGACCATACTTAGCGAGGAGGGCTTTTCGGTTGACTGCGGGCGTGAAAAGAGCGGGGTCAGTCCCCGGGGGTATGACCACCGGCGTGCGCGACTCGGGGAACCGCCGGAGAAGAGTATCGCGTGTGAACCGGCTGACGCAGATTATGTGGCTGGCGCTCGCGAAAATCCGGGAAACGGCAAACCTCGTCCTGCGCTTCTCGAGGAAAAGCTCGGAGCCGTGAACGAATATCGAAAATGGGATGCCTGTGGTCTTAGAGATGATTAGGACCATCGGGCCGTAGGGAAATAGGTGAGCGAGCAACAGCATGTCAATCGAAAGCCTCTTCGTCAACGAGCGAAGCGGAAAAAAATCGAGCCAGAATAGAGGCGACCTGAGACTTCGCCTTGACAAGCTGACGCGTATGAACGGTTCCTGTCCGGCAAGGGCTGGCATTTCCTCTCGGAAATCCGAGAGCACGAACACCCTGTGCCCAATTCGGCCGAGGCCCCGTGCAATCTCCCGCGAATAGCGTGCGATCCCTCCGCGCTGAAAATCGTAAGCGAAGAAAAGGATGTTCATTTTATTTTCCAACGAATGGCGGTGATGGAGTTGGAGCGGAATTTCGGGCAATTGAGCACCATCGAGCTCTCCGGCTGCGGCACCTCCTGAACAACTCACGAGCTGTAACCGAGCCGCCTGGCCTGACGGGATTCTATCGCCGTTTCGCCGGTAAAGCAAGGAAGGCGAACGCTCATGGACGCCGCAGCGCGGATTTCAATAAATCTCTTTCCTCCTTCGCCATGAAGCGCAGTAGGAGAAGGACGGCACAGTAAATCGCAGCTGCCGCCGGAACGATGATGAAAAGGCTCGCCGGCCGACAGACGAATACGAATCCGCCCATGACCACAGCCGCAAGTACAACTTTGCCGAAATCCCGCCAGGGAAATTCTGCCAGCCGCCACCGCAACATGCAAAAGATAAAAGCCCCAAGCACCGCGAATTCGCAGACGAGCGTGGCGACCGCAGCCCCACGAAACGAATAAGGAGGAATCAGAAGCAAGTTCAGAAAAACGTTCGCCAGGGCTGCCAGGCCGTTGAAGCCTGCCAACATCAGAACTCTTCCGGAGGCGACCGCGGAGGTAGTGACGACGAGAGCCAGCGGACTTATCGCGAGTGTCCACGACAGTATCTGAAACGCAGAGATGGACTCGCGGAACTTCTCTCCGTAGAGGAGGAGGATTATCTCACTGGAGAGCAGGAATGCTCCGACAGCCATGGGGATACCGATGGCGGCGACGTACTTCAGGCTCTTCTCCGCTGCGAAACGGAACCCTTCCCCCGGCGCGACGAATTTCCGAGAGAGGACCGGCAGCATCGCCACGGTAATCGCCTGAACCTCCATCATGAGGGGATTGACTAACCGCACCACCGCCGAGTAGTAGCCAACGGCGAGCCTCCCCTCCATTGCGTAGAGCATCTGAACGTCTATCTTTCTGTAGATGATGGTGGCGCCCATGAGCAATGCAAAAGGAAATGACATCTTCAGCATCCGCCACCAGAGGGCAACATCTTTCCCGAGGCGAGGCAAAACGAATCGTGCGCTGCAAAAGCTGTAGCTCCCGCCGACGATTGCGAGGCCGCTGAAAATGGAAATCGCCGCAAAGAAAAGAACGCCCCATCCGAACAGAATTCCGGCCGCGGTCAGGGCCGCCTCCACCAGGGCAAGGATGACACCAAGAAAGGCAGAGATGTGGATTGCCTCGTGAGCGTGAAAAACCGCCTTGAAAGGTGCCGTCATGGAGGTGACGACGAGGCCCGCGCCCGCAAGGTAGATGGCCGTCGTGACAGCGGACGAATAATAGCCGAGCGAGCTGACCATCACTATCATCAGCGCGAACAGAAAGACGCCCAATAGCATCTGGAGGGAAAGAAAATTGCTCAGAAAGACCGATGCTGTGCTTCTGTCGCGGCTGATTTCTCGGATGACGAAATGCTGCGTCCCAAAGTCGGAGACGTAACCGAATAGAGCAACGAATCCGAGCGCCGTATCGAGGATTCCAAGGCTTCTGCCGAGATAGCGAACAAGCCAGACCGACGCGAAAAACGCCACGACCTTCGAGAGCGGCCTGGACACCATCAGGCTGAGGATGTTTCGGAGAGCGCTTCTGGCAGTTGACATTTCACGCACTCCGCAGTTCGGTCATGGTCTCCGCTATCTTCCTCATCAACCGTTTCAGGTCGTGATCGCGCAGCACAATATCCCTCAGAGCGAGGCCCATCTTCTGCCGCTCGGATGGCTCCATTCGCGCTAGGTTGACAATTTTTCCGGCAAGGTCGCCCGGATGCTCGTCGTCGGCTACGAGAAGCTCCGCGTGCCTTCCGAGGAGGGGACGGAAATTCCGGTTGGAAGTGAGCAGGACTTTGCCGCAGGCCATGGCTTCCAGGGGCGCCTTGTCTATGGAATGGCGAAAGGCTGTGCTGACGAAGAGGTCGCAATCGGCATACTCCGCTTCGACTCCGCTGTAAGCAACCGCAGCCCGGAACTCTACCACGTTCTCAATTCCTTTCTGCCGGACGGCTCTCTTGAGGCGAGAGAAATAGCGTTCATCTTCCGGCAGGCAGGGAGAGCCGAGAATCCTCAGGACGATCTCTCCGGGCGAAAAGGAACTGGCCGCTTCCGCGAAGGCTTCTATGAGGAATTCGTACCGCTTCAGCGGGGCAATTCTTCCCGCACTCAGCAGGACAATCCCGCCGTTCCTCCCCCTGCGAGGGGAACGCGTGGCACGCGCGTCCCGGGCGTGGAGCGTTTCATGGGCAAGATGCCCATGCCACCCCCTGCGAGGGGAACGCTTCGAGTTTTCGAACGTCGGCGAGAATTTTTCGGTATCAATCCCGTGCCCGACAACTCTGACCTTTTGCGACGCGATTGGACAGCTTTCAGCAGTTGGCGTCAGAACGACGCGCGAAACTCTGTGCGCCAGACGCAGCCAGAGACTTTTCGCCGAATGGGCGTACCAGAGAATGATAGGCACCTTCGCTCGGACGATTCTCCTTGCGGCGACGGCGTACCGGGGACACATGTGAGCGAAGATTGCCGCGACCTCCATTTCCTTCAGGTCGCTCTTGAGCCCCCGTTCCAGAGCGCGAAGCCTCCCGGTTTTTCCTCCCTCGAGAACACGCAGCGAGACGTTATCTCTCAGCCTGTGCTTTCCCGTCCTCAGGCAGAAAACCGAAAGCCTCCGGAGGTTCTCCGCGAGGGCGTTCACCCAGCCGACCGTGAATCCCAGAATGGGATCGTCCTCGTCAACCGCCTGAGTTATCATGACCGCGTCAGGTTGCATGCGCCGCAGCCTCTCGTGCAATCTGCGAAAAGACCTCCGCCTCTCGTGACAGATTTATCCTTCTATCGTACATCTCAAGAACGCTTTTCTGACGGGCTGCGCCCTGGCGATACCGCTCGATATTCCTCAGCACCTCGATCAACTTCTCCGCCAGCTCGCCAGGCCGCCCTACGGGAACGATATGCCCATTTTCTCCCTCCACGACGAGCTTCGAAATTCCGCTCACTCTGGTCGTCACGATTGGCAAACCGGCCGCCACGCTCTCCACCACGACACGTGGAGTCGCTTCGTAGCCCGAGGGAAGCACAAAAACGTCCGCCGCAGCGAAGTATCGCGGCATATGGTCGTAGGGGATGTTTCCGACGAAAACCACCTTCTTATCGAGACCGAAGCGGGATGAGAGCGCTTTTACCGCCGGCAACTCGGCTCCTTCCCCTGCGATGACGAAAGCCACGCCGGGCACCTCCCCGACAACTTTTGTCGCGGCACGCAAAAGGTCCGGCACTCTCTTCTGCTTGGTGAGCCGCCCGGCGAAAAAAACCATTCGGTCGCAGCCTCCCGGGAGATGCCTCGCGCGAACGCTCGCCCCATCCGCCGACGAGAACTTTTCCACGTTGATTCCACCGCCGCAAGGGACGTTCCAGACGCGGCTTTCCGGGACGCCCATGGCGATTATCTTCTGCTTCAGCGACGAACTGACAACGCGTACGTTATCCGCCCGACGGATAATCATCTTACCAGTCACGCTCAGAAACCGATTGAGAAGTCTCTCCTTCAACCAGTAAGGATTTCCGAAGAAATCGGCGTGCACCTGAACGTTCAGAGGAATCCGACCCCTGCGAGGGGAACGCTTGGAGAAGAACGCCCGGATAGCCAGCCCTACCATCCCCGTGAAGAAAGGGTCCTGTGTGGTCAAAACGTCAATGCGATTCCTCCGGCAAATCCCGACAGCAATCCGGAATGCATCCACTACGCGCATCGCCTTGTTGAGCGACTGCGTCGGATAAATAGTGAGTCTATCCGTCGGGCGGAGAATGCGCCGACTCGCCTTCCCCACGGAAAACACGACCACGTGAAGGCGGGACAAAAGCTTCGCTACCTCGATATGGCGCGAGAGAGTATCTCCCCTGGCCGTCCCCTCCTTCGTCAGGAAAGTCGTGTCGAGGCTGAACATCAGGACATTCATTTGCGTTTCGCCGCCTTTTCCAGCACGTTCATAGTCTGAGCGAAGACGCTATTCCACCCGTATCTCGACAGCCGCCTCGCCGCCTCCGCGACGAGCCTGTTGCCTGCACAGCCGTAGAGGCATTCGCTGATGCAGGAAACCATCTTATGGATGCCGTCCTTTTCGAAGAGGAGGCCATTTTCGCGGTCTGTTATCATCTCCGGCAGACCCGTCGTTCGTGCGGCTACGACCGGCGTTCCAACCTTCATTGCCTCTAAGACAACATGCGGACAGCTTTCATATTCTGAGTTTAACACGAAGCAATCTGCGGCTCTCAGGTAAAACGCCAGCTCCTTCCGCGGCACTTTTCCGAGAATGCGGACTTTCCGGGTAAGACCGCGCGACTCGACGAGGCGGGCGAGATTCCGGCTTTCCGGTCCCTCGCCGATTATCACAACCACGGCCTCCTCAGGGAGATGCTCAGCCGCCGAGATTATCCGCCGGAAACCTTTCCATTTGACCAGCCTCCCGGCAGAGAGGACAATTTTGTGTCCGGCCCCTGCGAGGGGTACGGTTCTAACAAAGCCGATTCTCCTTCGGCACTCTTCCCTCGTGAGGCTGATTGCCTCCTCTCCAAAATCCTCCTCGATGGCATTAACGACGACCTCGACAGTCCCGGAGAATCTCCAGCGACGTATGAGGCTCGCCAGAAATCTGCTTGTGGTAATGACCACCCGGGACCGCTTCACAGACCAGTTGCGGATTCCTTTCAATGCTCGGGCTTTCCAGTTCTGCGGGCGGCTTTGAAAAGCGGTAATGGAATCAGAAGTCAGCCGGAGGTTTGTTGCTCTCTCCCATGCGAAATCCCCTTCTATTTTCACAACGAGGGGCTTACGAAGGATTAGGCTGGCAAGGGCCGATGGAAGTATCAAGCCGTTGCAGTAAATGAGGTCGCTTCTGGCCCCGGCGCGTAGTATCGCCAGAAAAGCAATTACTATGCGAACCGGAAGGGGAATGGAGCGGGATATTCGCCAGATTGGGAAAGGATACACAACCCGCCAGACACTCGACCCCTGCGAGGGGAACGCTGTAACGCTGCCCTCCGGGCGGCAGTGTCGGGGGCGTCTCGCCCCCGCTGCGGGCAGAATGCCAGCAGGATCCCGCCTCGGCGGGACGGGACGCTGGCGGTACGGCTCGAACGCCTGCGAGGGGAACGCTTCGAAAGAGTAGGTGATGACCTCCACATGGTGGCCGAGAGAGAAAAGCCGCTCTGCCAGCGCAGCCACATAACTTGCCGGCCCGCCGATATCCGGGGGGAAAATGCCGGTGACCAGACATATCCTCATTCTTTCCCTTCGGGCATCTCTGCCTCGTCAATGAGCATTACTGGAATACCGTCGCGGATCGGATACTTCCTGCCGCATTTCGAGCAGACGATCTTCCCTTTCTGCTCAACAACGTCGCCCCTGCACGCCGGGCAGCACATGATTTTCAGCAGCTCTTCATCAATCATAAGTTTTCTCCCATGGCGCATCTGGCCCGATGACGGCCGATTGCAGCACCGTTCCAGCACATCTCCGCTGGTCAAGCATTCCCCCGCCTCAGGGGGGGGAAAACGTCTTTCGAAGCGTTCCCCTCGCAGGGGTCGGAACAACCTCCTTGTTGTCGAACGAGGTTCCTTGTGATGGCGCCCTTCTCGACCCACCAGATGATTCCCCCGACAACCCCTACGAAGAGCCAGAGAATTCGCATCATTAAGGCAAAAGCCAGGACAACCGATTCATAATCCGCCGAATGTTTCCCTCTGACCCCTGCGAGGGGAACGCTTCGAAGAAAGAAGAGGCGATACGCCGCTTCTGCCGTTCCAATGCTACCAAAACTCACCGGAAGAGACGATATTGCCCCTACAAGGGGAATCCAGACCAGATACTGGCTTGGCGTGGCGCTGACCCCCACAGACCGTCCGACGCAATATGCAACTACGACCAGCATAAACTGAATAAAAACCGACTGCCACCAGCAAAACACGAGTTGCGCTTTATGCTCCCGATAGTGCCGGAACGCCTCATAAGCTCGGGCCAAGGAGTCTCGATACGGGAGGTGACGGTATATCCAGTCAGCGAAAGGGAGCTTCGTGACGAAGTCCTTGCTGAAGAATAAAATCGCGCCGAGGCCGAGAGCCGCCGCTATCCCCGCGAGCATGAGGCAGCGAAGAAGGTATTCACCCGCGACGATCAATGACACCACCATTAGAGTCACAAGGCCGAGCGAACCAATCACCCTGTCCAGGACAACCGAGGCGACGGCCTCCAGCTTCTTCTCGTCGGTGCGGCTGGCGATGTAATAGGAGCGGACGACGTCTCCTGCGGCAAGTCCCCCGGGCATGAACTGGGCGAAGAAGAAGCCTACCAGGAGCAATCGGAATGCTTCGAGGAAACCGATGTTGACATCGTGCCCAGCCAAGATGGTCTTCCAACGGACGGCCGTCGTCGAAAAAATCATCACCACAAAAGCCAGCGCGGCCAAGAGCCAGCCGTAACCTCTTCGAAAGGCTACAGCCATCTGGTCGCCGCACATCCCCCAATTAACCTTGCGGAAAACGAGGTAGACCAGCGCAGCGCTGACGGCGATCTTCAGCAAAAGGGTGAGGTATCTCTTTCGCATAACGCTACCTCTGCGACGCCGGCAGCATGGAATCCCGACGGGCGGGAAAGGGCGTTGCGTTGACGGCAGCGGACGCTCCCGCGAGAAAACTGGGACTGTTCTTCACCCCGACTGGTCCCGCGTGTGGCGGGACTCCTCCTCATGGGCAAAGCATTCGCGGATGTATTCCATGCCGCGAACCACGTCTTCCTCGGGCGCCGGAACAAACGCCTCCACAACTTTTATCGTTTCGTTAGAGAGATAGGGTTTCAGCCTGGTGAAATCGAAATTGCCGGTGAGGGGGACTCTGTGGTCGCTGACACCTATCACGTCGTGCAGATGGATTCCCGCCATGCGCGTGGAGAACATTTGGAGAAACGATTCCTGTGGCATTACCTCGAGTTCCTCGTAACACTGGGCATGGCCGACGTCGTGCCAGTAACAGACGTTCGTCCCCTCGAACTTGTCCAGGATTAGCTTTATCTCCTCGAAAGAAGGGATTTCCTCGAGATAGTACCTGTTCTCTACAGCTATCCTTATTCCCTTCGGCTGCGAGTAAGCCACGAGTTCATCGAGGCTCTTGTACAGGACATCGAGGTGCCGCGGCGCTTTCTTCTCCCTTTTTGCGAGAAGCTTTCCCTTTATTTTCTCGAACCGGGGGTTTTGTTTTTGTCCTGCGGCGTAAAGCTCGATGAGAGCCGGCGTGAGGCTCTTCATCTCCACTCTTCCCAAGTGCATGACGACGACCTTGGCGCCGAATCTCTGGGCGGTGTCAACGGTATGCTTGGTTTTCTTAACGGCCATGCTCCTCTCCCTCTGCTCGAGAGAAGAAGGAGAGTAGATGTCCGGACCGGGGGATGAGAACGGAAGCCACTGGATTGCGGGGCAGAAGTTGTGGAGGCTGCTGACGGCGATTTCGCCTTTCTCAAAGGCCTCGTGCATCTCCATGACCGTCGCAACACTCAGGGCGTGATGAAGCTCCAGACAGTCGAATCCGAGCCGACGGGCCTCTTCGATCAACTCCTTTGCGTCGCTTGTGTGCCTCCAACCCCAGGCTGTCGAAAGCGAAAACATTTCCGCCTCTTTATCTTTCGGTGAGCTTGATGCCCTCCTTCAGCAGGAGAGCGGCGCACACCCCTGAGCCCTTCACCAGGCGCCCCCTTCGCGTGATCTTCTGAACACCGCAAGAAGGGCTGCGAGCCCTGAAAATACCTTCCTTAATCCCCTTCGCACGCACCAGAGCGAGGGTCTCCCACGCCCCACGAATAAAGAAGGCTGTCACGTCCTGCCCGTCGGCGTTTACCACGCGGCTTTTTCCGGAAAGGACGTCTTCCCCGGAGCCTCTCTCAATCTCTGAACGAGCTCTCGGGGTCGGCAAGCCGCCGAGTTGCTCCGGGCAGACCGGCAATGCCTTTCCGCTGCGGGACATCCTCTCGATTTCTTTGTCGAGGCAATTTTTTCCGTTGTAACGGCAATTCAATCCGGCCAGGCACGCGCTCACAATCAACATTGCTGTCTCACCGAACCAGCCCCCGTCCCCATGGAGGGAGAAAAGACCACTTGCAGATGACCTTTGCCCTTATGTTCTCGAAGGGGACGAACCCCCATGCTCGGCTGTCGAGACTGTTGCCGCTGTTGTCCCCGAGGACGAAATAGTGCCCCTCCGGAACCGTGAACCTCTGCCCTTTCATTCCGTGGCGCCATCGCCCTCTGGTGCTTTTACGGGGACCGCCGTTCTTCCACAACCTTATTCCAAACATCTTGACGTGGCCGTACTCGCGCAGCTCCAGCGGCCGCTCTTCCTCGATATTCGTATAGTTGAAGTTGGGCAGATAGTCGGGCTTGTTAAGGGGAACAGCTTTCTGACCGCCTTGCCCGTCAGGGACGTATTTGAATATCTTCCCATCCCGAATCTCGAGGGTTTCGCCGGGAAGTCCGACGACTCGCTTGACAAACTTGCTCGGGTATTGGCTGGCGTCGTGAATGCCCCGGGTCGAAAACACCACAACGTCCCACCGTTTTGGCTTCGAAATTTCTATGAGTCTGATGCCGGTGAATGGAATTCTCAGCCCGTAGATGAACTTATTGACGAGAATCTTATCTCCGATGCTGATAGTGGGTATCATGGAGCCGGTCGGAATTTTGAAATTGTCCACGACAAAATGCCGGATGAACAGCGCGATAAGCACAGCCGTCGCCAGAGAATAGACCCAGTCCCCCACGACCTCCAGCTTCGTCCTGGGGACGTGCCTGGCTACGGCCTTGCGAAGCGCCACAGCGCCCTTGCGCACCTGCTTGTTTGCCCTGCGGGAGACAGCCCGCTCCAGTTCGGCAATCCGCTCCTCTATCTCCTTTTTTCCCTGGGGAGAAACCTGCTTTTCCTTCTTTTTCAAAACTATTCTGGCTGCTTTTATCAGTCGTTTCGCCTTCATCGGCTCCGTCTCTTGTCAATTAAAAGAGTGGTGTTGCAGAAAGCGCGCCCGGTTCAAGAAGAAAGTCCCTTCTCCAGGAAACAGGCCGCCTTATGGTCCGGTCCGCGGTCGGTCAGCGGCGGCTCCTCGGCTCTGCAAATATCCATCGCGTACTTACAGCGAGTATGGAATCGGCAACCGGCGGGCGGATTCACCGGCGAAGGGACATCCCCCGGCAAAATGACTCGCTTCCTTTTCGTCTTGGGGTCAGCAACCGGAACCGCCGACAGGAGAGCAACGGTGTATGGGTGCTGGGGGTTATCGTAAATGCACTCGGCACTCCCTATCTCCACTATCTTTCCGAGGTACATGACCGCCACTCTGTCGCTGACGTGCTGAATGACGCTAAGGTCGTGAGCTATGAACAGGTACGAAAGACCGAAGTCCTCCTGAAGCTCTTGAAGCAAGTTGATAATCTGAGCCTGTATGGAAACGTCGAGGGCTGAGACCGCCTCGTCGCAAACGACAAACTTCGGCTTCAGCGCAATAGCCCGCGCTATTCCAATCCTCTGCCTCTGCCCTCCGCTGAACTCGTGAGGATAGCGATTGACGGCTTCTGCCGAAAGCCCGACCTTTTCCAGGAGCTCCTTGACCATCTCCTTTCTCTTTTTTCTGGTCGCGACCCCGTGCACAGCGAGAGGTTCCCCGACGATGCCGCCGACGGTCATTCTCGGATTGAGCGAGCCGAACGGGTCCTGGAAGACTATCTGCATGTTCCGCCGCATCTGGCGGAGTTGCTTCCCGTCCAGCATGAAAACCGATTGCCCCTCGAACAGAACGTCCCCAGCAGACGGCTTGAGAAGCCGCAGGATCGTCCGACCCGCTGTAGTCTTGCCGCAACCGCTCTCCCCGACAAGCCCGAGCGTTTCTTTCCGGCCGATGGTGAAGGAAATCCCATCCACTGCCCTGACGTAACCCTGTACCCTCGAAAAAAGTCCCTTCTTGACCGGGAAGTACGTCTTCAGTTCGACAACTTCGAGCAATCGGTTGTTATCAGAAGCGTTTCCCATGGCGGTTCAGCCATAATGCCGCGCCCACTACCCCCAAACCCGAGACCCCGAACCCGAGGCCGTCGGGGGGCCACCGCCGGGGGTTTCGGGTATAGGGCACAGGAGGTGGCAGGCGGCCTTGTGTCCGTCGGCGATGTTTTTCAGGAGCGGCTCTTCCTTGCGGCAGATGTCCATGACACGCGGGCAGCGTGGATTAAACCGGCACCCGGGCGGAAAATAAAGCGGATTGGGCACGTTGCCGGGAATGACCGCAAGCTTCCCCCTCTTCTTCCCGAGCCGGGGAAGCGAACCGAACAGCCCAAGCGTGTAAGGGTGCTTCGGCGAGCCGAAAAGCTTTTCAGCGGAAGCGTATTCGACGATTTTCCCGGCATACATGACGGCGACCGAATCGGCCGTTTCGGCAATCACGCCCAGGTCATGGGTGATAAGGAGGATTGACATCCTCAACTGCTCCTGCAACTCCCTTAAAAGGTCGAGCAACTGCGCCTGGATGGTCACGTCCAAAGCCGTCGTCGGCTCGTCGGCAATGAGGAGTTCCGGATTGCACGCCAGAGCCATTGCTATCATCACCCTCTGCTTCATCCCACCTGAAAGTTGGTGCGGATATTCGTTTATCCTCTGCTCCGGGAGAGGAATTCCAACCTGCCTCAAAAGCTCGATGGTCTTCCCTCTCGCCTCCCTTTTCCGCATCTTTTGATGGAGGCGAAGGACTTCCATGATTTGATTGCCAACAGTGAAAACGGGATTCAGGGAAGTCATAGGTTCCTGAAATATCATGGAGATGTCGTTGCCGCGGACCTTCCGCATCCGAGGCTCGGAAAGCTTCAGGAGGTCTGTTTCTCCGAGGTAGATACTACCGCCTTCGATCTTCCCCGGAGGGGAGGGAACAAGCCGCATTATCGAAAGGGCTGTGACACTCTTGCCGCAGCCGCTTTCACCGACGAGTCCGAGGGTTTTCCCCTTGGGTATCTCAAAGCTTACGCCATCAACGGCTCTCGCCGTTCCTTCATCTACATAAAAATACGTCCTGAGGTCCTCTATCCTTAGCAGCTCGCCGTTTTCTTCCATCTCTTTGCCAGACAGCAGGCGTGGCCTCTATTTTTTCTCGGCAGCGTTTTCACCTTCGACGGGCGCAGGGCTCTCCTTTCCAGGCGGAGCGGCTGGTTTTGACTCGTCTTGTGCTGGTGCCGCTTCGGATTCCGGAGGGATGGTCTTCTCCTCAGTGGGGGAAGGTTGCGGAACTTCCGCGGCGCCTTCCTTCTTCTCCTCGACGGCCACCGGGGAGGGTGCCTCTTCCTTTTTCTCCTTAACAGTCCCTTTCTCCGGGGCCGGAGCAGTTTCCTTTTCTTCCGCTGGCTCAGCAGTGAGCTCTTCCGTGGGCTTCCCTCTGGGCCTTATGACCCTGGCCCTCTTCGCCTGGATGGCCGCGATTGATAAACATGTGATTGCGAAAATCACCGCCAGAACCGTCGTCGCCCTCACAAGAACCGTCGAAGTCGCCGCCCCGAAAAGCGGAGAGCTCCCCATTCCCGTTCCGAAAGCTCCAGACAGCCCACCTCCCTTCGCCGCCTGCATGAGAACCAACACGATGAGGAGGAACGCGGCGAGAATGTGTAATCCGTACAAAAGACCCGAGAAAATTGAGGCAAACATCACGCTGCACAACATCGAAGCTCCTCCTGTGTCCTTTCTACTGTTCACTCCGGGAACAATGCAGCAGACAGCATACAGACCGGAATGACCGGCAGGCATTCTGCGTTTCCGAGTCACCCGGCCTTCTCATGGATGCGCCGCCCGGCGCCCCTGCCTTTCAAACCGAACGATTTTCTCAAAGGAATCCGCATCGAGGCTCGCGCCGCCGACCAAACCGCCGTCAATGTCCGGCTGCTGCATCAGACCGCAAATGTTCCCCGGCGTCACGCTCCCACCATATAGAATTCCAACCTTCTGTGCAACTTCCGTCCCATACCGCCCGGCCAGGAGAGATCGAATGAGCCCCTGGACCTCCTCCGCCTGCTCCGGCGTCGCCGTCCTGCCGGTCCCTATCGCCCAGACCGGCTCGTATGCAACCACCGTCGAGAGCATCTGCTCCTCGCTCATCCCTTCCAGGCTCTCCTGAACCTGCCTCCTCACAACCGCCTCTGTTATTCCCTCCTCCCTCTCTTTCAGCGTCTCCCCCACGCAGAGAATCGGCGTAAGACCCGCCTTCAAGGCCGCCTTCACCTTTCTGTTGGCGTCCTTGTCAGTCTCCCGGAAATGCTGCCGCCTCTCCGAATGCCCCACAATCACATATTCGCATCCGACGCTTTTGAGCATCGGCCCCGAAATCTCCCCCGTGAAAGCCCCCTTCTCCTCCCAGAAAAGATTCTGCGCGCCGACCGCTATGTCGCTGTCAGAAAGCAAAATGGCAATCCTCTCCACGTACAAAAACGGCACGCACAAAACCACATCGCCGTCCACGAAATCCCGCAGCCTCTCCTTCAGCCCGGAAGCTAACTCCTCCGCTTCCGCAAGCGACTTATTCATCTTCCAGTTGCCAGCAATCAGCGGCCTTCGCACTTTGCTCCCTTCGCTTTTTCGCCGCAGAGAATCGGCAAGAATCCACTCTTATCTCTGCGTTCTCCGCGCTCTCTGCGGTTCCAACCTCACTTCTCGGTCAAAGCGTCTATTCCCGGCAGAGTCCCGAACTCGATGTACTCGAGGGCAGCGCCCCCGCCGGTGGAGATATGGCTGATCCTGTCGGCCACGCCGCTCATGTTGATGGCACCGACCGAATCTCCTCCACCGACGATGGTGGTTGCCCCGGATTCCGCAATCATCTTCGCAATGGCGAACGTTCCCTTGGCGAAATTCGGCTTCTCGAAAACGCCCACCGGCCCGTTCCAGAGAATCGTTGCTGCTTTTGTAATGTACTTCCCGAAGAGCTCTATGGTGTTCGGGCCGATGTCCATCCCCATCCATCCTTCAGGGATTTCATAAAGGCCAACAACCTTTTGCTCGGCATCGTCCTCGAACTTATTCGCGACTACAATGTCCACCGGGAAGACCAGGTTCACCTTTTTCGCCCTCGCCTTATCCAGAATTTCCCTGGCCAGGTCTATCTTATCCCCTTCCACGAGAGAAGCTCCGGACGGTTTTCCCATCGCACGCAGAAACGTATATGTCATCGCGCCGCCGATGAGGAGGTCGTCCGCTTTGGCCATCAAGCTTTCCATGACGCCTATTTTCGTGGAAACTTTCGCCCCGCCTAAGATTGCCAGAAACGGCCGTTTCGGCTCCACAAGAGCTTCGCCGAGGAACCTGACTTCCTTGCGCATCAGGTAACCGAGGGCGCACTGCTTGAAGTGCTTCGTCACACCTACTGTTGACGCATGAGCACGGTGAGCGGTTCCGAAGGCATCGTTGACGTAAACGTCGCCCAGCCTCGCTAAAGCCTCGCAGAACGCCGGGTCGTTCGCTTCTTCCTCTTTGTGGAATCGGAGGTTTTCGAGCACGACAACATCCCCTTCCGGCATCCCATTGACGATTTTCTCCACCTCTGGCCCGATGCAGTCCGGCGCCATGGTCACCTTCTTGCCGAGAAGTCTCGCAAGCTCCTCCGCTGCTGGCTTGAGGCTCAGCTTCTCGTCTTTTCCCTTCGGCCGCCCGAGGTGCGACATCAGGATGGCTTTTCCGCCGTGCTCGATTATGTACTTTATCGTCGGCAGAGCCTCCACAATCCGAGTCTTGTCTGTAACCCTTAGGTTCTCGTCGAGCGGAACGTTGAAATCCACTCGCGTCAGAACCCTCTTCCCCTTCACATCAACGTCTTCTATAAAAAGCTTCGCCATTTTTCACCTCTCCACGCTTTGATTCTCTGGGCGTTCGCCATGACCAGCGGCCAGCTTGTCGAGGAATTGGTCCACACCAACGGTTCTGTACCTCACCGCTTCCAGAAGGTCCGCGGTCGCCGGGTGGTGCGGGAACCTCCACCACGATTTCTTGTTTTCGTCCGACACCTCCAGCCCCGCATGTTCTTGCCAGTAGGGGAGGCTTTCATCCGCCCAGTACCTACGCGTATAACTGTACAGCCGAAGGAGCCTGCCGGCCATTTCCGCCACGTACACGGCACCGACCGTTTCTTCGTTTGTGGAGACGAGAAGGTCACCGGTCGGCGGAACCGCCTTCCATTGCAGCGCTCCCTCCTGTGTCTTTCGAATTAAGGACGTGATCGCCGCCACGATTTTGCTCCTGTTTTTCATGCTACTTACCTCCACTCCACGTCTTCCACCAGATTGCGAACATCTTCCTCGAGGCCCCCGAGGTCCCCGTACAGCTCCCATATCTGGTTGGCTGTCGCGGCCTCCGACAGGCCACAGATGTGTGCTATGCGCCTCTCAATGCGATTTAACTCCACCCCAAGGGCGCGGCCGACCATGCGTCTGAGACTCCTCAATGTCGCACGGCATTTCTTCAGCTCCGCTTGCACCTCGCGTGCCGATGACGGGTACTCGTCCAGCAAACTGGCAAGGTTTGAGCGATGCCGCCCCAACCTCCGCCCCAAAGCAGGAAGCCTCGCCCGCAACAGGTAGCCCCTCTGGATTTTTCGGACCTTGAGCAGGACCCAAACTGTAATGCCCAATCCAACGATCGAGCTAAGGTTGCCAAGCAACTCCAGCATGTCGGCCATAGCCTTCTCTGACTTCGCCCAACCCAGGAAGCGCCCACAAAGAAGACACCTTGGTCCGTCACTACCCCGCCATCATCTCGATCAAATCAACGCAGCGGACGGAGTAAGCCCATTCGTTGTCGTACCAGCCAAAGACCTTCACAAGGTTCTTGCCAAGCACCATTGTCGAAGGAGCATCGAAAATGCACGAATTCGGGTTGCCCACAATGTCTCTCGAGACAATCTCGTCTTCGCAGTACTCCAGAATTCCCTTCATCGGTCCTTCCGCCGCTTCTTTGAAGGCAGCGTTGATTTCCTCCGCGGTGGCATCCTTTTCCAGCAGGACAACGAGGTCCGTCAGCGAACCGACCGGCGTCGGAACTCTCAAAGCCACACCGTTCATCTTCCCGCTCAGCTCCGGAATAACCTCCCCTATCGCCTTGGCGGCGCCGGTGGTCGTGGGGATGATGCTCAAAGCCGCCGCCCTCGCCCGCCGAAGGTCCTTGTGCGGAAAATCCAGCAACACCTGGTCGTTGGTGTAAGAGTGAACGGTCGTCATCAGCCCCTTTATTATCCCGAAATTGTCGTTCAGTACTTTCGCCATCGGCGCCAGGCAATTCGTCGTGCAGGAAGCGTTCGAGATAATCTTGTACTCGTCCTTATAGGTGTTATCGTTCACGCCCATCACAAGGGTCGCGTCAACTTTATCCCTCGCGGGAACTGTCAGCAGAACCTTTTTCGCTCCAGCCTGGAGATGCTTCGCAACCTCGTCCCTCTTGCGGAACTTTCCCGTGGACTCAACAACATACTCCACTCCGAGGTCTTTCCAGGGCAACTGCGCCGGGTCCTTGATGCTCAACACCCTCAGCCTATCCTCACCAACGACGATTTCTTCCCCTTCAGCCTTCACCTCAAACGGATACCTCCCATACGCCGAATCCCATTTGAGAAGATGAGCAAGAGTCGCAGCGTCCGTCAGGTCGTTGACCGCGATAACGTCGAATCCGCCCCTCATCTGCATCTCCTTGAAGACCATCCGACCAATCCTGCCAAAACCGTTGATGCCAACTCTAATTGCCATAAAAAATGCCTCCTTCCAGTTTAACCCTTTGTTTCCAGGCACCTGCTTTCATGCTCAAAAAATCTTCCCACACCCAAAACACCCTGTCAAGCCCTTTCGCCCCGGCAACCGCGTGCAATCGTCGGTCACGCCGTCGCGAAGCCACCCGGCCAAAGGACGCGCTATCGAAAACCTTCATTTACTTGGCCCGGTGCCCCGACACGGTATAATGGCGATGCACCATCAGACGAAAGGGAGGAGGTTGAAATGAAAATGCTTGCTTGTGGTTTCCTGTCGGTTTTCCTGATTCTTAGTCTCAATTCGTTCGCGGCGGAGGGCAATCCGTCGCTCACGCCCGGGGGAAAAAACATCCCTCAGGAAGGGCAGCCGGTTGATGTCGCCCCCTACGGCTATCCGTTGCCGCCGGAAGAGTGCATGTCCGGCCGCGCCACCGGCACCATCTGGGAAGACCCGAGGGACATCACGAAGGTGGTCGTCTCTTATGGAGAAGGTGCGCCGGAGACCGTCATCCGGCAGACTAGGCTGCAATACTGGCAGTCGCAATGGCCTCACCGCCGAATTCCCAGGGACCGCGAATCCGGCGCCGGCGGCTCCGGCTGGCTCGACGTCGGCGACTGGTACAACGGCAGATGGAGGGATGCGGACGCGGCCGTCGCGATTGAGGGGAGGACCGCGACCTACACATTCCGCCCCATCAACGCAAAAGAATTCCCCGACCTCCGCGATTTTGACGCGAAATATCGCACCACACTCAAGGTCCGCCTCCTTTCCCCGGAGCAGGCGCCAGAGATAACGAGCCTTGCGGCCTTCTCTGATTCGGTTTGGCAGCATGAACATGTCGCCGTTGAATGGAGCCCGGAGAAAGCGAAAGAAGTGGCGTTGCGCGCGAACATTGGGGCGTTTAATGGCGAGGTACCTTCCCTGCCCCTGCTCCCCGCCGTCCCCACAGGGCCTCTTCCCACCGGAGCCTCCGGTCCGCCAGCGGAAGCAAAACCGTACGCGATGAGCTTCCCCGTGGCATACGCGAAAAGCCCAAACGTCAACTCCTTCGACAAGACCATCGTCACAGTGCGGACACCCGTTCACAGCTTCTCGTTTGCGATGGACGACGTCGTGCGGGGTGAGAGGATTTTCATTCCGGATTACGGCGTTCTGGTGAAAAGGGCCTCTGATCCGGCGACTTACGAATCCGTCAAAGCCGAATGGGAGAAGAAAAAGGGTTCTGACATCTACAGCCGCGTTTTTGAGATGCCTGAGCAGACGCTCCAGCGAGCTTGGAAGGCCATGCCGGAGAAAGGCCAGCATTACATTCCCCTTTCCTGCGAGGGAAGCCGCCAGCATTTCGGCGTTGATGCAAACGGGGATGTCTTCTGCCACGCGGGCTGGATGCGCCGAATCCGCGGGAAAGATACCGATAGAATCCTCTGGGGCGCCGACGATGTCCGCTACAGCTTCGGCTTCCCGAGCTCAAAGCCGGTCAGCCGCCAAATCCTCGATGGATGCCTGCCAATCATCCAGACCGAGTGGAATGACCGCGGTGTCATCTACCGCCAGACCTCCTTCACCGCTCCCCTCGAAAAAGACATCCTCTCAGGTGAACCTCTCGAAGCCGACGACACCATCGTCCTCCTCATGAAAATCGAGGTGGGCAACGTCGGCGGCGCCCCCGCCCTCGCCCGGCTCCCCGTCTCCATCCACGCTGGTGGTCGCCGCGCCCTCGGCGTGGAGAACGGGTTCATCTTCAGCGAGCGCCCGGGTGCCCATGTCCCCTGGATGTTCTTCGACACCAACGGCGCCGGCTCTCTCGAGGTCGTGGGCGTTGGAGCTCAGAAGGAGCCACGCGGCGCGTCCGTCGGCGGCCACGTCCTCTATTCCGTCGGTATTGGGCCCCAGCAGCAGCATTCCGTTTACATCAAAATTCCCTTCATATCGCTGACAAAAGATGAGGCGATCTCCCGTCTCAAGCAACTCGATGTCGAAAGAGAACTCCCCAGGGTTGCCGAATACTGGCAAAAGCGACTCGATGCCGGGGCGCAAATCCACACGCCGGAGCCAACGATAAACTCGTTCTACCGGGCACATGCGGGTCATCTCCTCATCAACACCGAAAGAGAAGTCGGCTCCGATCGCGGCATGGCCAAAGTGGGCACGTTCCATTACGGCGTCTATAGCAACGAATCGTGCATGATGATAAGCGACTTAGACCGGCGCGGATACCACGAGAAAGCTGAAAAGGCTCTCGAGACCTTCCTCCACTATCAGGGGACTGTCGGTCTCCCCGGCGACTATACGAGCAAGGAAGGGCAATTCTATGGCGCGGGCGGATACGAAGCTGGCGGATACAACCAGCATCACGGCTGGGTGCTGTGGTGCCTCGGCGAGCATTACTGGTACACGCGGGATAAAAAATGGCTTGAAAAAGCCGCGCCCAAAATTGTCACAGGATGCGACTGGATTATCCGCGAGCGCCGCCGCCACATGGCGAAGTGCGACCAGCCTCACAGAGCCATCGAGCGCGGACTACTCCCTCCCGGCCGCTTAGAGGACATCGGCGACTGGTGGTGCTGGCTTTCCACGAACGTCTATTCGTGGTGGGGAATGGACAACGCCGCAAAAGCCTTGAACGACATCGGCCACCCCGAAGCCGAACGACTCGTCACCGTAGCCGAGAGGTACGGCAAAGACATCCTCGCCGCATTCAACGAAGCCGTGGTCCGCTCGCCCGTCGTGAAGCTCCGCGACGGCTCGTACATCCCGCATACCCCGTCGCGAGTCCACCGCCGCGGCCGCTCTTTCGGCTGGATAACCGAAACCCTCGAAGGCGCCATCCACCTCGTCCGCTGCGGCCTGCTCAGCCCCTCCGACCAGAGATCAACATGGATCATGAAAGACTTTGAGGACAACCTCTACCTATCCACCCAGTTCGGCTACACCGTGCCCGACTTCGAAAAATACTGGTTCGACCGAGGCGGCTTCTCCATGCAGCCTTCACTCCTTTGCAGCCCCATTCCTTATCTTTTCCGCGACGAGATCAAACATTACCTGCGAGCCTACTTCAACTCCTTCGCCGTCGGCTTCTTTCCCGATACCTGTATGCTCACCGAGCATCCGCTCCCCAACATGGGCGACTGGACCGGCGACCATTACAAAGCCTCCGACGAATCCAACTCCACCTACTGGCTGCGCCTGATGTTCATCCAGGAGGAAGGAGACGAGCTTTACCTCGCCAGAGCCATCCCCCGCTACTGGCTCAAAGACGGACAGAAAATCGCCATCCGAAACGCCGCCACCTACTTCGGCCCGATGAGCTTCGAAATCCGCTCGTTCGTCAATGAAGGCCGAATCGAAATGACCCTCGATCCCCCGACGAGAAACGCCCCGAAATTCATCCACATCCGCTTCCACCACCCCGAAGGCAAACCCATCACCCGCGTCACCCTCAACGGCAAGCCCTACCCCAACTTCGACCCCAAAACCGAACTCGTCACCCTCCCCCCGCCGAAAGAAAAAACAGAGATTGTCGCTCACTTCGGGCGCGGTAAAATGGCGCGGGCGGCCGAGACCGAAAGGAGATGAACTCCGTATGGGGAAGTATGCGCATCCCGGCGGCAAGCTGAGAGAGGAAGGCGCCGCGAGCCTCACGGATGCCGAGCTCCTGGGCATCCTCATCTCAACTGGAATCGCCGGGAAGCCAGCAATAAAGATAGCCGAGGAAGTGCTGGAGACGTTCGGCTCGCTCGACGGTATTTGCAACCAGCCCCTTGAGAGGTTCCTCACGATAAAGGGACTCTCGGATGTTAAAATCGTCAGGATTGCTGCGGCCTACGAACTGGCATGTCGCCTTATGGGCCTGAGGAAGAAGGTGGGAAAATGAATAAGGAGTCAAAGCTCAGCGAGAAGGGGACACGGACCCCGGATGCCCGCCAGGGACACTGGGAGGAAATTGTCGCGCGGTACATCGCAGAAATGGGCAAGCTCGTCGGTGAGTCCGCGCGGTCCCACCGCTTCTCAGTCCTCCTCAGCGACCTCCTCGGCTGTCAGCCCGCTCTCCTGGAAGACTATTTCCCCGGGATCGAAAAGGACCTCCGTGTGCGGCATAAGGACCGCATCCTGAGGGGACGAGCGGATACGCTTTTCGGGAATGTCATTATTGAGTTCGAGTCGCAGATTCCAAGAAATCTCGCCCAGGCCGAATCGCAGCTTAAGCGCTACGTGGCCATCGTCTGGTCAAACGAGCGGCCCGAAGAACGAAGGCCGTACCTGTGCATTGCCACCGACGGGGTGCGGTTCCGAACATATTCCCCTTCCCTTGCCGACCCAAAGGCACCAGAGGTCAGCGCCGATGACGTGCACCTTGAGCTTCTCGAGGAATCGGATTGGACCAAGCTTGAACCTCGAGAGGTTTTCTACTGGCTCGACCGTCACTTCGTGCGACAGGAAATCCTTCACCCCACCACCGAGGCAGTTGTCCACGATTTCGGAGTTCGTAGCCACGCTTTTCAGACGGTCAGCGCTGCGCTCTCCGCGCTGTGGCGTGGAGTCAAGCGGGATGGCCCTTTCGAAGTTATCTACTTTAACTGGGAGGCATACCTGCGAACCGTGTACGGCAGCGACGTCACCGGCGACGAGCTCTTCGTTCGCCACACGTACCTTGCGACGCTCGCGAAGCTGATGTCCTGGATGCGCATTAGCGAAGGCACAGGTCTGCCCGGTGATGCGCAGATCGTCGAAATCCTGGAAGGGCGCTGGTTCAAAGAACGGGAAATTCTCAATTTCATCGAGGAGGACTTTTTCTCCTGGCTGATACGTCCGAGCGCCGTCAAGATTGGCGTTGCCTCCAGCCGTTGGCTCTTGAGCCTCTTGCAGAAGTACAACCTCCGCGAGCTGTCGGAGGATGTGCTGAAATCTCTCTATCAGGAGCTCGTTGACCCGAAGGCGCGGCACGATCTGGGGGAGTATTACACCCCGGATTGGCTGGCGCATCGGATCGTCCGCCGGGTCCTCCATGACAATACCCGGGCCAGGCTGCTGGACCCAGCGTGCGGTTCCGGCACGTTTCTGTATCTGGCGATCAGGGAAAAGCGCGCGGGGCTCCCTGCCACCGCGGCCACGCTCCGGCACATTCTGGACTCCGTCTATGGAGTTGACGTCCATCCCCTCGCCGTCATCGTGGCCAAAACCAACTACATCCTGGCCCTCGGGGACTTGCTCAAGAAGCGTAGGGTCCCAATAGGCATCCCGATTTACCTCGCGGATTCCCTGAAACTGCCTCAGCTTGAGCAGCAGCAGACCATAGTGCTGGTTAACGGAACGCCCGTGCCGGCACTGCCGGAGCCGCTTCTTAAGGACGTTTTCCTCTACGACCGGGCTATTGGGCTCGCCAGCGAGTTTGCCCTGCAGAGAAGGGGCACCGCCATCGGCGCGGAGGAATTTCGCAGGTTTCTCGTAGGCCAGGATTTCCCACGAGCCGCCGATCCGGCGCTGGTGCAAGGGCTTTTCGCCATCGCTCAAACCTTCAAGCAGTTCATAGACACTGGTCGAGATACCATCTATGCCTACATCTTGAAAAACATTTACAAGCCGCTGTTCCTCAAAAAGAGCTTTGACCTCGTCGTGGGCAATCCTCCCTGGATCGCATTCCGCTACTTGGAACCCGAGTACCAGCGATTCCTCAAATTGCAGATAACGGGTCCCTACGGGTTGCTGAGGAAGCGCGTGGAGTTAATCACCCACCTCGAGGTCGGGACCTTCTTCCTCCTCCGGGCCGCAGACCTCTACCTGAAGGCTGGAGGAACCCTTGCCTTCGTGCTGCCAAAAAGCGTCTTTACGGCTGACCAGCACGATAGCTTTCGAAGGCGCTCGTTTAGACTCCGCGAGAGCCCGGGGGAGAGACTGTTCTGGAAGGAGCTCTGGGACTGCGAATCTGTCAAACCGCTTTTTGGGGTGCCGGCTTGCGTTGTCGTTGGGGAAAAGCGTAAAGCGGCGGGCGGCGGCGAGGCTCCGGAGCCCGCAATCCCCGGGCATGTCATGACCGGTATCCTCCAACGAAAAAATGCCAGCATGGCGGATGCCGACAACGCGCTGGGCGTACAGGATGTCGAGTTCTGCCTCCAAACCCGTGCGAATCGCTCGTTCTGGGCTGCGGCCGCGTCGCCTGCTGGGCGCGGCCCGAGCCCCTACAGGGCGGAGTTCTCCCAAGGGGCAACCATCGTTCCCCGTTCGTTCTGGTTCGTCCGCGTGCCGCTTTCTCCTGTAGGCTTCAATCCCAAACTTCCGCTCCTCGAGACCGACAACCGCGCGAGAGAGGAGGCCAAAGCGCCATATAAGGAAGTCTCGCTTTCGGGCAATGTCGAAACCCCCTTTCTCTACGCCACGCTTCTCTCCACAGACCTTCTTCCCTTCGGTCATCTTCATTACCGTTTAGTCGTCCTGCCCGTTGAGCCAACAGGCCAGCGTTATGAGGTCATCAATGCTGAGGAGGCTCGGCGACGCGGCTTCCTGTACCTGGCCCGGTGGCTGGACAAGGTGCAGGCGGAATGGGAGAGACAGCGAGGGTCCAAGGCCCCACGGGCGACCGCTCTGGCCTGGCTCGACTACAGAAGAAAGCTCACGCTCCAGAATCCCGCAACGGAGTACCGCGTCCTTTACAACACCTCAGGGACCTTCCTGACGGCCGCGGTCCTTGAGAGGGAGAGAATTTCGTTCGCCATCGGCGGCCAGCGCGTCCTTGCCCGCGGATTCGTGGCGGACACAAAGACCTATTTCACCGAGCTGAGTGAGGCGCGTGAGGCGTTTTTCCTGGCCAGCACGCTGAACGCCCCGGTGGTTGACCTCCTGCTAAAGCCGATGCAGAGCCGCGGCCTATGGGGGCCGAGGGACATCCATAAGAAGGTGCTTGAGCTTCCGATTCCGCACTTTGATCCGAAGAACGCAGCGCACCGGCGGCTGGCGAAGCTGGCCGAGGAATGCACCGAAAAAGTGAGCCAGTGGCTTGAAGGAGGAGGGCCGGGCAGCATAAAGAGCATTGGTAGGCTACGGGCCATGGTCCGCGGCATGCTCAAAGACGAGCTGTCGCAGATAGACGAGTTGGTCAAGAGCATGCTTGGTGTCGCTTAAATACGATGCCATCAGTCCTCGGAAACGTGCCGCGGGGAGGGGGCTTGGCGTTTTTTGAAGAGGAAGATGAGGAGGAGGCCGGCGAAGAAGCCGCCGACGTGGGCGAACCAGGCGACGCCCCCTCTGCCCGGCACGGCGAGGCTGAACTGTCCGAGGACAATCTGGATGATTATCCAGTAGCCGAGGTAGAGGTATGCCGGCAGCTCGATAGGATACCAGAGGTAGTAGAAGAAGGGGATGACCGTCAGGATTCTTGCGTGGGGATATAGGATCAGGTAAGCCCCCATGACCCCGGATATGGCGCCGCTTGCGCCTATGGTCGGGATTATGGAAGAGACGGCTACTCCCATGTGGGCGAAGGAAGCGATTATTCCGCAGAGGATGTAGAAGAATAGAAATTTCGCGTGGCCGCAGGCATCCTCGATGTTGTTTCCGAAGACCCAAAGGAAAAGCATGTTTGCTAAGACGTGCCAGATGCTCCCGTGGAGGAAAAGACAGGTCAGGAGGGTCAACGGCTCGATTCGAAGACGAGACCGCCGGATTCGCTCGATGTCCCTGAGGAGAACCTGGCGCTCTCGAATCTCCTGCATTCTCTCGAAGATGCCGTGGCTCTCCATGGGTTTTCGCATGAAATCTTCTTGGAGCCTCTCCCACGACCTGGCGTACTCGGCTTTATCGAACTGATTGACGAAAAGACCGGGGATGAAGCCAAAGCGATAGACCAGGTTGACCATTACCCTCTCACTGCCAAACGGGGATTGAAGGATGAAGATGTAGATATTGAAAACGATCAGGGCAATCGTTACGAACGGGAACCCGCGGGTGGGATTTCTATCTTTGAGCGGGATGAGCATTTGCCTGTCGGGACCCCCTCAGCGGCGAGACTGGTTCACTTCCCTTTGACCAGAAAGGCTCTGACTTCGTACCGTTCTACTTTGTTCTCCTCTATGGTGAAAACGACTCTCTTCCTGTAGCTTTGCGTCTCCTCGTCAATCTCGTCCATATCGGAGGCGAGGTAGTATCTGACGAGGAATTGTGGGTCCGGGGCGGGCTGACCGGCTTTCCCGAAAAGGTCAACCCGCAACTTCAGCTTCGCCCCATCGGGCCACGGATCGCTCAGGTCAACACACAGTATCGCCTGGACGTGCCGAAGATTCTTTCTAACATCGAGCTTTGCTTCCGTTATGACCACTGCCGGAAAGCCTTCCCGGAGGATGTCCGAGAGTTGCACTTCCCCTTCCTGGGGGGCGGGATCGGGCTTTCCTCCGTCGAAGGCGATGCGAGGAAGATTCTCTTCTCCGGGGGCCAGCGCCAGCCCTTTGGGGAGGGGCTGAGAAAGTCTCGCCGCCTCCACGATGATGGCTCTTTGCCGCCACTGCTTCAGCTGGCTTTCCAGTTCGCTGATGCGCTTCTTGGACCCTTTCACCTCGCCTGCGACTGCGGCGAGCCTTTTCTCGTACTTTTCGACGGTAACCCTATTGAGTTCAGCAGCCTCCTTGTGCAACCTCAGCACCTCTTTCTCCCGATTCTCTAACTCGGCGAGTTGTCTGTCCAGGGCGTCCTTTTCCTGCTGGAGCTTCTTGCGCTCGCGGTTGAGCTGCTCGAAATCGAGGTGCACTTCCTGGCGAATTCTGCTTATTCTTTCAAGCTGAGCTTTGACCTGCGCGTTATCCGGGTCAATTCCGAGGTATTGTTCGTACAGAGCGGCCGCCGGGCCGAGTTTCCCTTCTGCAAAAAGCCTGTCGGCTCGGTCTTTCAGCGAGCCGAGCTCCATTTTACCCAAGTATTCCTTGGCGTCCTTGCTGAAGCGGGACTGCGGATATTTGCGGAGAAAGGCCCGGAAGGTCTCGCTGGCATCGAAGTAGTTGCGGGAGTCGTAGTAGTATTGCCCAATGAGGAATTGCGATTCCACGGCTTGTTCTGATTCAGGGTACTGCCTGAGAATTTGCCTGTACAGCATAAAGGCAACGTCTTTTTTCCCGGCAGCCTGAGCTGACTTAGCCTCAGCCAGAAGCTGATTTGCGCTCTGAGAGAACGCCACAGGCGCCAGGGACAGCGCCAGAAGAACTGTTAAAAGCTTCGCTTTTCCTTTCACCTTGCCCATCTCAATCAGACCAATAAATTGCGGCGAACAAGCCGTGCAGAGTCGCACACGAAGAAACGCGATTCGCGGCGTATAGGCCTGGGCGCTTCCGACGCAAGAAGCGTGCCTTTTTTCTCAAGAATTCTCGGAACATTGCCGCGCCCCTGTTGTCTAAAGAGATTGACAGCAAACTTCGTTTTCGGTCTCAAGCCCGTTTTAGGAGGTTATAGATGACGACGCCACGGCCACTCATCACTGGAGTTCTGGCAGCAGCCGTATTTTTCGCAGCGCCGTGCTGCGGAAAATGCGCCTACCTCGAGAGCGACCACGAAAAGCGGCCGCCCGCCCCGGAACGAATCATTCCGCCGCCCCCGCCCCGCAACGAGATATGCCACCTGGTTTCGAGAATACGCGTCGGGGAGCCTCGCACCTTCAAAAACGTAACGATTTTTCCGCTGCGGCTTTCGCCACCCTGGGGGCATTTGGAGTATAGGACACTCGATGAGAGCCTGTCCAGAGGATACATCGAGATTCTTGAGGAAAAAGACCCAGATGTCCGAAGCATTTTGGTCCGGAACAATTCGCCTCACTATGTTTTTCTGATGGCCGGGGAATCGCTGGCAGGCGGAAAGCAGAACCGCTTGGTCTCGGAAGATGTCCTTCTCGGCCCGCATGGAAAGCCCGTGCGCGTTCCGGTTTATTGCATCGAGAGAGGAAGGTGGTCGCCGGGGAAACCGCAGCTCGGTTCCGGAGGCTTCGTGGCGCCCAGTTCGATGCGCAAGATGGCCAGAGAGAAGGCCAGCCAGAGGGCCATGTGGGATGCCGTCGGCGGATTGCTGCGGGAAACCGATTCCCAGTCGCCGGACGAAGACCTCGGCTCCGTTTTCAGGAACGACCGCGTCGGCGAGGAACTCGGCGCCTTTCGGCGGGAGATTCGGATTCCGCTGCGGGAGACGGTCGGCTGCGTGGCGGTGGCCAATGGGCGAATCGCAGCCAGCGACATATTCACCTCGCCCGAGCTTTTCGAAAAGCTCTGGCCAAAGCTACTGGACAGTTATGTTGTAGACTGGATACCGAGACATGAGCGGTTTGACCGCTGGCCGGCTCCTCCTTCCGAGGAAGAAGTCAGGCGGTTTCTGGACCGTGTCTTTCGGGCGTCCTTCCGGGAAAGGGATGCGAAGGATGCCGGCAGAATCGTGGAGGTCGCCGGGCCGGGGATAGATGGCGAAGGGCTCGTTTTCCGCGGAGAGGTCGTTCATGTCCACCTGACTCCGCGGTGGGAAGCGAGACTGTGAATCAGTGGGCCGATCAGTGGATCCGTAGACAATATCACCCGGCCTCACGAATGTGGAAAGGAAAACTGGGATCCTCAGTAGCCCAACTTGGCCGAGAAGGGAGGAACCTATGAGACGTTTCACGGCAGCCGTGCTCGGCGTGATTCTGGCCGCGTCCATTCACTCGGCGCTGGCGTTCAGTAATATCGGGAGCGTCGACGGCTGGGATGCCAACCGACTGCGTGAGGCGGGAATCTGCGTGCGCGCATGGAAGCACCTTTTGCAGAGCGAAGATCCGCCACTGCAATGGGTGGAGGTCACGTTCGACTGCTCACGCTTTCCCGAGAAGCAGCAGGTTCTGATGACTGCATGGATCATCTCCGACGGACAGACTATCAGTGCGCTTCGTGCGGAACGAAAAAGGCAGAGCAAAGACACCCTGACCTTGCTGTTTTCCGTTCAGCCCGGATACCGGCCGCAGTCGCATGTGGACATCTTCATCTGGACGGATACACCGGACGGCGGCAAGGAGGCGCGCGGGTACAAGCTGTCTGTGAACAGAATTATCGAGCTATCACGCGAAAAGACCGCCACCAAGGGCACCAAGAGCGACAAGGAATAGTCGGGCGCATTTCGCCCGCCTATTGCTTGGGGCTTATGCCTGGCGGTATCCAGCAATTGCTGTTGGCATCCTGGCACCCGCGAGCGTCTGTGTGGCATGCGGAACCCACTTTTCAGCACTTCGGCCCGAGAGAAGGAAAACGCTTGGAAGAGGAAGGTTTGACATGGTCAGCAAGATAAGATATGCGGCGATCGCTCTTATCATCCTTGGACTGGCGAACGTTTGCATTGCGGCAGAAGAGTCCGCGAGTGTTTCGGGAATAGTAACAGACGAATCAGGGAACCCCTTATCAGGGGTTACCTGGTGGATCAGCCCGTTTGAGGAGTGGCGTGACGGGCGGTGGCAGATAGTCTACCGGACCGGAGTCCCGCGCAAACAGACGACAGACGAAACCGGGCGCTTTGAAGTAACGTTCCACGAGAAGCTCAGATACGACCTCCAATTTGATAAATGGGAATATGCACCATCATTCCTTTTTCAAATTTCGGCAGATTCTCCGGAGCTGCATGTCAAGATGAAGAAGGGGGTGCTTGTCACAGGGAAAGTGGAAATCGAAGGCAAGAATCGGCCCGATTTCGACGGTATCAATGTCGTTCTACGGCTTCCAAATCCAAGAGGACTATGGTTCAAGAAGAGCACACTTGTGGATCACGAAGGGAAGTTCCGCTTTTATGCAGGTCCACCGCCTGAGATTCCCGTTCTCAAAGAAAGACCTCTCTCCAGATTCCGGGTTACAAGGCCTGAATGGCAATTAATGTGTGCAGGAGAAATTGTGGAGTTAGAGGTTGAGGAGAACAAGCCAGTGGACGAAGTGATTTTTCAGATGAGCACTACGTCGAAGAAGAAATCTTCAACGGAAAAAGGGCCATGAGTCACCAATCGCATCACTGACCCAGTGAAGATAGGCTGTGACTCAGCAAATAGAAGAAGAGGGACGAAAACTCGAAAGGAGGACGGAAAATGAAAAGCAAACGGTTGCTTTCGCTGATTGTGGCGGCGGGAACTGCCGTCTCACCGGCCATCGTCTTTTCGGCGGGAATGATGATTCCGAAGGACGAATCTCTGCCGCCGTTAGGGGTGGAGTACCTGCGCGTGAACGCGAAAATCACCGATGGCGCCGCCGAGACGCACGTCGAGCAGGCTTTCAGGAACAGCACGAACAGAGACCTGGAAGCCAACTACGTCTTTCCGATGCCGAAGGGAGCTGCTATCAAGGAGTTCGCCATGTACATCGGCGGGAAGAGGATGACGGCGGAACTCCTCGACGCGGGAAAGGCCAAGCAGATTTATCAGGACATCGTCCGGCGGGCAAAGGACCCGGCACTGTTGGAGTACCTCGGCGGACAGATTTTCCGCGTCAACGTCTTTCCAGTGCCGGCTAACGGAATCCAGAAAATCGAGCTGGACTATTCGCAGGCGATTGAGTTCGATTCGGGGCTTCGGCGATATGTCTTTCCTCTGAGAGTAGGCGAAAAATTCTCGCAGACGCTGAAGGATTTCGCCGTGGCGGCGAATATCAACTCCAGGATTGCGATTAAAAACATCTACTCGCCGTCGCACGTCGTCAGCATCAGCCGCAAAGGGGATAACGAGGCAACCGTGGGATTCGAGGAGGAAAGGACTGCGCTGGACCGCGACTTTGTGCTCTACTACGCTCTTTCGGAGAAGGACTTCGGGCTGAGCCTCATGGCACACCGAGCCGGCGCCGACGGCTATTTCATGCTGATGATTGCCCCAAAGAACGTCGTTGATGAATCGCAGATTGTTCAAAAGGACATCTCCTTCGTGATGGACACTTCCGGAAGCATGGCGGGGGAGAAAATAGAGCAGACGAAAGCGGCGCTTCTGTTCTGCCTGAACAACCTCAACAAGGGGGACAGGTTCAACATCGTCCGCTTCGCGACGGACGTCAATCCGTTCCGGGAGAGCCTTGTCGAGGTCAGCGAGGAGACAGTTAAGGAGGCAAAAGAGTTCGTCGAGAAAATGAAGGCCGCGGGCGGAACGGACATTGCGTCCGCCCTGGAAAAGGCGCTTTCTGCCGAAACGAAGGAGGGGCGGCCATATCTCATCGTTTTCCTGACGGATGGCAAGCCCACGGTTGGCATGACCGACGAGCAGCAGATAATCAAGAACGTCGCGGAGAAAAACAAGGGGCGTGTGCGGCTCTTCGCCTTCGGAGCGGGATATGACGTGAACACTCGTCTCCTCGACACGCTCGCCGCGGAGAACAAAGGTGTCGCCGAGTACGTCGAGCCGAAGGAGGACATAGAACTCAAGATTTCGGGATTCTACGCCAAGGCGAGCAATCCGGTTCTTGCCTCCCCGGAGCTTTCTTTCGGGGACAAGGTGCAGACGTTCGAGATTTACCCGAAAGAGCTTCCAGACCTCTTCAAGGGGAGCCAGGTTCTCGTGCTGGGAAAGTACTCCGGGCAGGGTGACATCGCAGTTTCCCTTTCGGGAAAAGTAAACGAGGAAAAGAAAAGCTTCATTTACGAGACGACTTTCCCGGAGCGAGAGGAGAAGAACGATTTCGTTGAAAGGCTCTGGGCGACGAGGAAAGTCGGCTATCTTCTCGAGCAAATTCGCCTGCATGGCGAGGAGAAGGAGCTGAAGGAAGAGGTCATGCGCCTTAGCAAGGAGTACGGGATTGTTACGCCGTACACTTCCTACCTCATTGTCGAGGACCAGCGGCCCGCCGTAGCGGGGCCGGCAAGAGGCGGTGCGGTGGATGCCACGGGCCGCGTGATCGGCACTGGCCTGCCTGCCTTCTCCGGGGACGCCACTACACTGCATGGCGGGGGCTACGTCGTCCGCGGTCGGGATGTCGCGCGACGCATGGCGGAGCCTCTGTCTGAGGCGCGATATTCACGAGGGGGAGAAGCCGCAGGGATTGCGGCACCGCCCACCTCGTTGCCATCGGAAAGCGCCGCCACGAGGGTTGTCCCGATGCTCGGTGAGGTCGGCAGGGAGCTGTCGCGATCCGAAGAAGAACACCGACTGAGAGCCTACGCGACCGGCGCCGGGAGGCTGGCAGGACGAGAAAAGTATCAAACAATGCTCGCGCCGGGAAAGCCAGAGGCGGGACTTTCCTTCTCGTACAACGCTCGCGGGTTGTCTGACGATTTCAAGAGCATTGACGGCGATGTCGGCGTGCTCATGAGCAAAGCCGTCCGCGGAATGAAGGAAGCGAAGGTCGAGAGCTATCACGAAGCGGCCTTCCCCGTGAAGAACGTCAACAAGCGAAACTTCTACCAGATAAGAGGCGTCTGGGTTGACAGCGAGTTCGACGAGAAAATGCCGACCATCAACGTGCAGTTCGGCTCCGACGCTTACTTCAAGCTTTTCGAGCTTAAGCCCGAACTCAAGGACATCCTCATTCTCGGCGAAAGGCTCATCGTTACCGTTGGTGGCAAAGCTCTCTTCATCGCCGAAGATGTCCAGAACCCCATCAACGTCGAGGAACTCGAAAAAGCCCTGAAAAAGGCGTGACCGAGCATCGTATCCGGCGTCGGGGTCGCGGTTGAGCACCCCGCCGGAGAAACCGCTGAAAAACCACGACGCACCATTCCGATGCCTCCAGCGTCCGCTAACTGCACAGAGGCGAGGGCTTCCGCCCTCGCCTCTGCGTTTCCCGTATGATGACTTGGCGTGCCGTTGCCCGTGCCGCCGCCAAACTTGGGCCTTGCAGGACGGGCGCACCGACTGCGATAATGAGTATGCCTTTGCTACGGGCCCGTCCGTAGCCATCACATGGAGCGCGAGAGGAACGGCGATGAGCAGGACCGTATTCATACTTGGTGCAGGGGCGTCGAAGGAGGCGGGAGCGCCCCTAATGTCGGAGTTTCTGGACGCGGCGGACGGGCTTCGCCGATCGCGCGGAGCTGGCCCGCAGCTGCACGACTTCGACCTTTTGCTCGAGGCGCGGTCCTACCTACAGGATGCAGTGGGGAGGTTCGAGATAGACGTGAACAACATCGAGTCGGTGTTTGCGGCCTTTGAAATGGCGGCCATCGCCGGCAGGCTTGGAAAGATGGACCCCGATAAGGTCGGTGCCCTCCCAGCTGCTATGAAGCGTCTAATATATCGAACCCTCGAACTAACCATCCCCTTTCCATGGAAGGAGCAAAGCTGGCACCCTCCGGCGCCCTACGAAAGCTTTGTCGAGATGATCAATCGCATCGCCCCCGACCGGCCGTGGGAGCGCTGCTCCATCATCACCCTGAACTACGATCTCTGCCTGGATTATGCGCTGAACTGGCACAGCGTCGAGGTAGAGTACTGTCTCGGCCGCCAGCCCGCCCCTGGGGCGTTCCGGCTTATGAAGCTGCACGGTTCTCTTAACTGGGCTCGGTGCCCGAAGTGCGGGGAGGTTTTTCCGTGGCGGCTTCCAGACTACCTGAGGCTTTTTCCTTGTGGGCCAGAGGCCGGTCGCCCGCGCTATCTTGAGGTCGCGTCGAAGATGAGGTCCTACACGCACCGTTGCGGTGAGCACGTAGAACCGGACCCGTTCATTGTTCCCCCCACGTGGAATAAGACTATGCACAGGTCCCAGCTCGAGAACGTGTGGCAAGCCGCCGCGAACGAGCTGGCTCAGGCCGAGGAAGTAATTGTGATAGGCTACTCCCTGCCGGAGACCGACTACTTTTTCAGGTATCTCCTCGCGGTGGGAACCGCGGGCAGGACGCTGATCGACAAGTTCTGGGTCTACGATCCTGACCCGGCCGTCGGAGACAGGTTCGGGCGCATGTTGGGTGCAGCTACCAGGCCCCGCTTCCGGCACAAAAGGATCACTTTCGGTCAGGCGGTCGAGGGCCTGAAGATTGAGTTGGAACCTCCCCATGGCATGCCGTAGGGCTCGGGGAACCAATCCATCTACGGAGCTGGGCTAAGAAGCCTTATGACCAAATCGAAACCGAGGAAGAGCTGGAGGGAGAAGTCAGAGAATCCGCCGGAAGGGCTGCCCAAGGTCGTTAATGGGCCAGCGAGCCAGGATAGGAGGGTCCGGAGGAACTCGTGTTTGATCCTATCTTGAGGCGAATGGGGGAGAGAATTCGGACCCGTCAGTATGTGATGACTGTGCACGCCAAAGAGGAAATGGATGATGAGGCCTTGACGATTTTTGACATTGAACACGCCGTAGTCACAGGTAAAATTGTGGAACGGCAGAAGGACCCCGATACAGGCGAGTGGAAGTATATCGTCAAAGGCCAGACTACGGCAGGTGATGAGGTTACGACGGTGACCAAGTTGAGCCTGACTGGGAAGCTGGTTATGATCACTGTGTAGCGCGAATAGGATGGCAAGGAGAGATCTCATGGTATGCGATATTTGCGGCAAGCAAGGCGCACGTGTCCGCCGTGTGAGCCGGAGCTATGGCAAGGGTCAGAATTTGCTGGTGATTCAGAATGTTCCAGTGGTCCGATGCCCCCATTGTGGAGAGACCTATCTCACGGCGGAGACCCCCCACGAGATCGAACGCATCAAGCTCCATCGCCAGAGCTTCGCCGAAAAGCGCCCGGTGGCCGTTGCGGATTTCGCGAGCCCTGACGGTTCATGCCTCAAGCAAACTCACAAAACGCTCTTGCTGCGAGATACCGGCGTCCGTGGTCCGAGATGGCATGAGAGCTACTATCGCAAAAGAGTTTCACTCGTAGGAGAGACACGGTAAACTATAGGGGATAGAAATGGGTCCCGGCTATTTTATCGCCATCCGTGACGGTTGTTAAAGAAAGCGGGCCAAAAAATGCTGATTTACAAGGCTATGTACAAATTTCTGGACGAAGGGGTCCACGGCGAGGTCCTGGACTTTCCCGGCGTTATCTCCTGCGGCGCCGATCTGGACGAGACCCGTCGGCTGCTCGCCAGCGCCCTGGTGGACATGGCCGAAACCAGCTTGATCGGAGGCGACGCCCTTCCTGCGCCCGACCCGTCCCGCAGCGACCCCGAAGCGGACCTCGAGGAACCCATTTACCTTCTGCTGAAAGGAGCCTCTCGAGTTGTCCTGAACCCGCAGGACGGGGCTTCATGAAGCGGCGCGACCTATTACGACATCTGCGGGAGCACGGCTGCCAGTTGGTGCGGGAGGGGGCGGAGCACTCGATCTGGGAGAACCCGGATGTGGGGCGCCGGGTGTCGGTGCCGCGTCACAGGGAAATCCCCACTTACACCGCCAGGCGAATCTGCAAACAGCTCGGTATTCCCCTGCCACCATGAGCTCGCAGGGCCTGTGCCGCGAGGAATCTGGGGCTGTCCGATTGGGTGACCGGTCTCCGCAGGGCTACTACGTTACGCCTGCGGGGACCAAAGTCGAAACGCCGAACGATGTACCTCGGGAGGGAACCTGCAAAGATGAGTGCTAAATGGAAATCCAAGAAGAGCTGGAGGGAGAAGTTGGAGAATCCGCCGGAAGGGCTGCCGAAGGTTGTTGATGGGCCACCGAAGTGGGAGAAGAGGTTTGGAGGGAGGAGAGTTCTCGTCCCGACGCCTCTTCTTGTTGACGGATTGATTCGGAAGGTGCCGAAAGGAAAAGTGGCGACTATAAAACAGATTCGGGAGCGGCTGGCGAGGGATTTCAATGCGGACGCAACCTGCCCGCTGACGACGGGGATTTTTCTGAGGATCGTCTCTGAGACGGCTGAAGAGGATTTGCAGCTCGGCAAGAAACGCGTTACCCCCTACTGGCGGATAATCAGCGATGACGGAAGTCTGAACGAGAAATTCCCTGGCGGCACGGCTGCGCAATCTGCCCGGTTGGCCGAAGAGGGACATCTGGTCGAGTTGGGCAGCGGAAAAAAGGTACGGAAGGTCGTCGGATTCGAGAAATGCCTTGCGAAGCTCTGAATGAGGAGGAGAGCGAAAACGCTAAGATGAGTTGTGCTTCTTGAGGGGCGCGCTAACCGCGTTCCCCGACGCGCGATTGCGTTGTTGGCACTTTCGCAGGCGGGCGAGGAATGGGTGTGGATGTCGCCCAGCGACTTCGTGACCGACTGAGGCACCCGGACTGAAGTGGAAAGTTCGGCCGCAGACCGATAGATGCTTGCTTTCAACAAGCCACGCCTGAGGCCCGCAACCATCTCGGCTCAGCAGCTCACGAGAGAACATAGTCTGCCCCCCGAAACCTCTGGTTGACGCTGCCACCATTTGTAGACCTTGTGGAGCATTCTCTCGGCGGCTGACACCTTCAGGGAAGGCGCCAGGACGATTGTTCTCTCCGCGACGTCAACGACGACGGAAGACTGAGCGACGTCGGCGACGATGACCTGTACGCCGAGGGGCGCGAACTTCGCCTGCCAATCTTCCATCCATCGTTTCAGGTTCATCTGCTCTCTCCAACCGTCTGATTTCTCTCTGCAGGAAAACATGCCATCACCTTTCTCAATTAGTTTTGACGCTCTGACTGCCTTTGGGGTTTATCAGTTGCTTTCACCATCCATATATGCTTTTCGGTGGAAGTTTCTTCGCGCGATTTGCATCTTTTGCCGCCGAGGCGCTGTCCTTTTTACTGCCATGGTCTTCATACCTTGTTTCTTTTCCTACCGTTTTTGTGATTTTTCCGAAGCCCGAATTGATTGGCTTGTCGGGGGGAGTGAGAGCAACCTTTGGACCAAAGAGCTAACTCATTGGGCTATTGGGAATTATGGCAGGCGACCGTGCAAAAGATGCTCGCTGTCGTAATCAGAGCCGGTGCAACTCTTGCACGCCGGCGGGCCAATTCGCTTCAGAGTGGGCCTTTGCTCGAAGAGCTCGGTCTGTATGGTATGTCCCGTCTGGCGGCTTGACTCCGTGAGACATTTCTGGCGGCTCCGGCGCAGAAGATAGGAACCTCATGCTGCTGAGGTTCGCACACATCCGCGGAAATATCCGGCGGAGACTTTTTCGCCCGAATCCAGTACAATCCCGCCTGACAGCAACGCGGCGTCCAGAAGCGAAACGAACACCTGAACCGGCCCTGAGATGACATTCGCTGGCGAGCCTTGTGGAATGCGAATCGAGTGAGGGGAGAGTGCTGAGGAAAGTCTGGACGAATTGACCTGCGTTCGCGGCAAAGGTAAGAGATGAGAATAGACATTCTGACTCTCGTGGCGAGGTATTCACCGCGGAGAGCGCGGAGAACACAGAGTATCCCGTCCCTCGTCTTGGCGACCTCTACGTGCTCTGCGGTTAGTTCTCGCTTCTTTGCCGGCCATTGTTCTCCGACGCCGGACGCGGAACGCGGGCGCGAGGGTAAACGATGAGAATAGACATTTTGACCCTTTTCCCCGGTTTTTTTCGTGGGGTCTTCGACGAGAGCATTGTCAAGAGGGCAAAGCAAAAAGGCCTCGTTGAGATTTACATCCATAACATAAGGGATTATACTCACGACCCGCACCGGAAGGTGGACGACCGGCCATTTGGCGGCGGACCGGGGATGGTGATGAAGCCGGAGCCCGTCTTCGAATGCGTCGAGAAGATTGGGGCAGAAGGCTGCCGGCTGATCTACCTTACGCCCCAGGGCGAGCGGTTCTCGCAGAAGAAAGCCGAAGAGCTTTCGCGTCGGGAGCGGTTGGTGCTCTTATGCGGCCATTACGAGGAGATTGACGAGAGAATTCGCACGGCCCTGGTTGGAGAGGAGATTTCCATCGGCGACTACGTCCTGAGCAACGGGGAAATCCCCGCGATGGTCGTCGTTGATTGCGTTGTCAGGCTGATTCCGGGTGCTCTTGGGGATTCGGAGTCGGCGCGAGAGGAATCGTTCAGTTGGGGGCTGCTGGATTATCCGCAGTACACGCGGCCAGCCGAGTTCAGAGGAATGAAAGTGCCGGAAATCCTTCTGTCTGGAAATCACGAGGAGATTCGGAAATGGAGAAGGAAAATGGCGCTGGAACGAACCAGAAAGGTCCGACCCGACTTGCTGAGAGGAGAGAAAGATGGACCCGCGAAGGTTGATTGAGAAAGAACAGATGAAGGCCAAGACACCTTCTTTTCAGATCGGCGATACTGTCAAAGTTCAGACCAGGATTGTCGAAGGCGACCGCGTCAGAACGCAGACTTTCACCGGTATCCTGATTGCCAGAAAGGGGGCTGGCCTTTCCGAAAGAATCACGCTGAGGAAGGTAGTTCTGGGGGAAGGTGTCGAGAAGGTGATCCCCATCCACTCGCCCTCCGTCCAGAAAATAAGCGTCGAGAAGCACGGAAAAGCGAGGCGAGCAAAGCTTTACTACCTCCGCGAGAAAGTCGGTAGAAAAGCCCGCATCCAGGAGAAAGGCAAACCGAGACCGTAAATCCGGCGAGTTGGTTCTTCCGCGGCAGAAGGCTTCTGTGCTGGCGGGCGTTCACCGCTCTGAGTCGCTGTTCTCGGAGGTATACGTTCGCTGGCGAGGTCCCGGGCTGTGCGAGGCCGGGAGATTCCACCGGACGGATTTCCGATAGCAGCCTTGACCCTGCGGACAATTGTTGACGACGCTACCCGGGAGGCACCAATCGCGGAAAAGCCGAATTGGAGAACGGACGCCACGGCCTTTGTGTCCGGGAGAAGGCGGCGTGACTCGTTCTCACCCTCGCGAGGAGTCCGTCCTTATTCGCGAGGTGGCAACAGCCGACGTGAGGAATGGCGATTCGCAGCTTCCCTGCGCTTTGGTCCCAAGCAGCTTCTCAGGCGTGAAAAAGAGCGGGCCTTTCGCTTCTGAAGGAGGTTCGGGATGGGTCGGTCTTCGTTCTTCTGGGCGGCCACAGCCCTCATGGTATGCGCAAGCGGACCGTCAGGTCGGGGCGAAGGTGGGCGATTCCCCGACCGGAAGGTTGATATAGCGCCGTTCGGGCAACTCTGCACGTGGACGGGGGCGGGGCCGATGGAGATCGAGCGGCATGCGATGGAAAGACGCGAGTTGCCAAACGGCAGAAGGGCATTTTCCCCGGCAGAAGCTCTTCCCGGCAGGGAACCGCATATCGGCGTTGAGTGGGATTTCGCCCAGGACGTTGCCGGCGTCGAAATCGAGTTTGCCCGTGGCGATGACGCATCGCTTCCCGGCGAGGAGGCGCTCCAGTACTGGCACGACTCCTGGCCGCCGCAGGACCGCGGAGGATGGACCCGCCTCGACGACCCCTTCAACGGAAACTGGAAGCGACCTAAGGCGGAGTTCCGACGAGAAGGGAAGAAATGGGTCTACTCAATTCTCCCGCTGAGCGACGACGAAATTCCGGAATCCAGAGGGCTTCGGGTTTCGTATCGCCGAACGTACAAAGTGAGAGTCGTCTTCCCCGACGGTCAATTTCCGCTCGTCGCCGCGCTCCGTGTTTTCTCGCCGCACGAGTGGAAACGGGCCGACCTGAAAATTCAAACGGGTGTCGGCCCGGGAGCGAGACCTTTGAAGCCGACCTCCGCGGAGGTTTTCTGCGGGCATCTTCTTTCGCCCCTGAAGCCGACTGACTCGCGAGGTGAAAGCGCGGGCTATTCTCTGAGCGTCCTGTACTCCGACTCGCCAGATGACTCGCCTGACCGAACAATCGTCACGCTTCGCTGGGGCGAAAACGAGTTCGATGGCGTATCGTTCCTTCCGGTTGAGGCATTGCGGAATGGAATCTTCATTCCTGATTTTGGCTTGTGGATTGCCGAGAAGGGCGAAAGGAGTTTCAGCGAGACAGAGTTCGTCCTGCCCCCAGGCGAAGGCACGACTATCTGGCAGAAAGTCGCTTTGGAACCGGAGCAGACATATCGGCGTGCCCGGGCGGAGATACCGCCTCTAAGAAGTACCGAGCACAAGCCCTACGGCCGCTACATTCCACTCGGCTGCGACGGGAACAGGCAGGAGTTCGGCATTCTTTACAACGGGAATGTCCTCTGCATGAAAAGGGCGTTGAAATCGCCCGGTCGAGAGGACAGCCGAATGCTATGGCCCGGAGAAGAGATGGTCTTCAAGATTGGGACCGGAGCCGATCCTGATTTCCGCGAAAGGGAAGGCGCTGCCATGCAATCCCTCCTCGAGGGCTACCTTCCCATATCGAACACCGAGTGGGAAAAAGAAGGCATTCGCTTCTGCGAATCGGCGGTTGCCTCACTCCTCGTCCCGGAAGCTACCGATCCGGCGAGTTTGCGCGGCGACGAAACCTCTGTCCTGCTTTTGTCCATCACCGCCGAGAACAATTCGGGCGCACCGCTTCCCGCCCGCGTTTGGCTCACAATTGCTCCGACGGAGGCGCTCGAAATCAAGGATGGCTTCGTGTACGCGCTGGCTTGCACCGAGAAGAACGACAGCTACAAGACTCCGCGCCTTCGCTGCCTCGTCGAAAAAGACGCAAAATGGCAGATTCTCTCGCCCGCTGTTTCAACTCCGGGCTCTTCGGGATTTCACGGGGCAATTGCTCTTCACGCGACGCTGCAGCCGAATTCAACGGGCCGAATTGTTCTCAAGATCCCCTTTCTTTCCTCGCTGACAGAAGAACAGATTTCCCTTCTGCGGAGCATGGACTTTGACCGCGAGCTTCAGCGGACCGTGCGCTACTGGCAAACCAAAATTGACGCCGGCGCAAGAATTCGCGTGCCCGTTGCTCTTCTGAATGACTTCATTCGAGCCCAGTTCTGGCACATCTGCGTCACCGCGGACAGGGACGTTGACACGGGGCTGACGATGCTGCCGGCGGCTACCTTTCACTACAACGTCTGTGCCAACGAAGCATGCCACCAGATTCGTTCCCTCGACCTGCGAGGGTATGCGAAGCTTGCCGAGGAGTACCTCGAGCCCTTCGTCCGGCTTCAGGGCACACGCCCCCTACACGGCAGATTCCGTTCCTCAGAAGGCGTATTCCACGGACTTCGCGTCAAGGAGGGGGTTGACTATCAGACCTTCAATTATAACCTCGACCACGGGTTCGTGCTGTGGATGCTTTGCGAGCACTTCCGCCTGACCGGTGACAGAGAATGGCTGAGGAGAGTCGCCCCGAATATCGTCAAGGGGTGCGATTTCATCATCCGTGAGAGGGAAGCCACGAAGCTGACCGGCCACGAAGGCCGGAAGCTCTGGCAATACGGGCTTCTCCCGCCCGGTCATCTCGAGGATAATCCGGAGTTTCTCTACTGGTACGCCGTGAATGCTTATGCGTGCAGAGGAATCATGGACGCGGCGGAGGTTTTGTCACAGATTGCCTCGCCGGAGGCGGAGCGCATTCGCAGGGAATCCGCGGAATACCTTGCGGATGCGAGGCGTGCGGCTCGCCGGTCAATGCTTTCGGCGCCCGTGGTCAATCAAGGCGATGGCACCTATATCCCGTTTCAACCGACCCGCTGCCTCCTGCGCGGACGCGACCTCGGCTGGATTCGCGACAGTCTCTACGGGCCCACCCACCTCATTGACTGCGGCATATATCATCCACGCAGCCGGGAAGCCACATGGATTCTCCAGGACGCCGAGAACAACGTGTTCGTATCGGCAGAACGCGGCCTGGGGATAGATACCGCCAGACGGTGGTTCAGCCACGGGGCCATGACCCTTCAGCCGAACCTCGTCCCGACGCCGATTGTTTATGTCCGCAGGGATGAGCCGGAACGGGCAATCCGCTGCTTCTACAATACTCTCGCTGCGAGCATCTACGAGGATGTTCGTGCCTTCTGCGAATGGCTTCCGCCTCCGTGGCGGAGTCTGGGAGGAGGCCCGTTCTACAAAACACCCGACGAGTCGGCGTTCATCGTCTGGCTGCGGTATCTTCTGGCAGTCGAGGAGGGTGACAGACTCACGCTGTGCCCTGCCGCGCCGAGGGAATGGTTCGCAGACGGGGAGGAGATTTCCGTCGAGAGACTACCCACCTACTTCGGCGAGGTGAGCTTCCGGATTGTCTCTCACTCGGAGAAGGGAGAGGTCTGTGCGCAGGTCTCTCCGCCATCCAGGCGTCGTCCTGAAGAGCTCTGTCTGCGGGTTCGCCATCCTCAGCGGAAAGCAATTCGAGCGGTGCGAATAAACGATAGGCCTCATTTCCGTTTCGATGCCGCGAGGGAGCTTCTTTTCCTGCCGGAATCGGGACAACCTTTTGACGTGGTTGTGGAATATTGAGGCACATCACCAAAGAGCGGTTCAATCGTTCACGCTTCTGCCGCCGGAGTGCCGTCGGGGGGCCGTGCGGCGCCCGAATTACAGCGTCCACGCGTTCGACCATTTGTAGAGAATAGGTCTCAGGAACTCTGCTTCCGACCGTAAACAAAAGGGAGGACCACCGATGAAGAAATTGTTCGCCTCTTCTGCCCGTAACATGTCGTGTTCCCGACGACGCTTTCTCGGCATGGCGGGGACAGCCGGATTGGGAATGACGGCTCTCAAGTCGGCCCAATCCGAGGACCTTTCCCGCGACTCCGGCCGGCGTCCCGCAGACGAAAAAAGTATCGCCCCTCGAGTCGTCCGCATTGCAGCCGTTCAGCTCCGCGACCACGTCGAGGGGAAAAATCCGGAAGAGATCAAAGCCTTCCACCGGCGGAGAATCGAGCACTCCGTCGCGGAGGCCGCTCGCAAAGGAGCGCGCATCGCCTGCTTCTGTGAGCTGGCTGCAACCTATGGCATCCGCGCTCCGCACGACGACCGGCAGACCTGGGAGGAAGCCACCGAAGGCCCAACGGCAAAATGGGCAAGCGACCTCGCCCGCAAGAACCGCATCCACCTTGTCTTGCCGATGAACGCATATCACGAAGGGGCTTTTCGCAATGTCGCCGTTCTATTCGACAATTCCGGCGAAATCGTCGGCGTCTACTGCAAAGTCCATCTGACCTGGGGCGAACGCAAATCCGGGACCGTCCCCGGAAACTCATTCCCCGTCTTTCAGCTTCCTTTCGGAAAACTCGGAACCATCATTTGCCACGACATGAGCTTTCCCGAGTCGGCGAGGTGTCTCATGCTCGGCGGAGCAGAAATCATCTTCTGGCCGACGCTCTGGAGCGGCTGGGGAGATGAGCTATCCTATACCGTTATCAGGAGCCGCGCGATTGATAACGCGGCTTACCTCGTCCATGTCGGTCTTGCCCCGCCTCCAGGAAAATTCTGGCGGCCGGGGATGAATATGGCCCGGTCCGGCGTCATTGATCCCTACGGCAACCACGTGTCAAACGCCGGATTCGAGGAGGGAATCGCCTTCGCAGAGGTCAACCTTGACCGCAAAAGAATCGCTCCGCACTTCACCTCCGGCGCCGATGACGACTTCCGCGCCTGGGTGCTCGCGGACCGCCGCCCCGAAACCTACGGAATCATCGCGGATCCGTCCCGCCCCACAAGTGCGCCTGTAGGAGCTTGAACCAAGAAACGGCGTGGTTCCACCTCGAGAAGAAACCAAGCCCCCTGGTGCGCCTTTCGATGCTCCCAAGCGCGCTTTTTCTTCAGCGCGATGAACCCCTATTTCTTCTTGGCGGGCGTTTTCTTTTTCGGGGTTTTCTTAGCCGGCGTCTTCTTGCTCCGGCATCCACACGTGCTGCACATCTTTTTTCCTCCTATCCTGTTTTCCCGTCGTTTTTTAAATTTATTGATCCTTGCATAAGCAATGGCGTTGAGATATAATTTCGGATGTGAGACCGAAAGGAAGTGCCGAGGTGTTAGAAGCTCGGCGGCGATGGGCGATATCGCTTGTAGACAAAGGGTACAGCGATGGAGAAGTCGGCCGGTTAATTGGGTGCTCGCCGTCTTCCGTGGCCCGCTGGAAGGAGGTGGTAAGAAAAAGCGGGATGGAGGGGTTGGGGGCGAAGCCTCAACCGGGGCGACCCTGCCGGTTGTCGCGTGGGCAAAAGGAGAAGCTGCTGGAGTTGCTGAAGAAGGGGCCGGAAGCTCACGGATACCGCAACGACCTGTGGACGTTGAAGCGGGTGGTCCAAGTGATCGAGAAGCATTTCGGAGTGCGGTACCACCCGGCACATGTATGGAAGGTCCTCCATGCGTTGGGGTGGAGCTGTCAGAAGCCGGAGCGCCGCGCCAAGGAGAGGGACGAAGAGGCCATCGAGCGCTGGCGTAAGGTGGAGTGGCCCCATATAAAAAAACGCGCGAGAGGAAGGGCGTAGCATTGTTTTCATCGACGAGAGCGGGTTCATGCTCGAGCCCCTTGTGCGCAGGACATGGGCCCCTCAGGGAGAGACGC